>OIYD01001247.1_pt1 | contig 15793 bp, 14 predicted proteins | sample 1588141 | NCBI WGS metagenome assembly OIYD01 (sample SAMN03283259) | human gut metagenome | biome: human-associated habitat; material: feces | host: Homo sapiens | place: USA | collected 2013
TGTTTTTTCCTGTTCCAGCCAGGCCGGACATTGCGACGAGCCCTGGCAAAAATTATGTCAGGAAAGCCTTCCATAATTTTTGGTCTCATCTCCATGGCCTGAAAAGGAACCGGAAAAAACATCCCCGCCGCGGGACCACGCAAAAGCAGACGCCAAAGGCTGCGGCAGGGGCAGATGCAGGCTTGTGAAATTCTAAAGTTTTTATAACATTTATGAAATTGGAGCTGCATTCGTTTACATTTTCGGGGTGAGATGATAGAATATATTCGCTTGCAGTACGGTTGGTTTTTGTGGGACAGTTGGTTTTTGGGTAAAACCGCACTGTTTAACGGTTTGCCGGAATACTGCGCGGACGCTTGAAAGCAGCTTAAAAAGAATCGCGTAAATCGCAGATAGGAGTTTGATTATGGGAAGCAATTTTTCCAGCAAATTTGAAAGAAAATTCGGGAAGTATGCCATTCCGAACATCTCTTTGTATTTAATTATATGTTATGCGGTAGGTTATCTGATTGCAAGGATAAATCCTCTTTTTTTAAATTATCTGACGCTTGATCCTTTTGAAATTTTTTTCCATGGACAAGTGTGGCGGCTCATAACCTGGATTCTTATTCCACCCAGCTTATCTAATTTCTTTTTTACGGCAATAATGCTGGTATTCTATTATTCCATCGGGACGCAGCTTGAGCGGACCTGGGGAACGTACCGTTATAATTTATATTTGTTTTTAGGTATGTTTTTTACAATTATCGGTAGTTTTCTGCTTTTTATATTTTGCCTTATTGCCGGTATAAGAATTAATTTCGGCGCCTTCAGCACCTATTACATCAATATGTCCATTTTCCTTGCATATGCGGCTACTTTTCCCGATATGCAGGTCCTGCTCATGTTCATTATCCCTATCAAGGTAAAATGGCTGGGCATTGTTTACGGAGCCATGCTTGTATTTGAGTGCCTGACAGGCGGCCTGGTGACCTGGGTGGTAATCGGTTCCTCACTGCTTAACTTTGTGGTATTCTTCCTGACAAGCAGGAACCATATCCATATGTCCCCTAAACAGATGAAACGGAGACATGAATTTAAAAAACAGACCCAGTCGGCGGCAGGAATTACCAAGCATAAATGCGCTATCTGCGGCCGGACGGAAAAGGATGATCCCACGCTGGAATTCCGTTTCTGCTCCAAATGCTTCGGTAATTATGAATATTGCCAGTACCATCTGTATACCCACGAACACGTAAGACCTCCCCATGAGGCCGGAAGATAGGACAGGGGAACTGCCTGCAGCTGCACTGCCCGGTGGGGCCGGGTGCTTGCCGCACCGGGTAAGGGCAGCAGCGCAGGCCTGCCCGAAACAAAAAAACAAAGCAGGAGAGACTATTATGAATCAGGAACAGCAGTTTGCAAAAACGCTGGAAGAAATAAAACAGCTCGCAAGACAGCAGGGAAACTGCATCAGTGAAGAACAGGTAAAGGAAGCCTTTGCCCCTTTGGGTTTTGATGACAAGCAGCTGGAGATGGTATACGATTATCTGAAAAACCAGAAAATAGGCATCGGAGAGCCCCTTCCTCTTGAGGATTACCTGTCGGAAGAGGAAATCAATTATCTGGACTCCTATCTGGAAAGCCTCGCGCTCTTGGAGGAGCTTACAGAAGGTGAAAGAGAAGCAGTTACCCTTTCCGCCATGGCAGGAGATATGGATGCCAAGCAGAAACTGATTGAAATCTATCTGCCCCAGGTGGTAGATCTTTCCAAGCTTTATGCCGGACAGGGCGCATTGCTTGAGGATCTCATCGGAGAAGGCAATGTGGCGCTTACCATGGCGGTGGAAATGCTGGAGACCGCATCCAATGCCGCGGAAGCCCAGGGAATGCTGGGAAGCATGATTATGGAAGCCATGGAAAACTATATCACCGTAAACGTCCAGGAAAAAGAAACCGGCAATAAAATGGCGGAAAAGGTGAACCAGGTGGCAGACCAGGCCAAAGAGCTTGCGGAAAGCCTGGGGCGCAAGGTTACCATACAGGAGCTGGCCGACGAAACGGGCATGACCCTGTATGAAATCAAAGAAGCCGTCCAGTTTTCCGGAGACAGCATAGAAGACATTGATACCTCTGAAACCCAGCTGTAACACACACTGTACAATACTGAAATGTCCCACCGGACAGAAGGATACCCTATGGCAGACCAGGATTTTAAATACGTAATACAGGATTTAACCAACGTTTATATCGGAGCCAGATATACCTACGAGGAAATGCTTGAGGATGACAACGTCCCTCACAAGCTGAAGGAGGTCATTGTCCGCATTCTCCTCGCCGAGGTAGCCCCCGACACCACCCCGGAAAACCACATTTTTTACATGACTCCCGACAGTGCCTCCTTCAAGGCCTGCAAGAAAATGAAGGCCCGCTTTAAAATGAGCGTATGGCAGCCCGCAGACGGCCGCAAACACAAAAAAGCCGGCTATGTCAACCGGGAATACTCCATCGAAGAAATCGTAGCCAGCAAAGAACTTCACGACAAAAAAGACACCACCATTGTGGAAGAAATGCACATCAGCAAGCTTGGCCTTGGCGCCATCGTCGTATAAGCGTCCATTAACTGAATAAAACAATTGTCAACCATATAAAATACCTGGTTGACAATCGCAAAAAATAATGATAGACTTTCACCATAACCGGAAGAAAGTCTATTTCTGCTTTCCCGGAAAACAAGGGAGAAATTCCCAGACAGGGAGAACAAAAAAATGGAAAGAAAATTAACTACAAAAACCATAGTCATCACAGGCATGTTTGCCGCCGTCATTGCGGTGCTTGCCCAGATAGCCATTCCCATGCCCTCAGGCGTCCCCATCACACTCCAGACCTTTGCCATAGCGTTAACAGGCGCGATCCTTGGATCCAGGCTCGGAACAGCCGCAACCGGCATATACATACTTCTGGGAGCAGTAGGAGTCCCCGTATTTTCAAACTTCACCGGAGGCCTCGCCATCATTGCCGGAAAAACAGGCGGCTTCATCTGGGGCTTTCTCTTCCTCGCCCTCCTCTGCGGAGCCGGAGCCACACTGAAAAATAAACCCCTCGGAGTTGCAACTGGCCTCCTCGGCCTTATCGCCTGCCACCTCCTGGGCACCCTCCAGTTCAGCCTCCTCACAGGCATGAACTTCCCCGAGTCAGCCCTCCTGGTATCCGTCCCCTACCTGCCCAAAGACATCCTGTCCCTTATCCTCGCCTACGCCCTCGGACTCCAGATAAGGAAACAACTCCTCCGAGCCGCCATCCTCCCTCCCCAGGCCCCCAAAAAAGCCCCTCTGTAATCTTTTGCACCAATCCCCAAAAAAAACTCATCCCAATTTTTGCCGGAAGCCTACACTTCCGGCTTTTCCTTTTCCATTGCGCCCCGCGCCCCACAGGACTCTCTCATTATCGGCGGCCCACCCCGGCTCACCCTCAGGAAATTACCTTTATAAAACTTACGAAAAGTGATATACTGAAGAATATTACCGGATTCTGCCAACCGCCGCATCCGGAATGGGTAAAAGAGTAGGAGACATAATTGCATGAAAATTGAAGAACTGACAAGCTACAGACTCGTAGAAAAGAAAAAAATCGAAGACCTGAACTCCATGAGCTACCTGCTGGAGCACAAAAAAAGTGGAGCCCGTCTTGCACTGCTTTCCAATGATGATGAAAATAAAGTATTTTATATCGGCTTCCGTACCCCGCCCGAGGACAGCACCGGCGTTGCCCACATCCTGGAGCATTCCGTACTGGAAGGAAGCAGGGATTTCCCGGTAAAAGACCCCTTTATCGAGCTGGCCAAGGGAAGCCTGAATACCTTCCTGAACGCCATGACCTATCCCGATAAAACCGTATATCCCATTGCCAGCTGCAATGACAAGGATTTCCAGAACCTGATGCACGTATACCTGGACGCGGTTTTCTATCCCAATATCTATACGGAACGCAAAATCTTCGAACAGGAAGGCTGGCACTATGAAATGGAAAGCCCTGAGGATGAGCTGACCATAAACGGTGTTGTATATAATGAAATGAAGGGGGCATTTTCTTCCCCCGACGACGTGCTGGAACGTGAAATCACCAACACACTTTTCCCGGACACCACCTATTCCAACGAATCCGGCGGTGATCCGGAAGCGATCCCCGACCTGACCTATGAGCAGTTCCTGGATTTCCACAGAAGGTATTACCATCCGGCCAACAGCTATATTTACCTCTATGGAAATATGGACATGGTCGAGAAGCTGGAGTATTTGGATCAGGCCTATCTGTCTCATTTTGACCGTTTTTCCGTAGATTCCGAGGTGGCCTTCCAGAAGCCCTTTGACAAATGCGTGGAGGCCGGAAAGTTTTACCCCATTACGGAAAATGAACCCGAGGAAGATAACACCTACCTGACCTATAACATGGTAGTGGGAGACAGCCTGGACAGAGAACAGTATATCGCCTTCCAGATTCTTGACTATGCCCTCTGCAGCGCTCCCGGCGCGCCCCTGAAGCAGGCGCTTCTGGATAAAGGGATCGGCAAGGATATTTACAGCTACTACGAAAGCGGCATCCGCCAGTCCTATTTTACCATCGTGGCAAAAAATGCCAACCTGGACCGCAGGGAGGAATTTGTGGAATGCATCGAAAAAGAGCTTTCCCGCCTTGCAAAAGAAGGAATTGATAAAAAAGCGCTGCGCGCCGGCCTGAATTATTACGAATTCCGTTACAGAGAGGCAGACTTCGGTTCGTATCCTGCGGGACTTATGTATGGGCTTCAGGTGCTTGACAGCTGGCTTTACGATGATGCCTTGCCCTTCATCCATATCGAAGCGGGTGAAACCTACAAAGCGCTGCGGGAAAAGGCCGAAACCGATTATTTTGAAGAATTGATTGATAAATGCATGATCCACAATACACACAAGAGCATTCTCACCCTGTCCCCCAAAAAAGGGCTGGCAGAAGAGAGGGAGAAGCTTTTGAAGGAAAAGCTGGCTGCCTTAAAGGAAAGCATGGATCCGGCTCAGATCGGGGAAATCGTAGAAGAAACCCACGCGCTGCTGGAATACCAGGAAACGCCGGATTCCAAAGAAGCGCTGGAAACGATTCCTCTTTTGAAGCGTGAGGATATCCGCAAAGAGGCGGAGCCGCTTATTAATGATATCCGCAGCATGGGTGATACCACAGTGATGTATCATGATATTTTCACCAACCATATCAGTTACCTGCGTTTCCTGTTTGACGTGGGGCAGGTGCCGGAGGATCTGTTTCCCTATATCGGCATTCTGAAATCCGTTCTCGGCTATGTGGATACCGAAAACTTCACTTACGGGGAGCTGTTCCATGAAATCAACATGGAGACCGGCGGTATCGTTCCGGTCACCAATTTCTTCACCAATGCGAAGAAACTTTCCGAATGCAGAGTCACCTTTGAAATAAAAGCCAAGACACTGGAGGACAATCTTCCCAAAACAGTGGAGCTGGTTCAGGAAATCATGCTGAAATCCCGTTTCGACGATGGAAAGCGGCTGTATGAAATCCTGGCGGAATTAAAATCAAGGCTGCAGTCCAACCTGATCTCCGCAGGACATTCCGTTGCCGCAAGCAGAGCCATGTCTTATTTTTCCAGGCCTGCGGCCATTCAGGAGCAGATCAACGGCATGCCTTTTTACCGCCTGGTGGATTATCTGGAGAAGAATTTTGACAGCTGCAGAGAGGATCTGCAGAACAAGCTGGAAGCCCTGATGAAGTATATTTTCCGTCCGGAGAACCTGCTGCTTGACTATGTGGGCACACAGGATCACTACGAAGAATTCATCAGCCTGGCCGGACAGGTGAAAAAGTCGCTTCACACAGAGCCTGTGGAGCACAGACCTTTTCTCATTGAGCCTGTCAGGAAAAATGAAGGCTTTATGTCCGCATCCCAGGTACAATATGTATGCCGCGCCGGTAATTTCATCAGCAAAGGCCTTTCCTATACAGGCGCGCTGCGCGTGCTGAAGGTGATGATGAGCTACGAATATCTGTGGCAGGAGGTCCGCGTCAAGGGCGGCGCCTATGGCTGTATGTGTGCTTTCGGCAAGAGCGGGGACTGCTATTTCGTATCCTACCGTGATCCGAACCTGAAGAGTACGGTACAGGTGTATGAGCGTGCTGCTGCATTCGTGGAAGGCTTTGACGGAGACGAGAGGACCATGACCCAGTATATCATCGGAGCCATCAGCGAAATGGATACCCCCATGAATCCTGCGGCAAAGGGGCTGCGCGCCATGAGCGCTTACCTGACCAATCAGACCTTCGAAGACTATCAGCGGGAACGGGATGAGCTGCTTGGCGCCAACGCCGCCGCTATCCGTTCCCTGGCCGCGCATATCAGGGCTTTTATGGAAGCCGACTGTATCTGCGTTGTGGGAAATGATGCTAAAATCAAAGAAGAACAGGAGATGTTTGAAACACTGGAAAATCTGTATTAAAGACCGATACGGGAGGGACTCTTATGAAAAAACGGATGAAACGAATTACCGCAGCGGCGGCAGCCTGCCTGCTTTCCCTTATTTTTGCCGCCTGCGGAAGCAGCAGCAAATCAAACACAACGGAAGACATTTCCACCGGCCAGGCAGCTGCTTATGATGCCGGCGGCGTATATTCCAATTATTCCGCGGAAATGGATCCCGAAGAGGCGGCGCCGGAGGAATCCGGCGCACAGCTTGATGAAAAAGCGGCTTCCGGCAGAAAACTCATTAAAAACGTAAATATGTCCGTGGAAACAGAAGACTACACACAGCTGGTAACCGACATCCAGGAACAGGTGGCCGCGCTGGGCGGATATATTGAACAGTTTGAGTCCTATAACGAAAACAGCATCGGCGGCCGCAGCGCAAACCTGACACTTCGCATTCCCGCCGATCAGCTGGATTCCTTTGTTACCCGTGTGGACGAGGTATCCAATGTGATTTCCCGTCAGGAATCGGTGGAAGACGTCACGCTCCAGTATGTGGATCTGGAAAGCCACAGGAAAATGCTCAGGCAGGAGCAGGAACGGCTGCTTTCGCTGATGGAGCAGGCGGAAACCATTGAAGACATCATTACCCTGGAAAGCCGTCTTACCGAAGTCCGTTACCAGCTGGAAAGCATGGAGGCGCAGCTTCGTTCCATGGATAATCAGGTGAACTACAGCACCGTGTATCTGTACATAAACGAAGTGACGCGCCTGACTCCCCAGGAAGAAAAAGGAACCTGGGAACGGATCCGCACCGGATTTTCGGAAAATATGTACCGTGTCGGACATGGATTAAAAGAATTTGGAATCGGCTTCATAATTTCCTTGCCCGTTCTCTTCGTATTTGTTATTATCATTCTGATTATTATAATTATTTTAAGAATCATAATCCGCATTACCAGAAAGCGGGAAGAAGAGAACCGGAAAAAATACGGAACGCCGTACCGTCCCGGTCCCATGCAGCAAAACGATCCCCGTTTTGCCGTTCCAGGAAGCAGGCAGGAGCCTTTCGCACCTCCCACAGGAGGTCCGGACAACAGGAATCCGGCCCGGGAAGCCGCTCCGGCTCCCACGGCCCCGGATAAGGAAGGTAAAACGGACGTACCGGAAACCAAAAAGAATGAGGAGAAACACTAAATGGACTTAGAGGAACTGCTTTCAGCCGGCAAGCCGGTAAATGAAAAATACAAATCCGGATTTGCCACGCTGATAGGGCGCCCCAATGTGGGAAAATCCACCCTGATGAACCGTCTGGTGGGCCAGAAAATATCCATCACCTCCAACAAGCCCCAGACGACCAGGAACCGCATCCAGGCTGTATATACTTCTGACGAAGGCCAGATCGTATTTCTGGATACCCCCGGAATCAACCGCGCCAAGAACAAGCTGGGCGACTATATGCTCAAGGCCGCCGAAGGCACGCTGGGCGATGTGGACGTCATTCTCTGGCTGGTGGAGCCCACCACCTACATCGGGGCAGGGGAGCGCCACATCATAGAGCAGCTAAAGAAAACAAAGACACCCATCATCCTTGTCATCAACAAAACGGATACCGTAAAAAAAGAGGATGTGCTCCCTGCCATTGATACCTACCGCAAAGAACTGGATTTTGCGGAGGTAGTGCCCGTATCCGCCCGCTGCGGCACCAACACGGACACGCTGATTTCCTGTATTTTCAAATATCTGCCCTACGGCCAGCCCTTTTATGACGAGGATACGGTCACGGATCAGCCGGAACGCCAGATTGTGGCCGAGCTGATAAGGGAAAAGGCCCTCCGGTGCCTGAGCGAAGAAATTCCCCATGGCATTGCAGTGGCCATTGAGAGCATGAAATACCGGAAAAATATTGTGGATATCGACGCTACCATCATCTGCGAAAAGGATTCCCATAAGGGAATCATCATCGGTAAGGGCGGCCAGATGCTTAAGACAATCGGCTCCAAGGCCCGTCCGGAAATAGAGGATATGCTCCAGTGCAAGGTGAATCTCCAGCTCTGGGTCAAGGTGAAAAAGGACTGGCGCGACAGTGATTTCCTTTTGAAAAATTTTGGCTACAATCCGAAAGACGCCGAATAGAAAATCCAAAAAAGCGAACCCTAATAGAGTACTTATTGTAGTGCCTTTAGGGAGCCTGGTGCTCTCACAAAAAACAGAAGAGGACTGGGTGAAGGATGAGCGATTTAGACAACTGGAAAAGTTTTTGCGCAACAGGAAAAGTAGAGGATTATCTCAGGTACGCCGCGTCTACTGCGGAAAAAGACGAAAGGGAAGGGCGGGAAGCAGACAAGAATGCAGGAGTTGCTCACAGTGACAGGACTCATACTGAAAGCGGAACCTATCGGGGAATATGACAGAAGGGTAGTGATCCTGACGAAGGAGCGGGGCAAGATAGCCGCCTTTGCCAGAGGGGCCAGGAAACAGAACAACCGTTTTATGGCCTCCACCAATCCCTTCTCCTTCGGCGAATTCCGGCTGTATGCCGGCCGTTCCTCCTATACACTGGCGGAGACCTTCATCTCCAATTATTTTGAAGGCCTCCGCTCAGATTATGAAGGGGCCTATTACGGAATGTATTTTCTGGAAGTATGTGATTACTGCACCAGGGAAAACAACGACGAAAGGGAACTGCTGAAGCTGCTGTACCAGTCTCTGCGCGCCCTGTGTGCAAAGAGCCTGGCCCACGAGCTGGTCCGCTACATATTCGAAATCAAGACGGTTGCGATCAATGGAGAGTTTCCGGGAATCCCCAATGGGGACAAACTTTTGGAGTCCACTCTGTATGCCGTATCGTATATTGTAAATTCGCCGGTTGAAAAGCTCTACACATTTACGGTCACGCCCCCGGTCCTTCAGGAACTGGGCCGGCTGGCCGCTTATTATTGCAGACAATCGCTGGATGGAAACTTTAAAAGCCTGGAGATACTCAAAAGCCTTTGACAAGTTTTGGTTGAAAATCCGGGATAGGTCGGATATAATGTTTAGGATATGGCAGACATACGGCAAAAGGTTGGGAGCAAGTATGAAAAAAATGAATTTGTTCCTTCTTACCGTTCTGGGTGCGGCCCTGTTACTTTCAGGCTGTGGATCCAAAGCGGAGGAAGAGGAAACTACGACACTGGAATTAAAGAAAAACGGAGAAATCGTCCAATCCATCATAGAAGACTTCAGTGAAAGCTATTATGATCTGGATGAACTGAAATCCACTACAGAAAGCATGATTGCGGGATATAACGAAAGCGCCGGCAGCGATAATATCAAGCTGCAGTCCGCGGAAGTGACGGACGGCGTTGTCCATCTGGTAATGACCTTCAGGAAGTCGGAGGATTACACAGGCCTGTACCGTCAGGCTCTTTTCTCAGGTACGGTAAAGGATGCCTTCAATGCAGGATACGATCTTGACATTACGCTTAACAGCGTCAAAGAGGAAGGCGCGACAATAAACAAACAGGATATTCTGGACATGGGAGAGAAGCATATCGCAGTCGTAAGGGAAACCACCACGGTGAAAACCTATGGCGACATACTCTACATCAGCGATGATGTGACCATGGGACCGGATGACCGGACGGCAACGGTGACAAATGGGGAATCCCTTTCCTATATCATATTTAAATAGAAAGAAGCATAACGGATAAAGCAGGAGGAGAAAAAATGGAAAAGACAATGGAAAAAATTGTGGCTCTGGCCAAAGCGAGAGGCTTTGTATACCCCGGGTCCGAAATTTACGGAGGCCTTGCCAATACCTGGGATTACGGCAACCTGGGCGTGGAGCTGAAAAATAATGTGAAGAAGGCATGGTGGCAGAAATTTATCACCGGGAATCCTTATAATGTGGGTGTTGACTGCGCCATTCTCATGAACCCTCAGACATGGGTGGCCAGCGGCCATCTGGGCGGCTTTTCCGATCCGCTGATGGACTGTAAGGAATGCCACGAGCGTTTCCGTGCGGACAAAATCATTGAAGATTACGCTGCGGACAACGGCATAGAGCTGGACGGCTCCGTTGACGGCTGGGATCAGGAAAAAATGATGAATTTCATTAAAGAACATAACATTCCCTGCCCGAGCTGCGGCAAACATAATTTTACGGATATCCGTCAGTTTAACCTGATGTTCAAGACCTTCCAGGGCGTTACCGAGGATGCGAAGAATACGGTTTACCTTCGTCCTGAAACCGCACAGGGTATTTTTGTGAACTTCAAAAACGTACAGCGTACCTCCAGAAAGAAGATTCCCTTCGGAATCGGCCAGGTGGGCAAATCCTTCCGTAACGAAATCACTCCCGGAAACTTTACCTTCCGTACCCGTGAATTTGAGCAGATGGAGCTGGAATTCTTCTGTGAGCCCGACACTGATCTGGAATGGTTTGCTTACTGGAAGCAGTTCTGTATCGACTGGCTGCAGACCCTGGGAATCAAACCTGAAGAAATGCGTGTACGTGACCATGATAAGGAAGAGCTTTCCTTCTATTCCAAAGCGACTACGGATATTGAGTTCCTGTTCCCCTTCGGCTGGGGCGAGCTGTGGGGCATTGCCGACAGAACGGACTACGACCTTACCCAGCATGCCAATGTTTCCGGACAGGATCTGTCTTACTTTGACGATCAGAAGAATATCAAATATATTCCTTACGTTATCGAACCTTCCCTGGGAGCGGACCGTGTTGTGCTGGCTTTCCTTTGCGCAGCTTACGATGAGGAAGAGATCGGTGAGGGGGATGTGCGTACCGTGCTTCATTTCCATCCCGCGCTTGCTCCTGTGAAAATCGGTATTCTGCCCCTTTCCAAAAAGCTGAACGAGGGCGCTGAGAAAATTTATGAGCAGCTTTCCAAAAAGTACAACTGTGAATTCGATGACAGAGGAAACATCGGAAAGCGCTACCGCCGTCAGGATGAAATCGGTACTCCTTTCTGCGTAACCTACGATTTTGATTCCGAGGAAGATCACTGTGTAACCGTGCGTTTCCGTGATTCCATGGAACAGGAGAGGGTGGCCATCGATCAGCTGGACGCTTATTTTGCAGATAAATTCGACTTCTGATATAGAAAGACAACTGTTTTACCATTGGATAAAAGCATCCTGCAGCAGGCAGGGTGCTTTTTTTGATGGACCCGACCCATAGTACAACTTTTCTGTGTACAACGGACACTGTCAGCCTTTTTCAAAGAAACCGGTTACATAATAAAAACAGAAAAATCCACATAAAGCATCGCGTAAAACAACAAAATAATTTAAAAAACAGCACCACAAATGAATGTTTTGTTGGGAGTTTGAATATATTATTTATAATTTATTAAAAAAACAACAAAAATTAACGTGCGTTCCAGGAAGAACTGTGATATAATGGAAATACGAGAGCGGAACGCGTAAAAACGTTCCGCAAACCTATACCAAATATTTCGTTCAAAGGGGGAACTGATTAGATGGCAAAATGGGTTTATTCATTCAAAGAAGGTAATGCGGACATGCGCGATCTTCTTGGCGGAAAAGGAGCCAATCTGGCAGAAATGACCAATCTGGGACTTCCAATTCCGCAGGGCTTTACGGTAACAACCGAAGCCTGTACGGATTACTACAACAACGGAAAGCAGATTTCTGATGAAGTTAAGGATCAGATTTTTGCCGCGCTCGCCGAACTGGAGAAGCTCCAGAATAAGAAATTCGGTGATACCGAGAATCCGCTGCTTGTATCTGTACGTTCAGGTGCCAGGGCATCTATGCCGGGCATGATGGACACCATTCTTAACCTGGGGCTGACGGATATTTCCGTGGAAGGCTTCGCAAAGAAGACCGGTAATCCCAGATTCGCGTATGATTCTTACCGGAGATTCATCCAGATGTTTTCAGATGTGGTCATGGAAGTGCCCAAATCATTGTTTGAGAGGGTTCTTGACGAGATTAAAGAAGCCAAGAGCGCTCATTATGATACGGATTTGACCGCTGATGATCTGAAGGAAGTCATCACTCGCTTCAAAGCGATCTACAAGGACAAGATGGGCGAGGATTTCCCTCAGGATCCCAAGATCCAGCTGATGGAGGCCGTAAAGGCTGTGTTCCGCTCCTGGGACAACGAACGTGCCATCGTATACCGCCGAATGAACGATATCCCCGGCGACTGGGGAACAGCAGTTAACGTACAGTCCATGGTATTCGGAAATATGGGCGATACTTCCGGTACCGGTGTTGCATTTACCAGGAATCCTTCCACAGGGGCCAGGGGAATTTACGGAGAATACCTCATCAACGCACAGGGCGAAGATGTTGTGGCCGGAATCAGGACTCCCCAGCCCATTACCCGTCTGGAACAGGATTTGCCCGAATGCTATAAAGAATTTATTGAAATAGCCAATAAGCTGGAAAACCACTACAGGGATATGCAGGACATGGAGTTTACCATTGAAGAAGGAAAGCTTTACTTCCTGCAGACCAGAAACGGAAAGAGAACGGCACCCGCCGCTCTGCAGATTGCCTGCGATCTGGTGGACGAAGGCATGATTACCCCTGAAGAAGCTGTTCTCCGTATTGAAGCCAAGTCTCTGGACCAGCTTTTGCATCCAACCTTTGATCCGGATGCCCTGAAGGCCGGAACCGTTATCGGACAGGCTCTTCCCGCATCTCCCGGCGCCGCTGCAGGCAAGGTTTATTTTACCGCGGAAGAAGCGAAGGAAGCCCATGAAAGGGGAGAGAGGGTCATTCTTGTACGGCTTGAGACATCACCGGAGGATATTGAAGGAATGCATGCTGCCGAAGGTATCCTTACCGTACGCGGAGGAATGACTTCCCATGCGGCTGTTGTGGCAAGAGGCATGGGCACCGCATGTATATCCGGCTGCGGTGATATTACAGTGGATGAAGAAGCTAAAGTATTCAGCCTTGGCGGCAAGACTTATCATGAAGGAGATTATATTTCTCTTGACGGTACAACCGGTAAAATTTATAAGGGTGATATAAAGACAGTCGATGCAACTGTAAGCGGCAATTTTGGACGTATAATGGACTGGGCAGATGAGTTTAGAACACTAGGAGTCCGCACCAATGCCGATACTCCGGCTGATACGATAAATGCTGTTAAACTTGGAGCAGAGGGAATAGGGCTTTGTCGTACTGAGCATATGTTCTTTGCTGATGACAGAATACCAAAAATCCGTAAGATGATTTTATCTAAGACGTTAAAGGGCAGAGAAGATGCATTAAATGAACTTCTGGTGTTCCAGAAAGCAGACTTTAAGTCTATGTTTGAGGCACTTGAGGGAAAACCTATGACTGTGCGTTATTTAGATCCGCCTCTTCATGAATTTCTGCCTACATCAGAGGAGGATATAAAATCACTTGCTGATGATATGGGAATAACAGTTGATGAGATTAATGAGACCTGTGCGGCACTTCATGAATTTAATCCTATGATGGGACACAGAGGATGTCGTCTTGCAGTGACATATCCTGAGATAGCAAAAATGCAGACAAGAGCAGTTATGGAGGCTGCAATAGAGGTTCATAATGAGAAAGGTTATGAAATCGTTCCTGAAATTATGATTCCTTTAGTTGGCGAAAGAAAAGAGCTTAAGTTTGTTAAAGATGTAGTTGTTGAAACAGCAGAACAGGTAAAGAAAGAAAAATTATCTGATATACATTATAAGATTGGTACAATGATAGAAATACCGCGAGCTGCGCTTCTGGCAGATGAAGTCGCAGAGGAAGCAGAATTTTTCTCATTCGGCACAAATGACCTTACTCAGATGACATTCGGATTTTCAAGAGATGATGCAGGGAAGTTCCTTGATTCATATTATAAGAGCAAGATATATGAATCAGATCCTTTTGCAAGATTAGACCAAAATGGTGTAGGTCAGCTTGTGCAGATGGCTGTTGAGAAGGGAAGAAAAGTGCGTCCTGATTTAAAGTGCGGTATATGCGGAGAGCATGGCGGAGATCCTTCAAGTATAGAATTCTGTCACAAAGTCGGACTTAATTATGTGAGCTGTTCACCATTCCGTGTGCCAATAGCAAGGCTTGCGGCGGCGCAGGCAGCGATTTCCGAAGGAAACAGCAATGAGGAAGCATCATCAGGTGAAGATACTGATGAAATAAAGGATAAGGCTAAGCAGTTCGCCGATGAGGCTGTTAAGGTAGGCAGGGAAGTTGCCAAAGAAGCAGTTAAGGCGGGGAAAGAAGCTGCAAGAGTAGGTAAGGAAGTCGCTGTTGCTGCATTTGCCGGAATTAAAGCCGGTGTTGCAGAAGGTAAGAAAGCTTATGAAGAAAATAAATCTAATAGGTAGTCAGGTTTGAGGAACTAAGAAGCATTTATTTTTAAAGAAATATGATAATCCCCAACTTATACAGGATGTAAGTCGGGGATTATTTTTTACTTTATAGGAAATTGCGTCGAAGACGCATTCTGATAACAAAAAAAGCTGCCTTTTGTGTATTAAGTGTAAGTTTTTATGATTTCTTCTGCAATGTTTTTTTTGGAAGTACACCGATCCATTGCCTGCTTTTCCACATATCTGTGAGCATCAGGTTCACTCATATGAAGCTGACTGATTAACAGCCATTTAGCCTTGTTAACCAGGCGGATTTCACTCATTTTATCTTCAATGGATATTGATTTTTTTTCAAATTGTCTCAGTCTTTCACGGGCACTTTCAAGCAGGTTCAGTGCATGAATTATTGTTGCTTTAGAAATAGGCTTCGGTAAAGTAAAAACGCCATATTCAGCAACTTTGTCATGTATATCGGGATGTATATCATTCTTTACCAGAAGCAGTACAACAGATTGTTTATTTGTGCAGGTATCAATCGCAAAACAGGTTCCTGAGTCGTCCGGCAATGGAGAATTAATAATAACAAAATCAAATGTTTTTTCTGCCATAACTCTTTTGGCTATGCTGATACTTGTTACAGTGTAAACCGGACTGTATCTTGGTTCTGGTAGCAGATTGGTAAAGGCAGAGGTGAAGCTGTCTGCTGCAGACACAATGAGTATACTGTAAACACGTTCTTTTAAACTCATATGGCACCTCCTTTTTTGTATTTTATATTATCTGCTGCAATAAATGTTAAGTATGGCTTCGGGAATATGTTCTTTTATAAACTGGCTGCCGGCTGCCGCATCACAGGCAGATTTTAAATTCACAGGCAGCTGTTTAAATTGTGAAAGTGTATCTGAGTCAGCTGTATAAAGGTTAATGTCAGCGGGTTTTTGCAGTTCAAGCTTATTTTGAATGCCATATAAACCGGCATATATTATTAATGCAAATGCCAGATATGGGTTAGCTGACGGGTCAGGAG
>OIYD01001262.1_pt1 | contig 15684 bp, 17 predicted proteins | sample 1588141 | NCBI WGS metagenome assembly OIYD01 (sample SAMN03283259) | human gut metagenome | biome: human-associated habitat; material: feces | host: Homo sapiens | place: USA | collected 2013
ATGCTTGAAAGTATAGTGGTTATGCGAATAATCCAAAATTAGATATAAAAATTATAATATACTATCATCGTTTTTCCCCTAAGATGTTATTATTCATCAATTTCTATTGTCAGACCGCCTTTTTTACTACAATTTTGCAATTACCTTCATTAAAAAACTTCATAAGTGCTTCTAGCACCATATTAGCCTTCATTCCATATTCATCACAGTTAGCTTGGAATTCTTTTAAAATATCTTCGTCATAGGTTGTACCCCATTGTTTTTTTGACATAAAAAAACACCTCTTTCTTATATTTTGGTTTACATTGCTTTCAATTTAGCTTGAAGTTCTGTAATCTGAGCTTCGATTGCAAGTTTTTCTGCATTTACCCTTTACCTTCTTTTTATCTTATCTCTACACACAACACATAACAATATAAATGCAATATCAATATTGTATAGAACAATCTACATACATTTTTGCACTACGAGTATAGCAAAAATTTTCACTATCCGTATATGGCAAGCAAATTCTGTGTTTATCATGATGATCACATAATACGAAATATACATCAATATCAATTCCATCTTGTTTAGCCATATCTTTTAATGACCTCACAAGATAGTTATATTTTCGTGCATCTGTAATACTATATACAACCCTTTCATGTGGATTATAGCTTCTTGTAAATATCTTTCCTGTTGGATTCTGTATATCTTGCCGTTTAAAAAAAGTATATGTGTTTGTGTATTCATAAGTATATGATATTCTTCTTTGACCATTGGATATAGAATAATCACCATTACGAGCCTGTCTAAGAAGACTTGATTTTATATTTTGATAGGCTTTATCTACATCGTAATCAATACATCTTTTATCACTTTCCCACTTTTCATCAGAAGCCTGTTGTGGTGTCAAAGTATTTTCTTGAAGTTCTGCTTTAAATCCAGTTAGATTAGGATTATTGACAGGCTTTTCTTCAATATTTTTTTGAGCTGGTTGTATATTCGTATTATTCAAAGATTCGTTGCCATTATTTGTATTCTTGCCTTGCGAATTATTATTTGAGCAAGCCCAAACCACAAATAATGCTACTGCTATTACAACAATCAACAACCAAGGACAATATGCAATTATTGCCATTATACCAAATACAAGTGCGGCTCCTCCTACAAATTTTAATATAGCAATCAATAAGGAAGAATCTCCATAAAATAGCACTCCTATGATTGCTATAAATACAAAAAATAAAAATGCCATATATTATTCCTCCATTTTAATTTCTGTTTAAACATTAAACAGCTACTCATTTTTCAAATTCAAACACAATATATCGAAATGTCATTTCTTTTATATACTACATCTTTACATCGTTTTTAGTTTTGCTTGCAATTCAGCAATTTGAGCCTCAATTTTTGCTTTTTCTGCTTCACTTTCATCAACATAAGATAATATATCTCCTGGTTGGCATTCTAATTCTTTGCAAATTTTGTCTATTATGGACATAGCAACATATTTGTTCTTGCTAAAATTAGCCATTGTTGATGGACTTGCTCCTATTTTTCGCTGTAAATCAATTTTTTTAACACCTTTAGATTCTAATAGCGAATCCAATTTGTAATATGTTATCATTTAATCGCCACCATCCTTTTGCATTATATCATTGTTGTGTTTAGCTAATGATTTATAGTACTATTATAGTTGCTTTAGTTTTGCTTGTAATTCAGCAATTTGAGCCTCTATTGCCAATTTTTCAGTATTTGTTTTCTCGTATTCTGCGTCTGGTATCCACTCCATGATTTCATTTGGTTGGACATTTAAATACTCACAAATACGATTCAATGTATCTGTTTTAAGCACTTCATTTTTACTTATTTTAGATATAACATTGGTACTAATTCCAGTATCTTTATACAGTTGTGTTTTGGTTATTTTTCGCTCATTCAGAAGCATGTCAAGTTTATAATATACTATCATCCAGTTTTGCCTCCTTTTTTATATTCAATTTTATCATGATATTTGACTTTGTTCAAGTTTATTATTGAAACTGTATACTATCAAAAAAACACCACTACTTATACATTCACATAAGCAATGGTGTCCTCTCTATTTTCCAAGTTCTTCTTCCATAATATTCCTAATCGCTTTAATATCCGTAAAAGTCAATTTTATTCCACGATTATACATAGCCAGTACTTCATTCAGATTTTCAACAAGTACCTTATTCAACTTTTTATGTATTGTTACAGGCTGTTCCTGAATCGTATGAACATGGTCAAAATATTTTTCAATAACAGGAAATGTATTCTGTATCAAAAAAGCATTTTCTTTCCCTGCAAATAATCCAATCACTATCGTATTGCATTTACCATATCGTTTCTTTTTCTTTTCAACGATTTCCTTGTATTTCTCAGCTTGTGAGCTAATTGGTATCATCCAATACAATTTTGGATTTTTTCTATCCTGAATTGCATAGTAATGAGGACGATAGTTTCCCCGTTCCTTATTACTCATCAAATATTTATCCTGAACCAAATCAAAAAATTCGTCCTTGATATGATAAGAATATCCCTGCTGTATCTCCATAAATAACCTTTCCTATGTGATAAAATTCCCCACCAGTTACCTGATGGGGAACATTTACGAACTATACTATTTTTATCCCACCTGTATAGCAAGTGGCTTCATTTACGAACTGAATTATTTATACCCCGCACCATCAGCAAGCGGCAAACATTTACTTCTAACTTTAGTATATACAGTTTCTCTGAATTTAGCAACCTGTTTTTTCAAGTTTAGAAATAAAGTTTAGAAATATTTTTACTATATCATGGCTCATCATTTGTCGTAACTTAGTCGTAAAATACAAATTTAAGCCTCTTGAATTGCTTGAAAACGCCTTATTTTCGGCATTTTATTTATCCAAGCTCTTCATCGACGGGAACTAAATGTCCTTTCACAAAGCAAAATCTTATCTTCCAACTCCTATCCGCTTTTCCAGCTCTTAGTGGTGGAACAGACGGATTCCGGTAAAGCTCATCACCATACCATATTTGTTACAGGTTTCGATTACATGGTCATCACGGATAGATCCGCCCGGCTGTGCTACATACTGCACGCCACTTCTGTGGGCGCGCTCGATGTTATCTCCAAATGGGAAGAACGCATCAGAGCCAAGAGATACTCCGGTATTCTTATCTAACCATGCACGTTTTTCTTCTGCCGTAAATACAGCAGGTCTGGTCTTAAATATCTTCTCCCATTCGCCATCTGCAAGTACGTCCATATAATCCTCGCCAATGTAAAGGTCGATTGCATTATCACGGTCAGCTCTGCGGATTTTATCTAAAAATGGCAGATTCAGTACCTGTGGAGACTGGCGTAACCACCAGTTATCTGCTTTGGAGCCTGCCAATCTGGTACAGTGGATACGGGACTGCTGTCCGGCACCAATACCGATTGCCTGTCCGTCTTTTACATAACATACGGAGTTAGACTGTGTATATTTTAAAGTAATCATGGAAATTGCCAGATCTCTCTTTGCTGATTCCGGCAGCTCTTTGTTTTCTGTTACAATATTGTCAAAGAAATGCTCGTCAATATTTAACTCATTTCTTCCCTGCTCAAAGGTAACGCCAAATACCTGTTTCCGCTCGATTGGGTCTGGAATATAGTCAGGATCAATTTCAATGACATTGTAATTGCCATTTTTCTTTGCTTTTAAAATTTCTAATGCGTCATCATCATAGCCCGGTGCAATAACTCCATCAGATACTTCTCTTTTAATTAAAAGTGCGGTTGCCTTATCACAGACATCAGAAAGAGAAATGAAATCTCCGAAAGAGGACATACGGTCAGCGCCTCTTGCTCTTGCATATGCATTGGCAATCGGTGTAAATTCTACATCCATGTCATCTACCCAGTAAATCTTACGCTCTACGTCAGAAAGTGGAAGTCCCACTGCTGCACCTGCCGGAGAAACATGTTTAAAAGAAGTGGCTGCCGGAAGCCCGGTTGCTTTCTTTAATTCTTTTACTAACTGCCAGCCATTGAATGCGTCTAAGAAGTTAATATAACCTGGTTTACCATTTAATACTTTGATTGGCAATTCGCCATTTTCCATGTAAATTCTGGATGGTTTCTGATTTGGGTTACAACCATATTTTAATTCTAATTCTTTCATTCTATTTTCCTCTCTCGCACGAATCTTATTCACAAAATCTTATTTGTTCTTGTTTACAATGCGGCTTTCATATTTTCCGGTTTCAATATCAATATATCTTACAAATAAAGATACCTTATTGTCTGCATTCAGGTTATTCCATACCAGTTCGGTAAATGCATCAATGTCATCTCCGATATCAACCAGTACCGGCTCGCCCTCAAAGCTTGGTAATGGATTTCCATCATTCATATAAGTATGAATGAAATGTCCTTCCCCAGCTACCGGATTCTCATAAGCAAATGTATAACGGTTGCAGGCATCCGGATTACCATTGTTGCTCTTTAAAATAGACATTGCATAATTGTATTTTCCATCTTCCACATGCATGATTCCGGAAATACGCGGTGTATAGTTAGGTGCGTCCGGCTCAAATTCTCTGGTTCTTAATGCCTGTTCGAAGGTCTGCTGTTTATCCATCAGTTCATAAATGGTATCTGTCTGGTCTCCATTGGTTACAATGGTCTTATTGCCCAGTACACGAACCGGTGCATAAATAATAAGACTTGGGTCACTTAATTTTGCAGGGTCAAATGCCTGGGTACGGATTCCTTCTCCATCCTCAACAAATACACGGTTACGGCTGTTCTCGCTTCTTCCCATGATAAAATAAGCAGTTACCGCATACTTTCCATTCTTCGACTTTCCAATTACAATTCCTCTTCCCGGATAAGTAGTGCTTCCAAGTTCTTCTGCTAATGAAGTCATCTTCATTTTTGTTCCTCCTTCTTACGCTCCATGTAATTTTTAAAGTTGCTGCAGCTTTCGTCAAAGTCTCTTTCTCTTTCGAATTTTTCCTGTGACTTTTCCTGTTTGCATGCATAAAAAATACCGACACGTATCCCGAGCTTAACTGCCCAGACGGTCGGCTTTCTCAGGTCATACTTCATGTGGTTATTCCCACGGTTCCGTCAGTCATATGACCTGAATTTAGTAAAACATATTCCAAAACACTTGTCAAGGAATTCTTCCTATAAGAACTCTCTCAGACGTTCTGCACGGTTCGCCCAGGTATCTTCCTTAAGTGCCCGTTCATAAGAATATTCTATGATTTCTTTCATTTTCTTCGGATGTCCCAGCATGGATAATACCTGTTCCGGCAATGCATCCAGATGCTCTAACTCATAAAATGCCAGATCTTTTCCATCGCAGAAACGCTCCTTTAAATAAATGCTGCCATCTGTCAGGGATACTGCTTTATTTAACATGGCTGTAAAAATTCTGTCATGGGCTCCATCCTTAAACCACGGCATGGTATTCAATGCAATCTTGGTATTCCGGATGATTTTTACGCATTCGGCAGAATCAAGCTGCCTTCCGTTTAAAATAAGATTCTCCGGATGTTTTACCTTAAGATTCTCCCACCCTTTGCCAAAAACATGTACCCGTACTCCATTGTCTACCAATGTCCGCACCGTTTCTCCACGGAAATAAGTCCGGTTATACATATCCAAAAAAAGCATTCCTGCAAAGCATGCCATCAGCTCCCGCTCCGTTACTTCCGGAATCTCCCGACGGACAAAATGCTCCATGGCAGAATCTAACGGCTCTGACGGATGCAGGCGGAGATAATTTAATATCTCATGATAGAAATCAATATATTCCTTCGTCTGGCTGGTAAAATGCTCTTCAATTGCCGGAAGATGCACATAGTTTGCGATAAAACCCACTTCATATTCCCGGTTCTCATATGGAATAAAGTCTGTAGAAATACGTTCTTCCTTATCCATCAGAAAATTCCCTGCCAATGGTAAAAAATGACAGGGAATCCCTTTATAAAACCGTTTCATATAAGAAATATGCTGACGGTCGATACAGAACACAGTCAGATTCGGAATTGTCTCATCAAGCTGCTTATGATAATACAACGGATGGTCCACAAGAATACAATAGACCGGAATATTTCTGCTGGCAAAGACAGACTGAGACTCTGTTTCCAACAGGAACTCCTCTCCGCTTAATCCGATAAAGTTAAAGGTAATGACTGCGGTCTCGCCACTTTTTAAAAAGCGGCTTAATCGTTTTGTGTCAGCATATTCTGCCTGAATATCAAAGAAGAAAATCTGATATCCCATCTTGCGAAATGACGCTGCCATCTCATGTGAAAAATAAGTTAATGTTTCTACGCCTCGTTCAAAAAACACAAGTTTACGGATATCACTCATTTTCTTTCTCCATTTCAAAAAATCCTAGTTCTTAAAGCTGTGAATTGGTGCAGGAATTCTTCCCCCACGGTTGATAAATGCATCACAGGAATACTGGTTTACCGGCATAATCGGTGCATAGCCGAATAATCCACCAAATTCTACAGTATCGCCTACTCCCTTTCCGATTACCGGAATCAGACGGGCTGCTGTAGTCTTCTGGTTAATCATTCCAAGTGCCATTTCATCTGCAATAATACCGGAAATGGTAGTTGCCTTGGTATCACCCGGAATTGCAATCATATCGAGACCTACGGAACATACACAGGTCATTGCTTCTAATTTCTCCAGTGTAATGGCATTTGCCTGTACTGCATTAATCATTCCCTGGTCTTCGCTGACCGGAATAAATGCACCACTTAAACCACCAACATAAGAAGATGCCATTACGCCACCCTTCTTAACCTGGTCATTTAAAAGAGCAAGGGCTGCTGTCGTTCCCGGAGCACCTGCATATTCAAGACCAATTTCACAAAGAATATCTGCCACACTGTCTCCGATTGCAGGAGTTGGTGCCAGAGATAAATCTACAATACCAAATGGAATATTTAAAATTCTCGACGCTTCCTGTGCTACAAGCTGACCTACACGGGTTACTTTAAATGCAGTCTTCTTGATGGTCTCACATAATACTTCAAAATTCTCTCCACGAACTTTTTCCAGTGCAGTCTTTACAACACCCGGTCCGCTGACACCAACATTGATTACCGCATCTGCCTCTGTTACACCATGGAATGCGCCTGCCATAAACGGGTTGTCATCCGGTGCATTACAGAATACAACCAGTTTCATACAGTCTACAGAATCTCTGTCCTTAGACTGCTCTGCCACCTCTAAGAGAATCTCTCCCATTAATTTTACAGCATCCATGTTAATTCCGGTCTTTGTGGATGCAAGATTTACAGAACCGCAGACTCTTTCGGTACGGCAAAGTGCCATTGGAATAGAACGGATTAAAAGCTCATCTGCCTTTGTCATTCCCTTGGATACCAGTGCAGAATATCCACCAATCAGGTTTACTCCTACTGCTTTAGCTGCTGCATCCATAGTATCTGCGATGGTTGCAAAATCTTCCGGTGTCTTGCAGGCTGCCCCGCCAACCAGTGCAATTGGTGTAACGGAAATTCTTTTATTTACGATTGGGATTCCAAATTCCTGCTCAATCTGATTTCCTGCTGATACCAGATCCTTTGCCACTGTAGTAATTTTCTTATAAATGTTATCGTTTAACTTCTTTAAATCAGAATCAATACAATCCAAAAGACTGATTCCAATGGTAATGGTACGGACATCTAAGTTCTCATGCTCCACCATTTTATTGGTTTCGCTTACTTCCATTATATTAATCATTTTTTGTCTCCTATATTCTGCCTTTCTACGCAGCTCATTTCCTGTATTTTCATTGATACGCCTTAGTGACCTGCCAACAGCAGTTCCCTTTTATGTAAGTCGTATTAAATTCTGTGCATCATATCAAAGATTTCTTCTCTCTGACATTTGATGGTAACACCGATTTCCTCACCTAATTTTTCCAGTGCTGCAGAACACTCAGCAAATGGTGTTTTGGATGTATTTAAATCAACAATCATCATCATATTGAAGAATCCGTCAATGATAGTCTGTGAAATATCCAGTACATTGATATGCTGTTCTGATAAATAAGTACAAACTTTTGCGATAATTCCTACAGTATCTTTTCCTACTACAGTAATAATTGTCTTGCTCTGTGTCTTTTCCATTTTGTTCTCCTCTTATTTTTGCTTTCTTAATATTCTTAAATCCGGATAAGCTCAGACACTTCGTCCCGCTTTGCTACCTGGATTGGAAAATCATTTCCGTGGTACGGGTTCTCACCCTGTTCTACTTCCTGGCGCACTGTCTCATATGCCAGTTCTGCCAGATTATTTTCCTTGCTCAGATGCCCCAATACTACTTTTTTAAACTTATCATGCAGAAGCTGCCCTAAAAATTGTCCACTGCTCTCATTGGAAAGATGTCCTCTGTCCCCTAATATCCGCTGTTTCAGAGGATAAGGATAACTGCCCACCTGAAGCATACGCACATCATGATTTGCTTCTAACAATAATACATCTAAATCCTGCAGCTTGTCTATAAGATAATTGTCATATTTCCCCAAATCGGTAATGACCGCCATCTTTTTATCTGACTGTTTCATGATGTATGCCACCGGATTTGCGGCATCATGGGAAATGGATACCGGCTCCACCGTAATATCTCCAATCTGAAATTCCACTCCGGCTTCGATAGGATGAAACAATGTCTCATCTACTTTTCCCACACTGGAAATCCCTTTGACTGCCTCAATGGTCTCTGCCGTGGCATAGATTGGAATTCCATATTTTCTTGCTACCACGCCAAGACCGGAAATGTGATCTGAATGTTCGTGGGTCACAAGCAGTGCCTGCATTTCTGCGGTTTTCAAACCGATACTGTTTAATCCTGCTTCAATGCGCTTTCCACTGATTCCGGCATCAATCATCAGATGGCTGCTTTCTGTTCCTGCGTAGATACAGTTTCCACTGCTTCCACTTGCAATACTGCATAATTCCATTTTCTTATGTCTCTTTCTATTTAGTAATTCTCTTTCCAGTACACTTCAATTTTATCGCCATCCTGCAATACCTGTGTATACTGGGCATCCATGCCATTAATTAAAGTTACAATTGCTCTTCCATGGGATGCTGACAAATCAAAATCAATATAATCAAAAATATCCACGAATACATATTCTTCTTTGCCACTTAAAGTAATTTCCTGATTGTTTGCAATAATATGTAATTCTTTGCTTTCCGGCTCTGCACCTGCCGTTTGAATGCCATCTGCAACATTTTCATCCGCAGCATTTTCGCCTGTCACAGATTCAGCTGCGTCAGAAGCTTCTGTCTCATGAACTTCAGCTGCACTGTCTGTGCTTTCTTCTATTGAAGCTTCTTCTTCCGGTCCGGCATCAGATCTGTGATCTGCCTGTCCATAGGAAATATGACGTTCACCGCTTTCATAGGCAGAAGCACTCCATTCGATTTCAAAGTTCTCATAGCAAAGGGAACCCATATCTGCCGGTTTTCCATTTAAGATAATTCCGGCTTCTTCATCAATCCGCACATCCATAAACTCTGCCAGCTGTCCAATGGTATAGAAGTTTCTGGTTTCGATTTCGTCCCCTTCCTGAATAACATAATTAGAAGGTTCAAGGCTTCCATTGACCTGAACAAATTTCGGACAGGTAATATTGATGCCATTGACCTGGAAGGTAATGGTGGAGGATGTATATTCATCTAACTGTTCAATCGTAGATACGGCTTCTTTTCCAATGGTAGAGGCTTCTATGGTAATCTCGGAATTCGGAACCAGTGGTGTATTGATGCTGACTACTCTTCCGTCCACTTTAACAATGGCAGATTCTCCCGGTTCTCCACGGACGATTCTCGGCTTTCCATTTACGGTAAACTCCACTGCCTTGCCCCGTCTTGGGAACAGTGCTTCATTCGGGAAGCCCGCCTGCAATGCTGCATCCACAATGGTAAGATGGCTGTTGTCATAAAGCTTTAAGCGTTCTCCGTTAAACCGGACCATAATGAAATTATTCTTCTGGTCATAATAATTAAGACAGATTCCAATCGGTGTTACCAGTAATGGGTCTTTCTTAATCTCTTCCTGTGCAAAATGAACCTCTTTTAAAACTTCTTCTCCACGTAATGCCACACGCTCTCTTGGAATTTCAAGCTTGTCTGCAAGCATTTCCGTAAATCCGTGGATTTTGCCGCCACCACCGACTACGAAGGCTGCACTGACCGATTTATCACCATTTAACTCTTTGATTTTCTCTGCTACCTCAGTAGTAATCTTATCTACCGTATCATGGGTTAAATCCCAGATTTCTTCGGATGGAATCGTATGGGTAATGCTCATGATATCTGTAAATTCCACTTCATCCGCCATACCGGATGTCAGCTTCATATGTTCTGCCATATTAAAATCCACCAGATAATGCTGTACAATTAATTCGGTCAGCTCATCTCCGGCATAAGGAATCATGCCATATGCAATAATGCTTCCATCTCTGGTGACACAGATGTCGGATGTTCCGGCTCCCACATCAACCAGTGCAATATTCAACATACGAAAGGCCTCCGGAATTGCTACGTTGATTGCAGCAATAGGCTCCAAGGTCAGATTGGCAACATTTAATCCAGCCTGCCCTACTGCGGAATACAGACCATCTACAACGTCCTCCGGCAGGAAAGTTACAATAACATCCTCCGAAATTTTCTCTGCCTTATGTCCTTCTATATTGGAAAAGACTTCATCATTGATATAATATTTTACAACAGAATATCCCACACAGTAAAATTTGTAACGGGTATCATTCTTCTCTTTTAAAATCTGCTGGGCATGGTCTACTCCCAGTAAATCCAGAGTATGTATATGTTCTGCAGTTACTACGGTCTCTTCTGCGAATTCATATTCCACGCTGGTGGTCACGGTTTTCAGTACACGGCCAGCGGCAGCAATGCAGACATCGGTAAGCTTTGCCTCTAACTGCCCTTCTAATTCTGCCTTTACTTCTGCAATTGTTCTGCCTACTCTTCCGATGTCATGAATCTGACCATCCAGCATAGCTCTGGTTTCATGCTCTTTCATATACTGGGCTGCCACATAGAAGTCTTTGCCTTCCCGATATCCAACTGTTCCAACTACGTTTCTTGTTCCGATATCCAAGCCAAATACAAATTGATTTGCATTCTGTTCTGCATTATCCATTGGTATTTTCTCCCTCATTCTCTATTATCGTTCTTACCTGTGCAATGGTTTCTTCCGTCGTACCATTATTATCAATTACCACTTTGCAATGTCTGCGGTATTCGTTCTCGCAAAGCTGGCTTTCAAACATTTCACTGATTTTTTCATCACTGTAGCCTCTCGACTGCTTCAGCCTTGCTCTGCGATTCTCCTCTGAAGTATAAATATACCATAATTCATCACAAATTTCATCATAATGTTCTTCGATTAATAATGCCGCTTCCAATACCAGATAACGAAGCCTGCCTTCTTCCTTTTCCTGCTCTAACACATGAAGCACATATTCCTTTACTGCCGGATGCAAAATCTCATTCATTCCATTCCGTCTGGCTTCATCCTTGAAAATAATGGCTGCCGCCTTCGGACGGTTCATCTTCCCCTTTTCATCAAAAACATCTGTTCCCGCAAACAGCTCCTGCAATTTTTCGTTACAGGACTGTCCCGGATCAGAAAGTTCTCTTGCGATATCATCCGCCAGCATTACTTTCGTATCTTCTCTGCCGGCAAGGTATTTTAATATTTCTGTTTTTCCGGCTCCTACGCCTCCGGTAATTCCGATAAATTTCATAATTTCTGCCTTATCCTATTTTGCTTCGTACCAGTTATTTCCGGCATGCATATCCACCTCTAAGGTTACCGCAAGGTCTGCTGCATGAAGCATTTCTTCTTTCAAAATCTTCTCTACCTGCTGCTGTTCTTCTTTACAGGTCTCAACCAAAAGTTCGTCATGTACCTGTAAAATCAGTTTTGATTTCAAGCCTTCCTCTTTCAGGCGGTCATGCACATGAATCATGGCTATTTTAATAATATCTGCTGCAGAACCCTGAATCGGTGCATTCATTGCCACACGTTCTCCAAAGGAACGCTGCATGAAATTACTGGAGGATAACTCCGGCACCGGTCTTCTTCTGCCAAACATTGTTGTGACATAGCCTTTTGTCCTGCCAGCCTCTACCAGTCCGTCTAAGAATGTCTTGATTCCCGGATAGGTTTCAAAATAGCTCTTAATATACTGTTCTGCTTCTTTTCTTGTAATACTTAAATCCTGACTTAATCCGAAGGAACTGATTCCATAGACAATACCAAAGTTTACCGCCTTTGCATTTCTTCGCTGCAGTGGTGTTACTTCTTCGAACGGCACATGAAATACCTTTGATGCAGTAATCGCATGAATATCTTCTGCATGCTTATATGCATCAATCAGATTTTTATCTCCTGACATATGTGCCAGCAGACGAAGCTCTATCTGGGAATAATCCGCATCTAAGAATACATAACCTTCTCTCGGTAAAAACACTTTACGAATCAGCCGTCCCAATTCCATCCGGATTGGAATGTTCTGTAAATTCGGGTCTGTACTGCTTAAACGTCCGGTGGCTGTTATGGTCTGCTGGAATGTACTGTGAATCCGTCCATCCTCTGCAATAAATGCAGCCAGTCCGTCGGCATATGTGGATTTTAATTTGGTCAGCTGACGGTACTCTAATATTTTTGATACAATCGGATAATCCGGTGCCAGCTTTTCCAGTACATCTGCTGCAGTAGAATATCCGGTCTTGGTCTTCTTGCCATTTGGCATCTGCAATTTTTCAAAAAGAATCACACCAAGCTGTTTTGGTGAATTGATATTAAAGGTCTCACCGGCTTCTTCATAGATTTCTTTTTCAATTTTATCTATGGATACTGCAAGATTCTCTCCATATTCTTTTAAGGCATCTGCATCAATAGCAATGCCTTCCTTTTCCATATCAGATAAGGTATATACCAGCGGCATTTCTATTTTATCAAAGAGTTCTTTCATGCCCTCTTCTTCTAACTGTTTTGTCAGCGGTTCTTTTGCCATTAAATTAATATATGCCTGATAACATGCCATTTTCAAGAATTCTTCCGGCTTTTCTTCCGATGATGTGGCTAAATCTTTCTTTCCAAGGTAATCCTCTTTCGACGGCACCATCAAATCAAGATAGTCTTTTGCAATATCTTCATAAGCATAGTCGTTTTTCAATGGATTTAATAAATAAGCTGCTATTTTCACATCAAAAATATGACTTTTTTCATCGGCTTCTATCCATTTAAGCTGCGGTTTTAAATCAAAGGTGCGAATCTCTGTGCCTGCTGCAAGAAGCTGTCTGCACTGTTCGAATAGATACTGCTCTGTCACAAATCCTTCTGCCGGGATATATGCCACATCTTCTTTTGTGCATGCAACTGCAAGTCCAAGCACAACATCCTTTTCATAAATCAACTGGACGCCTGCTGCCTGCTGCTTCTTTGCCTTTGCAAAAAATACTTCTACCTCAGCAAAATCCTCGATTCGTTTAAAGTTTTCCTCTCCGGTATTTACCGGTGTGTCCACTTCAAACCGTTTCAGAAGATTCTTAAATTCCAGACGCTTACACATCATATAAGCTTCCGGTGTATATAAATTACCAATTCGTGCTTCACTGATATCATATGGGATATCTGCGTCTATCTTAATGGTAGCCAGTGTCTTACTCAACTGTGCCATATCATAATGCTCTTTTAACATCTCTTTCGCACGGTTTGGCTTAATCTCTTCTACATGGGCATACGCATTTTCAATGCTGCCATATGCCACAATCAGGTTTGTGGCTGTCTTTTCGCCGATTCCCGGTACACCCGGAATATTATCTGCGGTATCGCCCATCAGCGCCTTTACATCAATAACCTGCAATGGTGTAACCTGATATTTTTCCAATACCTCTTTGGTATTATAATCTTCGATTTCCGTTCCGGTCCGCCTGGTCTTTGGAATCCGGATCTTAATATGGTCACTGGCAAGCTGCAATAAGTCCCGGTCTCCGGACACTACAGACACTTCATAGCCTGCTGCTTCACTGCGCTTTGCTATGGTTCCCAATAGGTCGTCTGCTTCTAAGCCTTCTTTTTCAATTACCGTAACTCCCATGGCACGCAGCATTTCTTTCATCAGCGGTACCTGCTGCCGCAATTCTTCTGCCATCGGTTTTCTCGTTCCCTTGTATGCATCAAACATCTTATGACGGAATGTTGGTGCATGCACATCAAAAGCAACCGTAAGATACTCCGGCTGCTCTTCCTCTAATATTTTAAATAAAATGTTTAAGAAACCATATACTGCATTGGTATGAAGTCCCTCTGCATTGGTCAAATCCGGTAATCCAAAAAATGCCCGGTTTAATATACTGTGTCCATCGATCAGAACTAATTTTTCGCTCATCTTGTCCTAACTTTCCTCATCCATCATCTGAAAGAATTTTGTATCTATTTCAGGGTATGACCGTTTCAAGGAAATCGGCTTGCCACTACGATTTAAGAAGCAGTGCTCACTGGCTGCAATGGTACGGAGCTCTCCGGTCTCTTTGTCTGTCATACGATAACGGACACTGAGCTTGATTCCATTGTAACCTGCAATGGCTGTTTCAATAACAACAGTATCTCCGAATCGCACCATGCTCTTATATTCACACTGTACAGACAGCACCGGACTGATAATTTCCTGGTCTTCCATCTGTTTATAGCTGAAGCCCATCTGATCCATCAAGTCCATGCGTGCCTCTTCCATCCAACGGATATAATTGGAATGATGCACAATCCCCATCTGGTCTGTCTCATAATATTTTACATTATGCTCATACGGTTTTACCTTAATTGGTGTTACTCCATGATAAATATCAACTCTTGTATCCTTCATATCTGTCACCTTCCTTACAAAACGATTATACTCAAAAAACGAACGACGTTCAAGCGTCGGAGGGATTCTTTTGGAATTATTACGCCTTTTCTACTCTCCAATTACATGAATCTGACACATTTTCATAGTGGTAAGTGCTGCCTCATGGGATTCCGGTGTCACTCCGGCACAACATGTGGCATCCACTGTAAGCTCTACATCCGGAAATTCTGCCTTTAAAATCAGGGCATTGGATACCACACAGATATCCGTACAAAGACCGCATAATTCTATTTCTTCAAAGTTTCTCTCCGACCAGTGTGTCCATCCAAAGGTTGGTTTATTAATATAGCTGCATCCCGGCACCTCTAAACCTTCTGCAATCTCCCAGCCCTTTGTGCCTTCGATGCAATGTTCTACCGGAAGCTTCTTTCCCTCCGGTGTGTTAAGATAATCTGACTGATGAGTATCCCGGGTAAAAATAATCTCGTCCCCGCGCTCCTGATACTCTTTGATTTTCTCTTTTACCTTCGGTACAATTGCCTGCGCTTCCCTGGTTCCAAGTGAACCATCGATAAAGTCATTCTGCATATCTACTACAATCAGTGTTTTCATATTTGATTCCTTTCATTCCCTTTTACCAATTATCTATCAGAAGTTATTTTCTTTTATTATACACATTTTCCCTGACAGTTGCATACCATATCATAAATATCTTATGGTCAACCGCTATGTCAAACTGTACAAATCTTTTTTACCTCTCCACAATTTCCTGCCAGTTGTC
>OIYD01001266.1_pt1 | contig 15630 bp, 12 predicted proteins | sample 1588141 | NCBI WGS metagenome assembly OIYD01 (sample SAMN03283259) | human gut metagenome | biome: human-associated habitat; material: feces | host: Homo sapiens | place: USA | collected 2013
AAATGATTTACGCTGGCGGACGGCGGAAATTTTTCCGTGAATTCGGCTGTGGCCGTTTTGATCAGCTCCGCCGCTTTGTCATACGCGGCCTTCAGCATCCCCTCATCAATCTCTTTGTGCTGCAGTAATTCTTCCCTTGTCTGCATAATACCTCTCCTCCTTTTTCCATATCCGTCCCGGCAGCCTGAGCCGGGCGGGACAGTCCATACATTTATTATAGTAATTATGCGGCAAAAAGTATATCGACAAAACTTCAGATTCGGTTTGCATAATTTCGATTCCGGGCAGAACTTAGCCTGAAGCTGCCGGGAGGCTTACCGGATATATGTCTTTTGGGGCAAGGTTTAATCCAGGCTGAAGACGCCGTTTAAGGCTTCCGGTTTTAACGGCCTTGGGCGTTCACAGGAGGAATGAATTTCACAGAAGGAGCCTGTTTCGCTGCTCTTCATGATTGCCGTAATGATTTCAAGCACATGATAAGCCATTTCCTTCCCCGCGCGGCAGGGCCTTCCTGCCCGGATGGCATGGGCCATTTCTGCAGGGCCGATTCCTCTGGAATTATCCGAAAAGCCGAATATGTCAGGAAGGCTCTGCGGTTTGGGAGGATTTGCAAAATCAAAGGAAGCCGGGAGATATAAAACCTCGCCGCCGAACTGGTTCGGATCGGGAAGCCTGAGAATTCCCCTGGTTCCGTAGATGGTAATTCCCGCCTGGTCAAAAATAATGCTGTCCCCGTTCAACTGGAAGGTGCCGGTAAAGCCGTCCGCAAAATCCAGCACTGCGGATACCTGGCTTTCATTTTTATGAATCATTTCTTTCCCGAAATCAGGACTTGACGGATTGCAGTTTGTACGCAGCGGATAGGGATTGCGGACAATGCCGCAGGCCCGCCTGACGCTTCCCAGTATGCTCACCAGCGCGGTCAGGTAATATACGCCGTAATCGTAACAGATTCCGCCGCCAGGCATGAGAAGGAAGGAACTGATGCTGCACAGGAAATTCAGATCCCGGTTAGCCGCCACTGTGCAGGAGGTGATTTCCCCGATCAGGCCGTCATCAATCGCCTTCCTGGCGGTCTGGAAGGACGAACCAAGAAAGGTATCCGGCGCAGAACCAAGGTACAGGCCTTTTTCCTCCGAAAGCCTGACCAGCTCCGCGGCCTCCTCCAGGCTGACGGTCATGCTCTTTTCCGTGTATACATGTTTTCCTGCCTCAAGAGCCTTTTTGATAATTTCATAGTGCGCCGGAGCCGGGGTAAGATTAACAATCAGTTCAATGGACTCGTCCGCCAGGATTTCCTCATAGGTGGAGGCCTTTATTCCGTACTGCTGCGCTTTCCGGGCGGCATGCTCCGGATTTCTCGCACAGCAGGCCGCAACCTCCAGAATATCAAAGCGGTTTATCATATTGGTGAGATAGATATCGCTGATCGCTCCGCAGCCTACCACGGCGGTTTTCATGGGTTTTTCATTCATAGGTGTATTTCCTTTCTTTGTTGCAGCTGTTTTGTTTCTTCACAGCTTCTGTTCTTATTATGGAAAAGTATAACACACCTCTCTGCGCTCCGCCATGAATTTTCCCGGCCTTTCCCATTCCTTAATCAGCCTTTTTACGGCGCTTTTTCATTTCATACATCTTTTCATCCGCCGCATGGAGAAGGTCGGAAACGGAACAGAATGGCAGCTTCTGCGCATCGGCAATACCGTAGCTGACAATGGGACAGATTTTTTTATCCGGCCACAGGAAAAACTGAGCCAGCCTTTTATTAACCTCCTGCATCAACAATTCAGCTTCCTCTTCGTTTCTGTCCGGAAGCAGGACAAGAAATTCATCTCCTCCCAGCCTGCTCACATTTTTTCTTTCAAACAGTTCCAGCAGCACTCTTGCTACCGCCGTGAGATAGCGGTCTCCTTCCTGATGCCCCAAAGTATCATTTACATATTTCAGCCCATCCAGATCGATCATGCATACACAAAGCTTTTTCTTTTCCTTCAGCGCCCTCTGGAGCGCCAGCAATCCGTACCTGCGGCTTGACGTATTGGTCAGCACATCCGTATAGGCTTCGCTTTTCAGCTCGCCAATGTCCCGATTGGTCTGTTCCAGCAGCTGTTCCAGTTCTCTGGACTTTGTCTCATACACCTCCAGAATGCTCATTTTAACCGCATGGATGAAGGAAGTATAAAATGCGCCGAATAAAAGAACCGAAGTGACCACGAAAAAAAGAAGCATCAGCCCGGTATACGGATTTCCGTCGAAAGCAATGCTTAAAATAAACAGATATGCATCAATAAGCAGCTGGGATGTGGTAGTAAAATAGAGTTGGTTCCTGTTGCTGATTAATTTCTGTATGGCATCCTGGGAAATGGTCCTTCGGAAAACCTCCAGGGATATGGTGGACGCCAGGGCTACCAGCAATATCAGCGCAGGATACAAATAGCTGCCACGGAAGCTTTCCATAGACCGTATCCTGCAGATCATTGAAAAAACCCCGAACAGCAGCATATATAAATCTGCCGTATGGAACAGATAAATACTGCTGGCAAACAGCGCAACCGAAAGGCTGTTCTGAAAAGCCAGCAGAAAATAAAGCAAAAGCAGACTGTACAGGAATATATAAACAACAATCATGGGAATGCCGGAAAATACCACCATCCAAAGCACCGCCAACGCGGCCGCGGGAACCATGATACCGCGGCCCCTGGTAAAAACAGGCATGCCAAGAATTTCCCGGGAATATCTGCATGCCTTAAAGCCATATATGATAAACGCAGCGTAGGAAGCCAGGATGAAACCCCAGTATTTACATAACTGTACCAAGCTCTTCCCCTCCTGTTCATAACCATTTACCCTATCTTATTCGAAAGTGCATAATAAGTGAATGAACGGGAAAACTCTGCCGGATAACGGTTATTTAAGCGCAATTGGAAATTATTATTCGAAATCGGATTTTCATTGCACGGATAAGCATAAAAATCAAATTTCGCATTTACATAATATGGAATAGCGCATTATAATAACATTGACCGTTATATGGAAACAAGGAAGGAATTATTGTATGAAGTACCAGAGATTTAAAGAGCAGGATATCATAGATAAAACACAGGATATGATACGTCTGCTGGTAAGCAGACAGTCTGATTCCTTTATGAAGCAGCTGGACGGAAGCTTTGTCCAGATTGGGGATTACGATCCCTTACTTATACAGAATGGCCCAGGGCATGTAAGCCCGGGGCCGCTCAGCCCGGACCCGCTCAGTCCGGAGCCGGAAGTTAGCGAGGCAATATCCCAGGAAGAATACGCCGTTGTTTCCCATGAACGCTGTCTGTGGGTAATCTGCGGCTGTTTTTCCATTACGGCTTACATGGACGGCCGGTTGCTGTCCGCCTCGAAAATAGTGTTTACCTTTGTCTGGAGGCAGGCCGGGGAAAGGCTTCTTCTGGTTCATGCGAACATGTCCCACAGCAGGCCCCAGGCAAGGAATAACGGCGGTCTGGCAGATGCCGGCAAAAGCATTGTAAACGTACCGGCGCAGCCTCTGTCCGCTGAACCCGAAACCAAAATGTCCCTCAGGGATTTGAACGGCAAAATACATTATATCTTTCCTGCAGAAATCCTCTATATTAAATCAGACAACAAAATCTGTCATATCTTCACGGCGGAATCCGCATTTCCGGTCCGCATAACGCTGCACAGGCTGTACCGCCCTCCTTTTCTGCTGATTCACCGAAGCTATCTGGTGAACAGAAATTATGTCCGTGAAATCTGCCGTTACCAGGCAACCCTTCTGAACGGGATCCAGATTCCCATCGGAAAGGAAAAGTATATGGAGATAAAAAAGGCTCTCAGCTGCTGAGGAAGCCGTTCCGGAAAAAGGGAGGAGCAGACTGCCCCTCCCTTTTTATGTCCTGATAACCAGCACGGCGTCCGTGCCGTCCTCTCTCTCGGGCGGCCGGAATTCCATCTGCATTCTTCCTGTCACATCGCAGATAAAGGTCTGCAGCCCGGTTACGGGATCCAGCCAGTAGGCACCCAGCTTTTTCCCCTGGTAATGTTCCAGGGACAGACTTATTGTCCTGCCGGTATAGGTATAGGCAAAAAGAAAATCTTCTCCGGCAAATACGCTGATATAATCGTATTTTTCCCCCCGTTCTTCCAACAGATAATCCTCTGCCGGCCTGCCGTGGGTAAAGTCCACGGACTGCATCAGCCGCTTCAGATGTATCATCTGCGCGCCGCCGGGATGATGCACGGCATCCGACCACAGATACCTGGCGCCGAAAGCCCCTTCCTCCGACAGATTATCATAAAACTGCATGATGGAATTATGGCCGTAGGTATGGCCCGCTGCGCCGGCGAACACGTTCCAGTAAGCGTACCGGCGCACATCCGCAGCCTTCCAGTAGGGCTGTTTTTTATCATGCAGCCCCTGCACCACCCATTCATAGGAGGGTTCTCCGTCCAGTACCGGCTTTGCCGGTTTTTTCCCATAGTCACGTTCCACATACCGCCAGCAGTCCTCCCCGAAGCAGCCCTCCGCTGCAGCATTGTCATCCCATGCGCCAAGCTCCGTCTGATCATACCGGCGGTGCCCCGACTGGAACAGGTTGAAATCCAGCCATTTTTCTTCATGAAACCAAAGGGAGGAACTGGTCCTGCCAAAGGGATGGTACCCTACCAGGCGTCCGGGATTATCCTGCTTCATTCTCTGTCCCATTCTTTCAAACAGCCCGGGATTCACATCCCCTCTCACATCGCCGCCCACAATCCATACGATATTGGGCGCATCGTGATATCTGTCCAGGATAAAATCCATATAGGTATCCAGATTCTCTTCATTCAGACTGCCCCCGGCGACGATGTTGCTTCCCCAGACAGGCAGGATCCCCATATAAAGTCCCAGTTCCTCCGCTATACGGATGACTGAATCCACATGCTTCCAAAAACCGCCGTCCCTGTTAATCCTGTTGAAATCACCGTTTACCAGCGCTGCATCCCCGGCGCAATTTTTCTGTTCCGGGCTGTGAAGGAAATCCGCAAGGATTATATTGTACCCAAGCTCTTTTCGGTTTCTAAGATAATTCCGGGTTTCTTCCTCCGTCAGCCGGTGAAACAGCAGCCAGGCGGTATCTCCCATCCAGAAAAAGGGGGTATCCCCGCAGCTGAAATATCTGCCGTTTTCCGTTACCTTCAGTGCTCCCTGTTCCCAGGGCTTTGTGTAGGTCATGATATATATTCTCCTTCTTTTTTATAATCCTTTTCCCCGGTAAGCAGCCTCATAGATAAGCAATATAGGGATGTAAACCGGCGTAGTCTCCCGCCGGCCAACATCCCACATGCCTGTTTTTTCAGACTGCTTATTTTAAATTTTCCAGATACGCTGCCACCTGTGTTTTTGCTTCGTCCATTATCTTCTGAAGTCCGGCGGCTTCCGCCTGTTTATTGAACTCATCCAATGTCTTCTCAACATCATCTACCAATCCCAAATCCAGCAGCGGCACATACTGGGTATAAACGCTCTGAAGATTTGCAAGCTCATTCTTTACATTGCTGTCATCAAAGGAAAATGCTGCGGTAGGGCCTTCCAACGCTTTCTCCTTCCATATTTCACCGATTTCGTACTGATCCTTAAAGGTATCTTCCCTTGTCATATCATACATAGAATTTTTAAAGCCCCAGGAAAAGCCGTTGCCATAAGGATTACTGCTCATTTCTGCGCCGGGTTTCCAAAATCCCTCAGAAGCCACCTCATAATGCTTTCCTTCGATTCCGTGACGCACCAGATAATACAAATCTTTATCAAACTTCAGCAGATCCAGCGCCATAAAAGCACGGGCCTGATTTCTTGAATTTGCCAGGACAGCCACGCCATCACCCGTATAAGCTGCCAGGAACCGATGTGCATCAGGCGTCAGATCACATACCTCAGGCTTCCATTCCGGATGGTTCTGCTCCACCTCGGATGCCGTTGCACCCACGGTTCCAAGGTTCTGTGAGAAAGATGCACTTGTTCCGTTAATAAAGGCTTCCTTGACATCCGTTGCGTTTGCAATTGCGCTCTTGGACCAGAATCCTTTGTCCGCCCATTCTTTCATCTGTTTTGCAAAATCAAGATACTCCTGTGTCCCATACATCCATAACAGATCATCTGCTGTAAAATCTTCTGAATATTTATAGGAAATATAGTTTACAAGGGCACCTTCCAGCCTTACCCAGTCATTTTTAGCCTGAAGGAAAATAGCTTTATTTCTGTCATTGTTCTGCGATGCATCATAAGCAAATGATACACCGGAATCCGGATCATTAGCTACCGCTGTATAATACTCTTCCAGATCACTCAGGTTTTCCAACCGATCCATGCCGTATTTTTCTCTCAGATCCCCACGGATCAGGATGGCATCCGCACTTACATTCGCCATATTACAGGGCACAAAATATACCTTGCCTCCTATTTTGGCCTGTCCCCAGGAAGCCTCAGCCTGATTTTCCAGATGCAAAGGCATGTAATCATTGAGCACCTGATCCGTTACTTCCGCAAACGCCCCCTTATTTGCCTCTGACTGATAGAATGCCCATGTAGAGGTATAAATCAGGTCAATGCTCTCTCCCCCTGCAATGGTCAGCGCATATTTGGTGGAATAATCACTGAGAGACATATTTTTTAAAACAAGAGTTGCATTAATCTTCTCTTTCAGAATTTTGTTAATTTCATCAAGCACCAGTCCCTCATCTTCCGTTTTGTCACCGATATAATACATTACCAGCTCCACAGGCTCAGATACATCCTGTCCGTTGTAGGTCATTGCGCCCTCTGCGGCTCCTTCCTGCTGTGTCCCGCCCTCGGTGGCAGCAGCCTGTCCTTCCGTTTTCTGTGTTCCGCAGCCTGCCAGCGATGTCAATACACACGCACCTGCCAAAAGCAGGGCCAGGAATTTTTTTGCTTTTTTCATTTCAAATCCTCCACTTTATTTATTTTTTTATCCCTTCACTGCGCCCAGTGTAAGTCCCTTGATAAAATATCTCTGTACAAAAGGATAAAGCAGTATAATCGGCCCGGTTACCACGACGGTCAATGCCATTTTCATAGATTCAATGGGTACCGTATCTACCACCATGCCTGACTCAGCCGCAATTTTCCGCAGTTCCTTTGCATCATTAATCAGCTTATACAGCTGGTACTGAAGACTGTAGAGATGATCATTATTGATAAACAGCATTGAATTATACCAGTCATTCCAATAGGTCAGCGCCGTAAACAGCCCAATGGTGGCAACCACCGGTTTTGACAAGGGCCATATCAGCTTCATAAAAATAGAAAAGTCTCCCGCGCCGTCAATTTTTGCGGCTTCTGTCATTTCAAAAGGAATGCCTGCCATAAAGCCTTTCACCAGCAGGATATTCCATACCGAGACAATCCCCGGCAGGATCATGGCCCAGATGCTGTCCTTCAGCCCCAGATATTTAACACATAAAATGTACCATGGCATAAGCCCGCCGCTGAACAATGTTGTGAAAAAGTAAAAAAAGGAAAGACGGTTTCTCCATTCAAAATCTTTTCTCTGCAGCACGTAACCTGCCATTGTATTCAAAAATACGCTCAGTGCCGTACCAACCAGGGTGACAAATATGGTAACGCCATAGGCCCTGAGTATTGCCATGGGGCTTTGGAAAATCGTTTTGTAGCTTTCCAGTGACAGTTCCTTTGGAATAATACTATAGCCGTTTCGTATAATATAGTTCTCCGAGGTCAGTGAGGAGCCAATTACAATCAGAAACGGTATCAGACATACCAGGGCAAACAGGAATATCAAGGGATAGCCCACTGCCTTGAAGGTAAAAACATCCCTGGAGATATGTCTCCTTACGGAGGGCTTCACAGTTTTGCTCATAATTGTTTCCTCCTAGAATAATGAATAATTTTCATCCTTTTTCTTTACTATCCAGTTGGCGATAATAATTGTAATAAAACACAGTACCGACTGGTAGAAACCGATGGCCACTGTCTGCCCCACATCTGTGGCAGCTATGGTCATTCGGAAAACATAGGTATCAATAACGTCTGTCTTGTCAAACAATGTACCATTCTGTCCCACCAGCTGATAAAACAGATCCAGGTTTCCCCGGAAAATCTTGCCCAGGGCAAGTAATGTCAGGGTAATGACCGTTGGTGTAATGCTGGGAATGGTTATGTAACGGATTCGCTGGAAAATATTTGCTCCATCAATTGCCGCCGCCTCATGCAGGGAACCGTCCACGCCGAGAATTGAGGCCAGGTATACCACTACGCCATAGCCAACTCCCTTCCAGGCAGAAAATGCCACAATAATCAATGGCCACCAGCCTGCTTCTCCGTAAAAGTTTATCGGATCCACACCCATTGCCCTGAGTATGCCGTTTAGCGTCCCTGTCTCGTATGACAGAAGGCTGTAGGCAATGGAACCCACAATAACCCAGGAGATAAAGTAGGGAAGGAAAATTATTGACTGTGTTATTTTTTTCAGCCATTTTCCGGCCATTTCGCTTAAGATAATGGCAAAGGCTATTTCCAGAACCGTATTAATCAGAATGAATGCCAAATTGTAAAGCGCTGTATTTCTGGTAACGGTGAACGCTTTTCCTGATTCAAAGAAGAAGCGGAAATTATCTAACCCCACCCAGGGACTTCCGAAAATTCCATCTGCATAATTGAACCGTTTAAAAGCCATTACCAGTCCGCCGATTGGCAGGTAAGAAAAAATTATCACCAGCGCTGCAGAAGGCAATAACATGAAAAGCAGAGTTTTATACCGGATGAGCTTTTGCATAAAACCCTGCTTTTTTATCGTCGTCGCTTTCACTCCATACCTCCTATTTGTTTACTTTTGTCTTTTTTTGAATACCGGTATCTGTTTCATGTACTTATTGTATCAACAGTTCCTCTTAAAACAAATCCGAATGTATTCATATCAAACAGGAAAATATGAAGATAATTTATTTTTCTGCGCAATCTGCCGGAGCGTACATCAAAACCCTCTCACGGGATTCTCTGTTTACAGCGGATTGCCTCTGCGCTGTTATTTAGGGAAACGAACTGTAACGCAGGTTCCTTCCCCTTTTTGGCTTTCAAAGGAAAGCCCGTAAGCCTCTCCAAACATAAGCTGCAGCCGGGCATGAACATTTTTTACCCCATAACTGCTCCCGGAGCTTGCAATCGTACCATCCATCACATGGGAAAGCGTCTGTGCATCCATGCCTACGCCGTCATCCGACACCTGAACATAAACCGTGCCGTTTTCTTCGTAACCCCGGATACATATAACACCTTTTTTATCTTTCTTTTCCCATATTCCATGCTGTATGGCATTTTCAACCAGCGGCTGCAGTATGATTTTAGGCACGATACTGGCTAAAATACCTTCCTCCACCTCTTTCTTATAAGTGATTTTACCCGGAAAACGGATATCCTGAATCTTAATATAATAACCTACATGAGCAAGCTCCTCTGAAAGCGTCAGCGTATCCCTGCCCTTGTTTAAAATCAGCCGGTAATATTTTGACAATGAAATTACAGCCGTATGAATGTCCTCCGCGCGTCCTCCATACGCCAGCCAATTTACCATCTCCAGAGTATTGTACAGGAAATGGGGATTGATCTGGGATTGCAGGGCCTTCAGCTCGGCGCTCTTTAAATGAATGCCCATATGGTATTTTTCATCCATAAGCTGATTGGTATGAGCCATCATTTCATTATAGTTATCATACAGAACACCTATTTCATCCTTCGTATCATTCGGCAGATAAACTTTCGTATCTCCGGCTTTTACCTGATTGAAGCTGTCATTCAGCAGAGAAATACGTTTCACGATCCATGAAATAATCATGGTTCCTCCCGCGATGGTCAGAAGCCAGAACAGAATCATAAGTCCGGCCACAATGGTCTGAAGGCGCACAATTCCACTGAGCATGTCTGTCTTTGGTATGACCGTTATCATTTCCCAGTCTGTATTGCGTATTTTATTACGTATACAATAAACATTTTCCTGATTCAGCTTCATTTGCGCCAGTTCGCTTTCGTCTACATATCTGTTGTAACAAAAATCCGGAGGAAGACTGCCGGATAGCCCCAGGGCCTCCAGCTTTTGCCGATCCGATACCGCCACTACAATATTCTCCCGGTTCACAAGATAAGTAACCGCCTGCTCTGTGGGCGTGGCATTTTGCAGAATGTTTCCCAGTTCCTCTATTCCGATATCCATACGCAGCACACAGCTGCGCTCTCTGTAATTATTTTCCTTTGGGATATCGCGTACTAGGGCAACATATTTGTCCTGTTTTTCTTTTTCCAGGTAGATTCCCGGCGCAAAATATACCTTCTGCATTCCTTTTTTCTGATACCAGAGCGCCCCGTCCGCTTCTGACAGCGGAAAGATATAGTCACCATCAAATAGCATCTGCAGTTTGTCGGAAATATAGATTTTAATCCTTATGCTTTGTGTGCTGCTTTCCACACTCTGCAGGTAGCTTCGGATTGATTCCTTCTGTGCGAGCTGTCTGTGAAGATCGGATAAAAGCTCACTGTCTTCTATCTGTTTCCGCAGGCTGTTGTTTGTTACCACCACATCCGTCCGCTGTATCATCTCCAGGATTTTATATTCCAGATAGGATTTGGCCTGTTCATAGCCCTGTGTGGCGGAGAATTGTATTTTCTCCGTCATGCTCTGTGATACTTCCACATATATGATAATGCTGATTAAAAGAAGCGGAAGAAGGAAAAGGGCCGTATAAAACAACAGAAGCTTTTTTTTCAGGCTGAGGTTCTTAAAACGCTGCTTGCATGCATTGTATTTTTCTCTTATTTTCATAGATAGCTCCGCCCTTATTCCCGTTCCTGACTGTTTTCATTGCATTCCCGCAGGTAATCAGCCGGCGTCATCTGTTCATACTTTTTATATATTTTTATGAAATAGCTGCTGTCCGCAAAGCCTGCCTTTGCCGCCACATTCTTGATCTTCACAAAGGGATTCCTGCGCATATATTCTTTGGCCCATTTAAGCCTTGTACGGATGATGCACTGGTTGATCGTCTCGTTTTTTTCCTTTTTAAACAGCCAGCACATATACTGCTTTGTCAGGTCAAAATGGTCCGCCAGCTGTGTCAGCGACAGGTTGATATCCTGGAAATTATCCTGGATATAATGTTCTATTTTATCCGCCATATGCATGGAGGACTGCCAGGAAACGGGCACCAGATCCTCCTCCGGTATTTCCTCCAGCACGCCGCTGAAATGGGCGCGGTACTCTTCTTCCATCGCCTGCCTGCGTTTTTCCTCCTCCAGCTGGAGAATGGATTTTTTCAGCGCATCGACGACCTCTGACGGCTCAATGGGTTTTTCAATATAGTTGACCGCGGAAAGCTGGATGGCTGACTTCAGGTATTCCTTATCACAATAACCGCTGATGAAAATAAAACGGCATTGTCTTAATGTTTTCCTGATTTCAAATGCCATGGTAATCCCATCCATTCTCGGCATGCGCACATCGGCCAGGATGATATCCGGCTTCAGTTCCAGCGCCATACGAAGTCCTTCCTCTCCGTCCTCTGCCATGAATATCTGTGAAATCCCCAGACTCTCCCAGGGTATGCTCATGCGCAGCCCTTCTCTTGTCAGTTCTTCGTCATCCACCATTAAAACCTTCATGTGAATCCCCCTCCTCGTTTTCTCTCTGTCCCGGATATGTATCTGTCCTGCACTGATTGCACAATCTTTTCCGCTTGTATTTTCTTATATTATACATTTTAGCAAATGTGCTTTTTTATAAGTATAGCATTTTATTATGATTTCGCAGTAAAATTTTCAGATCTGGAATAATATGCCGGATGATTTATGGTAAAAGTGATAGGGAGTGAATGCCGGAGCGTATTTGAAAATGCCAAAGCATATCCGCTGCATAAAATTAACGCCGTTTTGCATAGAAAAAGTGCCGCTGTCATAGCAATCACATCTTTGCTAATACAGCAGCACTCACTTCATTGCCACATTATCCAATCAAAACGGTTTTTCCTTCAAAAGCAAAGCCATACTTTCGGATATGCTCTGCAGGAATTCCCTTATCCAGCAGCAGCCTGGCATAATTTTTATCCTCTATCTGCACAAGGGCCGACTGAACGGTGTCCTCCAGGCTTTCTTCCTTTCTGGGATTTCGCACCTTAAACTCCAGGATTATGGCATCCTCTCCCGTCTTTTTTGGCTCCAGCATAATATCGTATCTTCCAAAGCCACTTTCCCGGTTGGAGGATACCGTATAACGATCAGCCAAATCCACCATAAGCCCAAGCACAAAACCATGATAAAAACGTTCCGGCTGCGTGTGGCCGCCAGGCTTATTTCCCGTATCAAAATAACTGAAGGTGGAAAGCGCCACCCGGTTCATATATTCATTCATGGCATCCAAATCGTCCTGCAGCAATGCTTTTACGAATTCATTATAATCGGAACCTGAGCCTGCAAACCAGCTGCGTACCATATTGTAAAACATAAGCCTTACTTCCAGGTTCGTAAGGGCCAGCTCATACTCCTGCTGCCAGTCGTCCTTTTCAGGATTTGCCGCCTTGTAGCTCACCACTTTAAGATACCCGCTGGCAAGAAGCAGGCTCCAGATGGCATTCTCATCCTGGTTTAACTGGTTAAATACGATCTGCTCATCTATACTTGTCCGTATTGTTTTTCCCTGTAAAAGCTGTTCAAAAGAAAGCTTGATATCTCTGCTTCCTTCCCTGATCAGCTTTCCAACCAGGCTGTTGGCACTCGTATTTGCCCAATATGTCCCAACTTTACCGGACTTCAGGAAATTGATGATCGACCATGGATTGTATATATCCTTTTTGTTTCCAAAAGTGAAGCCATCGTACCATTCTTTCACTATATCCTTTTGCTCAGGCCACTGATACTCATTTAATGCATCATCAACTTCTTTTTGCGTAAAACCAAAATACTCAGCATAAAGCTCCGAGGTTGTTGTTATCACCACAAGATTATTCAAATCTGAAAAAATAGATTCCTTACTGACTCTGGTTATCCCCGTCATCAATGCTCTGTCAAGCCATGGATTCGTCTTGAACGCGGAATTAAAGAAATTTCGTTCAAAGGAAACCAGCTCTTCCCAATATCCATTGACAAAGGCTTCCTGCATCGGCGTATCATATTCATCCAAAAGAATAATGACCTTTTTTCCATAATAGCGGTACAGGAACTCCGACATTTTATGGACAGCCAGCGTTGCCACTACCTGAGGCATATCCATTTTCACACTGCGGAAAAATACCTTTTCTTCCCCGGTCAGAAGCTCTCCTTCCAGAAGAAATGAATTACGGCTGTAAAGATCGGTCAGCAGCTGGCAGATTCTCTGTACCGCTGATTCAAACCGGGTTTCTTTCACATTCGCAAAAGAGAGGCTGATAACGGGAAAGGTTCCCTGAAGGCTGCGGTATTTTTCGTCCTGCCACACAGACAGGCCTTCGAACAGTTCACTTCTGTCTGCATATTCCACAGAAAAAAACTGCTCTACCATGCTCATGGTCAGAGTCTTCCCGAAACGCCTTGGCCTGGCTATCAGAGTAACACTGTCTCCATTTTCCCACCATTCCCGGATAAATCCGGTTTTATCAATATAAAAGTAATCATTTTCACGTAATGTTGAAAAATTCTGATGTCCGATGCTTACCGTCCTTGCCATCCGCTTCCATCCTTTCCGCCTGCCGGGAATGCTGCCGTGATATAACCTGCAGCCAAAACTTTGTATTTGCAGTTTACCCACACAGCTATGAGTATTCATAAAATGCACAAATCTAATACTCAGTATAGCGGATATTTTCTTAAATATCAAACCTTACTTGCGTACCACCGCCGCGCCATAGCCTTCCAGCGTAAGCGTTCCGGAAACCTCCGATCCGGTCAGCATATCCTGTCCGTATACCTCCTGTACGCAGGCCGGAGCGGTGCCATAATTCAGGTAGAACTCGTACGCACCCTCATCTCCGGTTCTCACATGGTATTCCACTCCCTCCGGAAGCTGCTTTACCGGGATGCCTGCCTGTGTCAGCATTTGTTCAAACAGAGCGCGCATCTGCCCAGGGCAACATCTGGCTGCCGCATAATAAGCATTTCCCTTTCCGTACCGTTTCCGGGTAAGCGCTGCGCCGCCCTGGTAAAAATCATCGGTATACCGCCCCAGAACCTCGGCATCTGTTAACCGGAGTATCTCGGCGTAATCCCTAACCTCCCAGTCTTCCCAGCCGTTCCCGAAACGGATGTGGTTTCGATCGGAGGGATACAGGGTGTCGATCTCTTCACTGATGATGCCGAACAGCTCCGATAAACCGTTTCCCGGAAAGCCGCCCATGAAGCAAAGCGTATTATCATCCACATATCCGGTAAAATAGGTTGCCAGCAGCTGGCCGCCTCTTTCAACAAACTGTTTCAGACAGGAAGCGGTCCCAGGCTGCAGCAGGTAAAGCATGGGAGCCACAATGACATCATAACCGGAAAAATCATCGTCCGATGGAACCACGTCCATTTCCACTCCCATTTTCAGGAATTCCTTCCAAATGGAAATACAGGTTTTTTCATAGCATTTTGTAGTTTCCGCCAGGGCCTTCACATCCTGGATCGCCCAGCGGTTATCCCAGTCAAAAAGCAGGGCCGCCCTGGCCCTCACACAGGTTCCGGCAGCAGGCGCTATTTTTTTCAGAAGCTCTCCCACCTGGGCTGTTTCCCGGAAAATCCGGGTGTCATCAGTGCCCAGATGATCCACGACGGCACCATGATACTGTTCAAAGGAACCTCTTCCCTTTCTCCATTGGAAATACTGCACGGTATCGGACCCGCAGGCCGCCGTCTGCAGGCAGAACAGCTTATGGACGCCGGGACGCTTCACCTTGTTGAAGGGATGCCAGTTCACCAGGCCGGGAGCGCTTTCCATGAGCATAAAGGGCTTTTCCTTTTTCATGGAACGCATGACGGTATGATGGAAGGCGTTTTCCGCCATGGTTTCGAATAAAGTCTCTTCATCATTATGGAACCGGGGATAGCTGTCCCAGGAAATCACATCCAGCTCCCCGGCCATTTTACGGTAATCCAAACCATTATAGAGCATCATAAAATTGGTGGTCACCGGCACGGACGGGGTAATTTCCCGAAGCGCCCTGATTTCTTCCTTCAAAAAATCGGTCATATTCCAGGTGGTAAAGCGTTTCCATTCCAGATTCAGCCCCATAATGCTGCCCTCTCCGTTGGCAAAGGGCGGCTCAACCTGGGAAAAGCTGCTGTAGCGGTGGCTCCAGAAGGTGGTCCACCAGGCCTGGTTGAGCTTTTCTATATTATGGTCAAATTTCTCCGAAAGGTAGGACTGGAAACGGGCGGTGCACAACGGGCAGAAGCACTCGCCTCCCAGCTCGTTGGAGATGTGGTACATTAACAGGCCGGGATGGGAACCAAAGCGTTCCGCCAGCCTGCGGTCCATATCCGCCGTCTTTTTACGGTACTCCGGTGAGCTCATACAATGGTTATGCCGTACGCCGTGGTGATTGCGCATCCCCTGCCGGCTGACGCGCATGGCCTCAGGATACGTCTCGTCCAGCCAGGCTGGACGGGCGCCG
>OIYD01001319.1_pt1 | contig 15110 bp, 13 predicted proteins | sample 1588141 | NCBI WGS metagenome assembly OIYD01 (sample SAMN03283259) | human gut metagenome | biome: human-associated habitat; material: feces | host: Homo sapiens | place: USA | collected 2013
CCCTGCCGCTCCGAGTTTGCGAAAACATGCGGGAAAGAACCCGCATTTCTGTCGTATTTAGGTAAGGAGTGACTCACGTGACAACGATGGAGCGTCGTCCGGATTCCCGTGGCAAGGTTCGTGATATTTACGATGCCGGTGAAAATCTGCTGATGGTCGCCACCGACCGCATTTCTGCGTTTGACTTCATTCTTCCCGACGAGATTCCGTTTAAGGGAGAGGTACTCAATCGCATCTCGGCATTCTGGTTCGATAAGTTTGCCGACATCGTCCCCAACCATCTCGTTTCCATCGACCCGGCGGATTTCCCCGAGGAGTTTGCTGAGTATCGTGACTACCTCGCTGGCCGCGCCATGCTGGTTAAGAAGGCCCAGACGATTCCTATCGAGTGCATCGTCCGCGGCTATCTGACCGGTTCGGGCAAGAAGACCTACGACGAGAACGGCACCGTTTGCGGCATCCAGCTGCCTGAGGGCCTGACCGAGGCTTCCAAGCTTCCCGAGCCGCTGTTCACGCCGTCCACGAAGGCCGAGATCGGTGACCACGACGAGAACATCTCGTTCGAGCGTTGCTGCGAGATCGTGGGCGAGGACATCGCCACGCAGATTCGTGACCTTTCCCTCAAGATCTACAAGGCCGCTGCCGAGTACGCCGCGACCCGTGGCATCATCATTGCCGACACCAAGTTCGAGTTTGGTGTCATTGATGGCAAGGTCACGCTGATCGACGAGTGTCTCACGCCCGACTCCAGCCGTTTCTGGCCTGCTGCCAGCTACGAGGAGGGCAAGATCCAGCCTAGCTACGACAAGCAATTCGTCCGCAATTGGCTCAAGGCCAACTGGGATATGACGGGGGAGACCCCGCACCTGCCCGCCGAGGTCATCGATGGCACGTCCGAGCGCTATCGCGAGGCCTTCCAGATCATCACGGGCTCCCAGTTCACAAGCATGAAGGAGAACGCATAAGTGAGTACCCGTAGCGCCACGAACAAGCGCACGCAATCCCACGAAGTTACCGGGGTTGCGCGCAAGTCTGCCGCATCTGCTAAGCCCGCCCGTCAAGCAGCGAGCTCCGTTCGCGTCGTGCCGGCTTCGTCTAAGGCACGCCGCAAAGAGCTCGAGAAGGGCGAGAATCTCGAGGGCCTCTCTAAAGAGGAGAAGCGCGCCCGCAAGGCTAAGCAGCGCGCCAAGGAGGACCGCATCTATACGGTGTCGAATATCCTCCTCAAGCAGGACGAGGACTACACCAAGCGCCGTCGCATCTGGTGGATTGTGCTCGCCATTGGCATGGTGCTCGTCGTGGCAATTTGGGCCTCGCTGTACTTCGCTCCCGCTGGCATGGTGTCCAGCCCTGTCCAGATGGTCGGCATCGTTTTGTCCTATGTCATCATCCTAGGTGACTTTATCTACGACTTCGCTCGTATTCGTCCCTTGCGCAACATGTACCGCGCGCAGGCCGAGGGCATGTCCGAGAACAAGCTCAACGCTCTTATTGAGCGCGCGGCTGCCGAGGAGGACAAGAAGGACTCCAAGAAGAAGTAGCGTTTGCATACATACTTATCGCTAAGATATAAGGCGCGTCGTTTTTGCGGCGCACCTTTTTACTGTTCTATAGATAGATGGAGTGGCACATGATTCGAGCTGCCCTGACGGTCGAAGAGGCTCTGGAGGGCATGAAGGCCCTGGAGCCCAAGATTAAAAACTACGCGCGCCTGGTCGTCCGCAAGGGCGTAAACGTCAAGCCCGGCCAGGAGGTCGTCGTTCAGTCTCCGGTCGAGTGCGCGCCGTTTGCGCGCGTGGTGGTCGCGGAGGCCTATGCTGCCGGCGCCGGCCACGTGACGGTCATTTGGGCCGATGATGCCGTGACGAGGCTCACGTACGAGCATGTCGAGAAAAGCTATTTTGAGCAGACGTCCGAGTGGAAGCGCATGCAGCTGGATTCCTTGGCCCAGGATGGTGCCTGCTTTGTCTTTATCGAGGGTGCGGACCCCGCCGCCCTTAAGGGCATCGATCCCGCTAAGCCCGCTGCAGCTTCTAAGGCAAAGAACACGCAGTGCAAAGTTTTCCGCCGTGGACTGGATTACAACATCAATCCGTGGTGCATCGCCGGCGCTCCGGTCGTGGCTTGGGCGCGCGAGGTGTTCCCGGGAGACGCCGACGAGGTTGCAATCTATAAGCTGTGGAATGCGATTCTGCACACCGCTCGCGCCGATGGCCAGGACCCAGAGAGCGACTGGGAGCTCCATGACGCCGCATTCGAAAAGAACCTGCGTTTCCTGAACGACAATCGTTTCGACTGCCTGCATTACACCGCGGCAAATGGAACCGATCTGACGATTGGCATGACGAAGGGTCACGAGTGGGCCGGCGGCAAGGGCAAGACGCCCGATGGGCACCCCTTCTTCCCCAACATTCCCACCGAGGAAGTCTTCACTTCGCCCGATCGCATGCGCGCCGACGGTATCGTGTACTCGGCCATGCCGCTCATCCACCACGGCAATAAAATCGACGATTTTTGGATTAAGTTCGAGGGCGGCCGCGTGGTGGACTACGACGCCCGCGTGGGCAAGGCAACACTCGCAAGTATCATCGATACTGACGAGGGCGCTGCTCACCTGGGAGAGGTCGCGCTCATTTCCAAGAACACGCCGATCCGCGAAAGTGGTGTTCTGTTCTACGATACGCTCTATGACGAGAACGCTAGCTGCCATCTCGCGCTAGGTGTCGGTTTCCCCGAATGCATCGAGGGTGGGTACGACATGTCCAAGGAGGAGCTCCTGGAGCATGGTGTTAACGTCTCGAGCACGCACGTCGATTTTATGATCGGCACGGACGACATCGATATTACGGGCATTACGCCTGATGGACGTGAAGTTGTGATTTTCCAGAACGGCCAATGGAGTTGGGAATAGTCCCAGACCGTGGTACAATGCCACCCGCGGGCCGTTAGCTCAGCTGGCAGAGCAGGGGACTTTTAATCCCAAGGTCCAGGGTTCGAACCCCTGACGGCCCACCATAGAATAGAAAAGCGACTGGCGGATGCCGGCCGCTCCGGCAGTGCTGTTGTGTCGATGATGTTATTATATCAAATCCTCGTCCCGACCACAAACCCCTCCTGCATAAAACTAAAAAATTCCCTGCGCCGCTTTTTCCACGGCGCAGGGAAATGGACCATATTTGATTGAGTGCCAATTACACGCCGGCGACGCAGGTGATCTCGAAAAGGTAGGGCTCGGCCACGGTGGGCGCCACAACGGTGTAACGCGCGGGGGCCACATCCATATCCAGGAAGTAACGGTCCCACACCTTATTGGCGATGGCGCGGTCCTCACGCTTGGCAATGAAGATCTGGCAGAACAGAACCTTCTCCAGGCTGGAACCGGCAGCCTCCAATACGTTCTTCATATTGAGGAAAGCCTGCTCGCACTGAGCCTCCAGTCCTTCTTTCAGCACTTCCTTCTCGTCCTCGCCGACCATGCCGGAGACGAACACCAAATTGCCATATTTGATGGCCTGAGAAACATTGTGAGTGGGGGTGGCAACAAGGGGGCTATAGACCTTTTCCTTCTTGAATTCCATCGTGGTATTTCCTTTCAAATCAATTATTTGTCTTCGGCCGGTACCAGAATCTCCACAGTACCGTTGATGCCGTCGAGTCTGATGTAATCGCCGTCATGGATCTCTTTGCAGGGGTCGCAGCCCGGGGGGAAGTCCGCCACACAGGGCCGCCTGGTATTGAAGATCGCAGTGCCGCATTTGGAGTCCATGGTGGTGAAAATATACCCGATCGGGCCCACACCATGGTTCTCACTGTTGCGGAACGTATCGGACCAGCCCAGAGAACCGCGGCTGCAGGGCAGTACAATAATTTTTCCGGCAAAGCTGTCGCCATAGTGGACATTGCCTTTTTCGGTCACCACACCGGTCTTCACGTCAGCGCCGTTCCAGCCCACAATGCTGTCCGGGCAGACAAAGGCATACCCCTCTACTACGGGGCCCCAGGCGGGTCTGCCATGAAGGATTTTCTGCCTACTCATATCTTCTCCGGACCTCCCAATAACCGCTGATCGCCGCGTCAATGACCTGCTCGTCCGAGCCATAGTAGATCGGGCAGCTCCGCTCATCCTTACTGCCGTTGCACAGTTTGAAGGAGGACAGGCCGATCGACTTGGCGCCTTTCGCCACATTGATGGTGCGGAGAATGCAGCCGCTGGTCAGGATCTCCACGCCCCAGTCCTTCAAATCTTGGATGATGTGAGACTGCTCGGCCATGGCGTACTGGGCGATGTTGGTATACACGCAGAAGCGAACGCCTTCCTTGACCTTCCTGCCGTTCATGTAGCGCCAGATCCGGATCAGCTCCTCAGCAGAGCAGTTCGGACAGCCGATCTGAAGATAGTCGGCAGGGCCGCTTTCCTGGCAGCAGACTTCCTCCCAGTAGGTTTGCAGGATCTCATTGGTGATGGTGTACTCCGCCACAGGCTCATGCCCGCCCATGGCCATCTCATAGGTCTGCGCCTCAGGAGATACGCCGACGATCAGGCACAGCTCGCAGCCGCTGGTCACAGCCAGAGCGGTGAAGAACGTCTTCAGCTTGATCAGGTCAGGCCGTTCAAAATCGCCGCAAATGACCGGCACGGCATTGGGGGCCAGGCGGCGGCCCACCGCAGCGCCCAGCAGGTCCCAGTCGGTCTTGTCCTTGGTGTCGCAGGCCACATGGAACACATGGGTGCCATGGCGGTTCTCCGGCAGATGCAGGCCCCACTTGGGGGCGCGGCCGCAGATCGCCGCGCAGAACGTGGTGTTGCCGCCGCCGCCGTAGCCGCGGGCGCCCAGGACGGAGTTGCAGTAGAGCACATTGCTGGACTCGGTGGTAACAAAGTACTCACCCATGACAGGAAGCCAACCGGCCAGATAGGGGGCGCAGGTAGAGCCGATCATCACACCGCGGTCGGCCGCGTCAGAGAGGATCTGCCGGTTGTTCTCATAGAATTCTTTGGTCTGCCCGGTCCACTGCCACTGGAATGTATCGCAGCAGTGCACGTCATCCATGACATATGTGCTCTCATTGAAGCTTTGGAAGGCATCGGGGTCCAGACCCGGGCATTTCAGCTTCGTCTGCCAGTCGTGATACCCCATAGCTAGGATGTCAGGGCGGTCCAAATTCCCGTCAGGGAAGTCAGAGGGCTCGCAAGTGGAGCCGCAGCACAGATGAGCCTTGGTAATGGGCACCAGTTCCTTGGCGCCCAAAATCTGCGCGTAGTCGATGATCTTCTGCAGAGCGACCTGCTTGGCAGTGCCGAATTCACCGCGGAGCATACGCTCCTCATAGGGCGTCAACTGAATCATATGATACTCTCTTTTCTCACAGCAGGTGCTGTTTCCCTCATTGCTATACGGCCTGCAGCCGCAGTTCTGTATAGCTCCGGCTGCAGGCCGCCGCTGATTTTAATACAGCTTGTGCACGTTCAGCGCCATGGCGATATGTCCCATCAGGGAGTTGAAGTCGAACACCGGCAGCCCGAACTCTTCCCGCAGGCGGGAGGCGTAAGGCGGCAGATCGGTGCACTCCAGTACCACGGCGCCGATGTCGGGGTGCTCCTCCAGGCCCTTGCGCAGGACGTTCGCGATCTCATCGGTGATGGCCTCCAGCTTGAATTCGCCCCCGTCAGGATTGCTGTACAGGCGGCTCCACTCCGGCTGGTTGTGCATGCTCAGGAGGACCAGGTTGTCCCGGCGGGTAATGTTGGAGCGGGCAAAATGCTCTTCCTTCAGGTCGTTGACATTGGCAGTCAGAATGGCGACTTTGCCCTTGCTGCCCACGATGGTCTGCGCGAACGGCACCTGCAGCAGAGAGCTGGTGAACACGATCTCGGGAACAGCCGCGGCCAGGCTCTCCTGATAATAGGCGTTGAAGCCGCAGCTGGTGGTAATGGCCTTCACACCCTGGGCCGCCAGCTCTTTGCACACGCGGATGTACTCATCCAGCAGCTCCTGGCAGGGGTTTGTCTCCACCGTTTCCGCGTTGGCGCCCTTCACGTATACCATTTCCACGTCGAAGGGATAGGACGCAGGATTGGTGCTGTTGCCGGGCAGGGTCTCCAGCTGCATCAGGGCATCGCAGACCTGTCCCTTTTCCCAGCGCAGCAGTGCAATCTTCGGCTTCTTGTTCATTGTAATTCCTCCTTGTTTGAATTCTGTTTTACATTAAGCCATCCGGCTTTCTGCTTTGACCTTAGCGAACCAGTTCAGGTAGCGTTCCTTGTTACCTGCCAGATTCCAACAATAATAAGTGCAGAGCCCAGGAAGGTCATCCATGTAATCGGTTCGTGCAGCAGCAGCACTCCGCCGAACGCAGAGCAAATCGTAGCAATCGTGCTGAACGTGGAGATCTTGGTGACGCTCATCATGCCACATGCATAGTTTACCAGAAGATTGGCCACAATTCCGCAGAAAACGCAAAGCATGATCAGTGCAAACACATATTCCGTGTTCTTCAGCGGCTCAACATATGCATGGATATTACCACGCAGATCTATCATAGATTTTGTGGTAAAAATAATGGCATTTGATATCATGATCGCGTAGGTCCGCTCAAAGGCAGAAAACTCCTCACTGGACTTTTTGTTGAAGAGCTTCATTGCCGCAGCCACAATCTGGGATGCGAAGAGAAAGACTACTCCCAAAGGTTTTATGATCCCCATGGAGCTCCCTACCGCCGTCATGATGATGACGCCCGCCGTGGGCAGAAGGCAAAAGATCTTCTGTCTCCTGCTTGGCCGCTCTCCCAAAAATACCACTGCCGCCGCAATCCCAACCACCGGCGCAAACGCCATCACAGTGCCGGCAAAGGTGGCATTGCTGTAATAAACTCCATAGCTCTCAAAAAAATAGTAGGGCGGCTCAAGCAGAGCAAGGCCGAGCAGTACGCGGAAATTTTTCCCTTTTAGAGAAAAGGACCCCTTTCCGCACAGGATCAATGCCGTCATGATCAGAGTTGCTGCCAAAAAGCGCATGGAGAGCACAACATCGGGGCTTGCCCACCTCTGTGCAATGCGCGTAAAGAGATAACTGAATCCCCAAATAACCTGCCCAATGCAAATGGAGAGCACTGGAAGGACCCGTTCCCTTTGCTCCTGACAAATTGAAAGTTTATTCATCACCTTGATACCGTCTTTTATGTGTTATGCATGTGTAATTACAAACCGCAGTATAGAAACTCTATACCGCGGTTTGTAATTTACAAAATATGCACTTTTTCCGATTTTCAGTATTCTGCTTGCAGTTTCAGCGCTGAAACGCGCAGTCAAATCAGGAAAAACGCAAAGGTTTTATGCAGCCTCTGTCTCTTACAGCATGGTGTCGGGGTCCAGAGGAACATACTCACAGTGCTGGCTGTCAGCCACTTCCTTCTGGGTGATCTTGCCGTTGACCATCATCACGCAGCTCTTGAGCACATAGTTTCTCTTGCACGCTTCCTTGAGGCCATACTTGGCAATATCCTGAACCATGGGGAACATGTAGGCGGCATAGCTCTCATTGGCGGTGGTGGGAACCATGGCGGGAATGTTGGTCACGCCCACGTGGACGATGCCCTCTTCAATGAAGTAGGGGTTGCTGATGGTGGTGTACTGGGCGGTCTCGACGATGCCCTCGCCCTCCAGGTCCACGATCACGGAGCCCTTGCGCATGCTGCGGACCATCTCTCTGGTCACCACGGGAACCTCCATGCCGGGGTAAGCGTAGATGCAGTTAATCAGCACGTCGGCCTTCGCAACCTCTTCCGCAAAGGCGTCCTTGTTCATGGCACGCAGGGCGGTGTTGTTCAGCACGGTGCGCAGGTACTCCAGGCGCTGAATGCTGACATCAAACACGACCACCTCAGCACCCATGCCCTCAGCGACCTGAGCCGCGCACATTCCGGCATGGCCGCCGCCCAGGATGCACACACGAGCCCGGCGGGCGCCGATCACAGGAACGATGGACACGCCGCTGCCGCCATACTGGCGCTGCAGGTACTGGCCACCCAGCAGAACGGCGGTGCGGCCAGCGATCTCGCCCATGGGGCGGGTCATGGCGCGGGAGCCGTCGGGATAACGGGAGGTCTCAATGGAGATGCAGGTCACGCCGGCTTCGGCCAGGGCCTTGACCTGCTCGGGCTTGGCGGTGCCCTCGGCCATGTGGAAGGCGGTCATGATGATCTGGCCCTTCTTGAAGGGCATCTTCATGTCGCCGTCGGTCATATCCTTAAACTTCGCGATGAAATCGCTCTTCTCGTAGACTTCCTCCATCGTGTCGACGCACTTAGCGCCGGCCTTCAGGAACTCCTCATCGGGAACGCCGGCGGGCTCCATAACGCCCTTCTGGAAATAAACAGTATGTCCTTGCGAAACCAGAGTAGCAACATTGCGGGGAACGAGGCCACAGCCAACACGGGTTTCATGGTCCTTCAGCTCATGAGGAATACCAAAGATCATTACTCAACACTCCTTTTGCAAAATACGTTGGCAAATTTCAGGTTACTCTCTTGACGGTTCCAGATTGCAAACAAGTACTTATATGCGTCCGAGCAGAATATAGCACTTTTCCATAAGCCTGTCAAGCGTGTTTATAAAAAAAATTATAAAGTTACCAAAAAGGAAATCCGCCGGTTGCTGTGGGCGTCCAAATTTTATTTTTAATAGAAATTTTTCCCATTATCTCCGGGCGGCGGCGCGCCGCGAACAGCTGTAACCGCAGTCTTCCCGGCATCCGTTTTTCCATGCCGGACAGCGGCAGTCTGATTCAGGACACCCAGGCCCCAGGAAAAATACAGACATGGTTTGCAGACGTCCCTTAGAGCAAAGCTGCTGCGCAGTATTCTAAGCAAGATCTGCAAACCATGTCTGAAACACGGCTTGACATTATAATGTGTAATATAAGAAGAAAGCGTACACAGCCCGGCCCGCCGGAGCGGTCCGCGGCGGGAGAGCTGCAAACGATTGATCCTGGGCAAGGCCTCAGATGATCGCTTCCAGGCTCATTTTTGCCTCCAGCAGGAGTTTTTCGAATTGTCTCCCCTTCTCCTCCGTATAGCGGAAGGTCGGGAAGGAGACGCTCAGTGCCAGTACCGGCTTGCCGTTTTTATAGAGCGGCGTTGCGATGCACTGTACGAATTCATAATTTTCCTCTTTCTCCCGGGCGATGGCAGTTTGCCGGACGTCCAGCAGCTGCTGGTACAACACATTGGCATCCACGATGGAGTGCTTCGTCAATCTCGGAAACCCGTCGCTGAACAAAGTCTTCAGTTCCGCCAAAGTATGCTCACACAAAAGGGCCTTCCCCAGGGCCGTGCAATTCGCCGGCAACCGCTTCCCCGGCGCAGAGACCATGCCGATGGGCTCCGGGGATTCGACCTTCATCAGATACTGGACGTCCCGCCCCTGAAGCTCGCCGATGTGACAAGTTTCGGAGCAGTGATGGACAATGTCCTGCATGATCGAGATGGCCTGCGAATAGAAAATATCATTTTTGACGTAGGTATTCCCGATCTCAAAAGCCCGCCGGCCGATGCGGTATCTCGCCGTATCGGAGTTATATCTTAAATAGCGGTTTGCCGCCAGCGTATGGATAATGGGAAAGATGCTGCTTTTGGGGACCTGCAATTCTGTTGCGATCTCGGTCAGCGTGTAGCCGGTGGAGCGCTCTCCAAAGGCCAGCAATTCAAAGATATCCAGTACACGCTGCGTCGATCGATGCTCCTGAGCCATAGTTACTACCTCCCAAATCTACCTCTCTTATATAAAAATATTTGTGATTTCATATAAAACCAATGTGCGTCAACAGGTAGTATCGCATACAACAAAATTACCCAAAAAGTGGGGGCCCGTTTGTAAATACGTATTATATCACGCTGTCTATAGGAATACAAGCCAAAAGAAAAAGCCGAATCTTGTGCAACACAACGAAAAACCGCCGGGTATCCCCGAAGAAAACCAGAATAACTTGACAAACGCTGCCAAATCTTTTATAGTATGCGCAAGACGGATTCGCAAACGCGTTCTTATATACGTCCAAAGCGCGTTTTCCGCTACACGCATAATTCGATGCGATCCACAAGGTTCATAACGATCTCTTGGACGCCAGCACCGGACCCTGTGCTTGGCGGAAAACGTTCAGTTCGGCGAAAGCGGCTTGGTCTTTCGGCCTTTCCTACAGGTAGGGCGGAGGACCTCACAAAGCCGGTAAACCCGTATTCTGAGAGCACTTGGCATTGCTTGTGCCGGGTGTGATTTCCGTTGATTGACTGAATAGGAGTTGCGCTATGGTTGATAAGGAATGCGTTGTCCAAGAAATATTAAAGCACAAAATCATTGCAATCGTCAGAGGAATTTACGGAGAGAAATGCGTTAAGCTGGCCCAGGCGCTGCATGAGGGCGGCGTCAACTTACTGGAAGTCACGTTTGACCAGAGTAATCCCCAATCCCCGCAGGAAACTGCGGATACGCTCCAGCAGCTCGGCCGCGTCCTGGGCGGCAAGATGCTGTTTGGCACCGGCACGGTGCTCTCCGCGCAGCAGGTTGACATTTCCACCAATGCCGGGGCCCAGTTTATCATTTCCCCCAACACGGATGAAAGTGTCATCGCGCAGACCCTGAAGCATGGGCTGGTGTCGATCCCCGGCGCCATGACCCCCTCCGAGATCGTGAAGGCCCACAACCTGGGAGCGGATTTCGTAAAGCTCTTCCCGGCGGCTCAGCTGGGCTTTGACTATGTCAAGTCGGTTCGTGCGGCGATCAATCATGTAAAGCTTCTGGCCACCGGCGGTGTAGACCGCGACAATATTGCCGGGTTCCTGAAGCTGGGCATGGTAGGCGCCGGTGTGGGCAGCAACCTCTGTAGCAAAACGCTGGTCAACGAAGGCCGTTTTGATGAGATCACCGCAACGGCCAAAGCGTATGTCGCAGCGCTGGAGAACGACAAATGAAAAAAAGAGTCATTACATTCGGCGAGATCATGCTCCGCCTGAATCCCCCCGGCTACTACCGCTTCGTGCAGGCGAATCAGTTTGAAGCCTCCTACGCCGGCGGAGAGGCAAACGTCGCCGTCTCCCTTTCAAACTTCGGCCTGGACGCTGCGTTTGTCACAAAGGTCCCCAATCACGAGATTGGGCGCTGCGCAGTCAACGCCATGCGGCAGTTCGGAGTGGATACCAGCCACATTTCCTATGGCGGCAGCCGTCTGGGCTTGTATTATGTGGAGAAGGGTGCCTCTCAGCGTCCCTCCAAGGTCATTTATGACCGTGCCGGATCTTCGATCGCCATGGCGGAGCCGGGCGATTTCCACTGGGATGAAATCTTCCGCGGTGCGGACTGGTTCCACTTTACCGGCATCACGCCCGCTCTGGGCCCCAATGTGGTGGAGATCTGCAAGGACGCCTGCCGGGCAGCCAAGGCCAGGGGAGTCAAGATCTCCTGCGATCTGAACTACCGGGGCAAGCTGTGGACCCGGGAGCAGGCCCGGGCGGCCATGAGTGAGCTGTGCCGGTATGTGGACGTGTGCATCTCCAATGAGGAAGACGCCAAGGACGTGTTCGGTATTGAGGCTGCGGAGACCGACATTACTGGCGGCAAGTTAAATAAGGAAGGCTACAAGAGTGTGGCCAGGCAGTTGGCTGACCAGTTCGGCTTTGAGCGGGTGGCCATCACCCTGCGCAGCTCCATTTCCGCCAGCGACAACGACTGGGCCGGCATGCTGTACGATGGGGAACACTACTGCTTCTCCAAGGAGTATCACCTGCGCATCGTGGACCGGGTGGGCGGCGGAGACAGCTTTGGCGGCGGATTGATTTACGCCCTGCTGGCTGGAAAGGACAGCCAGGCGGCCATTGAATTTGCCGTAGCGGCCTCCGCCCTCAAACACTCAATTGAGGGAGATTTTAACCGCATCACCGTGGCGGAGGTCGAAAAGCTGGCCGGTGGAGACGGCTCCGGCCGGGTACAGCGCTGATACCGGTCATGGGGAGCGCAGACGGAATGGGACTGCTCACAAAATAGCGGAGAAATACCGCTGGGTCGATGCTCAACACCGTACGGCGGAACGATTCAGACCGGCGCAGCGTTTGAAAAGGCACTGTATTTCGTAGAAATACAGTGCCTTTTCTCTGCGTTCCCGACCATTTGTTTTGTGCCTTCAAGTCTCGGGCAGATGCATTGAGAGGCAGAAATATTGCTGCAAATACCGTGAGAAAGCACAGCCAAGCCAATGTCTAGCTTGGGCCAACAGTATGGAGAGAAAGAAGCACAGAACTACTTTACCAAGCAAATGGTAATGGGAATCGTAGGTATGCTGGTTGTTGCCGCAGTCTGCTGGGGCGGTTCGTACATTGGCGTGTTTGGTTCATAAGAATTGGGCGATGAGGAAGGCTGGCATGGAAACACGTCGAATCATTCTTGGCATGAGCGGAGCAAGCGGAGCAATCCTAGGTATCCGGCTTCTGGAGGCGTTGCAGAGCACAGATATAGAGACTCATCTGATTATGAGCGAATGGGCAGAGAAAACCGTTGCCTTAGAAACAGAGTATACTGTAGAAAAGGTAAAGACACTGGCTAGCGCGGTTTATACACCTGGAGATATGGCAGCCCATATATCCAGCGGTTCCTTCCTGACGGATGGAATGGTCGTATGCCCGTGCAGTATGAAAACTTTGGCTGCCATTGCATCCGGCTTTTCACACAATCTTATTACGCGATGTGCAGATGTCTCTCTTAAAGAGGGACGCAAGCTGCTCCTTGTGCCGCGCGAAACACCGCTTTCTGCCATCCATCTGGAGAATTTGCTCAAGCTTTCCCGGTTAGGTGTTAAAATTTTGCCGCCATGTGTAGGGTTTTACACAAGACCCAGAACCGTTGAAGAAATAGTTAGCCATCTTACGGGAAAGATCCTTGACATGTTGGAGATCGAGAATCATATGTATCGGCGTTGGGGGGATTAAATAACTTTCAAAAAAGCAACCGCATTCCGTACTGTGGTGAACGGAGCGGAATGCGGCTTGCAATATCGAAAAGGTGACCATATGAAACAGTATATTCCCTGCCGTATTGCAGCGCTTCAGGATAAGCTGAGGGAGCGTGGACTGGACGCTGCCCTGATCTATGACCGGGAAAATCTGATCTACTTCGCGGGGATTTCGGATCTGGAAGGAGGAGTGCTTTGCGTTCCCTCAAACGGGACGGCGGAGCTGTTTTGTCTCTGGATGGAGGCGGAGCACATGCGCCGAGAGAGCGGCTTAAAGGTGACAGGCTACCTATTTCCGGCGGACACTCAAAGCACCATGGCGGCTAAATGGCTCCACAAGCTGGGATTGGAGCGGCCCCGTGTGGGATTTACACGCTATTTTATCAGCCTGAAGGACTACCAGTGCCTCCGGGAGGCCGTGCCGCAGATGAAGGTGGAGGATATTGCGGCGGTCTGCTACCAACTGCGCAGCATCAAGTGCCCGGAGGAAATTTGGCGCATCCGTGCGGCATCCAAGGCATTGAAGGCCGGAATGGATGCGGCACTATCAGTTGTCAGAGCGGGGATTTCGGAACGGGATGTGTTGGTTGAGGCGGAGTATGCAATGGGGAAAGCTGGAAGTCAGGGCTCCCCTTTCCGGATGCAGGTGCTGACCCATAGCCGACAGATGCAGAAGCATCCCTATGCCGGCGCTGCGTTGCTGGAGGATAACGCACCGGTGGTGATTCATTTGGGAGCGTCGGTGGAGGGCTACACCGCAAAAATGTGCCGTAGCTTAGTTTACAAAGGGCGAAAGGTTGCGTTGTATGGCGGCGCTTATGCGCCGTCATATCTTCCAAACGATATTGATACTTTCGCTTGTGGCGTAAATTGCGGAAATCATCAAATCCACCACCCGCCGCTTATCGTCAAAGTTCACTTCTTCCCATGTGTCCAGATAGCCGGAAATTTCTTTGACCTGTTCCGGGCTGATGGTATCCACACTCAACTCCGCTATCTTTTTGACAAGCTCCTGCTTGCGTCCATCCAGTTCTTCAATCTTGCTGTTCACATAGGAGAGCAGGACGGGATTTGCCCCGGTTAGTGTGTCAATGAGCGTTTCAATTTCATGCTGGACTTGTGCGAGTTCCACTTGCAGGGCAGTCAGCTTCGGATTGGACTTCAAGGCATTTTTTCGCCCCTTGATGGTCTGGAACGGTTTTAGCTTTTTTACCATAGCGGCATAGATAACAGCTTCCGTATCGGGAATACGGAGCGTCCCTGCGCCCTCACAGCTTTTGTTATCGGAACGCTTGCTGCAACGGAAGTACCACCGCCCATAACTGCCCTCGGCTTTTAACGCTTTCTGGCACCTGCCGCATTTGATTTTCCCAGCTAACCAAGTATTGACCGCTTTTCGTCCCGCCTGATAACTGGCGTTGGCTAAAATCTTCTTTCGGCATTTCAGCCACAGTTCAGAAGAAACCAAGCCCTCACTGGGAGCCATAACCAGCGTATGCCCTTGCAGATTGTGTTTGGTGTCGCCTTTCATTCCCCGGCCACGATAGAAGTAGCACCCGTTCATTCCAGTAAAGTCGGCGGCGTCATTGATAATGACCGTCCCTTGACTTTTGAAAAACTCATAAATATCAAGGTCAGCCTTGACATAAATGGGATTGCATAAAATGTTTGCGAGTGCCGGACGGGAAAAATCCTTAATACCATGCTCCGCAAAATGCCGAACAATATCGCCATAGGAAGTTCCCGGCTCGGCATACATCTCAAACATCAGCTTGACCTGTTCCGCTTCTTCGGGGTTTGCCACTAACTTCTTTGTGTTGATACCATCTATCTTGATTGGCTCCGTGTGAAATCCATAGGGAGCCTTGCCGCCCATGCGAAAACCCTTTAGGCTTCTGGAGTAGTAGGCATCGGCTACCCGCTTCTGTATGGTTTCCCTTTCAAGCTGGGCGAACACGATACAGATATTCAGCATCGCCCGCCCCATCGGGGTGGAGGTATCAAACTTTTCCGTAGAGGACACAAACTCTACATTGTACTGTTGGAACAGCTCCATCATATTGGCAAAGTCCAGAATGGAACGGCTGATACGGTCGAGCTTGTAAACCACGACCT
>OIYD01001360.1_pt1 | contig 14760 bp, 7 predicted proteins | sample 1588141 | NCBI WGS metagenome assembly OIYD01 (sample SAMN03283259) | human gut metagenome | biome: human-associated habitat; material: feces | host: Homo sapiens | place: USA | collected 2013
CTCCGGTAAAACTCGGTTTGGCCGGTGGTCCGTTGGTGGTTGCTATTCTTATCGGACGGTTCGGACATAAATTGAAGCTGGTGACTTATACAACCATGAGTGCTAATCTGATGCTGCGCGAGATCGGTATTGTACTTTTCCTTGCCAGTGTAGGCATCGAAGCTGGTGAACACTTTGTACAGACCGTAGTAGAAGGTTCCGGACTATCATATGTAGGCTATGGTTTCCTGATTACCGTAATTCCTTTGCTGATTATCGGTATGATTGCCCGCTTTTATTGCAAAGTGAACTATTTCACTTTAATGGGATTAATTGCAGGTAGTAATACCGACCCTCCTGCACTAGCGTATGCCAACCAGGCATCCGGTAACGATGCTCCGGCAGTAGGCTATTCTACGGTTTATCCGCTGACAATGTTCCTGCGTATTCTGGCGGGACAAATGATATTGCTGACAATGATGTAATACAAGTTGCATTTTAGCAAAAAGAGAGGTCATGTTCGCATGACCTCTCTTTTTTAATTTCACCAGATTATAAACAACTCCGCTTCACTTGATTTTGAGTTTCACAAACTCCTCCACGAAATCTATTGTTTTTTCAATTCCCAGCACCGAAGAATCAATGCAGAGATGATAAGTTGCCGCAGCTCCCCATGTCTTGTAACTATAATAATTGTAATACTCCGAACGTTTTTTATCTGCCTTGCTCATCATATTTTCCGCCTCTTCTTCCGAAATGTGATGCATAGCGCAAAGACGGGCAACACGTGCCTCATGCGAGGCAGAAATAAAAATATTGGCGCAACGGGGATGCTCCCGGAGAATATAATCGGCACAACGGCCTACAAAAAGACAGGACTTCTCAGAGGCCAACTGACGAATCACATCACTCTGCACTTTGAAAAGCGCGTCATTACTAAGACAATTTTGGGTAGGTAAAGCGCCATCTCCCACAAAAGGGAAACGCATACCGAAAAGTCCGCCGATGATTCCCTGCGAAGCACGCTCATCAGCTTTCTCAAAAAATTCACGACAGAGGCCACTCTCCTTGGAAGCCAGAGTTATCAACTCCTTATCATAGAAATCGATGCCCAAGCGGGCTGCCAACTTCTCCCCTATCTCCTTTCCGCCGCTTCCCAATTGGCGACCGATGTTCACAACGAATTTCTTATTCATAGCTTCAATCTAAATATTGGTTTACTGATAGCAAAAGTAAGGATTTATAGGAAAGAAACAAAAAAAGTCACACGTTTTTCGCCCTATTCTTCCGCTCTCTTGAATTTACGGAACTGCCTTACCAACATTACCAGCGCTACCAGGCTGGCAAGTAAATCGGAGAATGGCATACTATACCACACACCTGCCGCACCGAAAAAACGGGGCAGGATTATCAATGCCGGAAGCAGGAAAAGCATCTGGCGCGTAAGAGAAAGGAAAATAGCCTTACTGGCCATTCCGATACTCTGGAAGAAATTAGATGTCACCATCTGGAAACCGATAATAGGGAAAAACATCACTACGACCCGCAAACCACGTGCCGAGATTGCTATCAATTCCTCATCAGAAGTAAATATAGAAACTACCAGCTCAGGTATAAGCATTCCCATCAGAAAACCGGAAGTAGTGACAACTGTTGCAAAGATGATTGTCAGTTTCAACACCCGGGAAACGCGCGCGTATTGCTGGGCACCAAAGTTATATCCAGCAATGGGCTGCATACCTTGATTCAGTCCCATCACAATCATCACAAATATAAATACCAGTCGATTGACAATGCCGAATGCACCGATGGATAAATCTCCTCCATAGCGCTTCAGCCCTTGATTGATAACAATCACAATAAAACATGCCGCCAGATTCATGAGGAAAGGAGACATACCGATAGCAAGCGAATCTATCACAATCTTACGACGCAAGCGGAAAATGCCGCGGTGAAAGTGTAAGAGTTCATCTTTATTGCTGAATATCTTGAATTGCCACAGTAATGAAATGACCTGGGCAATGATAGTGGCAATAGCGGCTCCACGGATCCCCCAACCGAAGCCATAAATAAATAGAGGGTCAAGTATCGTGTTGATAACAACCGTAGCAATAGTGGCATACATCGCTTTCTGCGGATGTCCGGAAGAACGCAACACAGCATTCAAGCCCAGATAAAGGTGGGTGACGACATTGCCAAGTAAAATGATCTGCATATATTCGCGGGCGTACTTCACCGTCTCATCACTACCGCCGAAAAAGTAAAGGATGGGATCGAGAAATATCATCGTCACTACCGTAAATGATAATCCCAGCACTATATTCAGGACAAGCACATTACCTAATATCCGTTGAGCCGTATCATAGTCTTTCTGCCCTAACTTTACAGAAACCAGTGTAGAAGCGCCCACTCCCACCAACGAACCGAACGCTGCTGCAAGATTCATCAGAGGAAAAGTAAGTGCCAGTCCCGAAATAGCCATTGTGCCCACTCCGTGACCGATAAAAATGCTGTCCACCATATTATATAAGGAAGATGCCGTCATGGCGATAATTGCCGGCACTGCATATTGCATCAGTAGTTTTCCAATCTTTTCTGTTCCCAACGCTGTGGGTGCCTTTTGTCCTGTCATACCTATTTCTTTATTTTCAGGGCGCAAAGGTACTCATTTTCCCGCAAGCAAACAAAAGAAGACGAGAAATAGATTATTTGTAGTATTATTTCTTCAAGAGGTATATCATGCTAATTTCGGCTATTATGGTTCAATAGATATCACCGATTTGATTATACAAGAAGTTATGCAAAACAACTAATACACTATATATCAAGCAAATAAATTTCAATCAAATACAATAATAAAAAAAAATGGGGTTCATTCGGGTTCATTTGGGTTCAAGGTTCACTATGAACCCTACGTGTCACGTATTTATGTGGGGAAAAAGCTATTTTTGTAATATAATAAGAACTATTTATAGACCATCTTCGCACCCATTCATCTTCGTATCCCGACAGAGTATAGTCAGAACATTTGCAATACAGTATTATTTTCGTACATTACATAATAAATGGAAGTGAACCTACACCCCCAAAAACATATATTATCCACAAAATCAAAAAGCAATTAACACACTCACTATCTGATGATTAATAAAAATTTCAGAAATTTCATACTGACAGATAGGGTTCATAGTGAACCTTGACCCCTGTGAACCCTGCGCAACAGTAAAACGATGTTACAATAAACGAATATGGATACAATATCATCCCCCTATCATCTATCCCACTAAAAAATCAACTATTAAAAGAGCAAACAAAATTATAGCAAGAGAGAACAAAACTATTGCAGAAGCAAATGAATACCCATGAAGCCCGCCGGAGAGTGTTAAAGTCCCGGTTCAGAGATGATTTTACTAAAATAGAATACGATTTTCATACCTCCGGAAAAGATTCGCGCTTACATTTGTCCCTCAAATACGGAAATACATGAAAACTCTATCTTATCACCACTTTATTTTTCTGTTGGCCGGACTTCTTTTTGCAAGTGCCGTAAATGCCCAGACAGCCTATATGCACGGTTCTACTTATGAAGAACGCGGTCATTCACTCATCGACCAGATGTTACAGACCCAACCGGTAGACAACGGTAACATAAAATATGTGTCGCCTTTCTACTTCGCCCGCTTATGGCGTGACTGTGAAAAGGAAAAAGCCATAGAAAAACTAACCGAAATGTATCAATATCAACTGGACCATGTGGAAGCGTTCTATAACTCCGGCTCAGATATGGATTTCTTTGCCCATGCCACCATGCACGGCTACATGCTCACCAAAGAAAAAATGCCGGACTCGCTGCGAGAAAAGATTAAAGCCTTCATGAAAATAGGCAAATATACCAGAGATAACGGTACGCTGAACATGAAACTCATGCATCAGACCAGCGGATTGCTCTGCGCCGAAGAATGGCCCGACTTTACAGATGCCGACGGCAAAACCTCCGTCCAGCTAAAAGAATTCCTGCATGACAGGATCGTACATACATTAAAGCAATTCATCACCCATAACTGTCCTGAAGCGGATGCTTTTACCTATCTGGGAACTAATCTTCAATATATCAGGATGCTTGCCGAATTCTCTAAAAACGAGGAGATACGTAAAAGCGCTTTAGCAGCTTACCACCATATCATAGCACAATTACTGTTACCCTGGAATCAAGGCCTGTATTGTGCCAATCCTCCCCGTTGCAAAGGTTGGAAGAATTTATATACGGGTAATTTGAGCACCGGTGTACAGATCGTTCAGCTAACCTGGCTATTCTACGGTAGCCCTGATGAACGTATCATCCTCCGTGAAGCTGCAAACAGAGACAATTTCGGCTGTTTCAACTTCTGGCTGGCCTACGAACGCACTGTAAAACCACTCCCTTTTCTGCAAGCTCTGAACAACTCGAAAAGCTATCCTTATGATTTCAAAGCTTTACGGATAGACAGCAAGCATTACTATTGCCGCTACACTTATCAAAGTCCGAATTACGGTTTATCCACCCAGACAGTAGAAGCTTTTCCTGAAAAACTGAAAGATTTCCAATACACCTACGCATTTAAAGAGACTAAGAACATACACCTTGTCTGGCAATCGGATAATTCGGAAGCATCCGTGTTCAGTGTGTGCCATGATAACCCCGAACGCCCTCAGATTTATCAGACACACTCCAACAAACTGGGGTATGGGGAGAATCCTTATCACCGTGTCTTCGGATACGAAAAAAGTGCCATTGGCGTATATAATGTAGCAGAGAACTATATGAATATCCCCCATTTCTATCAGATGTACGTACCATTCAGCCGCAAGGGCATAAAAAAGAGAATGGTGAAGAAAATCAACGGGTTGCAATGGATATTGTGTCACACCGGTTCCATGATGTTCGCTTTTGCCACTCCGGAAGAATGGACTTTTGAGGTTTCCGGCGGCAAATATGATATAAAAGCACACGATGCTCTCATCCTGAAAGACAAGAAGCGTCGCAGAGGCTCCTGGGTACTGGAAACGACTGAAATCACCGAACAATACAAAGATGCCCAGGGAGATATGAAAGCTGAACTGGAGAATTTTGCCAACGATATCCGCGAAAAGGTAAAGTTTAACTGTTCCGGCGACTATGAAACGAGTGAAACTCCGGGAATTTCATATACCAACCTACAGGGAAACACACTGGAACTGACATTCTTTTCCCCCGAAACAGCCTATAGCGGACAGTATAAACTGAACGGAAATCCTGTAAAACTGAATACCGAATACATATCTCAAAGCAAATATATGGAGCAAAAAGCCAATAGTAACGTTCTTCTGTTCCACACCCCAGAAGGTACAAAAACCTGGAAATTGGAATAACGTACCAAAGTTGGGAAAAACAGTCGTTTGAGACCTTTTTTATAGGTTTTGAAACGATTTTCCATATCCCTTCCCACCCCATCGGCTACTTTTGCGAATGAAAAACAAACTTGCTTTATGCATATTTAAAGAAATTAATAGTATCTAAAAAATTTAATTTATGGAAAACAGAATCACACTCTCAAAACGTGTGGAAGGAAAATCCCGACTTTGGGTGACTTTACTCCTTCTATGCTTCTGTAGTTTTACTTGGGCACAAGTAAAAGTTACCGGCGTTGTAACAGACCCGTCGGGTGAAGCCATTATCGGTGCTAACATCGTAGAAAAAGGTGTACCGGGAAACGGCACGATCAGCGACATCGACGGAAACTTTACCTTAAATGTGAAAAGCAACAAGGCCACAGTAACCGTCTCTTTCATTGGCTACAAAGACAAAACAGTAGCCCTCAACGGAAGTACAAACCTGAAAGTTACATTGGAAGAAGATTCTCAGTCATTGGATGAAGTAGTGGTAGTGGGTTACGGTTCCGTGAAGAAAAGCAATCTGACGACTTCCGTATCCAAGATGACCTCCGAAGCCATTGAAGGACGTCCGGTCACCAATCTGAGTGATGCCCTCTCCGGTCAGCTGGCCGGTGTGCAAACCCAGACCAGCAGTGGTATTCCGGGTGAAGAAATGCAAATTACCGTACGTGGTGTCAGCTCCATCAACGGTTCTTCCAATCCCCTCATTGTAGTGGATGGAGTCATCACCGAAAATATGAGCAATGTGAACCCGTCCGATGTAGCATCTATCCAAGTATTGAAAGATGCGGCAGCCACTTCTATCTATGGTGCACGCGGTTCTGCCGGTGTAATCCTGATTGAGACCAAACAGGCTCAGAAAGGTGCTCCTGTTGTTAAATGGGAATCATACTTAGGTTTCCAGAACGCCGTAGGCCTGCCCGAAATGATGTCTCCTAAAGAATGGATGGCATACAACCTGTATCTGAAAAATGCGATGTGGCTGCAAAAAGACGGCAATAACACACTGGATACCCCCAATAAAGACCGTCCGAGCGGTGACCGCGTGAACCCGGACTGGTTGCTGAACCCTAATTCCGACACAGCCGACTGGACATTGCGTTCCGATCTTCCTCAGACTGATTGGGTTGACGCCATTCTCCAGACAGCTTTCACCCACAGTCACCAGGTATCGGTTTCCAGCAAAGGCGACAGATATTCTATCTATGCTTCTGCCGGATACCTGAACCAGGAAGGTATCGTAAAACATACCGGATACGAACGTTTCAACTTCCGTATCAACGCTTCAATGAACATTAACAAACACATCAAGGCCGGTGTGAACTTTGCTCCTACCATTTCTTCACAGGACAGAGGTGAGTCTGAGGGTAAGGATAAAGTCATCATGACTGCCCTGACCATGATTCCTACTATCGGCATCAACGAAGGTACCCGCTCGCTGGGTTTCAGCAAATTCAGAAAGGATGACGTTAACCCATACGAACGCCTCAGACAGGTTACCGATAGCAGAAATATCAAGAATTTCGACGTTGCATCATGGGTAGAAGCGAATATCATCAAAGGACTGACTTTCAAGTCTATGTTCAACTATAGTTCTGAAAACCGCATCGATGAATATTTCCTCCCGCTCGACGTACAGAAAATGTCCGTAAAGAGCGCTACTGCTTCAAGCAAAGTGATCTCCGGCAGCCGCACCGGATGGCAAAATACATTGAGCTATGACTTTACTCTCTGGAAGAAACATCAGATGAATGTATTGTTAGGACAAAGTATAGAAAACCGCAGCATCTATACTGCCGATATGAAAGCTACCGACTTCCCGCTGGATAACGTTCCTACCTTGAACCAGGGAGCCACTCCGAGTCAGGCCAGCACCCTGAAGAATATTGTTCGTACGGCTTCTCTTTTCGGACGTTTAAGCTACAACTATGATGATAAATACTTAGTATCTGCATCTATGCGTCGTGACGGTTCTTCCCGTTTCGGTCCTTCCAATCGCTGGGCTACTTTCCCCTCCGTATCTGCCGGATGGAAAATCAACAGTGAAGAATTCATGAAAGACGTAGAGTTCATCTCCCTGTTAAAGCTCCGTGCTTCCTGGGGTATGTCCGGTAACGACCGTATCGGCTACAGTGACTATGTTTCTACCTTCACTACCGGAAATGTCGCTTACGGAAATACTTCACAAATAGCCATCTACCCGACTAACTATGCCAACTCGGATTTGAAATGGGAAACGACCAAAGCATTCGACTTCGGTTTCGACCTCTCCCTGTTCAAAAACCGCATACAGTTGAACGTAGACTATTACATCAACCGCACGGACGACTTGCTGTATAATTTGCAACTCCCCGCTGCTACCGGCTTCAACAGTATGCGCACAAATCTGGCTTCTATTGAGAACCGTGGTTGGGAAATTGACCTGACAACAACCAATATTAATACAAGATCATTCAAATGGTCGAGCACACTAAACCTTTCCGGAAACAAGAATAAGGTACTGGATTTAGGTGGAAACGATGAAATCATCACTGATGCATGGAACGCACAGTTCATCACGAAAGTAGGAGGTCCTATTTCTCAATTCTATACTTACCTCACAGACGGTCTGCTGACAGAAGCCGACTTCGAAGTAGGCGCTGACGGACGTTATAATCCTAACAAGCCATTGGTTCCTACCGTAAAAGGTAAGAAGCAGAGACCCGGTAGCGTGAAATACGTAGACGTTGACGGAAGTGGTTCTATCGACAATGACGACAGAGTAGCTTACGGTTCAAACGAACCTGACGTGATGTTCGGTTTCACTAACAGATTTACTTATAAGGACTTCGAGTTGAGCATATTCCTGCGCGGACAGATTGGAGGTAATGTACTTTGGATTGGTGCCCGTAACCTGGATACCGGCGGTAAATATGGTGCCAACAACACACTGAGAAGATGGTTGCACTGCTACAAAGAAGATTATCCGAACGGTAACCCCATTCCTACTGAACTGGGTGTAGATATGTCATGGGATGGAAAAACACCGACTCCTTACGGTTTGGGTGACAACTCCGAGCAGGACGGACAATTGCACAGAACAGATCTGGAAATCTTTGACGCAACTTTCTTACGCATCCAAAATGTCAGCCTGGCCTACAATATGCCCAAGAAATGGCTGAATGCCTTGGGAATCAAAGCAGCCAAAATTTACGGAACAGTAGAAAACCTGCATACCTTTACCGATTATGTCGGCAACCCGGATACCAATAGCTACAGTACCAATCCGATGCTCAGAGGTGCAGATTACAATACTTATCCGTTGTCAAGAAAATATATATTTGGTGTAAACGTAACCTTTTAATCAGTAACGATCATGAAAATAATAACTAAAATAGTAGCCGTATGTTGCTTGTGGGGGCTATCCTCCTGCGACAGCTATCTGGACGTCAACCAACCGTCTATTTACACAGACCAGAGCTTATACAAGACTCCTGCTGATTGTGAAGCCTCCATTGCCGGAGTTTACTCACAATTACAGACTGTCTATAATCGTAACTATCTGGAAGCAATCGTATTGAGGGAAGACGCTATTAAAAACATGAACAATAACATCACTCGCTTCACGGATACTTCTACCGAAAAAACCTGGGAAACCGCATGGAAATCGCTCTGGGTACTGGTATCACGCAGCAATAAGATATTGGACAACATCGACCGGGTAGTCTTCTCTGATGAAGATCAGAAAAATCATATCAAAGGCGAGGCTTATGCCATGCGCGGACTGGCCTATCTGCAATTCGCTTGGTGCTGGGGAGGTTCTCCGCTCATCACTACGGATCTTTCATTGGCCGAATTGCGTAAAGTGAAACGTTCTTCACAGGAAGAGACTTACCAACAAGCAATCAAGGACTTCGAACTGGCTTATGACCTGCTTCCCGAAAAAAGAAGCGGCACAGAAGTGGGACGTATTACCAAATATGCAATGGCCGGTATGCTGGGACGTACTTACCTGTATATGCATAATCCAGCAAAGGCAGTAGAGTGGTTGGAGCTAATAATTGCCAAAGAACCCGCTTTATATAAAATGGCCGACAACTATGAAGATTGTTTCGATGATAAATTCGACAACACATCCGAACGTGTCTGGGAAGTGCAATACATGGGCGGTTCCACCGGTAAAGCTTTGGGTATCAGCCAAACGTTCAACAGTATGCTACTCGTTTCCAGTATCAATCTTGAAAAGGATGCTCCGTTCCTACATAATGTTACGTTCAAAGGTCCTTCCGGTACCGCTCAAGTTTCCGAGTCCATCTGGGGTGAAGGGGTTTATGAAGAAGGAGATATCCGCCGGGCCGCTACCATGGTGAACAACCTTTATTACGATAAAGATTACCAGCATGCTGACACTTACACAGCCCGTAAGTTTCTGAAGGCAACGCAGACGAAACCCGGTTCTTATGACGAATGGGGTAATAATATCTCTATTCTGCGTTACACGGATGTCAAGCTGATGTATGCCGAAGCTCTGAATGAAGTGGGCTATGCAGAGAATATCACTACAATCTTATCCATCATTAACGAAGTGCGCAAAAGAGCCGGACTGGAAGCCATCGATGCTACCAGACTGAACAGCAAGCAAGCTACATTCGATTACATCGTTCACGAACGTTTTATCGAGTTCTGTTACGAAGGACTTCGTTGGCCCGACCTGATTCGTTGGGGACTTGCCGAAGAAGCAATGAAGAAACACTTCTCTCTCAAAAACGAAGGCTTCAACACAGCTACCCAAACACCAATGTATGCAATGGAAAAACGTAATCTGCTGGCACCGATTCCACAATCTGAAATCAATGCCTATGGTGACGGAACAATCATGTGGCAAAATCCCGAATATTAAGATTCTGTCATAGAACAAAAGGGAGTATACGTATGTTGGGCAAGCCGGAAAATCCGGTTTGCCCACTCTCTTATAATAAACCCTATCAAAAGAAATCCAGTATGATACAGAAATTGTCTGCCTCCATTTTTCTTTGCCTTTGGGGAATTGTTTCGGTGTATGGGAACCTGCATCCCGTGATAGACAAAGATCCGTTGTCCATAGCCGTCGAAGCCTTTGACAACCAGACCCACCCATATAGTAAAGAACGCATCCAAAAGGAAATTCAAAACCGCAATGTCCGTTGGACCACCCCCTGATGACCGCCGCCGGTACTTTCTATGAAGCCACCGGACAGAAACGATTTCTGGATATGTCCGAAGAGATTTTCAGGTGTGCCGTCACTGCCTGGGAAAAGGACGAACAGTTGATGCGGGGACGGGATGATTTCTTCTCTACCCGCAACGTGGCAGCCACCTACAAATTACTTAAAAAAGAAGGACGCCTGAAAGGAAACGAAGCCCGGAGAATTGTGATTCGTTTTGCCGACCTGCACTTCGAACCGCATTTCATTACCGATCATAATCAGGGACAGGAACGTGCTTTAGGCTTTACCAGAATGTATAACCTTTTTCCGGATGCTCCCAATGCAAACCTGTGGAAAGCCTATACAGATACGATGTGGAATTTCTGGTATGCCAATAAGGATGTGGACGAGACCGCTACGTTATATTCAGCCATCCACTTAAACGACATTATCACCATCGCACAGGAAAGCGGACGGACCGAATTGCTACAGACTCCCGAAATAGAACAATGGTTTTCACGCTATCTTCACCAACAGGCTCCCAGCGGTTACATGCCGGAATATGGAGATGACTTCTTCTTTGCCTATTTTGAATGGATCGTAGTCTTTGAAAAGATGGCTCGCCTGACAGGTAATGCAAGCTATCAGGAAGCTGCCCGCAAATTATATAAAACAGGACTTCCCAATTTACCCGAAAAATACACTAAACGAGGCTGGTTTCTACGGGATGCCTGCGAATGGGCTTCGATTGCGGAAATAGCCCTGTTACCGCCATTCATTCCAAAGACTTCTACCCCGGATTGGGGTGCCATGGTGACAACACGCACTAACCGGGAAGGACAAAGTGGTATACCGGACCAGCTATTGCTAACAGCTTCACACGTTCCGGGTACTCCTTTTGTCATGAGTGATCTTTATGCTGAAGGTTCTCACAAACATCCGAATCTGCGCGGAACCATCAATTATTTTGAAACCGACTGTTGCCCGCACTTTCACGGCGTACAACGTCATGCTACGGATATGCGTCATGGCAACACCGTGATCCTGATGAAAGAAGAAAGCAATGGTTTCCCATTCGGTGAAGGCTCCAATCGCTGGCTGACCAACCGTTGGTTTACAGACTGGATTGACTTCAGCTCATCCACACATATATCAGAAAGTGATCCGCAAATGAGGGGATTTCAAAGCATCACTTTCCGCTTTCAGAATGGACAGCCGGGCGAAGTGATCTGCATTGATAAGGTTCGGCTACGAGGCAAGGCCGGAGAAAAGATTCTGCATGATTGCAACACATTGGATGCATGGGGAGACGGCGTAGAGCTTGCAGACAATGAGAAAGGCGGAAAGATGATACGTATTACTTTGAAAGATAACAGTATTCATTTTATTAATCTGAAAGTGGCGGCAGATTTCAGTTTAAATGATTACCGGTACATTGGTTGCGATTGGAAACATTACACGACTGATGACAGAATCAAATCTCCCATGAGTTTCAAGATTAGAGCCTACAACAAGATCAGAAAACCAGTGGAAGACTATGTACATGAAGAAGTGGGCGTGCTGTTCAATCCCAATATCGTGCGGACAGCCAAAGTTGTAAATAAAGGTAAAGACTCATACGGTGAGGTGATTCTGGACAATCACTGTGTCGATGGTTCTACTCTGCAACGACGCATGGTATTGACAGCCGAAGGTATCCTGATATTACAGGATCATCTGATTCCCGGTGAAGATACCGAAGGATACACGGCAGGCAGTATCTGGCAGTTATATCAAATGGATGAACGGGGTGAAAACTGGTTCAGTACTCACGGAGGGAAGAAAATATACAGGGACACTCCAAACGCAGGTCAACCGTGGAAAGACGCATCCGGTAATGAAATAGAGAAAAGGCAATTACTGGTCTATTTTGAAAAGCAGCCCGACCGCAGTTACGGATTTCAGAAACAAGAATATACGATACAACCCACCACAGTCTTCTCCAAGCAGTGTGTCACTCCATTCGAGCCTTTGACATTTGTTACTGTAATCGTGCCCTACAGCATAAAGGAAAAGGCCGCTGATATCGCACAGTCTTTATCCGCACGGACCCAGGATGGATGCAGCACCGTTCAAATAAAAAACAACAAGGAAGAAATCACCGTTCAAATAAACATGAAGGGGAGTTGGAATGTATTCCGTAAATAGCCATATAAAAAGCGTTGACGCTTGCATGAATTGCATATTTTGCATTATCTTTAGGGGCTCAATTTATAACTTGAATTTTATGTTTCCGAAGATAATGCAGAATATCGCAAAGCATCTATTTATCTTGTTCATACTCTCATTAGGGTATATTAGCGCATCGGCACAGAACATTACGCTGAATAGCTACTCTGTAAAGGATGGATTATCAAACAGCACTGTAAAAGCTATCTGCCAGGACGATAAAGGTTATATTTGGATCGGTACCAAAAACGGTTTGAACCGGTTGGACGGTTACGAGATAAAGAACTATTATCACCTGCCCAGCAAAGAAGTCAAGCAGCCTAACGATATTGTGAGTATCACGCAACTATCGGACGGCCTCTTCTGGATCGGTACCTTCAGTGGAATCGTTCTCTTCGACCCCATGCAGGAAAAGTTTATCGATTTACAGGAGCGGTATACAGGAAAAGAATTTCCCTCGTCCGTGATTGTAGGCCTGCACGAAGATCCTAAAAAAAATATCTGGGTAGCTACCAAACAAGGATTATATGTTTTCAAAAGCGACGGAACGTGTTCATATGTGAAAGATATGCGTGATACCTATATTCACATGATGGCTGCCGCGAGCCCGTATGCTCTGTTGCTGGATGTGGTGAATCAGGGGCTGGCACTTTATGACGTAAGGACTGAACGCTACAAGATTTTACACAAAAATGAAAAACGTTTCTCCTTAATGAAAGGATTTACAGATAGTAAAGGACGCATCTGGCTCGGAGAAGAGCTAAAGAATTTCTACCAATACTTTCCTAAAGAAGAAGAAATCAGGCCAATTTCATACACGGTTCATCCGGATGTTCCGATAGAAAGCAATTACATTCATGACATCACGGAATATAATGATTCCACCCTGCTGCTTGCAACCGACCGGGGATTGGTGGCTTATGACATTAAGCACTCTTTCTTTTATACCAAAGTAGATCAACACCTTGCTATAAGGGACCGCCTGATGACAGTCTATAAGGATAATCAAGGAGCATTATGGATAGGTACTTTCAGCCAGGGAGCCATTTATTATCATCCCAAGCTGTTTACTTTTACTCATCATTCTTTAACATCCTCCTCTCAGCAGACCACCGGAATCCAAGTAGTAGGTTCATTATCCGAATCACAAGGTAAATTATGGATCGGACATAGCAAGGGACTTATAGCCATGGATGTAAACAATCCGAAGCATATAGAAGAAGTAAATATATCCGGAGGTAATTCTCCCAAACACGATACGGACTTATACTATGTTTACCGAAATTCACCAGACGAGCTCTACCTCTATTTCTTAAATATGGGAGTTTATTCGCTCAATCTGAGAACCCGTTCCATAACCAAAGTGATTGCCTCAATGAGCGGTGAAGAACAAATCCGTGCAATGGCAAGAGATGCGGAAAACCACTTATGGATAGCGGAAGATGACCTGTCTTACTGGGATGAGAAAACGCAAAAGCTGGACCGGAATCTATCGACCAATTATAATGCCACTACCCGGTATATGTTGACACAAGATATTCTGCGACATGGAGATGACATGATAGTGGGAGTTCGTACCAATGGTTTATGGATATTCAGGCATCAACCTGAAAATCCCGAACACTATTTTAAAGGTGAACGGACCACCTTCGAGGAACTGAATGACAAGAATATAAGTGTGCTCTATGAGGACCATGCCAAAAACATCTGGATCGGCACTTATGACAACGGATTGTATAAATGTAATCTGGAAAAACAGGAAATACACCATTATAACAAAGATAACGGATTAGTACACAATTCTATCTGTGCCATTCTGGAAGATCGTACCAGCAAGGATATATGGGTATCTGCCATCAACGGATTGTCACAGATCAAACCGGATGGGATCATCGTTAATTTTACCCGTGGCAACGGCTTTCCTTTGAATGAAGTTTCGCACAAGTCACTGTTGCAAGCCAGTAACGGACACATCTATATAGGTGGTAACAACGGA
>OIYD01001361.1_pt1 | contig 14752 bp, 8 predicted proteins | sample 1588141 | NCBI WGS metagenome assembly OIYD01 (sample SAMN03283259) | human gut metagenome | biome: human-associated habitat; material: feces | host: Homo sapiens | place: USA | collected 2013
AAGCCTGCTGATACCTGAAACTATTAACTTTGAAACTTATTATACGAGGAGGACTTCAAATGGACATAGATCAGGAAAAGCGTATGGCCGGGGACTATGAGATCATCCATGCGCTTCACATTGGCGACCGGGAGATCGTGCTGGGGGAAAACCCATCAGCGCCGGAGGATGAGCGGTATGTATGCGCGTTCTGCCAGCAGCATGAGATATTCGCAAACTATACCGAGGTCATGGTCAGCGATGACTACCCGGAACTGGTAAAGCTGTTTGGGGAGCGTGTGGCGGAACAGGCGGAAAAGACCCGTATCGCCTTGAACGGCCCGAAAATTCAGGGCATCCCCAATTCGGCCATCACCGCCGAGGACTGTGAACAGGTCAGTTACCAGGAGGACATCCGGGGCAAAGTCGTGGTGATCCGCCCGGAGGTGCTGCGCCGGGAATACCGCCACGCCACCTGCCAGCTCCAGTTGTGTACCAGCGGCTCCGGCGCATACCCCAACAGCCGCGGCACTGCCTGTTACTGCACAGAGCTGTATTCCGGGCAGAGGGCGCGGTTTGAGCGCAGCGACATTCTCGGCGTCATCGCCCCGGAGGACCTGCCCAAATGGGCAAAGCATTACCTGGAGCTGCGACAGGCTGAAAAGGAACGAAACTCTCGTGACAGGGAGGGCCGCTGATATGGGCAGCCGTATGAACGCCGGCTATCTTATCACCGACTCCATCCACATCGGGACCACCGAGTTCGTGCTGGGTGTGAGCATAGCGGAACGGTCCATGTTTGTGACATGGGCCTGTCAGGGAAGTGATTACTACTACTGGGGCCATTATCACTCCGATCTCCTGGCCGCTAAAAAGGACCTTCTGGAACGGGCCGGGGCGGAACTGGAGTACCAGATGACAAAGCAGGAACGCTCCGGCGAACAGCCGGAGAAATCGGGGAAGGAGCGTGAGCGGGAATGAGCTATGAGCCAGCCTATTCTCCCTGGGGGCTTATCCAGACCCGCAAGACCCTCTGCCCTGGTTTCTTCGATGTTTCCACAGCCAGCCATGGCGGGATCATGGTGGCGCGGGAATTTGTGGCCGGGAATTTATCACCTGCCGCCCAGCGGTACGGGTTCTGGGAAGGCGGCTATCTGTGCTTTGAGGAGGACAGCGACGCGCAGATCGTCCTTCGGGAGTTGATGGACAGAGGGCTTTACACCGCGCCGGTCAATGAATACTTTGGCCCCGGAGAATACAGCAAATGTATTGATGATACCATCCGAGTATGCCATCCCGACTACTGGCGGGCGCATGAGGCCGGACTGACACAGTCTGCACAGCAGCCGAAGGTAAAGGAGCGTGAGCGATAGTGGAGCTGACTTTGCGGCCTGCGACACCCACGGAACGACTATACGCCAAGCGGCAGTGTATTCCGATCATGGAGCGGTGCGGAAGTCCGGGTATCTTAGTTGCTGAATTGGACGATAGCGGCACGGCGTTTTACAGCCATTGGGACATTTGGGACCCCGCATGGAAAACACCGGAGTTCTCGGTGGAACTCGATGCCATGATTGAAATGCTCCGATCAGACCAGCGATATGGCCCTGTGCTGAAGAATATCCCCGCGATGATTGCCTACTGCCTGAACAACCAGGAAAGCCGCATCATGCAAAGCCCCGAATATCTGTTCCGCGTTGATGCCGGCTACCATGCTTATCTACTCCGTTGTACGCCATCCGAGCTGCTGGATAACGCATATATCTATGCTTACCGCCGGGACCTGCTGGAGCGGCACATGAAGGAAGCCGAAAAAGGCATCCGCTTTGTCACCACGGACGGCAAAGAGAAATTCAGGGTGTCGGATGGGGAGCAGATCCGCATTATCACAGGCGGAGATGGCACCCGTGACCGCACCGCCCGCTATATCGACGCCGGCCACATGGAACTGTCCCACGAGTGGGGCAGCACCGTTTATTCTATCCGGGAGTTTGCGGAGCGGCTGGAGCAAACAGGCGGCATGGTGATTCCCATGCGTTCCACCCTGCCGGACAAGTGTTATGCTGTGCTGCCCAGCAGTGATGAAATCATTATTGTCAAAAAGGGCGAGAGCGGCTATTACCGTACAGACAAGTACGGCCATGACCGGGCGGAGGCTCTGGAGATCGTAAGTGAGTGTAACGAGCGCGGCGGCGTGACCAAAGCGCAGACAGCGGCGATGCTGGCCGGCTCCCTGTTCGGCTGGGAGGTGCCAGCCGCCGACCCGAAAAACTATGACGAGCAGGGGCAGCCCATCAAGCCCAAGCGCCACGACCGGGGCAACGCCCGGTAGAAGGTCTATCAATATCGTATAGAGAGAAGGCGGCTATCAGTGGGAAGCTAATGGCCGCCTTCTTGTTGACAAGGAGTGTGATCGTATGGAATTGACTTTTCGCGCCGCTGCTCCAGCGGAGCGGCTTTATATCGCCAAGCAAAGCACACAGATCGAGGGCCAGACCGGGAGTGTCGGGCACCTTCAAGCGGATATGGGCGAGGACGGCAAGGGCTTCTTTCCCAAGTGGACCAGCCACCGGGAAAGCCTGGACACCGAGGACTTTCAGCAGGAGTTTGAGGAGGTTTTGGAGGCCCTGGTGGGGGACGAGCAGTACGGCGGGTTTCTAAAAAGCCGTGACGCCATGCGGGATTTCTGCCGGGGACACCAGGAGAGCGGCTACGATAGCGGCTTTGCGTTCGGCTTCCGGGCGGACACAGCACAGTATGCCTATCTGATCCGGCTGCACCCCTACAAGGGGGAGGAAAATCTGTTTCTCTACTGCTACCGCCGCGACTGGCTGGACCGGCACATGGAACAGGCTGAAAAGGGCATCCGGTTCATCGACCCGCACTACAAGGAGCTGTTCCGCATCCTGGACGGCGGGCAGATCCGTATTCTCCGGGAGGGCTGTGCGCCTATTGACCGGACCTGCCGCTATATTGATGACTGCCATGTGGAGGTGGGCAACGGCTGGGACAGCCTGTTTCACATCTGCCAGTTTGCCGAGCAGATGGAGCGGTGCCACAACGAGGTGATCCCTCTGACGCCGCCCCTGCCGGAGAAGTGCTTTACCGTCCAGCCGTCATCGGGTGAGCTGATCGCCATAGAGCGGTACAAGCCGGGGTATCAGATGTCCCCCATGGCCTATTTCAAAGGGAAAACGCCCCAGCAGACGGCGGATGTACTCAACGGCGATATGGGCGTGACCAGGGCGCAGGCGGCGGCGATGCTGGCCGGGGTGACCCAGGGCTGGACTTCCCCTGCCGCTGACCCGAACCGCTACAACGAGCGAGGACGGCCTGTCAAGCCCCGCCGCCACGAAAGGGGCGGTTCACGATGACAGAGCAAAGGCACTTAATATGGAGCAACTACGATCTGGACTATGAGGACTGGAGGGACGATCTGGAGGAAGATCATCCGGAGCTGACCGAGGACGAGCGCATGGCCCTGATGTACGAGATCAATAACCGCTATCTGGACGATGAGCGCGTCAATCTGAACATCCAGCTTGACCAGCCCATCCTTGTGATCGCTGACCTGGGACTTTGGAATGGGCGGCGTACAGGCTATCAGGAGATCTCCAGCGGCAATATCCGGGACTGCCTTTACAGTGGCCGGGATATTGAATACGCCACATGGTATGTGGATAAGCTGGGCGACCTGCGCTGCGACGCCATACACCACGACGGTACGAACCATCTTCTTTACCGCACCTATAAGCCCGGAGCACGGGACTCACAAATTGACTTGCTGAAAGAAAAACTGTATTACGGAAAGGCTGTCCGATCCGATATAACCCGGATTACCCGCAGGCTGGGAGACGAGATCGGCAAGGTGTACGGCTGGGATTTTCCCAAGCCCCGGCAGGCCGTTTCCGTGGAAAGGTAGGACGATGATGGCACAAATACCCAACACCAAATTAGAACTACACCCCTCTATGTTTGACCTGTTGATGACTGTCCTGGCATACAACGCCGCTAACGCCCCCGTGGAGAGCGTCCGAAGCGGTGCGAAGGACTTGATGGAGAAACGTATGCGCTTTACCCGGCTCTATATGAGTAAAGACGGCGAACAATACGCCAGTCTGTGTATGTATGAAAATGAAGCGGAAGAAATGATCTGGCAGCTCCTTTTATCCGCAGCCCTCAACTATGATGTGAGCGAGGAATATCACAAAAAGTTGAAGGTGGGAAGCAGGAGTGATCCCCAATGAAGGGCGTACCCATTGACGAGTCCCTGTGCGCGTATCTGAAGGAGTACCGCAGAGGGCAGGAGAACGCGGCTTCCAGTAAGGAGCTGGAGGCCGCGTTTCATGTCGGCGGGACGGAGCTGCGGCGGGCGGTCAACCGCCTGCGCTGTGACGGCCACCCCATTTGCAGCGCCGATGCAGGCTACTTCTACGTGGCGCGACGATCAGAGGTCAGGGCCACCGTCGCCCAGCTCACCGGGCGCATCTCTAAAATCGCCGCAGCAGCAAAGGGCCTGCTGCAATCTTATGAGGAAACGGAGGGATAGAGCGTGGCGAAAAAACTGGACTCTATTGTAGAGCTTGCAGCGCAAAAGACCCGCGAAATTTCCGCCAACAGCGGGAACTATATGGCGTTCCTGACCACCGCCGCCCACAACTTCAAGTACAATTTCCGTGACCAGCTTTTGATCTACGCGCAGAAGCCGGACGCCACCGCCTGCGCTCAGATCGACTTCTGGAACAAGCATGGCCGCTATGTCAACCAGGGCACCAGGGGGATCGCCCTGCTGGTGGATACAGACCGGGGCTATAAGCTGCGGTATGTCTTTGATATGTCTGATACCAACAGCCGCCAGGGGCGCACCATCCCCATCTGGAAGATGGAGCCGCGGTATGAGGACGCGGTGATCGAGGCGCTGGAGAACAGCTATGGCGAGTTCCCGGACCGCTCTGGTCTTGCCGCCTGCCTTCTGGAAACGGCGAAGGTCATCGTGGAGGACAACTTTGGCGACTACCTCACGGAGCTACGGGGCATCAAAGAGGGCAGCCTGCTAGAAGAACTGGATGACCTCAGTACCGAAACATGGTTCAGGGGCTTGGTGGAGAGCAGCGTGGCCTTTATCATGCTGACCCGGTGCGGCATCGACCCCATGGACTATTTCAGCGGCGAGGATTTCGCCCATGTCTATGACTTTGACACCCCGGAAACCCTGTCCATCCTGGGCGGCGCGGTGAGCGATATTGCGGAAATGCCCCTGCGGGAGATCGCCAGCACGGTTTTGAGCCTGTACCGGGCGGAGCAAAGGGAAAATCGCACATTTGCGCAAACTCCAAACAGGCAGTATCATGATGGCAGGACAAAACAGGAAAGGAGCGTTGAACATGGAACTGACATATCGAACGGAGGGCGACTACCGTCTGCCCAATCTGGAAGCGCCGGAGGCCCCGAAGGTCGGAAAATATGGGATGCTGCGGCGCAGTTACCTTCAGACCCACAGGAACGCCTACTACACGGGGATGCTCCTCAGCGGCAGGCTGAACGCCCATCTGGAGAAGATCGACCGGCAGGCCACGGAGATGGTGGAGCAGCTGACGGCGCGGATGGCGCGGGAGCAGGGCGTGACGGAGGAGCTGAAGGCCAGCGATCAGATGAAGTGGGTGGGCCTGATGAACAACACCCGGGCAGCAGCGGAGGAAGTGGCGCTGACAGAGCTGGTCTACGCGGACACATAAGCGGCCCGCTTATTGCTGGGGAAGAACTTCCGCAGGCCCCTGTTGACGGGACATCCGCTACTGCCGGACTTCAAAACAGCCACCACGACTTTGATGCCCGCACGGACATCCCTTACTATCATGAGGACAGCGAGAAACAGGAATTACTCCGCATCAGCGACGCCCTAAAAGACCATAGGACCGAGATCGCCGCGTTCTTTGAAGCCCATGAGGGCAGAAAAGAGCGCGGCGATTTCATTAAGGGCTTCTTTGACAGCACCTATGTGGAGAAAATTTTGAGCAATGGCCAGCGGGCCGGGTATCGGGCGTGGGACGATGTGCTGGAGCTCTGGCGCGGGGCGTATCTCTCACGCGAGAAAGAGGACTTCCTGCGCTGGCCCTCTGTTGCCGACACCATCTACGGAATGATCCTGCTGGACCAGTGGCTCGACCCGGAGGAACACCCCCTGCCCAGCGAAGCGGAACAAGTCTCTCTCATAGAACAGGCAGAAGCAGAAAAGGCTTCGGCTTTTATTTTGCCCCAGGAGGCCATTGACTATGTTCTGTGCGGAAGGTACTCACCGTCCAAACTCCGCATCTATGACCAGTATCAGAAGCAGGAAAGCAGACAGGAAAATGCCAAATTCCTGAAAGTGGAATACGGCGTAGGCTCCTATTCCAACGCTATCCCCAGCAGCGGCTTTAGGGTAGACCACGACAGCACGGGCATCACCATCTCCCGCGACTACGGCGACCCTGACGGGAAATTCCTGCTGACCTGGGCCAAGGTGGAAAAGCGTATTGGGGAACTGATTGCCGCTGGACGCTACCTGAACCGGGCTGAAAAAGAGCATTATCCGCAATACCGGGCACAGGTAGAGCAGCGGAAGGCCCGTTGGGACATCGCAGCGGAGATTTGCTCCATCATTGATGATTATGTGGATTTCAAAACACGGACCGGTGAAACGGACCCATACAAGGAACTCCTGCTTGCCAGAACGTGTGCGAACTCCTTTAGAATAGGGGAAAAGAAGTGCTATGTTCTGTCAGGAGATAATCTCTTTGTCCTACCCACCCTGCGAAACGCCATGCAGACGATCATCCGGGACAAGACCCACCTGACGGAACGCTGTGAGGCTGTGCTGGCTGATCTGAGCGGTCCCCTTGCCACACCGATGGAACCCACCGAGGAGGAGCTGAATCCGCCGCCCCCTCCAAAAAAGGAATACCGCTTAACCCTGGGTGTCACGGTGTACCTGGGGGCGCAGGAGTATGAGCTGCTGGCCTATAATGAGCAGACCGTCCGGCTCTATGACCCGACCTTTCCTATTTTCAATAAGGAGCTGCCCCGTGAGGAATTCGACCGTCTGCTGGCGGAGAACCCGCTGAACGACAGACTGCTTCAGGTGGCGGAGAACGCGGCACTTGTGGCTGACGCCGAAGAACCGGATGCCGGGGAATCGCCGGACGCCCCGTTGCCCGTGGGACGGATCGACTTCCTGGGCACGAACGGCAGCGTGGGCGAAAGCGTGGAGTACACCGGCGCGGAGGAATTTGTGGCGGCAATCAAGGAAGAAAACCATGCCGGCGCGCCCATGCGGATCGTCCTCTACCGAGACGGCCAGGGCCAGACCATTCCCCAGGACTTCCTTGCCGAACTGGACCCGCCGCCCCAGGGCTTCCAGGTCATTGACATGGCGCAGGCGCAGTTGGGGCGGGCAAAATGGCTCATTAACGCTTACTGTATGGAGGTCTTTGAGCAGGAGGCCGACTTCTCCGACCTCTCTCATGTCCCCCTGGCGTTCAGCTCCACCAGCGACAGCGCCCACATCGTAGAGATCAGTGTGGACTTGGTATCGTTCCGCCTGTCCTATCTGGTGGACGGCTCAGAGGCTGCTTCCATCCAATGCGCCGGCTTCCATGACCTGAATGAACTTCTCGCCAACCTGGATTTTGACGAGATGGTGGCCTTTGCGGAGGAGGAGTACAACAAACAGCAGACTCAGAAAAAGCAGACGGAAGTGCAGCAGACAGAGGATGACCCTTTCCCGGAGATAGACCCCGCCGCCATCCGCAGAACTCTTGCAGAAAGAGGCATTGTGGACGGAAAAGTCATTGACCCGGATAAACTGAATGCCGACCCCTTTATTCAGCGGGTCATGGCCGATGCGGAACAGGCTTCCGCCCGTGCGCCACAGTCTGATGAACGCTTTTCCCCCATCGAAACTGAGAACGGCTACGCTGTGTGGGACAACATTCGAGATGAGATTTATGTGGATGATGAGGGCGTCAGTGAGGAATTTACCAGCCGGTGGCAGGCGGAGGAATACGCCCGTCAGTTGAACCAGGTGGAGCTCTGCGCCCGGTATTATGGGGAGGGCGAAACCATCCTGATCCGGCAGTACCCCAACGGCCAGTATTATGTCCAATATTGCTATGACGATCAGGATAACACGGTGTATGCAACGGCGAGTGGCTTTGATACCTTTGAGCAGGCCGAAGCAGCACTTTATACCCATCGGCCCCAAGCAAAAAAAGACCCCATCGCCGCCCAAGACCTCGCGTACCGGCAGGCCGCGGAATATTGGTCCGGCGATGAGCATCTTGTGATCTTCCGGGAACCGAACGGGACCTTCTGCAATCAGTACGGCTTCATTTCCGGCAGGGTGACGCCCACGACCGGGAGCTTTGCCAAACTGGAGGAGGCGGAGAAACAACTTTATGCGGACCGCCCTCTGGCCCAAAAGGTCCAGGCACGGGAGAAGCCGCCCGCCCATGCCCCGGTGGACCGGGACGAAGCGGAGCGCCGCTATCAGGTGGTGGTCTACCACCACCTGGAAAACGGCATGGACGAGAAGCTGGAATACGCGACGCCGGAGGAAGCGGAACAGGCAGCGCGGGGCTATTTAGACGGCACGATGGAAGCAGACGGCTTTGCCTATGAGGGCGCAGCTGTCTACGATCTGCTGGAAAAGAAATGGCTCCGCGTAATCGGGGACTTCCCCACGCTGGAACTACCTGCCGCAAAAGAAGGAACTGAACCGAAACCGCCGGCAGCGCCTATGCCCACGCAAGAAGGCACAGAGAAGGCAGCGGAGTATCTGTTCGATCAGGAGCGTATTGTTGTCTTTCAATCCCCCAGCGGCAAATTTTATAACCATTATGGCTACGATGTGCAGAGTGGGTTTTCCAATGTAATAGCGGGCGGTTTTGATACCTTTGAAGAAGCTGAAAAGGCATTGTACTCCCATCGGCACAAAGCTGAAAGGGTTTTGAAACCGGCTGAAAGGGCAAATACAGTGGGAACGGCTGAAAAGGGCGCGGAAAGTTCAGCAGATGGGCACGACCAGGGCGGTAAGGAGCCAACTCTGGCCCCACCCCAGCCCCAGCGCAGGGCCAGGGTTTCCCCCTTTGTCCTCCATCCTGAAGTTCCCAACGCAGACCGGCATGAGTACCACATCACCGATGACGCCCTGGGCGTGGGAACCCCTGGGGAGCGGTTCAACAACAATGTCCGGGCCATCCGCCTGCTGAAAAGGCTGGAGGCCGAGGACCGGCTTGCCACCCCAGAGGAACAGGAGGTATTGGCGCGGTATGTGGGCTGGGGCGGTTTGGCAGACTGCTTTGACGAGCGCCACAGCAAGTACGCCGAGCTGAAAGCCCTGCTCACCGAGGAGGAATATGCCGCAGCCAGGGAGTCCACCCTGACGGCCTTCTATACTCCGCCCGTGGTCATCCGCTCCATCTATCAGGCCCTCACGAACATGGGCTTCCAGACCGGAAATCTGCTGGAGCCGTCCTGCGGCATCGGCAACTTCATCGGTATGCGCCCGGAGGCCCTGGCGGACTCTAAAATCTACGGCGTGGAGTTGGACGGCATCTCAGGCCGCATCGCCCAGCAACTCTATCAACAATCGTCTATCGCTGTCCAGGGGTTTGAAAAAACAGACCTCCCGGACAGCTTTTTTGACGCCGCCATCGGGAATGTGCCCTTCGGCTCCTTCAAGGTGATCGACAAGCGGTATGACCGATACAATTTCCTCATTCACGACTACTTCTTTGCCCGGACGCTGGATAAGGTCAGGCCGGGCGGTGTCATCGCCTTTGTCACCAGCAAGGGCACGATGGACAAGGACACCCCCACTGTGCGGAAGTACCTTGCCCAGCGCGCCGACCTGCTGGGGGCCATCCGCCTGCCCAACAACACTTTCAAGGACGCCGCGGGAACGGATGTGACCAGCGACATCCTCTTTTTGCAGAAGCGGGACGCCCTCTCCAGCGAGGAACCGGATTGGGTACACCTGAACACCGACGCCAACGGGCTGAAAATGAACCAGTATTTTATTGACCACTCGGAGATGGTCATGGGCGAAATGCGGGAGATCAGCGGCCCCTATGGGCCGGAAACCGCCTGCCTGCCCATTGAGGGGCGGGACCTGGAGGACCAGCTTGCCGTTGCTATTCAGAGTATCCAAGGCTCCATCACCGAGTATGTCATGGACGACCCGGAAACCGAGGGCGAGGACAAGTCCATCCCCGCGGACCCGGAAGTACGGAATTTCAGCTATACCATCGTGGACGGCAAGGTGTACTACCGGGAAAACAGCCGCATGAACCCGATAGAGGTGTCCGTGACAGCGGCCAACCGCATCAAGGGGCTGATCGGCATACGGGACTGTGTGCGGACGCTCATTGAGTACCAAACCGAGGACTGGCCCGACCAGGACATTCAGGCCCAGCAGCGGAAGTTGAACGCTCTTTACGACGCCTTTGTGGACAAGTACGGGCGGATCAACTCCCGCGCCAACAGCTCCGTGTTCAGCATGGACAGCGCCTACTTCCTCCTGACCTCCCTGGAGGTGCTGGACGATGAGCGCAACTTTGTCCGCAAGGCGGATATGTTTACCAAGCGCACCATCAAGCAGAGGGTCACGATCACCCATGTAGATACCGCGTCCGAGGCCCTGGCCGTGTCACTGGCTGAAAAGGCAAAGGTGGACATGGACTATATGGCGGAGCTGACCGGCAAGACCGAGCAGGAGGTCTACGCCGACCTGACCGGCGTGATCTTCCTGAACCCCATGCACGGGTATGGCGGTGGCTCCGAGGAAAAGTACCTCACTGCGGACGAATACCTCTCCGGGAATGTGCGGGAGAAGCTGGAATGGGCAAAACGAAGCGCCGAACTGTACCCGGAGGACTACACCGCCCATGTCCAGGCTTTGGAACGGGTGCAGCCGGTGGACCTGACCGCCAGCGAGATCGCCGTCCGGCTGGGGGCCACCTGGCTGCCCACAGAGGTCATTGACCAATTTATCTATGAACTGTTCGGGACTTCCCCCCGCAGTCAGCGGATGATACGCAGCCATTACTCCCAGCACACCGGCGCATGGAATATCGAAAGTAAATTTGCCGACAGGGGCAATATCAAGGCGGAGAACACCTACGGCACCACCCGTGTCAATGGCTACAAGATCATAGAGGAAACCCTGAATCTCCGGGATTTGCGTATTTTTGACTATGTGGAGGACGAACACGGCAACCGCGTTCCCATCCTGAACAAGAAGGAAACGGCTATCGCCCAGGGCAAGCAGGAGCTTATCAAGCAGGCGTTCCAGGACTGGATTTGGAAAGACCCAGCCCGGAGGGAGCGTCTGACAAGGCTCTACAACGACAAGTTCAACAGCATACGGCCCCGTGAGTATGACGGGAGCCACCTGAACTTTGTGGGCATCAACCCAGAGATCACCCTGCGGCCCCATCAGGTGAACGCCATCGCCCACATCCTCTACGGAGGGAACACCCTGCTGGCCCATGTGGTGGGGGCAGGGAAAACATTTGAAATGGTAGCTGCCGCCCAGGAGAGCAAGCGGCTGGGGCTGTGCCAAAAAAGCCTGTTCGTGGTGCCCAACCACCTGACGGAGCAGTGGGCGTCGGAGTATTTGCAGCTCTACCCCTCTGCCAATATTCTGGTGGCGACCAGGAAAGACTTTGAAACCAAGAACCGCAAGCGGTTCTGCGGCAGGATCGCCACCGGCGACTATGACGCCATCATTATCGGACACAGCCAGTTTGAGAAAATCCCGGTGAGTGTGGAGCGCCAGCGGTATCTTCTGGAACAGCAGCGGAGTGAGGTCCTGAACGGCATCGCGGAACTGAAAGCCAACCACGGGGAACGCTTCTCCATCAAGCAGATGGAGCGCACAAAAAAGTCCATTGACGCCAAGTTAGCAAAGTTGAACGACCAGAGCCGTAAGGATGATGTGGTCACATTTGAAGAACTGGGCATTGACCGCCTCTTTGTCGATGAAGCCCACTACTACAAAAACCTCGCCGCCTTTTCCAAAATGCGGAATGTGGGCGGCATCAGCCAGACGGAGGCCCAGAAGTCCAGCGACCTCTATATGAAATGCCGCTATCTGGACGAGCTGACCGGGGGCCGGGGCGTTGTGTTCGCCACAGGCACCCCCATCTCCAACACCATGGTGGAGATGTATACCATGCAGAAGTATTTGCAGTACCACGTCCTGGAAGAACACGGCCTGCTCAATTTTGACGCCTGGGCGTCTACCTTTGGCGAGACTGTCACCGCCATCGAGCTGGCCCCGGAGGGCACCGGCTACCGGGCCAAGACCCGGTTCTCCCGGTTCTATAACCTCCCGGAACTCATGTCCATGTTTAAGGAAGTGGCGGACATCCAGACAGCGGATATGCTCAACCTCCCCGTCCCCAAGGCCAACTACCACAACATCGTCCTGAAACCCTCGGAACAGCAAGAGGAGATGGTGGCGGCGCTGGGAGAGCGGGCGGAGAAGGTCCGCAATAGGATGGTGGACAGCACCGAGGACAATATGCTGCTTATCACCAACGACGGGCGCAAGCTGGCCCTGGACCAACGGCTCCTCAACCCCTTGCTCCCGGACAGCGACACCAGCAAGATCAACGCCTGTGCTGGGGATGTGTTTGATATATGGCAGCGCACAGCGGACCAACGTTCCGCGCAGATGGTATTCTGCGACCTCTCCACCCCTGGCAAGAACCGGCCCATTGAAATGGTCCCAAACGAGCAGGGCGGCTACGAGATGGCGGAATTTCAGAATGTCTACGATGACCTGCGGAATAAGCTGATTGCCAAAGGGATACCAGCCGAAGAAATAGCCTACATTCACAGCGCCAACACGGAGACACAGAAAAAGGAACTGTTTGGCAAAGTGCGCTCCGGGCAGGTCCGGGTGCTGATCGGCTCCACCCAGAAGATGGGCGCGGGCACCAATGTCCAGAAGAAACTCGTGGCGCTCCATCATCTGGACTGTCCCTGGCGCCCCAGCGACCTTCAGCAACGGGAGGGCCGGATCATCCGGCAGGGCAACGAGAACAATGAGGTGGACATCTATACCTATGTTACCGAGAACACCTTTGACAGCTACCTCTATCAGCTGGTGGAGGGCAAGCAGAAGTTCATCGGGCAGATCATGACCAGCAAATCCCCGGTCCGGTCCTGCGAGGATATAGATGAAACCGCCCTGTCATACGCGGAAATCAAGGCGCTCTGCACCGGCAATCCCCACATCAAGGAGAAGATGGACCTGGACATTGATGTGCAGCGTCTCCGGCTCCTGAAAGCCAACCACCTCAGCCAGCGGTACGCTCTGGAGGATCAGATCATTAAGACGCTGCCTCAGCAGATTGCCAAGTATGAGCAGTCTATTGAGGGCTATCTTTCCGATATGGACCGGCTGAAGGAGAACACCCACCCCAATGAGGACGGCTTCTCCCCCATGGAGGTGGAGGGGACCGTCTACACCGACAAAAAAGCCGCAGGCAGCGCCATCCTCGCCGCCTGCAAAGCCATGACCAGCCCCGAACCTGTCCCCCTGGGCCAGTACCGGGGCTTTGCCATGGACCTGTCCTTTGAAAGCATGTTCCAGCAGTTCAAGGTCACGGTGAAAGGGGCGCTATGCTATACCATAACCCTCGGCACAGATGTTTTTGGCAACATTCTCCGCCTGGACAATCTGCTGGAAAGCATGGAGGAGCGGATAAACACCTGCCGGGAACAGTTGGAAAATACCAGGATGCAGCTCGAAAACGCCAAACTGGAGGTGGATAAGCCCTTTCCCCAGGAGGACGAGCTGAAAAGAAAGTCCGCCCGCCTGGATGAATTGAACATCCTGCTGAACATGGACAAGCGGGAGAGCGAGATCGTGGATGGAGATGTAGGGGATGAAGTCACCGCCCCCGCCCGTGGCAGTCCCGACCGCGAACGCTGAAAGAGTGAGAAATGTCTGACCCTCAAAAACATGATACGGGAGCAAGCCGCAGACTTGCCCCCGTACATAGTTTGTTGTATTATTTCCGCGGATGGGTGTCCCACGCCCACCTGTATACGGTATCAAAATTCATGATAGAATGGAGTTGAATGCTATGGCAACCTATCTCACAGGTGACACACATGGGAATTTTCTCCGCGTGGACACCTTTTGCCGCGCAATGGAAACAACCAAATCCGATACCATAATCATCCTTGGTGATGCGGGTTTCAATTATTACCTGAATGACCGCGACACCCGCGCAAAAGAGTATGCCAGCGCCATTCCGGTCAAATTCTTCAGTATCCACGGCAACCATGAAGCCAGGCCCCAGCGCATCCCATCCTATATGGAAGGAGAATACTGCGGCGGGAAAATTCTCTATGAGGAAGCATTTCCGAACATCCTCTTTGCTGTTGACGGCGAGATTTACAATTTCGATGGGTACAAGTGTATCGTGATCGGGGGCGCGTACAGTGTGGATAAGCACTACCGGCTGGCGCACGGGTGGCATTGGTGGCCGGATGAGCAGCCGGACGAGGAGATCAAAGCCGTGGTTGAAGCGCGGCTTGCCGCCTTACACTGGAACATCGACATTGTTTTGAGCCACACCTGCCCCCGCAAATATGAGCCGACCGAAGTATTTCTCTCCGGCCTTGACCAAAGCTCCGTAGACAAGAGTACCGAGGACTGGCTGGATGGCATAGAGGACCGCCTGGACTACAAAAAATGGTACTGCGGCCACTACCA
>OIYD01001369.1_pt1 | contig 14707 bp, 9 predicted proteins | sample 1588141 | NCBI WGS metagenome assembly OIYD01 (sample SAMN03283259) | human gut metagenome | biome: human-associated habitat; material: feces | host: Homo sapiens | place: USA | collected 2013
CCCGGTGTTTGAGAGCTTTACCCTGACTCTGCCCGGTATCGCAGGTATCATTCTGTCCATCGGTATGGCAGTTGATGCAAATGTTATTATATATTCGCGTATAAGAGAAGAAATTGGTGCAGGAAAGAGTGTTGACAGTGCCATTGTTTCAGGCTACAGTAAAGCAACATCGGCGATTGTAGATGGAAATGTTACTACACTTATAGCCGCAGCTGTGCTTTATATATTCGGAACGGGCCCTATTAAAGGCTTTGCTACAACTCTTGCAGTTGGTATTGTTGTGTCTATGTTTACGGCGCTTGTTGTAACTAAGATTATAATGAAACTTTTCTACAATTTTGGTATAAAGAATCCAAAATGGTATGGAAGAACAATACACAAAAAGAAATTTAATGTTCTTGCAATCCGTAAGTGGTGCTTTATAGGTTCTGCAGCAGTCATAATAATAGGGTTTATCGGAATGTTTGTTTTCAATGCAGGCGGAAAGAGAGCATTTAATTTCAGCCTTGAGTTTGTAGGAGGTACAACGACTACATATACATTTGATAAAGAGTATACACAGCAGGAAATTGAAAATGATATAGTACCTTTGATTAAAAGGGCCGGCGGCATAACAGAAGTGCAGCAGCAGAAAGTAAAGGACAGTACTAAGGTTACATTTAAAACACCTGAGTTAAATACAGAGAAACGGTAATTAGTCGTTTCCGCCTCCAGCTTAACCACTATTTTTCCATTCTCGGGTGTATATTTCACAGCATTGGATAGCAAATTGAAATAGATACGTTCCATCTTCTCACTATCTGCCATCATGCGGAAATCTGTGTCAGGTGTAACTTCAAAAGAGAAGGAGATATGCTTTTTCAGCAACGCCATACGGAAAGAATCATTCCAGCCGCGGAAACTACTTAAAAGATCGAATGGTTCCAAATGAAGTTCCATCCGCCCGTTCTCTACCTTACGGAAATCAAGAATTTGATTAACAAGACGAAGAAGGATGTTAGCGTTCTTCTTCATCAGTTCCAGTAGTTGATGCGGATGCTCTCCAAGAGACTTATCGGCAAGAAGCTGGTTGATAGGATCTGCTATCAATGTCAACGGAGTACGGAAGTCGTGAGAAACATTCGTGAAGAATACCAGTTTGGCATGGGTGGCCTCTTCCAGTTCGCGGGAAAGCTGTTCCAACTGTTCTTTCTGCTGAATGAGCAGCTCCTTCTGCTGTGTCAACTGTTGCTTCTGTTCTTCCAACTTCTCCTTCTGCCGGGACAGTTCACGATTCAGGCGGTTTTTGGTACGCAAAGAAAGATAAACGGCAACCAGTAAACCGATTACCAATAAAAGTACCAATAAGCTGCCATATAATATGACTTGCTGCGTAGCGTAACGATCAAGGAACTGACTCATCTTTCCATTCATCGTTTCTATTTTTTCATCAAGGGTAGCAATATGCGAAGTCTGCATTTGCATAATCTGCGCATTGGTAGCATCTACAACAGAAGTACTCAATATAGTTTCACGAGGAAAGTCCCGCTTATTCAGGATATCCATCGCCATCTGTATCACACGGTCACCACCGGTAGGATAAATAAACGTGGCATCCAGTTGACCATTCAGCACTTGTTCTACGCCATACCCTTCACCGGGCAAAGCATCCGTACCGATAAAGCGCATTTCTTCTGCCCTACCCTGCCGCTCAGCAACATCATAAGCTCCTGCCGCCATTCGGTCGTTCTGTGCATACACTACATCTATTTCAGGAAAGCGCGCCAAAAGAGTATCCATCTTCTCTCCTGCCTCAGAGCGCAGCCAGCCGGCATCTTCACGTGCCAGAAGCTGAATGCCGGGATAAGGAGATATGGCGGCAACAAATCCCTGATGACGGTCCATGGCCGGTGTAGAACCTGTCAAACCGGCTATCTCCACAACGTTGCCTTGTCCATGAAGCATATTAGCAACATAGTTACCTATTGCTTTTCCTAACTCATAGTTGTCAGCACCTATATAAGCGGTATATTTATCAGAAAGTATCTTACGGTCGAAAACAATGACGGGAATTCCCCTGTCGAAGGCTTCCTCCACTACCGGAGTGATAGGTGCAGCTTCATTGGGTGCAACTACAAGCAAGTCCACTCCTTCTTTGATAAAATTACGGATATCTTTTATCTGTTCTGCATTATCATCTTTTACCGTACGAATATCAATTTCTACTCCGTCATAGAAAAGTGCCTCGCGCAACATTTCATTGTTCATCTGATGTCGCCATTCATCATCGCTGCACTGGGAAACTCCAATACGGAAACGTGCTTCGCGATGGGTACACGAAGTGGTCAACCAAAACCAGGAAAGTGAAACAAGTAATAATTGGATAGTATATCTTCTCATCTTTTCCGTTATTAGTAACGCAAATATAAAAATATTATCATAGGTATCGTTATCTGTTTCTTAAAAAAACTCCCTATTCCACCGATTTTTAACTCGGACAGAATAGGGAGACTACTATTGCCGGAAAGAAGGACAGACAAACCAGATAAGGCTATTATTGAGCTGTAAGCTCAATAACATGGCTCTGAGTCGCTGTAAAACCAAATACATTCAAACCAACTTTCATCAGATAATCACCGGAATAAACTTTCCCGCTAGATTCTAATTTAGATTCAGTAGAGGGCATCAAATTGATTTCTTCCACTTTATATTGCTTGTTCGGGTTTAATCCCTGAAGTTTGACTGTCATCAGTTTCTCCTGGAAACGCGGATGGATATCATAAGCAAACAATACAGCTTTGTTTGCATCCTTGCTTACATAATTCAGTGCCATGTGATTGCCCTCATACGGAGACACCAAACGATATTGATCACCATCCATAATGGCACTTTGCAGACGCTTCCAGTTGGCAACAGCCGTCTGGCAGTAAGTCAATTCATCAGCCGTGAGTTCTTTCAGACCTATATCAAAACCAAGCTTACACATAGAAGCTACATCCGTACGGAATTTTACAGAAGTCGCTTTATTCCAACTGGTCACATGGGCATCCATAGCTTTCGCAGGGAAGAACTGGGAAAAGCCCCACTGGATATAAATACGTTCTACAGGATCCGTATTGTCGCTGCACCAGAACTCTGTGAAATATTTAAGCGCTTCGTAATCGCAACGGGCACCACCACCGGAACAAAGCATCATCGGGACATCAGGATAATTCGCTTTCACACGCTTCAGAACATTATAGATGCCACGGACATGATCAATATACAACTGTCCCTGTTTGTTCTTCAGATACGGAGAATAGATATTGGTGATAGGACTGTTGCAATCCCATTTGAAGAAAGCAACTTCGGGATTCTCCTTCATTATATTCTCTACAACACCATACACATAATCCTGCACCTTCGGATTGCTAAGGTCAAGTACCAATTGGTTACGGTAATAATATGTTTCACGATTAGGCAGTGTGATCGCCCAGTCCGGATGTTTCTCGAAGAGTTCGCTCTTGGGATTCACCATTTCTGGTTCAATCCAGATACCAAACTTCACATCTGCATCCTTGGCAGCTTTCACCAGCGCCGGAATGCCACCGGGCAATTTATCGTGATTCACATCCCAGTCTCCCAAACCCGCATGATCATTCTTACGGGGATATTTGTTCGCAAACCAACCATCGTCCAACAAGAACATATCTACACCCAGATGCTTGGCTTCCTTCATTAACTCGGCCAGTATCTCCTGATTAAAGTTAAAACCTGTATTTTCCCAGTTATTCAGAAGAGTCAGACGACTCCCTTTACCATCTTTCAAGCTGTAGTTGCGTGCCCACTCATGAAGGTTACGGCTTCCTTTCCCGGCACCGTCATTACTTAAAGTAAATATGAATTCGGGAGTGGTAAACACTTCATTCGGTTTCAGTTCATAATTCGAAGCGTAAGGATTGATACCGGGAATCACACGAAGATTCCCAACATTGTCCACTTCAAACGTAAAGCGGAAATTACCGGTCCATCCCAACGTACCCATCAATACATTTCCCTGATGTTCGCTGACCGGCTGATCCAACCCTACTTCAAAGAAAGGATGCGTATGCATGGCAGCACGACTTCCCAACTTCGTATCAATTACTTTCTTGCCAAATTGCAATTGCTGGCTGCTCATTTGCGCTTCCTTTGCCCAGTCACTACTGAACTCAGTCAGGTAATAAGCGGAATTATTGAAATAAAGCATGGCAGAGGCGTATGTAGAAAGCAGGACAGGTTTCTTTTCCTGATGCTTGATTTCACTCCAAGTCTTGATAACATTTTCTTTCGGATAAGCCACATAGTGCAGAGTGACGTCTACCGGATACTGATCGTCACGGAGATTAACCACAGTTTCCGTACCACCCTCAACCGCCTTGGAGGAGGAAGAAACATAATACAACATAGTGGACGGATTGCCATCATTGTGAGTGATAGCGATAGCCGGTTCAAAGTAATCTTCATTACCCGAACCACCATATACTTCCCAACCGCGTTTACTTACACTACCGTCGGCACCGGCATGGATATTCCACTGAAAGTTATTCAAATCCTGCTCATGCAGCAGTTTTTCACCTAAGTAAGTTTGATACAGACGGCCGTTGTCGCCTACCTGAAGCACCAGGTCGGTGTTATCCGTAGAAATACGGATCGTTTTGTTTTCCGCTGCATTGGCATACGACAATGTAGCACATGCAAAGAGAGTTACAAGTAAATTTTTCATGGTGTACAATGAATTTAGTTACAAAAATATATTAAATTAATTTAGAATGAAAGGCTTGCACTGAATTCCAGTGTAAATGGACGCAAGTAATTACCACTCATATAATGATCTTTGAATTTACCTGCTTCTTCCTTGCCCAGTAGTTCGGCGCCGCTGATAGTTCCGCTTGCACCCTTTTGGTTCAGGAAGTTCACTACCGTTGCCCCCAGTGAGAGGTGCTTATTCACTTTCCAGTTCACACCACCGAAGGTTTCCCAACGACCGTTGAAATAGAGGGCATTAGTCAGATTGGCATACGTCTTCCCGAAATAACGGAAACTGAGCCACAAGCGCAGATCGGGAGTTATGTTATAACTGGGATCTATTTCAGCCAGTATCTGCGGAATTTCTTTCACTATGTTGCCATTAGCATTCAAGTCAGGCACTCCTTCAAACGGAGATTTGATGAAGTAGTTGTTATAAGTCGGTTTCTGATAAGTGAACAGGGTATGCAAATGGAAACCTTTGAAAGGATTGATTTCAGCGGAAGTGGTCCAACCCAATGTCTTAATATCGTAAATCAGCAAGGTCGTCTTGGACTGCGTTGTTCCCGGTTTGGTTACATTCTGCTGGTCTATATTATTCGACTTGGAAATATAAGTAATCATGGAAGTCAGGTTTATCCAGTCATTCTGATAAAATAATCCGCCACGCAGCAAAGGGATAGTCACACGCTTATATTGCTCTTCGGTAGGTCCTGTTCCGGCATATTCATTGATACGTGGGAAGCGGGTGGCGACGGTTCCGTCGGCAGTCAGCCCGAAGTTCTTGGTCAACTTATAAGTAAATTGTGCCGTTGCAGCATAGTTCAGCTTATCTTTTACTACTTTCTGCGGCTGTATCTTTTCAGTAGAAAGTATATTCCCTTGATTGTCCGTATATTCGTGAGTATCACCGATGTGGAAGCCGGAATAGCGACCATAAGGAATCTGATCGGCAGACATACGGTAATATTCCAGACGGGCACCATAATAGACAGTGAATTTCGGACTTACCTGCCAGTTATCCGTAAAGTAGGCAGCCAGTTTGTTTTCGGTCCCTTTGGTATATTCCGGACTCAGCTCATTGAACCCACTGAATTTAGCGGTACTCCCGTCAGCTGCCACACGATTCAGTATCTGCGGATATTCAGTAACCGTGCCTACCCATTGAAAAGAAGAAGAGTGATAATCCAAATGATAAAACCATTCATTCAGCCCCAGGCGTACGTCATGGTCGCCTATCTTCTTTTTCAGTTCGGAAGTAAGCAATGCATTCTTCACTTTGCCAAGATGCAACCAGGTACGCCTGCCTTCGACCAATCCGGTATAGGCATCCTCCGAACCATCCTGAAAAAGGCCGTCCGCCACCGTGGCTTTGTTGATATTGCTACCACCAAAGTCCACATAGTTAACTTCGGGAGCATTCATAAACTTGGCATTCAGCGTCCAGTTCAGATTGTTACGGAAGGTATAATCAAACAGCATAGCCACTTCATGCGCCTTATTGCCTGTAAAGTCACCAAACCGACCGCTCTTCATCTTTCCGTCCATCACATCCATGTACTGAAAACGTCCACCTTCGGGAGCATACGAAGAAGTTCCTAACTTGAAGCCAGGAATTTCTTTCACACTGCCATCTCCCACATAGATAAACGGAGCAGCGTTAATCATCGAACCCAATGCACTGCTTTTTGAGAACTTATAGATAACGGAGAACCTTCCGCGATTATTGTTGAAAAGGCGCGTCAGCCCTGCATGATAAAGTTGGGTGCGGTCACTGAAGTTTTCAAACTTAGGAGAGAAACTACCCGGATCGAAGTTCTGATAGATGCTGGCTGTATAGAGCCAGCGGTTTCCGATGCCACCGGACACATTCATGTCTATATTTTGCCACCCAAAATGGTTGGTGCGGTAATTCAAGACTCCTTTGAACTCCTTTTGCCCCAATTTGGAGAAAGAATTTACGGAATAAGCGATGTTTCCGGTAGCAATAGCAGATTCAGACGGTGTCATCAGCCCTACTTCGCCCAGGCTGGCATCGCTGCGCCAGTGAGTAGCCAGCTTATGCACAGCCGAAGAATAGACAGCGGGTAATCCGTTTTCATACACATTTACATCTTCACTGGGAAGTCCGATCTGAATTTCACGGGGCTTGTTTGCATCCGAAGCATTCAGCATCACATTGCGTTCGCTGATCTCCGCTTTTTTACTACTGATAGTGTCATTCTCTACCGGTTTGCTCGCTGTTGCAATAGTAGCGAATGATAAGGCTGCCGATATGACATAAGAAAAGAGACTTGCTTTCATACTATTAATGGATTTAAAATTAAACTTTCGGTTCAAGGCATCAGATAAGAAATATTCCCCTTATCTTTCAACGAGGGCAAAGTTAACAGGTATAATAATGCCCGGTTTCCGCAAGTAGCCGTCAGGTAGATCGACATGAGAGTATCATCTACAATACAACACTGATAACAAGCCATTTACATCATTCCGTTTTATAAAAGCAAGTAGACATACCCGTTTACCGGAAAGTTTTAATATCTTTGTATTTGTCTACTTTTAATGAACATACCCTATGAAAAAATACTTGTTATCGGTATTATTCCTGTTGTTCGTGTTTGTCCCTTTTCGTGCGGCGAATAAGACTGACTTATCCAATGAGTTGGAATCAGCTTTAAAACTGCGCAACCAATACTCACTCCGAAAAGAAGCCCGAATTGACAGTTTAAAGCGTTTGCTATATCCATCCATGGACGACAATGAACGTTTCCGATTATACAATGCTATTTACGAAGAGTACTATACTTACCGTTTCGATTCAGCCATGCTCTATGTAGACAAGGAAGAACAGGTGGCTATGGCACTATCTCACCCCGCTTATCGCAACCTGAGCATCATTCACCGCTCGGTGCTTCTTTCCACATCGGGTTATTTCAGCGAATCCATCCAGAATCTGGAACAAATAGATTCACGTACATTGAATGATGCGACACGGATAGAATATTACACCGCCTATGAATGGGCTTACAGTATGTGGGCGGAATATTCCAACGATAAGGTTTATGCTCCCCGTTATTATGAAAAAGAAATGCTTTATCAGGATTCATTGATCAGTGTACTTCCCACTGGCTCGTCACTATACAATTACTGGAAAGGAGAAAATCTATATCGTCACCAGCGGTACGCCGAAGCGGAAAAGTATTATCAAAAGGCACTGGAAGGCGTTCCAGTGAATGTTCGATTGTATGCTATGGTTACGTATGGTTTAGCATTGGTCTATTCAAAACTTGGTGACTGGAACGAATATGAGCATTATCTGATCAAGGCCGCCATATCGGATCAGGTATGCCCGCTTAAAGAAAATCTAGCCTTACAGGAACTGGCCCTGTATATCTTTAAAAACCGAAGTGGGGAAGTATCCCGTGCCAATCGCTATCTGAACTACTCCATGGAAGACGCTCAGTTTTATAATAACCGGCTCCGCATGCTCGAAATAGCGAAAAAATTCCCTTCTATTGTACTGTCTTATCAGGAACAGAATCTTATCAAGAGCAGACGACTGCAATGGTCACTAATATGCATCAGTATATTGTCCATCGGACTGGTCGTCTCCCTGATCTATATTTATCGGCAAATGCATCAACTCCATAAACGCAGGAAGATACTGGCGGACATGAATCAGGAACTGCAACATCTGAATAAGGCATTAGTAAATACAAATCATACGCGTGAAGAATATGTAAGCCTGTTCATGGACCTGTGTGCCGCCTATATAGACAAGCTGAATAAATATCAGGATTTGGTAAAGAGAAAAGTGAAAGCGAAACAGACAGATGATCTATTGAAGTTAGTCAATGCCACCAAACTGTCAGATACAGATGCGAAAGAGTTCTTCGTAAACTTCGATACGGCATTTCTGAATTTATACCCTAAATTTATAGAAGAATTTAATGCACTATTGCGGGAGGGTGAAGAAATCATACCTAAAAGAGGAGAAATACTGAATACAGAACTTCGGATATTTGCATTGATACGTATGGGGATTCAAGATAGTTCCAGGATAGCTACCCTCTTGTTCTACTCACCACAAACAATTTATAATCATCGGAGTGTAGTGAAGAATAAGGCAAAGATGAGGGATAGCTTTGAAAAGCAGGTGGAGGAGCTTTGTGCAGTGATGTAGATTCACTTACATTATAAAATAAGACACTTTTTCTTAAGAAAAGAATGTGTATCCATTGCCCTTTCAAATACTTCTGTTACTTTTGTCGACAGCTACAAGATAACTACTAGAAAAACTATTATATTATGAAAAATCTATTCTATTTTATCATTTCGATATGCACGTTATATGCATGTTCCTCGGATTCTGATTTCAACCCGGAAGATGAAAATCCCACTTCTTCTGATTTTTATGAACTTAAAGCTATTCCTGACAAGAAAGTCATTTTCAAAGCCTATCCGGCAAATATGAAACAAATTCTTGGCGCAGGCTACGATGTTACTGCCGACCATTTAAGTCCCGAAGCCATAAAAGCTCCCATAATAGATTTGGAAAAATTGGAAAACAGCGATGAAGATTATATCTATCGTATGAAAGCCACTTCTTCCGAACCCAGAGACTACGCCGGAGAAAATGCAACAACATTCCTGACTGATATTACCAATAGCCTGATATTGGGAGACATAAATTCCAGAAATGCTCTATCGGTCGGTACCATTCTCAAGCATAAAGAGTTCGAGTCTGATTACAACCATTCTTCACAATATTCTTTTGCCTCCAGCGAACAACTATTTACAGCGGAGCGTTGGTACTTTTCGTTTTTCTATACCTTAGAGAAATATAAATACAGATACCTTACGCAGGAATTTGAAAATGATGTAACCAGTTTGGCAGCAGAAGATATCATAAACAAATATGGCACACACCTTTTAGTGGATGTCGGTATAGGAGCACGATTCAGAGGACTTTACCGGACAGCAGTACCTACAGCGACATCAGCTACCAGCACCACAAAAATCACCTTACTCAGCGCTTTGGAAAAAATAGGCCAGCAAGGTCTCTTTACCGGAAGCGGTGCCGGCGGATGGGAAGAAGAAGTGGCACAAAGCATAGGAGGTCAGCTTATACTGGAATTCTATGGAGGAAATACAAGTTTATTGACTTCACAACCGATAACCGATGGCTTTAATGCCTGGTGGAACTCGTTCAATGAAGAGAATTATACTTTGACGAAAATCACTCAAAATAAAGTCCTTCCTATTTATGAACTAATAGCGGATGCCACCAAAAAAGAGCAAGTGAAAGATGCGATAGAAAAATATATATCCAACCAAAAGTTATCGTTAGTTTCTACCACTCCGTTACTTCAGGCCTGGAATGGCAAAAATCACACATACGACACATCTTACTTAGATATTGCAATGCACTCCAACAAAAAATATGAAGGAGCCATCTGTTCCATCTACAAACAACAAATCACGAGTACCGTACCGTTGTATTTATATAGTAACGGAAAAAAGCAACGTCTATCTGTAGAGCTATTGCCAGCCGACACCGAATGGCAACTGGAAAAAGAATTAGGATATGTATACGCTTCGCCCGTAGAAGGAGCCATCCCGCTATACGAAGCCGAAAATAAGAACGATTATTGTTATACTACAGAAGACAAGCAGGAATATGGCACAAAAGGGAGTTGGAAGCAAAAAGGCATTGTATGTTACACAATGCCCCTATAATATAGGATTGCCTGCCAAGTTGAAGCAATTATCAGGATAGGTTCAACTCATACACCGGAGATATCAGCTGCTCCCAACCGACTCTTAAAAGCAGACGGCAATTCCGGCATGGCCCCACTCTGTGTACAAACATAGGCGGAGACTTCCACTGCCAGTTTATGCGCTTCGGGAACAGGTTTCCCACTAAGTATAGCCGATGTAAAAGCAGCAGTAAAAGAATCACCTGCCCCCACAGTATCGGCAACAGGAACTTTCGGTGTATCCTGATAAGATACTACACCCGGAGTAAATACATAACTGCCATTGGTTCCACAAGTCAGAATCAGCATCTTCAGATTATATTTAGCCAAAAGTATCCAGCATTTATCCTGTAAATCAATACCCGGATAACCGAAGATACGGCTGATAGTAACCAGTTCCTCATCATTTATTTTAAGTATGTTGCAGCGGCGCATAGATTCGCAGAGTATTTCTTTCGTATAGAATCCCTGACGAAGATTGATATCGAAAATCTTGATCTGATCTTCTCCATCAGGCATGGTGTCCAGAAAACGTTGAATAGTAGCACGACTCACGGGACTGCGCTGAGCCAGCGAACCGAAACAAACAGCACGGGTGGAAAGGGCCAGACGTTTCAAATCATCCGTAAAAGGAATGTTATCCCAAGCTACCCCCTCTTGAATCTCATAACAGGGAACCCCCACAGCATCAAGAGTAACCTGTACCGTACCGGTAGGATAATCCACTTGCTCGATCTCACAAGTCAGTTTCTTTTGGGCAAAAACATCCAATATTTCCTGTCCGTCAGCATCACGTCCCACTGCACTCACTACACGACTATCAAAACCAAACTGTGATACATGATAAGCGAAATTGGCAGGCGCACCACCTATTTTCTTTCCTTCGGGCAGCACATCCCAGAGTGCTTCACCCATTCCTACGATGATTTTATTCATGACACTAAATTTAATTACAAATTATAAATTACAATTAGACATTAGGTTATTTCTTTATCTTCAAAGTATAGTACAGCAAATAAAGTACTCCGACAGTCATCACGGCTACTGCACCGCTTTGTCCTATGGCATCACTTGCCAATCCCATTGCCAACGGAAAAACAGTTCCACCAAAAAGTCCCATTATCATCAGACCGGAAACTTCATTCTTCTTGCCGGGCATATACAGCAACGCCTGTGAGAAGACAATCGAAAAGATATTCGAGTTTCCGTAACCTATCAACGCAATGCAAATATAAATAGATGTTTTTGAATGGAAAGCAAAAAGTCCAATCATTGCCAGTAACATCATAAAACTACTGATAGCAAAGAACGATTTAGCATTCATCCTCCTCAAAATAAAAGAACCTGTAAAGCAGCCTGCCGTACGGAAAATGAAGTAGAGACTGGTAGCAAACGCAGCGTCATCCAATCCCATCCCCAAACGCTCCATTAGAATCTTAGGAGCAGTAGTATTCGTACCTACATCGATTCCTACATGGCACATGATACCGATGAAAGAAAGCAAAACAAACGGTTTACCCAATAAAGCCAAACACTCACCGAACGTAGAAGGTTTTCCTTCCTCTTTCTCCTCGGCAATCTGTGTCTGTCCCAACAATAAAACGGCTATCACAGCTATCACCATATAAATAGGAAACAGCACACGCCAACCCAAGCCGAACGACGGAATGGCCTGTGTAGCTCCCCACATAGCGATGTAAGGTGCAAGAAACGAAGCAATCGCCTTTACAAATTGTCCGAAGGTAAGGCTACTTGCCAGCCGGTCACCTCTCACTATGTTGGAAAGCAGCGGATTCAGTGAAGTCTGCATCAATGCATTGCCGATACCTAATAAAGAGAAAGAAAGCAGCATCAACGTATAGCTATCACCAAAAACAGGCAATAACAACGAAGCAAAGGTCACAACCAAACTAAGGAGTACCGTCTTTTTTTGTCCGATACGGCTCATCAACATACCTGTCGGCACAGAGAAGATCAGGAACCAGAAGAAAACCAGCGAAGGGAAGATGTTAGCTTGAGAGTCAGTCAGACCCAAATCTGCTTTTACATAGTTGGAGGCGATGCCTACCAGATCCACAAATCCCATAGCGAAAAAGCAGAGCATCACAGGGATCAGCTTGGATAACGAAGAATTAGATTTCATTGTTGTATGGTATTAATTTAAGTATTTCTTGCTCGGAAAAGCACGTTGCAAAGGAAGCGAATATCAGAACAACAGGATAACAATCTTGTTACAAAGAGTGGCAATTATGATACAAGAATGTTTTTTAAGCGCATTTCAAGGGCATTATTTCTCTTTTTAGCTACATTTGTGGAAAATTATCCAAAGAAACTTTTTAAACAACAATATGGAAACACTCTTTAATGGACGACTCAGCATTGAAGTTTCTGCACATGGAGCAGAGCTATGCAGTATTTTTTCTAATGGAAAAGAATATCTATGGCAGGCAGATCCTGCATTCTGGAAACGCCATTCGCCGGTACTCTTCCCGATTGTAGGAAGCGTATGGGAGAATGAATATCGAAACGAAGACACCACCTATGTCCTCACTCAGCATGGATTTGCCCGCGACATGGAGTTCACACTAATATCCGAGGAAAACGATGAAGTCCGCTACCAGCTTGTCAGCAACGAAGAAACACTCAAGAAATATCCTTTCCCATTCCGTCTCACCATCGGCTATCGCATCCGCGAGAAGAAGGTCGATGTCATGTGGGAAGTAGAGAATACCGGGGAGAAGGAAATGCACTTCCAGATTGGTGCACATCCGGCATTCTACTATCCGGATTTCGATGCCGAAACGCAAGAACGGGGGTTCTTCGGTTTCAATAAGAAAAGCGGACTGAAATACATACTTATTTCTGAAAAAGGATGTGCCGACCCGGACACCCAATATCCTCTGAAACTGACAAACGACTTGTTGCCATTGGACACACATACATTTGACAAAGATGCACTTATATTGGAGGGAAGCCAGGTGCGGCGGGTTACTCTATATAATAAGGAGAAAGCTCCTTATCTTAGCCTCCATTTTGATGCGCCTGTTGTCGGACTGTGGTCGCCACCTGCCAAGAATGCCCCGTTTGTCTGTATTGAACCATGGTACGGTCGTTGCGACAAAGCACATTATACAGGAGAGTATAAAGATAAGGATTGGGTACAGCATCTGCAACCCGAAGAGGTATTCAAAGGAAAATATACCATTGAAATAGAAGAATAAAGGAGAAGCCGTACCTGGTCCGTATCTGGTCCAAACGCTTAGGTACGGACCAGCTACGGAGCGGGTACGGCTTTGATAAAATTCGGGTACAGAAAAGGAGGAAATATAGACCAATCTTATTTCAACTTATAAACCTTGAATGAACTTACCGCATAGCTACCGCCTTTGGCATAGAAACTGATACGGTTGTAAGGTTCCGAAGGAAACACAAGGTTTGTCATTGCGAAACGTCCGTCATCGCCAAACGCTTCAATACTTGATTTATCAACGAAAAGACGCAGCGTCATTTCCGAATTGCCTTCTATCGGAGCAAGAGTCAGCACCGGAAAGTCCGAACTGAATGATACGACTCCGCTCTTACTACGATCCATCGCAAACTTCTTCTCTACCAGATTATAGTAAATATCCACTTCTTCTCCTTTTGAATTGAAAAGTTGGAAGCCAATGACTTCTGCATTTCTGTTCTTAATCGTCATTTCAATTTCATACGTACCTGTATTATCCGAAAGCAGTTTGTCCATATTATAAGTACGGTCCACCTTGAAGGAATGCTTCTTTTCTTCTTTTCCACGCAGTTTCAGCAGTTCTCGCGAAGGGGAAGATTTCAGATAAGTTTCACCCGCCGAAGTATAGAGGCTCAGGTCACGAGGAACGGAGTTACCACTGCGATATTGAGTAGTAGGTACATTGTTGGCATATTGCCAGTTGCTCATCCATGCCAGCGCTATATAGCGTCCTTCGGGCGCATTACTCCAAGTCACGGTAGCATAGTGATCTTTTCCCCAGTCCATCCACTTGGTGTTTTTCGGTGATTCATTCACAAACTTCTTTCCATCGAAGGTACCTACAAAGTATTGAGTGGCACTTCCACCGAAAGGTCCGCCGGGATTAATATTACAGATTAGAACCCATTTCTTCAGTTCCGTACCTTCAATAGGCAGTTCTATCAGGTCGGGACATTCCCATACACCACCATGAGCC
>OIYD01001373.1_pt1 | contig 14656 bp, 8 predicted proteins | sample 1588141 | NCBI WGS metagenome assembly OIYD01 (sample SAMN03283259) | human gut metagenome | biome: human-associated habitat; material: feces | host: Homo sapiens | place: USA | collected 2013
GTCCACGCCGCCATGGGAGATGGAGGGAACATGATTTGCTGGGTTCCTGACAGGAACCTGGTGGCGGCGATTGCGTCCGGTTTTGTGCCGGAGGCGAAGAACAGGTGGCTGCTGGTCAGGGATTATATACTGCCGGCTGTTGAGGAAAACAGGGTGTGAGACGGGGCATATGAAAATCAGGGAAGAGTATACGTGCCCGCTGGAGCTGGTTGGGATGTGAGAAAGGGCAAGTATACAAATTAAATGGTAGGTGCAATTCACATAGAACAAAGGCTCAACGCAGCAGCGGCGGAATCCTCAGCATGTTTTCAGCTATAGGCTGTAGTGAAAAAGGCACGGCAGATACCGGCCAATGGTATCAACCAGTTCATCATTAGGGTGAACTGGTTTTTTTATGTCCTAAAAGGGCGCAAAATGCCCCAGGACCTATAAAACTAACATATGAAAGCATTACAAAAAATAGATGCTAAAATACCAGAAATTGTAAAATACCCCTACCTTCCCCATGGACATACCTTTATGTTAGGATAATACAGAATGGCACAAAAAATGACAGGAGAAAGAAACGTATGAATATATATGGCGAATTTCAGGAAAAACTATGTCTGTTTCGAAATTATCTATTGGAGGAAGAACGTTCCGCTGCAACCATTGAAAAATATGGAAGGGATGTCCTGGCTTTCCTATCATGGCTGTCTGACCGTGAAGAGATTTCAAAAGAAGTGGTGGTTGGATATAAGCAGGCAATCATTGGGAAATACAAAACAACAAGCGCCAACAGCATGCTGGTATCTGTAAATCGTTTTCTGGATTTTATCGGAAAAAAGGACTGTCAGGTAAAACTATTTAAGATACAGAGAAATCCATTTCGGAAAAAGGATAAAGAGCTGACAAAAGAGGAATATAACAGGCTGATCCTGGCTGCAAAGGCAAAATCAAGCAGCCGCCTGTTTCTTATGATCCAGGCAATATGCAGTACCGGTATCCGTGTCAGCGAGCACCGTTTTATCACTAGGGAGGCGCTGGAGAGAGGAAGAATCACTATTTACAACAAAGGCAAGGAGCGCGTAGTCTTTCTGCCAAAGAAGCTGAAAAAATGCCTGCTCCAATACTGCAGACAGAATGGAATCTACTCCGGACCTGTTTTTGTCACCAAAAATGGTACACCGGTTAACCGTTGTAATGTATGGGCAGAAATGAAGGCATTGTGCAAAGAGGCCGGGGTCAGCCCGGAAAAAGTTTTTCCGCATAATCTGCGCCATCTGTTCGCGGTTACTTATTACCGGATGCAGAAGGATATCGTGCATCTGGCCGATATCCTGGGCCACTCCAATATTGAGTATACCAGAATTTACACATTTACCAGTGAAGAGGAGCATGCCCGTGTATTGTCAAGGATGTGCCTGCTGATATAAAAATGACCAGAACATAATATACATTATGTCATGGTCATTAACATGGATATCCTCATCCCGTTTTTATTATGCATCTAAAGTCAGCTTTTTTCAATAGTTTTCCAGTTTCTGGCCTCTGACTTTTCATTATTTTTCCCAAAACACATGAGCAGAGTTAAATTTGGATATAGCAAAGGTTCCCGATGAAAGCTTTTTTATTCTTTTCATCGGAAGTCTATTACATAATGTATATTATGTGATATCCTCAGCAGACGCAGCTTTTAAGAAAACCAATGATATAAAAAATAATTAGCAAAACTGGTGAAAGCTAGTGACGCAAAGCTACAGGGATTTCTCTCTAAAAAGAGGTGTCAGCCAGCTGCATGATTTGTGAAGCCGGCCTGTGTATGCAGCGCAGGCTTTATTATTGTATGTTTTACTTAATCCTGATATGCCGCCCTCCTTAGATCCGGGACCATGGAGTGGACGGGGCTGAGCATTGGGGGGAGGCGCATAGGAAAATGGAACATGATAGGAACCAGTTTATTGTGAATGTGTTTACAAATGGGGCTGCTCCGGAAGAGAAAAGAGGGGATTCACAGGAACATGACATGGCTTATATAGAGTCCTGCCGGGAGATGTTCCGGCTCAGGCAGAAGCTGCAGCATGACATTTCTTCAAAGGAGGAAGGCAAATGAGCAGAGACAGGAAGATCTCAGTCCGGTCCGTTATGGGCGGGATATTGTGCGTTATCTTTATACCGGTGATTTTTATAAACCTGACATTGATTATCAGCACCTACACAAAGCCCGGTGAGATGCCGGGAGTATTTGGTATAAAACCTGCAATTGTCCTGTCCGGCTCCATGGAGCCGGTGATACAGACAGGGGATATGATATTTTTACATAGTACGGATCCGGCCCGGCTTCAGACAGGTGACGTGATCTGTTATCTGGACTCCGGCCAGGCCATTACACACAGGATTGTAGGAATTCGGGAGGGAGAGGATGGGCAGGTACGGTATGTCACGCAGGGCGACGGGAACAATACAGCAGACCGGCAGGCCGTAAGCGCGGACCAGGTACAGGGAATCTGGCGCGGAGGTAAAATTCCCGGGATGGGTAGTGGGATTATGTTCATGCAGTCTGCAGCCGGAATGATTCTGTTTATGATATGCCCGTTGTGCCTGTTTATTCTGTGGGATATCTGGAGAAGAAGGCGCCTTGACAGGGAGGAGGCAGAACACAGGGCTGCTCTGGAGGCAGAATTGAGAGAATACAGGTCCAGAGAAAAGGGAGATCCGGACAGTAAGTGAAATTAGGATGCACCGGCTGATTTCACAGGCACAGTGTGAGAAAAGCCGTTATAGAACCAGGAGGAATACCTGGGTGCAGCGATTCAGACACTTGGGAACCATGTCTGGGCTGTTATATATGGTTCCCAGTTTGAAATGAAAGAGAGGACAATACATATGAGAGAAAAATCTTATGTAGCACGTCTTGGTGCATTAGCCTTGGTATTGACTCTGATGACAACCTGTCTGACAGGGGGGACACTGGCAAAGTTTGTTACTGAGGTAGAAGGCGAAGCAGAGGCAACAGTGGCTGCCTGGGAGTTTAAGGCAACCGGAAATAATGGAGCTGCGCTAAGTTCAATTGATATGGGAAGAACTGCCTATAAGGGGGAAACGATTGGTGATAATGTCATTGCTCCGGGAACACAGGGATCATTTGACATTGTGCTGGACGGAACGGGCAGTGATGTGGGTATTGATTATATTGTTACAATTGACAAGTCATCTGAGCCGGATACGCCGGATTTACCGGATGATTTGGTGTTCCAGGTTGATGGTACAGATTATAGTCTGGGCAATGAAATAGAAGGAAAAATTGAGCATGCAGCAGGAGACGATGCTATGAAAAGGACCATTACCGTCAGCTGGAAATGGGATTATGGCAGCGCAGATACCGCAGAAGCAGATAAAAACGACAATAAGTATGCAGGAAAGTCTTGGAAGCTGAAGATTAAAGCCACCGGTACGCAGACAAAACCAACGGAAACAACAGCTCCAACAGCGTAACTAACTCCGCCTCCCTGTGCCGGAGGCAGGATGTTTCAGAGTATTCAGCCTAAGAGAAAGAACGTGGCAAGTCGCCGCGTTTTTTCTCATAGACCGAATATCAACGGCGGTTATCAGCAGAGGAGAAGGCAAATATGATAAAAAAACATGGAAATAGATTTGCTCCTGAAAAGAAGACAGGGAATCATAAATGGATTCCGTTACTGTTGTTATTTGTACTTATGCTTTTGTCCTCCTGTGCGGCGGGATATATTCTCGGCAGATCTGCATTTCCCGAATCATCAGGCAGGAGAATCGACACAATACTTCTGACACCTGATGGAGACGCAGCAGAGCAGCAGATGCAGCAGATATTTCATCTGGCAGGAAAAATTAATTATACCAATGGCAGGCCCTATGCTCAGGGGAGGGTTCAGCTTCACAGTGAACCAAGGGAAACCGTTACGGACACAAACGGGAGCTTTACGTTTTTTCATGTGGAAGGCGGGGAGCACCAGATTCGTATTTTGGACCGTACGGGTAATGTTTTGGGAGAACGGAAAGTCAACCTTTTTTCGGCTCAGGCGGAATCAGGAGTCAATGTCAGCCTGCAGCAAAACGGGCAGTATACCATTGAGGTGGCAGTCGATGTCAGGCTGATGGAGGTGGCAATCGAGCTGGATGAAAAGAATAACTCATTGTATATTAATCCGGAGAAATTGACCTACCTGACATCAGACGGCCGTCTTGTGACACCAACAGGGGAAGCGTATTATTGGGAGGGAACACTTGTCACACCAGGCGGTCTGGTGATTACAGCAGACAAAACTGTGGTTGCGCCGGCAAGTGAGGGACCTTTGGGGATCGCTCTTTTGACCCCGGAAAACCAGGTGATTTACCCGGAACAGGATGCAGCTTTGCCTGATGGGACCAAACTGCTGGAAAATGGGAATATTTTACTTCCGGGAGAAACGATGATTGAGAGGAACGAGAATGGAACCGTAATCCTTACACCAGATGGGCTGCGCGGACAGCCGGGAGCAGGTGGTGTTGTTATATCCGGTGATAATCAGGTGTCGCCTATCGGGACAGGTACAAGTGGTCCAGATTCAAATACACATGGTAATCCCGCCGGACCGAATGAAAGTGTATCAGGAAACGGCTATGACACTGGGACGAACCCGGCGGAACGTAATGATTCCTCTCAAATTGGGAATGGCAGCGGCGGTGTTAATGCCGGACTTGGATCCGGGGAAGGCGGAGAAAGCAATGCGGGAAGCGGCAGCGTCAGCGGAGATAGCAGCGAAGGCAATGACAAGGACGGGGGAGGCATTAGCGGCGGAGGCGGCAGTGGAGACAGCAGCGGAGGTAATAGCGGAGACAGCAGCGGAGGCAATAGCGGAAACAGCGGTGGAGAGACCGGCGGTGATAACGGAGGCGGCGGAGATGACAAAGATGAAGGACCGATTCCGAATTTTCGTGTGAGCTGGACACAAGGTCAGGAAATAGAATTGTTTTCCGATTTGTCGGGAAATGTGCAGACCCTTTTGCCGGGCGCGGAAGGAAGCTACCCGTTTATACTTGAAAATAATAATTCCTTTCATGTTATCTTTACCCTATCAATTGAGGAAGACAGCTTACACATTCCCATGCGTTTCCGTATTGTTACATATAAAGACAGAAAGCCGCTTACCGATTGGTGGGATACACAAAACGGCGGCGCTGCGGAAAGTGATACCGTACGCCTGGGTGCAGGTGAAAGCAAATCCTATCTTTTGGAGTGGCAGTGGCCTTATGAGAGCGGAAAGGACGGGATTGACACAAATGCAGGCAAGGCAGACCTTGATTATAGGGTCAGGCTTAAAATATGGGCTCAGCAGGAAGGTCCGTAGATACATGCACGGGAAAAGGACGGTTTTATAAGGCGCGCGGGAAAATACAGTTTTTCTGGGGGCGGATATGATTGGGATGGTCAAACAATCTGGAGGGAACATATAAGAATGGGAAAGCATTTGACGAAAACCGGAATTGCAGGATACGGCCTGCTGCTTGCGGCTGCAAGCATATCTGTATGGTCGTTCTCCTATGCACGGTTTACGGCTCAGGAGAATGGCATGGCGTCTGCCACGGTGGCGGCCTGGGGCAGCGGCAGCAGTACCATTGATATCAATGTAAGCGGACTGCGGCCTGGGGATAAAAAAACCTATATTTTTGAGGTTACCAATACGGAAAATGGAGTCACAAGTGAAGTGGGACAGGATTATTCCATAATAGTTGAAACAACGGGTAATCTGCCATTGGACTTTGCTCTTACCTATGACAACAGTAATCCTGATCATCAGGGATTATTCGTGAATACGGGAGAGAATGGAACATTGACCTTCAATGGCGGGATGGCGGCTGTCCGGGGCGGCCGTCTGCCCCATTCAGTTTCCGCCATTCATACATATACTCTGGCTGTTTCATGGCCGGAGGACAAGGCGGGGACTGAATATACGGATGAGATTGATTTGGTGACACTGACGGTCAGCTCGGAACAGACTGTGCCGGCTATACAAGAATAGGAGGCGTCTAATGATGAACAAAATCCGCAGGAAACAGCAGAGGGCGGCTCTTATGCTGATTACTGCTGCGGGGATTATGCTGTCTCTGGCAGGCATAGCGGCTGCGCGTTATATGAAACAGGAAAGCCAGAGCGGAGTTGTGGAAGCACAGACATTTTACTTTACCAGTGATTTGCTGAAAGAGGATGGGGGAACTGCGGCGTATTTTATTGATCCAATGGCGCAGTCCTTCACAATTGAACTCTATAACTTTGCGGATTCAGAGCGGGTAACCTCTGCGGATATAACATACAGGGTGAGTGTGACGGGAGGCACGGTTGAGGGAGGCGATACCGGAATTCAGGGAACAATAAAAGCCGGTGAAAAAAGCACTGTGCCGATTTCAGTGATTCCCGCGGACAAACCTGAAGGCGGCGGAGGAACAGTGGAATTAGAGGAAATAAGGGTGGTGGCGGAATCTGTGTTTCCTTATAAGAAAACCCTTACGGGTGTATTTAAAAGGCAGCTGGGTAATCAGTATGTAGTGGAGGATGAGAGCGGCCGCAACGCGGCTGTGCTGACCATGGTATGTGCGGACGGGGAAAAGGATATAACCGTCACATTGCCTTCAGGTGTGATACCGGATGAAGCGGATATCCGGGTCACTGGTTATAAAGACAATAAATGCACATTTCATTCGCCCGGATACGGGATTTATTCATTGGTACTGCTGAAATCAGAGGCTGATATAGGATTATCGGGTAAGGACTCATTTGCCGATGCAATTGATTTAAGCCAATCCGGCGGATAATACTGCGGCTCAACCAGAATAACAGTCAATTTTTTATGTAGTGGAGGGAATGCAATGGATGGAAAACGCCAGAAATTTCAATTGAGGAGGCAGAGACACAACCGGCAGCGCATACTGGTGTTTTGCCTTATTTTTTCTCTTGTATTGAGCAATCTGAACTTCGGGTCCATGCTTACATATGCAACAGAAGGAAACCGGAGAACCTTTGAAATTGGCAGTGATGTGAAAGCCGTTCTGAAAGACGGCGTACTGACGGTTAAAGGATATGGCGATACAAGAGATTTCAGTTGCGATACGGCTCCATTTGCAGAATATGCAGATGAAATCCGGACATTGGTCATTGAGGATGGGATTACCTATATTGGGAGCTGTCTCTTTTATGGGCTGGGCGGATTACAGGGGGAGCTTATACTGCCTGAAAGTATTGTGGGAATCGGGGATTATGCGTTTTCTGGAGAAAGTCCGGCTCAGGCCGCACGGTTCACTGTGATTCGAAACGAATTTGAAGGAGGAGAAATCACAGAATGGAAAAAAGCAGAGCCCGAAGAAAGTGAGACAGTCACTTTGGCGACTCCGTCTCAGGCTGAGAAAGTAACCTCTGAGGAACGGATAGAAGAAGGGGAGCAAAACGGAGAAGCGGATAAAACCGGAGATGAGAACGCTGTTAATGAAGGAAATAGAGAAGAAACCAAGCAGGAAACTGCGGAACAGACAGAACAGGGGGAGACAGAACCGGGGAAACCGGATAGAATAGAACAGGGGGAGACGGAGCAGGAAGAGACGGAGCAGGAGGAAGCGGAGCGGACAGAACCGGAAGAGACGGAGCAGGAGGAGACGGAGCGGACAGAACAGGAGGAGACGGCACATAGGGATACACTTTCTGCGATAGCTAGAATTGAAAATCATCAGGTCCCTTTCGTGGGAGAAGGAATGCCGGAAGGGGATTCGGATTCCTCTGGCAGTGAGTCCGGCATGGATGCCGGAAGCGCAGACTCCGGTGACGATAGTGGAGATGCCGGCAGCGGAGGCGCGGATACCGGTGACAGCGGAAGCGGGGATACCGGCGGCGGTGGGGACACTAACAACGGAAGCGGGGATACCGGCAGTGGGGATGCCAATAGCGGTAGTACAGATACCGGAAGCGGCAATACAGATGTAGACAGCGGTAGTACGGATACCGGCGGTGATAATGCGGACGCTGATGGCGGGGGCAGCCCTGACACGGGCAGCGGACAGGAAGGCGGATTATCCAAGGATGACAGTATGGACAGTGGGGACAATACTGAGTCTGGGGATACATCTGGAACATCTGGAGATAAGCCGGATGATGCAGCCGGACAGGGCAGCCATAACCAGGAGCTGCCGTCTGAAAGTGAAAACGGAACGGGCGGTAAGGACAGCAGACCTCAAAAGGTAACGGAAAACATTGAAGCTGAAAATCCGGACTATGATATTGAATATATTTCACAGCAGAAGATAGAGAATCCGGAAACTGTTTTCTATGAAGGGCAGACCGGTATGGTCATATGTTCTCCTGAGAATGGTACGTTTATTGAGGCGGCGGAATATGCAGGTTATGTGATGGCGGACAGTTGTATTACGGTAATTCTGGATGATATGATGGAGATGGAACTTCCGGCCTGTGAAGGGCAGGTGTGTCTGCCGGAATGTCCTGAAGAAATAAAATGCCCATGGGATGACAATGCCATTTTTACTGCTAAATTTGCAGGATGGACATTAGAACCAGGGACAGAACCGGCTAAAGCACTGGTTCCGGGAACATATACGGATACTGGGGAGGAGCATCTCAACCTGTATTCTGTCTGGAAGCCCGTTGGAACATATCAGATGGGCGTCAGGGCAGAACGGCAGGGCGGGACAGCGATCTACACCCTGTTTGATAAGGAAACCGGGGAAACGGTAAACAGCATGGACGGCTATGCCTTTTTGTATCAATGGCAGTATTCAGCACAGGGTGCGGATATCCCGGATGATAAGAACGCATACGGCGAAGATGTAAACCGGACTGATAATCATGGAAATGGAGACGCTGGTCTATGGGAAGATATTGCAGGTGAGGAATCACCTGTATATAAACGTTCCGTGAAAGCAGGGGATATGGAAATGCGGTTCCGCTGCGCGGTGACTCCTGTGAAGATGACCAGAAGCATGACAGCGGCCAGCTCTGTTACATTGTACTCGGAGCCTGCAAACGGGGTGGCTGTGCTTGAAACGGTTTATGTGAATCAGACCAGCGGGGATGACGGCAATTCTGGTTTGGAAAATGCCCCGGTTAAAACCGTGGAAGCTGCTGTGAAAAAATTAAAAACCAGGGAGGATGGCGGAACGTCAGACGGTAATCAGATTATCTTAATGCAAGATTATGACTATGGCAATACAACTGATTTTCTGAAAGAACATGCGGTTCCGGTGACAATCAAAGGAATTACGGCAGACATAGAATTTTTCAGTACTGCAGCGGGAACAGAAAGTGATTTTCATTTGTATGAGGATATCACGTTTGATTCACTGACCATTGAAAAGATGAACCATCTATATGGGAATGGCCACAATATAACCATAGGGGATAATGTTTCATGCAGTGGATTGTATTTGTACGGAGCATCAAAAGATGGTACTCTGACAGTAAAGCCGGGTATCATTCAGGTCCGCAGCGGCAGTATTGCCAGGATTATAGGATATATACGGAGCAATGGATCTGTTGACGCAAATAACAACGAGGCAGTTATCATTGTGGACGGAACTGCAAAAGTTGACACCATTGTAGCCGGAAGCGCCAGCGGGGAGATTAAGAACGGGAATGTAGGCATCTATATCCGAGGAGGAACAGTAAACAAAATAATCGGCGGATGCCAGGGATTCAGTAATGTGAAGGCGCCGTACACGGGGAAAACTTCAATTAATATTTCCGGCGGGACTGTTAATATGGTCTACGGGGCAGGCTCAGGAAGGGCAACAGGCATCCCGACGTATCAGGGAATTCTGGACATCATTGTGACGGGAGGAAGTATTTCAAGCATCTATGGCTCCGGCTCTGCTGCATACGTAGTAAGCGGCGAAGATGCAACAAAGGTAAATATATCCGTGTCAGCGGGAACCGTAGGCAATATATACGCCGCGGGCGTAGGCGGGGAGGCGGGAGTTGATGGCGGCAACGATGCAAATGGAACCCCAGCAGCTGATTTCGGCAGTTTAACCGGAAAGGCAGACATCACAATAGACAATGACGCTGTTATAACAGGTAACATATATGCAAGCGGCCAAGGGTACACGCAAAAGGATTATGGCAAGGGAAATGCATACCTGGATGGAGAGGCCAATATTACGGTAAATGGAGGTACAATCAAAGGTAATATCTACGGCGGAGGCGAGGGAGTCAATAAGGCCGGGTTTGAAAAATCTGCCAGGGTATGTAAGAACTCAAAGGTTACGGTTGAAATAAGAGGCGGACTAATAGAAGGTTATGTCTATGGAGGGGGGAAGGTAGCTGAGGTAGAGGGCTCAACAAATGTAATCATCAGCGGAGGAACCATCAAAGGAAACGTCTATGGCGGCGGAGAAGCGGGGCTGACCCATGGGAGGGCGGCTGTACATATGGCCAACGGAACCGTAAACGGCTCCATATATGGTGGTGCGCTGGGAAAAGTAGGCGACCGGTTTGTTTACGGGGGTTCTACGGTCAATATGACGGGCGGCTGGGTTCGCGGGAATGTCTATGGAGGAAGCGAGCTGAGTAATGACGGTAAAAGCGGAGAACAGGATGAGAAATCCGCGTCCGGCCTTGTATTTGTAAATCTGACAGGCGGTACTGTCAGCGGTAAGGTTTTTGGTGGAGGTTTCCAGGGAATTGTTAATGGTTCCACCCATGTCCATATTGGACTGGGAGCCATTGATAAATGCAACTATTATAAATCCCATGCAGAGGAAAAACCAGTTTTAGACGCCTCCGGCCTGTCTGTGGGCGGTTCCGTTTATGCGGGCGGTGATTACGGCGGTGACAGCGCTGACCTGAATTATGATACCATAACAGTAAACGGTTTTTCTCATGTTTATATTGACGGAACAGATTACAGTTTTGGCGCGGGGGATACTGGCGGCAAAAAGATGGAGATTGCGGGCGGTGTGTTTGGAAGCGGTGCATCCTGCGACGCTGGTGATGTGCGTCTGGTAACGCTGGATCATTTTGGCGCGGCTGCCTCTGGCGGCGGACAGCCGGAACAGGTTACAGGTACAGTTACATCCATACAAAGAGCAGATCAGGTACGCCTGATTCAGACTCATGTCCGGCTGGCCGGCCAGTCTGATGTTGCAAACTCGAATCAGACGACTCCCTATTCCCTGAATCGGATTGGGGATAAAGGGAATTTTGATAAATTGGGAGAACTGGGAAACAGTCTTGTTTTAGAAGGCGGAAGTACCCTGGTATTGGATTCGGCGTCCAACAGTGTGGCAAATCTGAAAAGCGTGGATGACACGGAAAGCAAGGTGGTAACCCAGGCAGATCTTGCGCATTGCCCAAATACAGTGGTACTTTCCACCGGTACTGTATTCCGTATTTCCAACACATCACAGGGGGACTCGGAAGAGTATGGAGCCGTTACAGGATATTTTTATATGATTGCAGGTGATACGGCGGATGCATATGCGTTTGCCAGGGCGAAGACAGAGACTCTTAATCCATCAGACGGAGGTTTTGTGGTTCCCGGAGAAAAGACGGAGCTGGGATACACAAATATAGGCACGTCGTACCGCTACTGGAAGGTGGCAGGAGATAATGCCGGCGCTACACGCCACGTTGTGCTGACAGCCCGCAATTCAGACAGCCTGGGGATGGGAGAGGATGGCTTTGCCGCGGCAGAGGGAACCATCGAGCTTCCGCCTGTTGGTGATACAGAGAATATCAGATATGCAATCAAATCAATTACGCTGTCAGACAAAATGACACTGGTGGACGCGGCAATGAACCTGGAAACAGGAACGTGGATCACATCAGGTCCGGATGTGAGCGCGGAGCAGGAAAAAGCGAGGATACGGAACACACCGGCTTCCACTTTTGGTTTAGTGATGTGGCAGAATACCGGTAAAACAGAAGTGGTTTCAAATGTTATCTCAGACCAGACGGCCGGAACAGATAACAGTAATTCAATCATCGGAAAGGATTGGGAATATCATGTCCTGGACCAGGAAACGTCAGGCATTCCGAACATTGAATTTAAACTGACCTATTATAATGATGGAATTCGTATAAGTCAGAACCTGGGAACGGTGAGCGTGGTGGTGGAACGGTACGCGGGCGATATCCTGGCGGAGGAGATAACCATGAATGTGGAGGTTGTCACCAGGGCCAGTGCGCTGTCGGAGCAGACGATTGACCTTTATGCGTCGGAGAGCGGAAGCTATACGGGCAGGATGGTGATCCCGGCAGATTCCAGCAGAAACCTGAGTCTGGCAGGGGTTAAGGTACCTGAAAATGGAATCACACTGAAAGCTGTAAACAGTGAATTGGAACATTATGATGTGGCGGTCACTCTGCAGCCTGTCCAGAGCCAGGGGTGGAATACCGCGAATCTTATGAGCGAACCATATGATATAAGCACGTATAAAGAATCTGCCGGTACGGTTTTACTCGGAACAACGGACAGCCGGTATGAGGCCCCTATAGATTTTGTACTGTACAATCATGGTGCTTTTGCGCCTAAGGACACAGACGAAATTATTTTGACACTGTCTGACGCAGATGGGAATAAGGTTCCCGTCACACTGAATATTCACTGGAAAGAATCTATTGTTTCGGCTGTTCAGATGGCATCCGGAAAACAATATGAGGGTATGAATGATACAGCTCCGGTGGTAATATCTCAAGAGAGTGCTGTTACTGCGATGTTCACCCTTGGAAGTCAGAATGGAACCCTCGCCGCTTCAAGTGTGTGGCTGGAGCTGCGGGACAGCAGTGGAATCAGACACGCGCTGCCGGACGGTGCTAAGCTCACACTGCTGAGCGGAAACCGATACTACCTCTATACCCTGACAGGGGGAGAGAAGGACGGAAAAATTCCTCTGGACAATTTTGCAGAGATGTGGGGGAGTAGTCGATTTAATGAAAATATTGCCGCCAAAACAATTACAGTCATAGCGGCATTTGACAAAACAGCCAGTCTTATGCCGGGGGAATACAGTTTGAGATTGCGCAATGACACGGGAGCTGACTCCGTAGGCGGGTATTTTACAGTCAATAATTCAACGGCTGCAATAACACTGGACAGCCAGGAGGGACTGGCCAGAGGGGAGCACCGTATCAGCATTTATGTATCTCCCCAGCAGGATACACGTTTATCAGACAAAGCGGCAGTGATGCTCACAACGCCGGAGGGTGAGGCGTTTCCCAAGGGGACTGCGTTTATCTACGGAGAAAAACGCTGCTACCCTGTTAACGGCAGGGTATATTTGATTCTGGACCGGGGGCAGGCTCATACAGTTATCATGGATACAACCGATACGGCCGGTCTGACACTGGAAAATAACCGCATCAGCGCACAGTTGTTTGCAGCAGGTGTGAACGCAGGTAAAGGTAGGATTACCGGTACAGAATTAACTTACAATATAAAAGCGAATCCTGTATATGGCCTCAGTGTGAAAGCTGATCAAGGGGAAGAACGCGTGGCCACGCCCGGAGCAGCCATTGGATTTACGGTATCATACTCCATGGAACACATTACGCAGGCGGAAATAATTCAGGTTGAAGTCAGAAGGAAGGAGGACGGTGCGTATATTGAAGCAGACGGCTGGGAAGTAAGCGGCGATTTGGAGCTGGGACAGGGAGACGGCGCAAAGAGGGAGGGAAATGCTGCTGTAACCATTACAGTTCCTGAGAACACCGGGGAAGGTACTTATCGTCTAATCTTCAAACTGGGAGATAAGAAGGCGTTGTACAATATAATCATTCGGAGCTGCGACTGAGATATTACGATATCGTGGAACAACTACAGATGGAGGAAGTGAGCCGCATAGGATTGGACCAGCCATGAAAATGTTGGCCTTTTGTGAATATATGTATACAGATGACGGACTCTACCGTGTGATTTATGAATATTTTGAGACCAGAATCCTGTTCGGGATGTACAGAACTGGTGAACACCTTCCGGCTATTTCGGAGACAGAGCGGTTTTTCCATATGGGTCCTACAGCGGTTCAATCCGCTTTGGAACTGCTTGGGCGAAAAGGGTATATAAGGATGGACGGAAAACGGACGGCAATTGTTGTCTATGAAGCTGAACCGGATAAGATAAGAGAACATGCCGCAAAATATTTTGCCCTCAGGGAAGAAGGAATAAAAGATATGATTCATTCGGTTCCGCTGCTTATGGGGCCGTTGTGGCTGGAGGGATTGAGAAGAGGGACGAATCAGGACTGGGATAAAATCAGAAATGCGCTTGCCTGCCCTTCACTGGGGGTCATATCCATACTGGTGGAGCTTTACAGCCTGACACTGGGCACACTGAAAAACAAGCTGATTCTGAATCTGTTCTGGGAAGAAATCCGATATTTACGTTTCCCGTATCTGACAGATAAATTGCTGGAGATTCAGGAAACACTGAAACCGGAAGCGTCCAAAGAAGAGATAGTTGCCCGGTTGAGACGGATTTTTTTTGGTTCTTATAAAAAAATGGTGGAAGATATGTCCCTTTTTATCAGGAAAGAGGGCGGAATGTATTTAATTGACAACAGCAGGATTCCGTTCCAATGGAATATTTACCGCAGGAGGCCCCAGCTTAAATATTCCCTGGCCGGGCGCATCATATGGGAGGTGGTGAAGGGGGCGTATCCCATA
>OIYD01001385.1_pt1 | contig 14509 bp, 16 predicted proteins | sample 1588141 | NCBI WGS metagenome assembly OIYD01 (sample SAMN03283259) | human gut metagenome | biome: human-associated habitat; material: feces | host: Homo sapiens | place: USA | collected 2013
TATTGGGCGGAGCCGGGACACTTTCCGAAAGAAATTAACTTGTTGCCAGGATCGTAACTTGCCATCGGGAACATAGACACTTGAGGTTTCCAAAGTGCTGTTTAGGACCTTTAGGGGTCGGTATAAAAAGCTTGCGTGAAGACAAAATTACTGACAAGAAAGGACCCTGCTCTATTGCTTTGGTTTAAGACGATCCGCCTTGGAAAATTCGGGAACAGCAGATTGGAGCGTGCCTAAAGACAGTAAATGTCCATCCAGCATAGGCATGGTCAAATCTTCCATCTCTAGCGCTACGTCACCATTGTAGCCATACATGCGGACAACAGAGAAAAATTCGATCCACCATTGCAGGCTGTGGCCTGCCCCTACAGCCACATAGTTCCAGGACCGGTCTCGGAAACAATCGATCGGTTTTGTGTCCAACATGCCGTTGGGCCCGTATGCTCTGCGTTCTCTGCGGGCATCCTTGGCGTGAATGTGGTACAAAGCGCCTTCTGCTCCCAATACGCGAGCGGCTTCTATGGGGTCTCCTCCCATCCAGAAAAGATGCGAAGGATCCAGATTCATACCGATGATTGGGCCTATGGCTGTACGGAGACGCAAAAGCGTTTCCGGATTATATACCAGCTGCATTCCGTGATTTTCCAGTGCGATTTGTTCGATTCCGCGATTTCTGGCCATATCTGCTAGCAGTGTCCATTTTGGAATTGCAACTTCATTCCATTGGTATTCCAAAATACCTGGTGTTTCGGGAGGCCAGGAAGTCGTGATCCAGACAGGGGTTTGATCCCCAGGGCAGCCAGCAGGAAGTCCGCTCATCATAATAACCTTTTTTACGCCCAGATACTCAGCCAGCTGGAAGGTTTTCTCTGTAACCTGCCAATCACGAGTATAGGCCAGCGGATTCCCAGAACAATTCAGAGCGCAGAGCGACAGCCCCCTGCGGCGGATTTCATCGTGCCACTTGATACGGGCGGAGTTGGAAGTTACCAGAGCCTCCAAGTCAATGTGCGGAGCATTGGACCAATTACCTGTCCCGATCTCCACCGCTGATACGTGGTGCGTACAGCAAAAGTCCAGCATGTCGGGAAATGGCATATCCAGTGTACAGGTTTTGATGGCCAGCCTCATGAGAAATCCTCCTCTATATGGAAGTTGTAAAAATGGGCAGCACCGCTGTATACAGCGGTGCTGCCAGGAGAAAAGAAGACAAAGAGAGCTTGAACGTTTTGGTGTGCTTAATCTACCCAGGGATCGATCAAAACTTTCATACTCTCCTTTGTCATGCTGGTTTGAATGGCCTGTTCCGCTGCGGAAAGAGGATATTTGTGACTGAAGAGCCTCTCCCATGGAAATTGATTTTTAGCGCGCAGCATCATTTCTATAACGGTTTTATAGCCAGTATGCGTATGGTTTGTCATACCGATGATGCGCAGGTTATTGGCACAGATTTCATGGACATTTATATCGGTGCCTCCGCAATCCACAAAGTTGCCGGGTTCCAGGTACATACCGGCTTTACGCAGGTATTTCAATCCCTCGGGGAAGACTTCAGGACGTCCAACGCATTCAACCACAATGTCAGCGCCCCGTCCGTTGGTTTCTGCTTTGATACGGGCGATCCGCTCCTGGGGGGTGCTGTTTTCCACATTCAGGACCACATCGGCGCCAAAGGCTTTGGCAATATCCAGTTTGTAGTCAGAGATATCGGTGGCAATGATTTTTCCAGCACCCATCATTCTGGCCATGGCGATGTGTGCGATACCAAGAGGACCGGAGCCCTGAATGACCAGGCTGTCTCCAAAATTAAATCCCTCCAGGGAAAAGCCGCTGAATTCCCGGGCTTTTTCCAGCGTATAAGTTACGCACATGACTTCAGTGAAACAGGCCAGCTCATTGGGAAGTCCGTCGGGAATCTTGTAAACGCGTGTTCCGGGTTCAATATAGAGGTATTGGGAAAAGCCGCCATAGAGATGGTTCCCGTCATCACAGGAGCGCATGTTTCCATAACTGAACTGCAGATGTTCACACCAGGGATAATTGGGAATGTTCTTGCAGTACCAACAGTTCCCACATACCACATCCGGACAGATGGTGACTCGGTCTCCAACTTGCAGATAATCCCCATCAAAGGAGAGATTTCTGGCTCCCTCTTCATCAATGGCCACGATTTCCATAGCGATCTCATGACCTTGAATAATAGGAAAGGGCAGATCAATCTCGTTTTCAGTCCCTTTGTATTGAACAGTTTCTCCACGATAGCTGTGCTTATCCGTGCCGCAGACACCGGCCATCAGAACTTTGCAAATAGCAGAGCCCTTACCCAGTGCAGGCATGTCAAATTCACGGATTTCTACATGACCAGGCTTAACCAAGACTGCTGCCTTGACTTTTGATTCCAATTTTGTTCGACCTCCTTTGGAATGCTATTCTGAAATCCATCAGTCCGCGCAAAACTGCGAATCGTCCATCCAGGGATCGATCAAAACCTTCATACTCTCCTTTGTCATACTGGTTTTGATGGCCTCCTCTGTCGCGGAAAGCGGATATCTGTGACTGAAAAAGCGATGCCATGGGAATTGATTTTTGGTGCGCAGCATCATTTCCATAACGGTTTTATATTTGGTGTGCGTGTGGTTGTTCATGCCGATGATACGCAGGTTATTGGCACAGATCTCGTGGACATTGATAGTTGTGCTGCCGCAATCCACAAAGTTGCCGGGTTCCAGGTACATACCGGCTTTACGCAGGTATTTCAATCCCTCGGGGAAGACTTCAGGACGTCCAACGCATTCAACCACAATGTCAGCGCCCCGTCCGTTGGTTTCTGCTTTGATACGGGCGATCCGCTCCTGGGGGGTGCTGTTTTCCACATTCAGGACCACATCGGCGCCAAAGGCTTTGGCAATATCCAGTTTGTAGTCAGAGATATCGGTGGCAATGATTTTTCCAGCACCCATCATTCTGGCCATGGCGATGTGTGCGATACCAAGAGGACCGGAGCCCTGAATGACCAGGCTGTCTCCAAAATTAAATCCCTCCAGGGAAAAGCCGCTGAATTCCCGGGCTTTTTCCAGCGTATAAGTTACACACATGACCTCAGTAAAACAGGCCAGCTCATTGGGAAGCCCGTCCGGCACCTTATAAAGCCGGGCTCCGGGTTCGATATACATGTATTGAGAAAATCCGCCGTAAAGGTGTTTTTCTGAGTTGCTGGAGCGGTTGTGTCCATAGTGAAACTGCGCTTTCTCACACCAGGGATAGCTGGGAATATTTTTGCAGTACCAGCATGTTCCGCATACCACATCCGGACAGATAGTGACACAGTCGCCGACTTGCAGATAATCCCCGTCAAAGGAGAGGTTTCTGGCTCCCTCTTCGTCAATAGCAACAATTTCCATGACAAGTTCATGCCCCTGAATAATCGGGAAAGGAATGGAAAATTCATCCGGCGTTCCTTTGTATTGTACAGTTTCGCCGCTGTATGTATGTTTATCCGTGCCGCAGACACCAGCCATCAGGACTTTACAGATGGCGGCTCCTTTACCTAGGGACGGCATGTCAAATTCTTGGATGGCAATTTGACCGCTGGCTACGGTCACGGCTGCTCTCACTTTTTCACTCATACGTGATCCTCCTTTGAGGGGAGTTCCCCCGGTTATGTTTTCCGGATAATCAGTTCCGGTTCAAACATAATTTGATTGACCTGATGGTATGGTTCTTTTGATGTAATCATCTCCACCAAAACTTTCATGCCATGAGAACCAATTTGATAGTCTGCCTGTGCGATAGTAGTCAACGGATAATCCAGATATTGGTCGTTGGCAATATTATCGTATCCCACGATGCTGATTTCCTCAGGGATTTTGTATCCGCTGTCACGGGCGGCACTGAGTGCTCCAATGGCTACGATATCTGATGAGCAAAAGATACCAAAAGGAGGGCGCTGAACCCGCAGAATCCTTCCCAGTGCCCGGTAACCATCTTTAAATGTTAGATTGTCATATAAGATACGGCTCTTCAAAAACGGAAGGTTTTTCTCCCGGAAAGCAGTTTGCAGTCCCTGCGTCCGACTGGTGGCTACGGAGATTCGTTCTGGGCCACTTAGGAAAAAAATGCTGTTTTTGCCCTGTCCTAAAAGATAATTGGCGGCCAGGTATGCACCGCGAAAATCATTGTTTATGACATAGCTTACAGAGTTATATGAAGCGCCGCAGCGAGATAAAAAGAGAAAGGGGATTTGAATATTATGAAAGTTTTCCTCTCGTACCGGGACAGCTAATAGTCCTGCCACATCCAATCTTTGAATGCGCATCAGCTGCTCGACCTCGAGCTCTGAGTTTTCTCCGGTGTGGCAGGCTACTACAGAATAGTCGTGAGCTTTAGCGATATCTTCTACACCTCGCCAGAGACGGGCAAAGTATGGATTGGAGACATCCGGTACCAAAAATCCCACGATTTTCTGCCGCTCTTCCGGCAGACTTTGCTTCCCAAATTGATAGTGGCTGGCTCGGGCCACCTCGACAATTCGTCGGCGTGTGCTCTCGGATATTTCTGTACTTTGATTTAGGGCTTTGGATACTGTGGAGACAGACGTCCCTGTCATTGCGGCCAATTCTTTGAGGGTGATTTTTTTCGCCATAAGGACCTCCAGTTTTCTGTAAATGCAGCAGTGTCATATCAGTTTCCAGTATAGGAGGTGGGCGAAAAAGAAGCAAAGAAAAATAATGGATTGAAGAGAAAAGATGTGAAGGGGCGGCTTGGTTCAACAAGCCGCCCCCTTGTACGGCTGGTGCTCTGATTGTTTGATTAAGGAGGACTATATCAGTGCCACGTCAGATAGTCTTCGGCATTTTCTGCGGTGACCATCGTGCAGGCGGTATACTGATCCTCAGAAGCGGTTCCGTTGACGATAAGTTCATACAGAGCTTTGACGCCTTCCTCAGCCATAATGCCGGGAGTTTGAGCGACAGTGGCAGTCATGCCGCCGTCCAGAATGGACTGGGCACCATCAGGCGAACCGTCAAAGCCGATGACCTTTACATCCCGTCCGGCGGCTTGGACAGCGGTGGCTGCACCCATGGCTCCGGTATCACTGGTAACATAAATGCATCGTAGGTCAGGATACGCGGTCAACAAGTTTTCAGTAATACCCATGGCGGTTCCCTGGTCGCCGTTGCAGGGCTGGACGTCTCCTACCAGTTCAATGTTTTCGGCGTCGCCCAAGCCGTCTAAGTAGCCGTTCGTCCGGTCGGTATGGCACTGATTGCCTAGTGTGCCGGTGATGATGGCTACCTGACCGCTTACATTTTTAACCGTCCATTCGCCGGCCAAATAGCCGCCGTCGTAGTTGTTAGTTCCGATAAAGGCTGCTACCTCGGCGCCCTCATCGGCATTCGTATCCAGGCAAATGACAGGAACATCTTTCTCGTTGGCTTTTTTGATGGTATCCACAACCTCTGCGGTACCGCACGGAACAATTAAAACACCATCGACCCCACTTTCCAGATAGGATTCGAACATGGTGATCTGTTCATTTACACCGTCCTCCAGAGGCGGAGCGGAAGAAACGATCTCAATCGTATATTTATCATTGGAGAGCTCAGCAGCCGCTGCTTCGGCAAATTCCTTCATGGCAACGAAGTAGGGATTGGACAGCGTTTTGGGGAGCAGAGCGAATGTCAGGGTGGAAGCTCCTTTGCTTCCGGAAGTTTCCTGTTCTTCGGAAGTTTCCTGTGCAGAAGTCCCGCCGCAGGCGGTCAGGGTAAGGCACAGCGCAAGGGTCAACAAGATCGCAAGTCCTCTTTTCATGTGGTTGTCCTCCTTTAAAATGATGTTATCCCGTAAAGCAATTTTACAGCTTGTGAGATCTGAAAGAATCAATCGACCCGTTTTGCGGCCCGGGCCTTGCGTTGCACGTCGACAATGACGGCCAGCAAAATAACCGCACCGGTAATCATCTGCTGATAATAGGTGGAGACTTCCAGCAGTACGATAGCATTTCGGATAATAGCTACCACAATAGCACCTAGAACGGTGCCTACGATATTTCCTTCTCCGCCCAGAACAGACGTCCCGCCCAAGACCGAGGCGGCCACAGCTTCCATTTCGTAGGATTGTCCGGCGTTTGCCTGCGCGGCACCCAGACGAGCTACATATACAACACCCGCAATGGCTACCATGATGCCGGAAATGATGTACACTTTGCACTCGTTCCATCTGGTCTTGATGCCGGAAAGACGGGCGGCCTCCCGATTGGAACCGACTGCTAAAATATAGCGGCCCGTGGCGGTGTAGGAGAGAATAAATTGGCCGATAATGGCAGCTGTTACAAAGATTATGACAGGAACTGGAATCCCCAGGAAATCGCCGCTTCCGATCCAGCGGAACGTGTCGCTAGAAATGGAGATGGGGCTTGCCTGCGTAATTACCAGCGTTAGACCCCGGCAAAGATACATAGTGCTCAACGTCATGATAAATGGAGGGATGCTCAGCCGAGAAATCACACTGCCGTTGACAACGCCTACTAAGGCACCGACCAAAATACTGGCCAGGATTGCTAGGAGGACGGACCCTTGGTTTTCCACGATATAAGCTGCAACCACACCTGTCAAAGCCAATAGAGAGCCCTGGCTCAGGTCAATTCCGCCTGTCATCAGTACGAAAGACATACCCAACGCCATGATGACATATACCGCCGCCTGCAGAAGAACGCTGGTGAGATTGCTGACGGTCAGAAAGCGAGGATTTGCCAGAGGGAGTACGATCATCAACACAACCAGCGGTACGGCTGCCGAGAGCCAGGGATAGTCGAAATGTATTTTGCGTTGCGGACTGAGAGCGGCTGCGGAAGTATCTTTCAAGTGTTTCATGGCACTTTCCTCCCTATATCGAATAACTCATAATCTTTTCCTGCGTGGCGTCACAACGGGCAATGTTTGCGGTAATACGGCCATCCCGCATTACTAGGATTCGGTCACAGATGCCCAAAATTTCTGGCAGTTCGGAGGATATTACAATGACAGCGGCTTCCTGTGCCACCAGATCATTTATGATTTGGTAGATTTCACTTTTGGCACCAATATCGATGCCTCGTGTAGGTTCGTCAAAAATATAGATGCTGGCTTCAGAGCAAAGCCATTTGGCGAAGACCACCTTTTGCTGATTACCGCCGCTGAGAAATTTGCTTAGACGGGTGATGTTCGGAGTTTTGATACGAAGCTTTTTTCGAAATTCTTCAGCTGTCGCCCGCTCTTTGCGGCCATCCAGAATACAACCTTTGCGGAATTTGCGCTTGAGCGATGGGAGTGTGATGTTCTCCTTTATGGACTTGGTGAGAAGGAGTCCCTCAAATTTGCGGTCCTCCGGCAAGTAGCCGATCCCGTGAGCAATGGCGTCTGATGGAGCGTGGATTTTGACGGGTTCTCCATCAATCAGAATATCTCCCGCGGTACGGGGAATGGCACCCACGATGGCTTTGGCGGTAGAGGTGCGTCCGGAACCCACCAGTCCGGAGAGACCGAGCACTTCCCCCTTATGCACTTGAAAAGAAATGTCATAAATGGTGTTTGGAACCTGAATGCCGCAGACCTCCAGCGCTACTTTTCCGATATGGCTTTCTCTCCGGGGAAATTTCTCATCCAGTGTCCGGCCAACAATCATGTTAATGACTTTATCCATATCGGCGGTTTTGCAATCATCAATTTCTCCCGTGAGTGATCCGTCTCTAAATATGGTGGCCCGATCACCAATCTGCTTGATTTCCTCCATGCGATGAGAAACGTAGATAAAAGTCACGCCTTTTTTCTTCAAGGTGGTAATAATATGGAAAAGATTCTGAATCTCATTTTCTGAAAGAGAAGAGGTCGGTTCATCCAGAATAACGATCGACGGATTCTGTGAAAAGACTTTTACAATTTCCACAATTTGTTGATCTGCTACGGAGAGCCGCCTCACCTGCGTTCGCGGATTGATGTGGTTTACGCCCAACTCACGGATCCAACGGTCACACTCACCATACATCCGTTTCCAATCAATTAATCCTGATGCATTTCGGGGTTCACGGGTCAGAAAGATATTTTCCGCAACACTTAAATGAGGGATTAGACTATTTTCCTGAAAGACGGTGCCAATCCCCAGTTTTCGGGAGTGAAGCGGATCTGAAAGATATACAGATTTCCCATTCAAATAGATTGCGCCGCCTTCGTCTGCTTGATAAACGCCAGTTAATATCTTGATAAGAGTTGATTTACCGGCTCCATTTTCTCCCAATAGAACATGGACGTCTCCACGGCGGATTTCGAAGGATATATTATTCAGGGCTTTGACGCCAGGAAAGGTTTTTGAGATATTCTCAAAACGCAAAATGCTGTCCGACATATCCAAATCAAATCCTCCTTTTGCTGCGCATTGTGGTGGTTTTGTATAAATTTAAATTAGCAGTCTCGTGGTGGTAAAGCAATGTTTTGAAAACGAAAAAAATTTCAATAAAACGAAAAAGGTTTCGGTGCAATTGCAACTTCCTAAGACCGGGAGAAAGAATAAAAAGAAGATGATAAAGTTCTTGAGTTTACAAAAGAAGTATTATCAAGAATATAACCCATTATAATACAGTTGAAGTCCCGACTCACCAACAACATCTTCTAGTAAGAGGTATTTCACATCTACGAACAGACGGAGTGTGAGCTTACTCAGGTGAAAGAGCCATCCCTTTGGCTATGCTGCAACTCTTGTGGATGGTCCCCTCCTCCGGGTGGTGGGGAACCAGATCAACAAGACGAAAGCATAACAAATGAAAACCTCTCCCACGGCAGGAGAGGAGAAAGAATATCGAATGAAGAAAGAAATATTCAAATCTAATGAAGATCTGCCGCTGATGCTCTCGGTTCCGGAGACGGCAGCGGCGCTGGGAATCTCCCGTGCCGGAGCTTATGAGTTGGCCCGTTCGGAAAGTTTTCGTGCACCGAGGATTGGCACCCGCACCGTGATCCCCAAGGATGAACTCCGGGAATGAATCAAACGGAATATGGGAAAGATCCGTCTGGACGTCAATCATCTGCTATCAGGCGCTTTCCGGTACTTTTTGCTCCATTTTTCAGGGCAGGCAAGAGGTCATTGTCCACTGTGTCCGCTCACTGATATCCGAATATTGGTCAGCGTATTGGTCAAACCCCGGCTCCGCCAATTGGGCGGAGCCGGGGACGCTTTCCACAAGAAATAGTCTTGCTGCCGTGATCGTAGCTTGCAATCGAGAAAATGTCAAGCACTGTTTTCGGTCCAGGCAACTTGTCGTGCACGGTATATACCGCGCAGAGCGGTGGGGAAATGTATCAATAAAATAAACTGATAACAAGGAAAATTTCTTTCTGGATTTGAAGGTAAAGGGGGGCGCTTTACATTTTCTGCAATATGTACCATCATATCCTGGTCCTGAATGCTCTGCAGGCGGAAGTACACCCAAGTATCCGGATCCTGCCAGGCCAGGGTGTTCACATATTTCGTACCGGGGATTGTGTGATAGAGTCCTCCGTTAGAAGATTCTTTGCCCGCTTTCAGTTCCGCCTCTGTATAGGGTTCTTCCGCTTCCCAGAACTGGGCCTTTGTGCCATTCACACGAACCGCTTTACCTTCTTCATCCGGCAAACCCAGAGGTGCTGCGGAGTAGGTCTAGGAGAGCAACGAATTTGTAATGGATACGGCTATTTGCCTACAAAAAAATAGTTTAAATATTGGTCTACCATTTCCTCAGCGTCCAAATTTGGAATACCCTTTGGTTCCTTTGAATAGGAATCTGTAATTCCACAGAAATAGTCCGCAAGGGCCGACATCGGTCCGCAGACACGTCGAATGTCGCCATCCAGGTCATTGCTACTTTCGTATGTCTCTGCAAAATCAATAAGATTTCCCTCGGAATCGATGGTAATGGATGTCGGCGACTTTCCGCAGCGCAGGTCATAGACGGGGTTATTCAGATCCGTAAGTCCACTCCCTAAATCGTAAAAGTCATACTTATAGAAGAGCCCGTAGTAGGTCGTATCTCCGTTTTCGTTAGATATCTGCTCGTAAATATCAAAGGCGGGAAGGCTGAGATCTCTAATTTCATCTGGGGATTGAATGAATGTTTCCGCATAGGTTTTGGGGTTATAGACCTCAGTAATTGCATTGTAGACTACTGCGTCTTCGCCGGTGAGAGAAAATACTTCCGCCGATGGCATGGGGAATTCATCCCACAAGACACTCTGACCCTCCAATACGATTTTCTCCGGTGCAACGACATCGTTTCCGGGTTGCGTGGGTTCTTGATACTCTTCGGTAAGATTATCGGTCTGCTCCCGCAACGGCTCTTTCTGCTCTGACAGGTCTCCGCAGGCAGAACATGCGAATAGGAAAGCCAGAGAGAACAAGAAAAGGGAAATTCGTTTCATTGTAAAATCACCCAATTATCATACGGTAAATTTGTAATGATAAAGTACACTCCACACTGGCGGAGAATCGTAGAAACATATTTTCCACCAATGCTTGTAACGAACTTTAGCGACAAACATTTTCGTAGACTAAGTCATCCGGAACACGATAAACCCCTCCCAACAGGCTACCATTAGCATCGCGATGAAGAACTCCAAGGAAAACGCCGTCTGCATTGGAATCGATACCTACGACGCAGTCGCCTTTATCATCAAAAGGCGTTAGTTCAGAAACTTTATAGACATGTGTACCAGGGCCAATGGTATAGGTAAATTTATTCGTCACGGCTTTTTCTTCCAGCAATTCGCAATCTGACAGGGAAAGCGTATCGGAATAGTATGTGGTTTCTTCCTGCGATTTGCGTAGTACTTCTGGGTCGACCTTGCCAGCAGAGGCTGTGTACCCGCTGCCTTCATTTACCTCCAATTGGGGGGAAGAGGGAGTTACGGAGTTGGTTTATGTCTTCTGTCCCTTCAAAGAACCTGAAGAAGGATTAATCTTTTGTACCTGAGGTTCGGTCTCATTCTCCGATTCAGTGACAGCTGGAGGTGTCTCTTTCTGCGTATTTTGCGATACGCTAGGTTCCACACTGTGGGACTCCTGTAAAGTTAAAGGTTCCGGCACACGGTAGAGACGTCCGGTTAAATCTCCAGAGACAGCTTGATGAATGACAGGAATATAGACTACATTTCCAGAGGACACTTTACCCAAGCGGAAGTTCCCATCCGCGTCAAACGTTAATCCATCCGGAATCTGATAGCTTCCGGTCTTATTTCCAATGGAATACTCATAGACATCGGTGCCCTTTTTTCTTCTAACAGTTCACATTGATCCAGAGGAATATTCTTATAATATTCTGCGATCTGGCGGACAGACAAGGATGCACCCGTATCTGCATCGGTCTCCTGATAAATCAGATTTTCAGGTACCAAGTAGGTGCAACCAGTAAGGTTCCCGTCCCTGTTGCGCCGCACGAGGCAGATTCGTACTCCACTCTCGGTTTGCTCAATTCCCGCATAATGAATCCCGTTTTTGTCAAAGTTCATGTTCTCCGTGATTTTCAGGATACCATAACCATTCCCCAGAGAATATTTATATTCGTTTGTAACCGGGATTCCCTCAATGAGGGTCAGCGCATCCAGAGGCAGAGACTCATAGTACGCAGTTGCGCACAGATTGCTCTGGATTTCTTCATCGCTGCGCTTACCCACAAAGACGCTGGGACCGGAGAGATCCAGCGTGATGGTGATTTCCTGGGTCTTTCCGTTTTTGAATGTAGCGGTGGCGGTAAACGTGGGCTCTTGGGGAATGCTCTCCTTAGGGGATGCCTGGATACCCCAGAACAACAGCAAATTCTCATCCATCACCGAGGATTCCAGTGTGATGCTGTTTCTGGCAATCTCAAAATCCCTGCCGCAAATGAGGAGGTCATCGTCCGCACCGGCGTATAGCCTGCAGGTATCCTCCGCAGCCAGATTCACCTGCTGGGTTGCAAAAATTCCTTCCTGCGTGGTGAAGGTCACGCTTTCAATGTTTTTCCCTTCATAGCGGAACCCCATGTTGATAAAATAGTGTTCACCGTCAAAGTAGCCGCCCCAATATTCCGGCTGATCGAGCAGATCGATTTCCTTTAGCACGACGGTATTTGTATCGTCAAGCTCCCGGGCGTAGGCTTTTATCGTAAATGTATTGGACATATTGGGCATCGTAAACATTCCCATCAGTGGGATGAAAATGACTGCCGCTGCGGCCAGCGAGCGCCTCCATGGAAACTTCTTGGATTTCTTTATGCGAGCCTCATACGTTCCTGCTTTCTGAATGTACTCTGGAGCAATATTTCCGACTGCTTCTGAAATTACTTCCGGCTTCATAAAAGCACCCCTTCCTGCACCAAGTGGCTTCTTAACTTTTCTCTGGTCCGAAACAATCTGAGTGAAATGTTGCGATTGCTCATACCAAACTGTTCCACAAGATCGGATATGGAGTCCGCATACCAATAGCGACGGACGAATAAAATGCGATTTTCCCGATCGAGCATCGACAAGAAACGATTTAATGCTTCAGTCAATTCCTGGGCGGATAGTTCAGCTTCTGCGCTGTCCGGAGCAGCCAGACATCCTTCCGGTTCACTAAGAGCAACTTCATAGCAACTGTTTCGCTTGAAAGGGGTGTTTGCGTGATACTTTTTGATTGCCAGATTTCTGGTGATCTTACATACGTAGGTCAATAGGCGGATCAGGCTGTTTGGGTGGGACGGAATTCCACACGCCCAGGTATGTATTATTCACACATTCCTCCGCATCTTGATCGTCGTTAAGAATGTTTCTGGCAACATTGCTGCATAGTTTTCCATGTTTTTTGGAGAGTTCTTCAATGGCCTGCTCTGAGCGGATGCAGAACATCTTGACAATATCCTGATCTTCCAAATTGCATACACCTTCCTTTCCCGAATATAGGGTTTTATATCCCTCTCACAATGACAGATCTCGATCTGTCTCAATTATATATTATGGATTTGAGAGTGGTTATTTCAGATAGAAGATAATTCCTGAAAATTTTGGAATGAAAAACGACTGCTTGAATATGTCGACAAGTGAGATCCGGTATTTTTCCGTAGAAGGAAGTTAAAGGTTTACAGAAGGTTCACAGATGACCCAGAGGTCAGCGGTTGACACAGCTTCTCTCCAATTTTATAATACAAATACTGGAAATTAAAAGCCCGGTAGCCTTTCACGTGGGCCAGTACAGTACTACAAGTGAATAATGGCATGTTAAGGGGAAGGGCGCCATCCGTGATCGTAAAAGCAAGGACGATCTGGGTGGCTTTTTGTTTTCTAGAGAGAAATGAAAGGGGAATGTCGATGAGTGGTTGAACACCGGTTGCTGGCCAACAGAGTTTTTAAGAACAGTGGTGATATGCATTCACATACAGCACAAAAACAAATTGGTTTTCTTAATCAAAAAGGAAAGCCGCCGAAACTGCTGCAACAGTCCGGCGGCATGCTGCGTTCCGAAAAACGCAGACTCCATCTGCAAACAGTTTAACGCGAAGGCACTCGGAACGCAAGAAAAATTCCATGTCTGAATTTCACAAAGGAGGTTCCGTATGCCGATTCTCGGTGAACGATTCTATCAAATGAGCAATGCCATCTTTTACTATGATCTGAAACCAATCCCACTGGCGGTATACAGTTACCTGGCTTGCTGCGCTGGGCAGAAAGATCTGTGCTGGCCCAGCATCAAGACCATCGCACTTCACTGCAGCTGTTCAGAAAACGCTGCGCGGGATGCAGTCAAGCAATTAGTGGATCGTGGATTCATCCGCAAGGTAGCAACCAAGCAGATGCGCCGCAACGGAAGCTGGCGGCAGAGTAACAACCACTACTACATCCTGCCGCTGCCTGCGTTTCCGACTACAGGCCACCGTACAAGCAGGCGGTCCGCCGCAGGAGCTGGTGAGGAAGTGTATCAACAAGACGAAGGATAACAAGGAAAAGCCCGTGTGCCCCCTGTGAGGCCCTGTGTGGAGCGGCTTGGGGCCCAGCAGGGTCCCAGCCCCTCGCGGGGATTTCGGACGAATTTGGGCCGGTTTTGAGGCTCTGCGGAGGACGAAAGAAAAAGCTGGATAAAGACCTGGGGTCACTGCCCCGACTTTCACCCGGCACATCTGCCCGCAGTGCGGGCAGTTACGGGAGTTTCTGCGGCCTCAAAAATGGGGTCAAAAACAGCAGAAAAAAGAAATTCTGCGGTCGTTATCCCGCAGGGCTTACGCCCACAAGAAAAAACAAGGGGTCAACCCCAAGAAAGGAGGCCTTTATGAGCCAAAAAGAGAAATTTGCCCTCTACCTGACGCCGAAGATGAAAGCGCGGCTGGAGCGGCGTTATACGGAAGACGGCAGCCGCAGTCTCACCGGATTTATCGAGAACGCCATCAACTTCTATCTGGACTATCTCAGCGCAAACAACGCCGGCATGTTCCTGCCAGCCTCGGTGCAGTCCTATCTGGATGGCCGGCTGGATCAAATGGAAAAGCGAGTGGCAGCGC
>OIYD01001405.1_pt1 | contig 14332 bp, 9 predicted proteins | sample 1588141 | NCBI WGS metagenome assembly OIYD01 (sample SAMN03283259) | human gut metagenome | biome: human-associated habitat; material: feces | host: Homo sapiens | place: USA | collected 2013
GACGGTACTGGCAGGCGGCGTGGCCATGTTCAATAATTATCAGAAAATGCACCAGATGGAAAGTGTGATTGCGTCCGTGGTGCCGGAAGGAAATATAAAGGACGGCCTGATGGCGTTTACAGGTAAGGGCGGAACAGAAAATCCTTCCGGAAAGGGCTGGTCCGCTGCGGACGAGCCTGATTATGTGATTGAGGAGGCATCGGGAAAGGTATATCCCACTACGGCCCCGTCACCGGAGAACGGAGATGAGAAGCCCTCCAGGGTGACACCGGAAACACTGGCACCGTCAAATAGCGGCCAGACAGGCGGGACAGGCCAGGGAAGCGGCCAGACGGCGGCAGCGGATCAGGGAAGCGGCCAGTCAGCGGCATCAGGCCAGGGAAGCGGCCAGACGGCGGCATCGGACCGGGGAAGCGGTCAGACAGCGGCACCGGACCAGGGAAGCGGCCAGACGGCGGCATCAGGCCAGGGCGGCAGCCAGACGGGCGAGACAGGCCAGGAGAACGGTCAGACATCCGGCAAGGGTGCGTCCCAGACTGATTCAGCCCAGAAGAAAGATGACCAGACGGAGCCCGGTAATAGTCAGGCGGCAGCCCAGACAAAAGCTCCGGCTGATGATTCCACACTTCCGCCAACCGGAGGAAGAGGGGAAGCTGATGACCAGACTGTGTCTTCTGCCAGCTACAAGGTGTATACCGTGGCGGATGGGGAGACATTGTACGGAATCTGCTTTAAGCTGTATCATAATCTGCAGCATATAGATGAAATCTGCCGGGTCAATTCCCTGACAGATGAAAACAGCATATTTGCGGGACAAAAGCTTCTGGTTCCGTAAGCATATGCCTGGAAACCTCTGGCGGAAAAAGATAATGCGTTTTATCCAAAATTGTTGTATACTATTGCATATACGCAAAAGACGAATTTTGGGAGAACGCAGGATGGGCAGTACCAATTCTATGAGCCGTGAAAATAAAAAAAAGCAGCTGAAGCGTCAAATCGTACCTTCCGGCAGTCCCTTCCAGGAAGAGGAGGACAGCCGGGAAATCGTTCACAAGGCGCACCAGCGTGTAGTCAGGAAGCGCCTGATTATTCTGGCTGTGCTTGTTGGCCTGGCAGCCATAGCAGCCCTGGTGCTGTTCCGCTATGAACGTTATCATACCTTTACGGATTACCAGACAGTATGGGAGCGGGACCTGGTGGCTGAGGCCCAGGAAGCCGCGGCCCAGGGTGAAGGGAGCTTCTGCGGGTACAGGGATTTCGGGGACGGAGTCCTCAAATATACCAAGGATGGAGCTACCTATCTGGACGCCAAGGGCAAGGTGGTATGGGTGCAGAGCTATGAGATGAGAACCCCCGTGGTATCGGTCAACGGCGATTTTGTGGCCATTGGCGACCAGCAGGGCAACAGCATCTACATATGCGATCAAAACGGGACCCAGGGGCAGGCTACCACGCTGCTGCCCATATTGAGGGTCACGGTGTCTGCCAAGGGCGTGGTGGCCGCCCTTCAGGAGGATTCCAAGGCGAGCTATATCTATTTATATAAAAGGGATGGAAGCCCTCTGGACATCATGGTGAAGTCTCTGCTGTCAGGTGACGGGTATCCGGTGGACTTAAGTCTTTCGCCCAATGGCACGCAGCTTATCACATCCTATATGTATCTGGATCAGGGTATGATAAAATGCAAGATTGTATTTTATAATTTCGGACTGGGTAAGAATGATCCCAACCGTGTAGTGGGCATATTCTTTCCCAAGGACCTGGGGGATGCCATGGCGGGCAGGGTCAGGTTTCTGGATGAAAGCCATTCCGTTATATTTACGGATAAGGGAATACAGTTCTTTTCAACCAGAGTGGAGACATCGCCGGAGCTGGTGAGCCAGATTCCCATAGAGGAGAATATAAGGAGCATTACATATGCTCAGGATAAGGTTGGCATTGTTACAGATAATGTGGAAGGCGGCGATCCTTACAAACTGAGAATTTATGACAGGGAAGGAAGCCCTGTTTTTGAAAAGACCTTTAACTACCAGTATACCGGATTTGATATTGACGGTGATTTGGTTCTTTTGTATAATGACAGTTCCTGCAAGGTTTACAACATGACAGGTACGGAGAAATATAACGGAACATTTGATTTTACGGTCAGCAAGGTATCAGCAGGAAGGTTCCCGGGAACGCTTCTTGTCATGGGACCTCAGAAAATGACGGAAATAAAGCTGCAGTGATGCAGGAATAAAAGTGAAAGGAAGTATAGATACCATGGGGATGAAATGTATCGGAGTAGATGTCGGAGGAACTTCGGTAAAAATCGGACTTTTTGAGATTACGGGAGAGCTTTTGGACAAGTGGGAAGTAAAGACCCGTAAGGAGGAAGGCGGAACGCATATCCTTCCTGATGTGGCCCGGTCCATCCGTGCCAGGATGGAGGAAAGAGGGCTGAGTCTCAAGACGGACCTTGTAGGTATCGGGCTGGGAGTCCCCGGACCGGTGATGCCGGATGGATTTGTGGAGGTATGTGTTAACCTGGGATGGCGCCGGATGAATCCCCAGGAAGAACTCAGCCGCCTGCTGGACGGAGTCACTGTAAAGAGCGGAAATGACGCCAACGTGGCTGCCCTGGGAGAGATGTGGCAGGGCGGAGGCAAGGGATATAAGGATTTGGTCATGATTACCCTGGGAACCGGTGTGGGTGGCGGTGTCATCATTGATGAGAAAATCATTGCCGGCCGTCACGGTCTGGGCGGTGAAATTGGCCACATTCACGTAAGAGATGAGGAATGGGAGCACTGCAACTGCGGAGGAGTGGGCTGTGTGGAGCAGATTTGTTCGGCCACAGGCATAGCCAGGGAGGCCAGAAGGAAGATGGAAGCCAGCGATAAGCCATCTGCCCTGCGGGAATATGGCGCGGATGTCACGGCCAAGGATGTGCTGGACGCAGCCAAGGCAGGGGATGAGCTGGCCAACGAAGTGATGGATGTGGTGGGACGCTACCTGGGACTGGCCTTATCCATGGCGGTCATGATTGTTGACCCGGAAATTTTCGTTATAGGCGGAGGCGTATCCAAGGCAGGACAGTTTCTGATCGATGTTATCCAGAAGCATTATGATTATTTTACCCCCATATCCGAGTACAAGGGTAAGCTGGGACTTGCCACCCTGGGAAATGACGCAGGCATATACGGGGCCGCGAGGCTGGTACTGTAGGGCTGGTATTGTAAGGCCGGTATTGTAGGGCCGGTACTGTATGGCTAAAGCTGCAAGGGCTTATCAAGGTATACACACATTTAGCAAATTAATAAGGAGCAGGCACCTTTGTTTCAATGTGCCTGCTCCTTGTTTGTATAATTTGTCTGATAAATGAACTTTTTCCAAGTGGTACGTATCTTTTGCCTGTAAATACCCGGTCAGGTACATTCCGGGAATCCAGCTACATTCCGGGAATCCATACGCCGGACGCATCAACCCAGAAGTTATCAGGTGTACGTGTATTGGCATACATGGCTCCGGTGGAAGGATCCAGGTAATAGCTCTTACCGTCCAGTTCAATCCATCCTGTGGCCATATATCCCTCTGCGTCAAAATAGTACCACTGGCCGTTAATCTGCTGCCAGCTGGAAACCGGATAGGAGCCGTCTGCATTGCTGTACCACCAGCGGCCGTCCGCTGCTGTCTGCCAGGTGCCTGCCGCTGGCTGGGAATTGTCCGAGACAGTATTGCCCAAGGCAGCGATATCTGCTTCGCTTACTGTCCATGAGCCGGATGTGTTCCAGCTGCTCTTGGCGCTGTTGCTGGACTTCACGGAGCGGACCTTAAACTGATAGGAGCCGGGCGCCGTAATCTGGTCCTTGAAATTATAGGAGGTGTTATAGATGTCCTTGATTTCACCTATGGCAGCTCCGTTTTTAATGAGCTGGGTCTGATAATATTTGGCGCTTGAAACCTCGTTCCAGGAACCGTTTCCGTTGTGAGCGGAATCCCACTGAAGGTTGGAGGGGGCAGCAGCTGCGCTGGTATCCGCATCCTTGTCAAATACGAGCTGGACCGTAAGGATAAGAGTGGCGTTGCTGTCCTGACGTTTAGCGTTTACGAATTTAATCTTATCAAAGCGGTATTTGCTGGAGGAGCCTAAGGTCAGCTTGAAGTTGCTGGATGATGTATTGGAAAAATAGTATTCCTCCTCATCCTCCACCCCCAGGATGATGTCTACCTGAGGCGGCTTGGAACTGCTCCAGGTGTCTCCATCATCATTGGTGACCTCCCAGGAGTCTACATAATAAAGACCGGTATTGTCTCCGGTAGCAGTGACCTCCACATCTCCTCCATCACGTCCGGTGCGTATGTCGGAGTCAATGGTGAGGTAAATCTTGCCTACCTTTTTCTTGCTTGCCGCCATGGCTGCAGGAGCCAGGACGGAAGAAATAAGGGAAGCAACTAACAATGCGGTGCCCACTTTTTTCCATGTAATCATGTCTGCCTGTCCTTTCTTTTTAAATCATTTTGGAATGAATTATACATTTCACCATAATATAACTATATCACAATTTCCTGGTAAATATCTTACGATATTATAAAACATTTGTATACTGGGAAACATTCCCATAAGCTCCTGAAATCCGGTGTTACAGACATTTCCTAAAGGTTAGTGGAACGGGGCAGTGAAAAAATAAACTCTGTTCCCACGCCTTCCGTGCTGACCACGTCAATGTTCTCGCCGTGTGCCTGTATGATTTCCTTTACAATGGACAGGCCCAGTCCGGTGCCCTTCTTATCCTTGCCGCGGGACAGGTCCGTCTTGTAAAAACGTTCCCAGATTTTCTTTAAACTGTCCTTGGGTATGCCGATGCCTGTGTCCTTGACCGACACAAATATTTTTTCATACCGCCCTGATGCCTGGATGTAGATGGTGGAATCGTGATGGCTGAACTTGATGGCATTGTCAATAAGGTTGTACATGACCTGCTGTATTTTTCCAAGGTCGGCAAAGACCATCTGAATGTCGTCTGAGAAGGTAAGATCAAAGCTTACATTTTTGGACTCGCAGGTGCCTTCAAAGGAGGCTGCCGTATCCTTTATGACACGGTTGATATCAAAATTGGTCCTGGAGAGGTAGCCCCTGGCATCCAGGGAGTTAAGGGTAAGCATGCTCTCTGTCAGCTTGTGAAGGCGTTCTGTCTCGGATATGACTCTGGACAGGTACTTTTCATACATTTCAGCCGGTATGGTGCCGTCCAGAATGGCTTCCAGATATCCCTTGATGGAAGTCAGGGGAGAGCGGAAGTCATGGGATACATTGGCAATGAAATTCTTCTGGTATTCCTCCATCTTATTCAGCTCATCGGACATGTAATTCAGGGTGTCGGAGAGGTAACCCATCTCGTCGTGGGTCTTGACATCAATCCGGTAATCCAGATTTCCGGCCGCATATTCATTGGCACCCACTGTAATCTTGCGAAGGGGCAGGTACACGGTCTGGGTAAATACCAGAAGAATAATAAGGGACAGGCCGAACAGGACAGCGGATGTGATGTAAAGGATGCTCAGGATGCCGTTCTGGGACTGGTTGATTTCGCTGATGGGAAGGTGAATCAGCACATAACCGTAGGTGTTGTAATTCCCTGTGATGGGTGCCGACACGCTGAGTACGTTCCCGCTGAACATCCCATAGTAATCCCCTATGGTATAGGACCGGTTTCCGATGGATGCCGGGTCAAAGCCGTTTATGGAGGACTGGACCCTGGAACCGCCCAGGCTGTCCATAACCACGGTGCCCTGTCGGTTGACCACCCATATCTCAGCTCTCAGATAGTGGGACAGCGCCCGTATTTGGGTGGAAACCTCCTCGGAATCCAGCCGTTTCCCCTGATACATGGTGCTGCATGACGAGGCGATGATATTTGCCTCGTCATACAGCGCGTCCGCCTTGCTCTGGACCAGATAGTCACGGGTCATTTTTGATGAAAATGTGGCAATGGCGATAAAACCCAGCAGACCGAAAATCAGATATCCCAGTATAAATTTGGAATAAAGAGAACGGGTCATCGTTTCACCTCGAATTTATAGCCGATTCCCCAGACCGTGGTGATGGCCCAGCTGTTGTGATCCTTTATCTTTTCCCGCAGACGCTTGATATGTACATCCACGGTGCGGGTATCCCCGATGTATTCATAACCCCAGATATGGTCCAGAAGCTGTTCCCTGGTAAATACCTGGTTGGGGGAAGCCGCCAGAAAATACAGAAGCTCCAGCTCCTTTGGCGGCATTTCCACGGAGTGGCCCATATAGATTACGGAATAATTGGTAAGGTTCACAATCAGGTCCGGGTACTCCACGTACTCGCCCTGCTGTTCAGTGGACGATGGAGCCGGGGCCGGTGCTGCCTGGTAACGGCGCAGCACTGCCTTGACGCGGGCTACCAGTTCCTTGGAATCAAAGGGTTTTATCATATAATCATCAGCCCCCAGCTCCAGTCCCAGTACCTTGTCGAAAATCTCTCCCTTAGCGGACAACATTATGACCGGTACCTGGGAGGAAGCGCGCAGCTCCCTGCAGACCTGATAACCGTCTATACCGGGAAGCATCAGGTCCAGCAGTACCAGGTTGGGCTTGAATTCCGGAAATACCTTAAGGGCTTCCTCGCCGTCCCCCACAATCATTGTCTCATAACACTCTTTCATCAGGTAGAGGGAGATTAATTCTGCAATATTTGCATCATCATCCACAATCAGAATCCTCTGCTTCTCTGCCATGCTATAGTTCCTCCTTGCTGCTGATTTCTACTTAAATGTCACAACGGTTACGCCTGAATCGCCTTCACCAAACTGGCCCAGACGGAATTCCTTTACATATTTGAGCTGACGCAGGCGCTTGTGCACCGCGTTCTTAAGGGCTCCGGTTCCACGGCCATGGACCACGCGCACTGTCTGGAGATGGGCCAGATAGGCGTCGTCCAGATATTTTTCCATGGCAGGCACTGCCTCGTCCACAGTCATGCCTATGAGGTTGACCTCAGCGGACACAGTGGAGGATTTGGACATCTTAATCTGGCTGCTGCCGCTTCCCTTGCCTCTGGCGGCTTTTCCGCCATAGCTTATGGAACTTCCGTCTCCCAGTGTGGCGCTTATGTCCTTTTCATTAAGAAGCTCTAAATCCCGGATATTCACCAGGGAACGGAGAATGCCCATCTGGACATATAAATCGCCTCTGGCATTGGGCAGGGTGCTTACGGTGCCTTTCAGGTTCATGGACAGCACTTTGACACCGTCCCCTATTTTCAGTTTCTTGGGCGAGATGGGCTGGCTGGGTCCCTTTGGTTTCACGGTCAGCTTTTCATCTGTTTTCTTTAACTGGTCCCTGAGCCTGGCGCGTTCTGCTTCCAGTTCCTTGCCCACGCCTGAGCTGGCAGCCAGCTTGTTAATCTGCTTGATGGTCTGGTCCGCGGTTTCTTTGGCCTCCCGCAGGATGCGCTGGGCTTCCTCGGTGGCATTTTTAAGAATCTTGTCCTTGCGCTCGTCCAGGCGCTCTTCCTTCTGGGTCAAACGGTTTTTTAAGGAGGCAATTTCATCCTTATAGGCGTTGATTTCAGCCTGTTCCTTCTCAATGGTCAGCCTGCTGGATTCCAGACTGGTTAACAGATCCTCAAAGGACTCATCCTTGGCCTCCAGATGGGATTTTGCGTCGTCAATGATATATCCGGGCAGCCCCAGCTTCTGGGAAATGGCAAAGGCATTGCTCTTGCCGGGAATACCGATGAGTAACCGGTACGTGGGCTGCAGGGTTTCCACATTGAATTCGCAGCATGCATTTTCCACTCCGGGCGTGCTGAGGGCAAATACCTTCAGTTCGCTGTAATGGGTGGTGGCCATGGTGCGGCACTTCATGTTGTGCAGGAAGGAGAGGATGGCAATGGCCAGGGCCGCTCCCTCTGTAGGATCCGTACCCGCGCCCAGCTCGTCAAAAAGACAGAGGGACCGGGAATCGGCTTCATTTAAAATGCGCACAATATTAGTCATATGGGCGGAAAAGGTACTTAAGCTCTGTTCAATGCTCTGTTCATCCCCGATGTCCGCGAATACCTGGTCAAATACAGCCAGCTCTGATCCCTCCCACGCAGGGATGTGAAGCCCGGACTGCCCCATAAGGGTAAACAGACCCACTGTTTTTAAGGAAACAGTCTTGCCGCCTGTATTTGGGCCGGTGACGATTAGCAGATCGAACTCCCTGCCCAGCCATACGTTGATAGGTACAACGGCCTGGGGATTCAAAAGGGGATGGCGTCCGTCCTTGATATGGATATAGCCTTTGTCATTGAACACAGGGGCGCTGCACTTGTAATGGCGGGCCAGGCCTGCCTTGGCAAAAATAAAGTCCAGCTGCGCCAAAAGCTCCATGTCCATGCGAAGCTCCTCTGTACAGGGCGCTGCCTGATTGCTCAGGGAGGCTAAAACCGCTTCGATTTCCTTTTGCTCCTGTATCTCCAGTTCCCGCATCTCATTGTTCAGCCGGATAATGGCCATGGGCTCAATGAAAAGGGTGGAACCAGTGGCTGACTGGTCGTGGACCATTCCGGATACCTGGTTTTTGTATTCTGACTTTACCGGAAGGCAGTAACGTCCGTCCCTCATGGTGATAACCGCGTCCTGAAGATAGGAGCGGTTGGAGTTGAGGATGGAGTTTAACTGGGTGTGGATGCGGTCAGCTGTCACCTTCATGGAACGGCGCACATGGGATAATCCCGGACTGGCATCATCCGCAACCTCGTCCTCAGAGAGGATGCAGCGTTTGATTTCATTGTTCAGAGGGGTCAGCGGCTCCAGTCCCGCAAACAGGGGTTCCAGGGAGTCGAAGTCATCCTGGGGTTCGCCGGTTCCCCTTGCGTCATCTTCCCCGTCATGGCGTCCGTAGGCCTTAGCCCTGGCTGCCACGGTCAGGAGGGAGCTTATGGAGAGCAGTTCGGGTATGCTTAAGGAACTGCCGATATCCAGGCGTTTCAGGGAATCTCCGATATCCCTGATACCTGAAAATGACACGGAACCTTTGAGACGGATCCGTGTCACTGCATCCGTAGTCTGTGCCTGCCAGGTGCGTACCTCTTCCAAATCAGAGGAAGGAGAGAGGTTCTGGCAGAGGGCCTTTCCGAGAGGAGAAGCCGCATATTCTGTGAGCTGGTTTATGATTTTATCATATTCTAAAGTTTTTAACGCTTTCTGATTCATTGATTTCACCTGTGATTTCCGTAAAAATGCTGGATTTAAAAGGACTTTTTCCCAAAAGCCGACATTTAAATTATACCATAAAAAACGATATTTACTATCTTTTTTACTATCTTTTCATATATAAAATCTTGCATAATACTGGGAAGAAACGTATAATAGAGGATAAGAGTCTTCGCAAGGAGGAGTACTATGGCGGATAAACGTGCTGACCAGCATAGAGATTTAGACCGGCAGGACCAGACTCCGGACAAGTCCCATCGCTTTATTAATGAGAAGATTGTCCGGCAGCCAATGACCAGACGGCAGATTGCCCGGAAAATCCTGTTGACCATTTTTTGTGCCGTTCTGTTTGGCGTGTTGTCGGCCATTTGTTTTGTTGTGAGCAGACCTGTGGCTGAGAGGATTTTAGGTCAGGAGACTCCTGAGGAGAGCAGCCAGATTACCATACCAAAGGATGAGCCGGAAACCACGGCTCCTGCGGCGGCAGAGACTGAGCCCACAGAACCGGCCATGACCGAGGCAGTGGATGAGATGGTACGCTCTGAGATGGAGAAGTACCGTTATTCCATTGATGATTTGAATAAACTGTACAGCAATCTTCGCACCATTGCCAGTGACGCGGATGACAGTCTGGTGGTGGTCCATTCCATTCAGCATGAGAAGGACTGGTTTGACAATCCCATCGAGACATCAGGACAGTTCTCCGGAGTGGTCATAGCCAGGACCCGCACTGAGATACTGATTCTCACGCCGGACAAGGCTGTGGAGGCAGCTGATTCCATTGAGGTAGCGTTTCCGGACGGAACCATGATGGCCGGAATCGTGAAGCAGAGCGATACCATTATGGGACTGTCTGTGGTAAGCGTGGACGCGGGCCAGATGGACAGCGAGCAGTTTAAGAAGGTGGAGGCCATCAAGCTGGGCAACTCTTACGGGGTAAAGCAGGGCGACATGGTGGTGGCTATCGGCGCGCCGGCGGGTATTGTCCATTCCAGCGATTATGGAAATATATCCTATGTGGCGCGCAATGTCCATACGGTGGACGGCAGCTCCAGGGTGTTCTATACCAGCGCCAGCGGAGACGCGGAGGCGGGGACATTTCTGCTGAACACTTCGGGTGAGCTCATCGGATGGGTCACGGACAAGTACGACGAGGATGGCGTGTGCAGGATGACCACGGTGGTGGCCATATCTGATTATAAAGGCATATTGGAGATGATGAGCAACGGTATTCCGGCTCCGTATTTCGGCATTAAGGGACAGGAAGTAAGCCAGGCCATGGCGGACAGCGGAATGCCTTCCGGCATTTATGTGATATCGGCAGTGACAGACGGCCCTGCATACAACGCAGGCATACAGCCAGGGGATATCATCACATGGATGAACGGCGAGAAGGTGGGAAGCCTGAAGGATTTCCAGAACCAGGTGGAAAGCCTGCACGCAGGAGATAAGATTAAGGTGGCGGTCCTGAGAAACGGCAAGGATGAATATACGGAAATTGAGTTTTCGGTGACGGTTGGCGCCAGGTAGCGGCTGGGCTTTTGAAAGGAATTGGAGCCGGGCAGAGATGACAGCCGGAGAGTTTGATACCCGGCGGCGGCAGTGGACAGGTGGCAGTTTGCGCCAGGTAATGTAAGAAGTCAGGCAAAGGGGCCAGGCAGTGTTAACCGCCTGGCTGCGTTGCTGTCAGGGAGTGGAATGAATGGAACTGATGGCGGTATGAGGCGGTATGAATTGCCAGGCGTATAGACAGGGTAATCATTGGGTTTTAAAAGTGGGTTTTTCAAGTGGGTTTTAAAAGTGGATTTATAAAATAGGTTTATAAAATAGAAAGAAGAGGAAAATTGAACATGAGATATATCGACACCTTCAGGGAAGGTATGCACATTGCAGATGTGTACCTGTGTAAGAACAAGCAGATTGCCCTCACGAAGAATGGCAAGGAATACGGCAATCTGGTAATGCAGGACAAGACAGGTACCATTGACGCCAAAATATGGGATTTGGGTTCTCCCGGAGTCGGGGAATTTGAGACCATGGATTACGTTCATGTGGAGGCGGATGTGACCCTGTTCCAGAGCTCCTTTCAGCTGAATGTACGCCGGATACGCAGGGCGCAGGAGGGAGAGTATGTGGAGGCAGATTACCTGCCGGTGTCAAAGAAGGATATAAAGAAAATGTACGAGGAGCTGCTGGGATACATAAGAAGTGTGAAGAATCCCTATCTTCAGAAGCTGCTGAGCGGCTATTTTGTGGAGAACGCGGCATTTGCAAAGGCGTTCCAGTTCCATTCCGCGGCTAAAACCGTGCATCACGGATTCGTTGGCGGCCTGCTGGAACACACGCTCAGTGTGACAAAGCTGTGTGATTACTATGCCGGATATTATCCGATGATTAACCGTGATTTGCTGCTGACAGCAGCTATCTTCCACGATGTTGGTAAGACCAGGGAACTTTCACGCTTCCCGGAGAATGATTATACCGACGATGGACAGCTTCTGGGCCATATTATCATTGGTACTGAGATGGTGGGTGAAAGCATCCGCTCTATACCGGGATTCCCGGAGAAGCTGGCTACAGAGCTTAAACACTGTATTCTGGCCCATCACGGGGAATTAGAGTACGGCTCCCCCAAGAAGCCGGCGCTTTTGGAGGCATTGGCCCTCAACTTTGCCGATAATACGGATGCCAAGATGGAGACCATGATAGAGGCGCTGCAGTCCGGCGGGGAGAATAAAGGATGGCTGGGATACAACAGGCTGCTGGAGTCTAATATCAGAAAGACAACGGAATAGGCGTTAAGGTTGGATAATATAGAGAAATAACAGGACCGAATATATAAGGCTGAAAACATTTAGTTTGGGTACGGGATTGCAGGATGTGTCCTTGACCAGTGTGTTTTCGGCCTTTTGTGATAATGGGGGCGGGGATGGGATAGCGGGACGATGGGATGAGATAGCGGGATGGTGGGATGGGATAGCGGGACGATGAGATAAAATAATGGGTTGAAAAAATCGAGAGCAATAATAGAGCATAATAACAGTTTGAATACAGGACAGGTGAAATGGTATGGAAAAGAATCAGGAATTTATTGTTACAATAGAGGATATGAATGAGGACGGAGCAGGTGTGGGAAAAGTGGATGGCTATATCTGGTTTGTCAAGGATGCTGTGATTGGCGACGTGGTGCGGGCAAAGGCCATGAAGATGAAGAAATCTTATGGATTTGCCAGGCTCATGGAAGTTATGGAACCGTCAGCCTCCCGTGTCATTCCATCATGCCCGGTAGCAAGGCAATGCGGAGGCTGTCAGCTTCAGGCCATGAGTTATGAAGAACAGCTGAAATTTAAAGAGCGGAAGGTGATGAATAATCTGATTCGTATAGGCAAATTTGATGAGGATGAGATTCATATGCTTCCTATTATGGGGATGGAGGAGCCCTGGAGATACAGGAACAAGGCCCAGTTCCCTTTTGGAAAAGATAAGGACGGAAATGTAATTGCCGGATTCTATGCAGGGCGGACACATGCCATTGTTGAAGCAGAGGACTGCCTGCTGGGAGTTGAGGAAAACAGGGAGATTCTGGATATTGTAAAGCAGTTTATGAGGGAAATGAAGATTGAGCCCTATGATGAGATTTCACATAAGGGATTGGTGAGGCATGTCCTGATTCGGAAGGGATTTAAGACAGGTGAAATAATGGTATGTCTGGTGATAAATGGTAAAAAGCTTCCCGGAAAGGAGCGTTTGGTGGAGATGCTGACCGGTGGGGATGGGAAGGATAGAAAGGGACAGGGAGTAAGTGAGCAGGGAACAAAGGGGCTGGAAGTAAAAGAGCAGGAGACAAGTGAGAATGAAGCAAAAGGGTATATATCAAACAGGCATGTAAACAGGAATGGAATTAAAGGTATGGCCAGTATTTCTTATAGCGTGAATCAGGAAAGAACGAATGTAATTATGGGGAAGGAGATTGTGAATCTATATGGCCCTGGATTTATAACAGATTATATTGGAAATGTGAAATATCAGATATCGCCACTTTCATTTTATCAGGTGAATCCTGTTCAGACAGAACGGCTTTATGGGACAGCGCTGGAGTATGCCGGACTTACGGGAAATGAGATTGTTTGGGATTTGTATTGCGGAATCGGCACTATTTCATTATTCCTGGCTCAGAAGGCTAAAAAAGTGTATGGTGTGGAGATTGTGCCCCAGGCCATAGAGGATGCCAGGAGGAATGCAGAAATAAACGGCATTCATAATGCAGAGTTTTTTGTGGGAAAGGCCAAGGAAGTACTGCCGGAGCAGTTTGAAAAGAATCATGTCCATGCGGATGTGATTGTGGTAGACCCGCCTAGAAAAGGGTGTGATGCGGTTTGTCTGGATACTATACTCAAAATGAGGCCGGAACGGGTGGTTTATGTCAGCTGTGACTCTGCTACGCTGGCCAGGGATTTGAGGTACTTGGCGGATGGGGGGTATGTGATGGGGAGAGGGAGGTGTTGTGATATGTTTCCGGGGACGGTACATGTAGAGACTATAGTGTTGATACAAAGAAAAACTATGTAGAAATCCTTAATTTTAGGCACTTTTTCAAGCATATGGTGTTCACTGGCGACGGTGAAAAATACAGAAATAAGGTCATAAAAGATTACATCAATGTTTCTGTGGTGGTTGATATAGAGTGTGGAGATACAACAGAATAAGATTTACAAAGAGGGGTACTGGATAACAACAGTATCCCTTTCTTACGTTTGGGCGTTCAGAAATGAGCGTCTATTTTTTTACCCAAAATCACGAAAGGAGGATTTACAACGATATGAAAAAGATTATGAAACGCCTACTTGCTGGCGTGCTTAGTCTGGCTGCGGTTTTCACAACCTTACCAGTTTCACAGGTACAGGCTGCGGAGAAGCAATACTGGACAGACGCACAGGAAAAGGCAGGCTATGTAGAAAAAGTCATGAATGATGGCAGTATCGGTTCTACATTCCATGAGGGCATTATGACCGTAGAGGGCGAAACAGCATACTGTGTTGACATCAACACGGACTTTCAGTCTGGCTATAAGACACGTTCAGACGCAAGTTCACGCATGAGTGCCGACCAGATAGCGG
>OIYD01001407.1_pt1 | contig 14317 bp, 20 predicted proteins | sample 1588141 | NCBI WGS metagenome assembly OIYD01 (sample SAMN03283259) | human gut metagenome | biome: human-associated habitat; material: feces | host: Homo sapiens | place: USA | collected 2013
GTTACTACGACTGGGCAGTTACAAGCCCATTACCTTTAGGTGATGGGTAGTTGACCATATGCCTCCTTACCAGTCCAACTCTGCTGCCGGAATCTTATGTTCATTCAAATAATTTTTACGGATCATGCCGTCACGGAGCTTCACCACCCGGTCAGCCATATCTTTGATAGCATCGTTATGCGTTACCATGACGATGGTGTTGCCGTATTTCTGGTTTACCGTCTCGATCAGCTTCAGGATTTCCTTGGAGGTCTTATAATCCAGTGCTCCTGTAGGCTCATCGCAGAGAAGAATGTCCGGATTCTTTACAATGGCACGGCCGATAGCAGTCCTCTGCTGCTGACCGCCGGAAAGCTGGTTTGGAAGCTTTCTCTGGTGCTCATAGATTCCCAGCGTATGGAGCAGTTCATCTACATCCAGCGGCTTATCACTGAGATAGGCTCCCACCTCTATATTCTCCCGCACTGTAAGATTTGGGATCAGATTATACATCTGAAAAATATATCCCAGATGCTTACGTCTGTACAAAGACAGTTTCTTCTCCGACATATCTGCCAGACGTTCCCCGTCTATGACCAGATTTCCCTCATCCGCACTGTCAATCCCACCGATAATATTCAGAAGCGTGGACTTACCCTATCCTGTCAAGTAATATCCAAAAAAAATTGTCGATTTTTGCAATTAAAGAAAACCATTCTTATCGCTTCTTCTGTACTGGAAAAGGATTTTTCCTCTCCAATTCCTGTCCTTGAATTTCCATCTTTTTTATAAAGATGTGTTGCTGACTGTCAGCTTCATATTGAATTGCTACACCAAGATCTTTCTTCATAAATGCGGCAACTCCCATATCTGCAATAACCTCCTGCCCTTCTTTCTCCTGAAAGCTGATTTTAGGGAAAGCCCCGGATAATTTTTCTGTAATATACAGTTCCATTTTTTCCAAACTCTCAAATGGAATAGCCTGTACTCTTTGTAATATCTCCTGCAAACGTTCCTCTCTCATAATACATCTGCAATGATCAACACCAAATACCATAGCAAGGCTGTGTCCGCAATCCCAAGATACATGAATCTGTCCGGCATCATCTACAAACTGTACGGTTCCTAAATCACCGGGACTCAGTTTTACATACGGATCAGCTTCCATATCTTCCAACTCTACCCGACACCCCGGTGGGTACATATTTCTTAACACAATTCTTTCCGCATTACTTATCACTGTTTTCTTCCTTTCTCCAATCCGGCTACCGTCCCAAAGACTTATCTGGAACATTTCCCTCCAACAAATGCTCTCTTTCTTTATTCCATTCCAGCACCTTTTCCATAGCAGCTTCCAACTGGTCTTCTGTCGGTTCTCTTGTATAGGTTCTATATTCCTGAAAATATTCTTCCAAAGTGTTCTGCTGTATCTCCAGTTCCTCTTTATCATAACAATCCGGCTCTTCCAGCTCCTTCAACTCCTGCAAGATTTCCCAGCATTCCAAAACACTGTCTATCTCCCGCATTTCAAGCAGATAAGATAAAAATGTTTCCTCTGGCATAATACTGAAATAGCACCGGTCAAACCATTGCTCAATATACATGCGTTCATCAGAACCATTGGTATGTGTACCACAAATCAAATCTGCAACAAAGTTTTCAAACAGTTCACCAATTGATAGCCCAACTTTTCCAGACTTCCTACAGAGCTCTTCTACCTCATCTTGATACAACCTGATAGAAATAGTCCGCTTCAGGCTTTTTTCATAGGGTTCTATATCTTCCCCTGTCTCGCAGAAATGCAGATATGTATCCGTATAAATGTTTTCCATATCGCAAAATCTCCGGCTCATTGCCACATAATCTTTACTTTCCCGGTCCCATTCCAGCCGGTAATGATGTTCCCTTGCATGTTCCTCTAAATCTTTCCGTATGATATTTCTGGTTGCTTCCGGCAACTCCGCAATAAAAATGCTTGTATCTGGAACTGCTAATACTCTTTCTTTTACCACATTTGTCCTCCCTGTTTGTAAGCATTCCTTGCCACTGGCTGATTCCCCAGTACATCCATATAGAGGATAATTCCCTGCGGGTCCAGATGTACGGTAATAAATTTCTGTATTTCCTGTAACAGAGCATAATCGGAAAATCCAGCCTGACAGCCAATAAAATCTCTGATTTTTTCTACAATGTCCGGTTTACGGAACTCCTGTAACACCAAAATCGGAATCGTATGCTGCCCTCCCATAGCATCATAGGGCAACGCTTTCCGCAATTCTTCCAAAAGATACCGGTAATAATCAACTACCACCTGGTCTGTTTTCCACTCTTTTTTCTCACAATCCCGGAGTAAAAAATCATACTCTTTTTTTGCCTGTTCCATCTCTTTCAAGATTTCCACTGCTTCCACAGAACAATATCCTTTCTCTTCTATCAGTTCCATCAGTTCTTCCATAGAATATGTTTCAAGATACATGGCTCTTCCCCCATCTTCTTTGCCAAATTTTCTTCTGATACAAAGAAGAGGAAGACACCGCAGCGTTTTCCTCCTCTTTTATGAAATCTTTTTCTCTACCAGAATCCAAGACAATAAACTCTCCCGGTTCTTTCTTATCCTACTGCTTCCAGAAATTCGTCCCTGTATTTCCATACAATTTCAATATGTTCCGGATCATAAAAATTTATGACTTCAATCAGCTCATGCAGAACTTCATAAGATAGCTCTTCCAATCCCTTATATTTTACAAAAAGTTGCAACCCCTCTGATTTCTCCTTTTGTTTTTCCTCCTCCCCTTTTAAAATTTTTGCTTCTATCTCCTGTATCTTTTGCTGATAAGCTGCTGTCTTTTCCATACAAGTTTGTTTTCGTGCCAAGTAGTCCTTCAGGGAAATCTGTTCTTCTGCATATTGTTCATACAATTCCATTTTCTCCTGTTTACAAATCGCCAACTTCTTTTCATATTGCTTTTTCCGATATCGGAGTTTCGGAATATTCAAAGTCTGATTGGCTCTCTTTAACTGCTTTATGGTATCCTCTGCAAGAGCTGCCTGTTGTTTTATCATAACTAGCACCAGTTCTTCCAAGTCTTTCTGCTTATATTTCTTTGGATAACAGGAAGCGTTTGGGGCTGTTGTAGTACTTCCGCAATAAATCGGTTTTTCTTTGTATGTCACCCGTATTCTCATTTTCCGACCACAATGTCCGCAACGGATCAAACCTGAAAAAATATTCTCAGAAGACGGTGTCCGCCCATAATATTTTCTTCTTTTCTCTGCCATGTCCTGGACCTTCTGAAGTTCCTGCTCCGTTACAATCGCTTCGTGTCCTCCTTTTACGCAAATCCAATCCTCTCTTGAAATATATCGGTACTCTCTTTTTGACGGAACCCTGGTTTCTGTTTTCCCTCTTACCGTCAGTCCTGCATAAACCGGATTAAACAAAATCAGCTTTACTAAATTTCCGTCCCAGAATTTCACAGATTTCTTTGCTTCCGGCGCCCAGCCTTTCCTTTGTAGATATACCGTAGGCGTTTCAAGTTCTTTTTCGTTCAGATTCCTAGCAATGTCTGCATAACTCATTCCCGCTAACCTCTGATCGAAGATTCCTCTCACAATGAAGGCTGCCTCCGTATCCAAATGAAGTTTTGTATGCACACCGTCATGGAAGCAATATCCGTATGTTGGGATTGAACCATGATATTGTCCCATTTCAGCCTGTTTCCTCATAACTTTTTTGATATTGTCGGAACAAATCTGGGGATAAATCCCATTGATCAGGTTCTTAAATTTAATCTCCGTATCCTTTCTTTCGGAAGGTTTCTGGCTGCTGTCATAAAAATCATTGATTGAAATGAAACGCACCCCAAGGAACGGAAATATTTTTTCGATATAGTTTTGTGTTTCTATGGTATCCCTTCCCAGGCGGCTCAAATCTTTGACAATGATACAGATCCGTTTTCTCCTGGTAATCAGCCCCATCATGCGCTTAAATTCCGGGCGGTCAAACGTTGTACCGCTGTAACCGTCATCTACGAAGAAGAAAAGCTTTGCCCCTGCAAACTCCGGCTGGTTTTCTACAAAATGCTGGATCAAGAGCCTTTGATTTTTAATGCTGTTGCTTTCCTCCATTTTTTCTTTATCATCTCTGGAAAGACGCAGATAAGCAAAAATAAAATCACACTGCATACGGAAGGCCTCCTTCCATATTGGCCAGTTCTTTTTCCAGCTCTTTTTCAAATAAATCCCCAAACCAGAACACGATTTCCACATAGTCTTTGGAATATACCGTAATCTTTTCAATAAAACGGTCCGCAATCCCTTTCTCTATCTTCTGGAATCTTTGGTACTTTAGAAGTTCCTCTGTCCAGTCCATTCTTGCCTTCACTTGATCTAACAGGTGCTGTCCACGAAGCTGTATCTGCTTCATATTCTGCCTGGCTGCTTGCTGTTCTTCCTGATAGGTTGATTTAATCTCCTGATATTCCTTGCAGTCCAACAGCCCGGTAGCATAATGCTCAAACAAGGTTTCCAGTTTTCTTCCATATTTCTCATACTTCTGTCTGGCACTTTTTACTTTTTCTGCCACCTCCTGCTCCAGCTTTTGATAAAACTCTGCACCATAGGTTTTCTTACTTTCTACAGCAAGCCGGATCTGGTAACGGAGTGCTGCCTTGACTGCCTGATTGATGTAGATTTCATTCACCGTCCGGAAACATTCCGTATGATCTGTAAGGGAAAAGGAAGGACATTTATAAACCATATATTTGTGTTTCTTATTGCCTCCGCTCCTGCTTCTTCCAAGGCGTTTTCCGCAATGTCCACAGAAAATCCTTCCCTTAAAAGGACCATCTGCCCCCTGTTTTTCTTTTGGGTTTGCAGCCCAGTTATCCAACGTATCTTTCCAGCGTTCCTTTGCAATTTTCTGTGCTTCCTCATAAATCGCCCGTTCAACAACTGCTTCCCAGGCATTTTCACACACTTCCCACTGCTCTTTTGGTATCATCTGAAGGGGAATATTCTGCGCAAGCATCTGTTTTGTTTTCCCATAAACAGCAGCACCTATATAAACGGGGTTCTGTAAAATCTTCCGGATACCGTCTGATCTCCATAACCGCCTTTTTTCCGGCACCTTTCCCTGTTTCCTTTTCTGGTAGCTGTCTTCCGGTCCTAATACCTTTCTGCCATTCAGTTCCCTTGCTATATCATAGCTTGACATTTCTTCAAACACATACCAGTAAAAAATCTGCCGGATTATTTCTGCTTCCTCTGGTTCCGGCACCAGCTTCTTACTGTTTTCCTCTGCTCTTTGGTATCCATAAGGAGGTCTGGAACCCCAAAACTCTCCCCGTTCCCTGGACAGCCGATGTGCCTGTACCAGTTTCTCTGAAACTTCCCTGGCATAATAATCATTCATAAAGTGTTTCAAAATATTGGTGGTCCTGTTTTCTACACAAGCTGGGTTTGCGCTGTCATATTCGTCCATAACAGAAATAAACCGGATATTTAAGGTTGGGAAAATCACATCAATCAAATCTACAGCATCTAAGGCGTCCCTTCCAAAACGGGCAAAATCCTTTACAATGATGCAGTCAACCTTTTTATTTGCCACATCTTCCATCAACTCTTCAAATGCGTCCCTTTGGAATGTTGTACCTGTCACACCATTATCCGCATAGACTTTTACCACCAGCATTTCCGGGTGTTTCTTTGCGTAGTCTTCACAGATCTGTTTTTGGATATAAATGGAATCCCTTCTGCCATGCCCTCCGTCCCTTTCGGAAAGCCTTACATAAATATAGGTTCTCAGATACTTCATTTCCGGCTTGCTGCTTTGTCTTTTCTGTCCTCTTTTGCTTATCTTAGGCACTTGCTTCCGCCCCCTTTCCTTTCAGGAAGGCTTCCACTTTCCGGTCCGGCTTTGCTCTGTTTACAGTTTCCAGTAGTCCCAATACCTTTTCAAATTCATCTTCAAACCAAAAATGAATGATAATGCGCTTCTGCTCATATACCTCAATCCGTTTGACCAGATTTACCAGCATTAAGCGATCCACTTCCGTCCGGTCTCGGTATTCCAGAAAATATTCCAGCCACTCCTGCTGTTTTTCAAGGGTTTCCTGCAAATTTCGGATTTCCTTTTGCTGGCACTCCATTGCCTGCCGGATTTCCTCTAAAGACTGGTCATACTTTGCTTTGAAGGTTTCAAATTCTGTCCGGTCCAGGATTTCTTCTGCAAAACTGTCATACAGTTTTACTTTAATGTTTAAAATCCTCTGGCTCTCCTTTTCCAGCATCTCCAGTTTTTTGTCTTCTTCCAAAAGCCGCTGTCTTGGGAGTGAGGCAGTTTTTACATACGCCAGTATCTCTTTCAGCTCCACCAGAACAGAAATATAATGCAGGATTGCCTCTGTCACAGCTCCTACCAGTTTTTTCTCACTGATACTATGGGAACTGCACTGCTTTTCATAAAGGGAAGTCGAACATACATAATAGTGGTGAACTTTATCTGGGCTTTTCAGTACCATGCTTTCTTTACAGTCCCCACATTTTACCAGGCCTGAAAGAAGCGCCAGCCCCTTTGCACCTCTCATGGTATCCATTTTCATCAGGTTGCCTACCACTTCATATTGGTGTCTGTTGATAACCGGCTCAAAGGCATTTTCGTACCGTATCCACTCAGCTTCCTCTTTGTGGATCACAACCTTTACTTTATGGTTTGGCGTTGTTGTTTTTCCCTGTATCAGCACTCCGGTATAGCGTTCATCAAGAAGGATACGACGTACCATAGTTGGCATCCAGACCGGTTTTTCCGTCAAGCGGAACCCTGTCTTTAATTTCTGTTTTAAATACACCTGCTTATACCGAAGAGGTGTCAAGATCCCACGCCGGTTCAATTCTTCGGATATATCTGTCAGGCTGTAGCCCTGCATTTTCATGTGGTAAATATCCCGTACAACAGAAGCTGCCACTTCGTCCATAACTAGCTTATGTTTATCCTCTTCGGATTTCAGATAACCATAAAAAGCAAAAGGTGCTACACACTGCCCGGCTGTCATTTTGACATACAAATGGGAACGCACACTTTTGGAAGTATCCGCAGGATAAAGGTCATTGATTAAACTTTTAAATCTCAGGGTAAGGAAATCACGATTGGGCGTGAGGCTGTCATAATTGTCATTGACAAGGATCAGGCGCACACCCATTTTCGGCAGGATACGTTCCACATACTGTAAAACACCGGAAAAGTCCCTTCCATAGCGAGAAAGGTCTTTGACAATAATACAGTCTGCTTCCCCCTCTTCCAGCATACGCAGCATTTCCTGAAAACCAGGGCGGTTAAAGTTTGTGCCGGTATATCCATCATCCACACATTCTTTTACCACCTGAATTTCAGGGTGGCTCTTCAGGAAGCTATGAATCAGTATCCTCTGGTTTGATATGCTGTCGCTTTCCCTGTTATCACCGTCTTCATCAGAAAGGCGCAGGTAAACAACCGCACGATAGATTTTTTTAAGTATTTGATTTTTCATTGTATTCGCTCCTATCATTTAGATTCGTCAGCCGATTCCCTAAATGATAGAGGCTACTGGGTCCTTGCCATCATCCTACCATAGTCCAGAAGGTTTGTCCACCCTGTAATCTGCCAACAATCCGCTTTGTTCCCTATCCCTGTCGTGGCTTTACCATTTCATCTGCACAAGGCTTTGCATGGCTTCCTCTATGGTACGGTTGGTAGAAGCAAACCCAATCTTTATGGTGATCCCCTTATATTTCAGAAAATAAGGGTTCTTTCCGGACTCCAAGATTTCCCGGATCTTCTCCGGTTTGCTCTTTTTTACATCAATATTCAGTTTCTCTACATCTTGTATCTCTTTCGGGTCAATGTCTTCAAACGTCATTTCCCGCATCTTCAGCAGTTCTGCCCGCGAGAGCATTATATCCTTTCCCTAGTACAGCAACTGCACAGATACGCATCTAACTCCTGCTCAAACTGTTCCTGTTTCTCCCAGGTGTGCATTAAATACTGTTTCAGTCTGACATAGTCTAAAATTCCATAACCGATACAATCTATCTGTACCTGAAAAGACTGGAGCATTTCCATTGTCTGTAAAATTTCTTCCGGACAATAGGATAACCTACTGAGTCCGGATACCACAATCACATCAATCATGCCTTTTCGTGCAAGCACTGCCAGCCTCTGCCAGTTTTCTTTTTCTATGGAATAATCACACCCTACACCTTCCAACAAAGTAACCACCTGGTATGTCTGCTGTTCACAGTAATGCAGGCTTTTTTCTTTTTCATAATACAAAAGCCCGGCACAGGGAATGGGAATATCCAGATACACTGCCGCACGCTGGGGAATATTCCTATTTTCTATCTCTTCTTTTCCTTTGCAGATCCATGTAGGAAACAGCATTCCTCCCTGAAAGATCTCTTTATCTTCTGAAAACAGTTTCTGTAACCTCTCTCTCTTCATTGCTCTGCCTCCTCTTTCTTTTGCTCCTGTTTTCATTCCAGGGCTATGAGGAAACCTGTTGTTTCCCCATAGCCCTAAAATGAACCTGTTTCACACACCATACCGGCAGGGCTTTCCCTGCCAGCATGATTTTTTCATTTTCTCACCCCGGTGTGAACGGGAGCATGTAGGACCGGCCCGGCTGGCCGCCTGACACCCTGCAGCCCCCTTTCTCGCTGCAGCATGTCCCAGACGCTACCCTGGTTGCAGTGTTTTTATGCAAAGGTATCATTATCATTCGGCTTTCAGGCTGCCTGCCACCAACAGCATATGTCTGGGCGCTGCTCACACTTTTCCTTCATCTTCTACGATTCCTTGTTTGATCCGCTTCTTTTCTGCCTTACTTGCTGCCACTGCGGACAAATGTATCTTCGCACAGCTCATGACCCTGCATCATACAAAATAGAATGTGCCGAAATGTTTTGTGTCCTTTAAGATATTTCTATATTTTAGCGTCAGAAATGACACGTTTGTTTCAAAAAAATATCACCATACCGATATTCAGTTTTCAAGGTTCTCTCCGGCTGAAAACATCAGCCTGCCAAAAGACACCATAACCCTGATGTGTTTTGGCAGACTGTTTTCGGTCTGCATTTCTCTTTATTTCTTTAACCGGATAATCATATCCTCCCAAAATTCTGTATATGCCTGCCGCATCAGTTCTAAAAGCCGATCTTCTGTGATCCCAGCAAAAACCGGCACTTCTTTCTTTTCTTCGGTCTTCTTTATTTCTGAATCCTCTGCTTCTTCCCGTATCTTCATAGTGAGCATGGATAAGGAAGGAGAATTGGCACAGTTAATAAAACCGATATAATGGTTCACCACATCATAATCACCTCTGCAGCTTCGGACAATATCAAACGCATGACGGATTGCCCGTTCTACCCTCTGTCCTGTCGTGCCATGTTGCTGGGCCACCTTAAAATACAGATATGTCGTTTTAATCTTGCTGTCTTCTTCCAGAAGCAAAACACTGTCTACAATATAGCCAAATCCTTTCACATTGGCCGGCATTCCCATTTTAAATAATACTGCTTCCACCTTTTCTTTTGATAACATTTCCCTTTTCCTCCCCGTTTGTATTCTCACTTCCTGCTGTCTTGCTGATATTCCTTTAACCCTTTTTTAATTCCTTCTATCGAATAAATCAAAAGGCTGGTTTCCCATTCATTACAATCCTGTACCAGATACCAGATCTTTTCCTTCAGCATCATATCTTTTTTCGCTGTACCCATGTGCATGAAGTGTTCTTTTATGGGAATATCCATAGCTTCCAACAGCCGGATATAAGTTTTCATGCCCATGGCCCTGGCATGTGTTTCGATTTTTGCCAGATGGGATACGGAAATATCTGCTTTTTCCGCAAGCTGCTCCTGGGTCAGCCCCCTGGCTTCCCGCAAGGCTTTTATTGCATCTGCTACAATACAAAGTTCATTCTGCATTCTTTTATCTCCTCGTTGATTACAGGCTCTATTATAATTACAAATCCTTTCCCTGGTAATGGACTATGGAGGCAAGATTTTTCTGTTTCATTACCATTTCTTTCCTTTTTTGGTTTTAGAGATTTATTATATCTGAACGAGTTGAAAACGATTTTTGCACCATTTACGAAAAAGCACTGCATTATCTCTTCAATTAGGCATAAAAAAGGAGAGAACGTCACATATCGACTCCTCTCCAATAGCTTCTATTCATCTAAGATATTTGCCAATACATAGGCTTATTTGTTTTTTCTTTCCAGGAACCTCCGTATATCTTCCACACTATCTAATATGGGAATGGACGGGGCAGACGGGCTACATACTGGTTCTTGACTGGACATTTCCAGTGCGTTAATAAATGCTTCTGCCTTTTTGGGGTCTTCAATCACAAGCTCTGTAAGGATACTTGATGTAGCCATATAGAAAGCACCTCTTTTCTCTCATATCTTAAAAATTCTTTCGCAAAAAGATCCTGCAGTATTTTCTATACGCCAAGACCTGTACGCTCCATTTTTATTTATGTAATAAAGTTTGATCCAGCATGTTCTTAATTTCATCTGGAAGACCGTCTATCGTTGCATTTTCATCTAAAAACAGTAAATTTGTATATTTTTTCGCATCATTCGGTGCTGAAAAAATATGAGTTACTGTATATGCTGTTCTACTTTTAGAGAAGCAATCTTCATCTCGCAGCGATTCTACTACAAAGCAATCGCCCTTTTGCTGCCCCTTATCATCATACTCTTTATTTAAGCATAGAGTAAAATTAAGATCTGTTGTGCCAAACTTATAATTTCTCGTGTCTGTAACAATCTCTTCCAGCATAAATCCTTCTGAGCCAGCCAGCATTGCAATCTGTCCGATATGCTTAATCTTACGCTTACACAATGAAAAAGGGTGCTGCGGTGTAAAAAATATCTGCGAAGCCTGAAGCATCTTTTTTGCTGCATAACTATAAAACTTTTTTGCTGAAAGGTTCGTGGCCACACCTGTCAAGTGCCTAAAATTGGCAGCTTTATAAAGCACCTCAATATATCTGCCTTCAAATACATATAGAAATCTTTTACCTACTAAATGCTTCCTATACAAATCAGCAGCCACTTTAATCTCCTGTACAATTTTCTCTCTATCCTGTTGTTTTCCCATCTATCTTTTCCCAATCATCACTATAGTATAAAAAAACAGCACTGGACAACTTTTTTGTTATCCAGCGCCCATAATCTTAAAAAGCGGTTTTATGCTGGCTGTCAGCCGCGACATCCTTCCGAATGTCTAAAATGTCGCCGGTATCATTGAGTCCCCGGCGCGGACTCACCGTATCTCCCTGGTGTGGGCGTAATACCCTTCCGAGTATCAAATAGTCCCAGTAATTACCCTGCCCGGGCACAGTACAGCTTTTACGTGCCGCTACACGAAACCTTTTGGCTTAATTATATTATATGCGATACCCTAAGAAATATCAATAGTTTCCACAAAAAATTGATTGGTTGTATCTTATTATAACCCGTTACTTACCGTTTCAATAAACGCTCCCTAGAATCTGTATCCAATACTATTTTATGAAAATCCAGCATTGCGTGCTCTTGCATCAGTTTCTCACCAAGTTTCACAAGAGGATTGGTTTCCCATTCCGAATCAATTCCTGTTTGATGATAGTATCTTGCATAAGCAAATCCCTCAGCTACCGCATCTGAATTTTCAAATACTCCCACTATTGCATCTGTAAACTGTACAATGATTGAGTTCCCAAAAATCCCCTGCAATTCTTCCGCATTCGCATCATCATATTTCTCTACATTAAAAGATAAAGAGAAATCATACGTATTCTCTTTTCCGTCTTCTGTTTCATAAGAATTGTTCCAAAAATATCTCCTTTGCCAGACGGAAGTTCGATTGACTCTGAAAGCTCTAATTCATATTCAATGTTATTGAACACTGTCGTTGCTTCAAACATTTGTGATATACAGGTACCTTCTTTTTCATAAATATCTTTCTGTAAAAAGGAAATAGGATTATACTCCATATTTTCCCATATCTGTTTTCCCTCCACTGTCCGTTTACACAAGGAATCTAAAAGCAACATCATTGTTTCCTGATCTATTTCTTCATATACGTTCATAGTCAGCCTCCTTTTTCTTTGGATAGTCCACAAAAGCTCTGTAAGAGTTTATCTCAATTTCTAGTTACAACGTGATATTTAGTCAAATGACGTATGTACGCGCTTTCTTATAGTTGCCAATATTATATGGCGTATCTCCCAAAAATTCAATCAGAATATACAAACTTTTACTCACACTATCTTGCCTTTACATCTTTTTTAGTCTATATCCTACATTGATCAATGTTTCTATAATATCATACCCCATCTTTTTTCGTATCTTCCATACTACATGTTCCACTGTTTTGTACGGAATCTGATCATCATAATAATTACTCCCCCAGACCGAACAATAGATATTCTTCTTTGGAATAACCCAATTTGGCCTTTGGGCTAAAAGATACAGAACTTCAAATTCCCTGGGAGCTAAGCTGATTTCTTTTCCTTCATAAATAACAGTATATGACATGGGATCAAGTTGAAATTTACCATTTCCTAATACAATTTCAGATTTATATTCTGGAAAAACAGTTTGCATTCATTTCCACCTCCATGATTTGCTGTTCCAGCAATCGTTTCAAAACTCTATACACAATAAAAATGCGGAAATAATAGCCCCCTATCATTCCCGCTAATTTTTCTCTTTTTCAACTTTATACTTTATGATACCGATACATTGTGATATAAAAACGGTCAACGCTGTCAACGCAATCAAGGATATATATTTTTTCATACCTAAAGTTGTACAACAACCAGCAGCAATTAAAATAACTCCTAGTATTTTACCTGTTACTTTTCGGCAATGCTCCTTTTCTTCTCTTTCCAACTCATGGTTAATGTTTTCTACAGGAGAAAGTTTCCATATACAAATGGAACTTACCAAAATAATCCCCCAAGCCACAAATAGCTCTAATGGATATTTGTTATTAATTTGTAAAATCATGACTTGAACAGCAACAGAGCATGTAAAACAAGCCTTAAAGCTATTCAGATGTACACCACCGGCATAGGTTCTTAAAAACATAAAAACACCTGTAGACACAAGGAATTCTGGGATTGTATGCAAGTATATCGCTATACTCATACAGACGAATAGGCAAATTAACATCTCTAATCCAATCTGAAATCCATATTGATATACTGCATACAACTCCTCTGAAACTGCACCGGCATCAATAACGTATCTTGTTATTTTTTCCGATAATTTTCCCATAAAATTAAAGTTTCTTCATTTTTTTCAATGCTTCTGGCATCTTTGGCTGATGATAAATATAACAGCAAGCACTGTCCGCTGACATTTTACCAAGTTTCAGAGATAAATTTGCTAATACTTTTGCTGGCTGATTTTTTAAATTTTTAGATTTCATAATTAAAATCTCCTTTCATTTGTTTACCAATACATTACTACAAAAAATCTCCCATTCGGTTCTCTTGTAAAAAAACCGAGTATTGATGTAATTTTTCCCAAAAAGGCATAAAAAAAGAAGCAATGTTTCTCCGGTTCTTTCTCAACATTGCCTCTTTTTTGCTGATGTATGTTTTTTTATATACCAATTCCATAAAATCAGGTTCTCTATCTTTTTCTTATATTTTCGTGTGTTATCTATTGTTTCTATATAATCGTAAGCTCCTGCTTTCAGTATAGAAAAAATATCCTGTATTGATCCCCCTTCGCTAATAGCAAGAATAGGCGTTAAATGCCCCAAACTCCCTTTTATTTTTATAATAGCCGCAAATGCCCTTTCCCTCTCTATTATCTCTTTAGTAAAATGGAAAATCACAATATCTGCCGTTGGATATCTATTGTTTTCCAACTGTTGATAAGTACACCATTTTAATTGGTGTTTTTTCCCAATAATCCTTTCAGTACTGTTATACAGTTTTTCATCATCACTAAACAGCAATATTTTCACGCTATCCATATATCATTCCCATACCGCATACCAAATTTATCTTTCCATTTTACCATTCTTTCCTTTCTCATTATTTTTTATGTAATTATTTCGAGTGTTCATGTAATTATTCCTGCACATTACTATATAAGACTATCCGAATTTTAAATTTTCCTGGTTCTGAATCCTCTATTACCACTGATCCATGATATTTTGCTACTGCCCGATACACAGAGGCTAAACCTACTCCATGATTTTCTGCATCTGACTTTGTAGATTTCAAGCGGTTATCTCTTGTTTTATAATATACCCATAACAGTGGACACGCGAATTAGTGTAGTACCTACTTTTA
>OIYD01001409.1_pt1 | contig 14308 bp, 9 predicted proteins | sample 1588141 | NCBI WGS metagenome assembly OIYD01 (sample SAMN03283259) | human gut metagenome | biome: human-associated habitat; material: feces | host: Homo sapiens | place: USA | collected 2013
TTACCGCACCAAACAGAACCGTTCCTCATATCCTGTCAGTAACAGACTTTCATATCAGTCTGCAGAAAGACACTCTTTGCGCTGCATATCTAATCTACAGTACAAACTGAGCAGGCCAAAGGCGTTTACTGCCTTGGGAGCCGGGCCGCGGGCGGCGGCAGCAGACAGAAGCGTCTGTGGGACAGTGGTTTACTTACATTGCCCCTCAGGCGTTTTTTATATTTTTGAGGGCGGGATGTCAGATTAGGTGGTTGTCATATATATGGGAGGAAATGACAGATGGGAGAAGGTAATGAGCAGAAGGTTTCAGGGAAAAAGATAAGAAGTCATGGTGCGGGGCTGGCCATGCGGGTATCCTGTGTCAGCATTGCCATCAACGTAGTACTCTCCGTATTCAAGGTAGGTGCGGGTATCCTGGCCCATTCCGGCGCCATGATATCGGATGGGGTCCATTCTGCCTCGGATGTGTTCAGCACGCTGATTGTCATGGCAGGAATTACCATGGCTTCCAGAAAGTCAGATAAGGAACATCCCTATGGCCATGAGCGGATGGAATGCGTGGCGGCTCTGTTACTGTCAGCCGTACTGTTTGCCACAGGAATCGCCATTGGGGTGAGCGCGGTGGAAACCATTGGTTCGGGACCGGAAGGGAGCAGGAATGTTCCTGGAATGCTGGCTTTAGGGGCCGCGGTTATATCCATTGTGGTTAAGGAATGGATGTTCTGGTATACCAGGGCTGCGGCCAGGAAATTAAAATCAGGTGCACTGATGGCGGACGCATGGCATCACCGCAGCGACGCGCTGTCCTCAGTGGGCGCTTTTATCGGTATTCTGGGCGCCAGAATGGGAGTGCCGGTCATGGACCCGTTGGCCAGCTTCGTCATCTGTATATTCATAGTAAAGGCAGCCCTGGATGTGTTCAGGGATTCCATGGATAAGATGGTGGATAAGGCGTGTGACGATGAGACGGTCAGGTCCATAGAACAGGCGGTGCTGGACACCCGGGGCGTGGAACGGGTGGGTTCCATGAAAACCAGACTTTTCGGTTCCAGGATTTATGTGGACCTGGAGATTGAAGCAGATAAAAGCCTTATGCTGGAGCAGGCATTCACAATTGCAAAGGAAGTCCACGATACCATCGAAGCAAGATTCCCGCAGGTCAAACACTGTTCGGTACAGGTGAGTCCCGAAGGCAGCACGGGCCTGGAGGGGAAGGAAAATTAGTTTGACGGAAAAGCGATTGCTGGCTATACTTAATATCAGATAACAGCGCCCGGAATTCAGGCAGTAATAGGCCCGGACCATGCAGGATCCGGCGGATTGTGCCGGTCCATACCAGACCGCATTCTGCCAGGCCGGATTATGCCCCGGGCGCGGTAATAGAGGGAGTGACAAAAGATGGCATCATATATAAGAAAAACAATCTGTCCCTACGACTGTCCCACATCCTGCGGACTTTTGGCAGAAACAGACGGAATCAGGATTCTGGGCGTAAAAGGCGATCCGGACCATCCGGCGGCAAAGGGGCTGATATGCAGGAAGATGCGGCACTATGAGAAGTCTGTCCATTCACCTGAGCGCATCCTTATACCTATGAAACGGGTGGGCGCCAAGGGAGAGGGAAGGTTTGTACCCATGACCTGGGATGATGCGGTAAAGGAGATTGCCGGCAGGTGGAGCCGTATTCTGGAGGAAGACGGCGCAGATGCCATCCTGCCCATGTATTATTCAGGGGTCATGAGTGTCCTGCAGCGCAAATGCGGGGATGCCTTTTTCAACCGGATGGGTGCCTGTGACATGGTCAGGACACTGTGTTCTTCCGCAAAGGGAGCAGGCTATGAGGCGGTCATGGGGCAGACAGGCTGTCTGGATCCTAGGGAGCTTTCGGACAGCAGCTTTTACCTGGTGTGGGGAAGCAATATGAAGGCCACCAGGCTTCAGTCCATGCCGGCACTGATCCGGGCGCGCAGTCAAGGAAAACGGGTGGTGCTCATAGAATCCTGCGCGGCAGATATGGATGTATACTGCGACCAGACCATTCTGATTCGTCCGGGCACGGACGGCGCCCTGGCATTGGCCATGATGCATGTGATGGAGGAAGAAAACCTGGCGGACAGGGATTTCCTCGCCCATCAGACAGAAGGATATGAGGCGTTCAGAAAGACTCTTTCCCCATACACCCCTGCCTGGGCAGAAAAGGAGACAGGCATCCCCGCAGAGGTAATTGCGGACCTGGCAAAGGAATACGCCTCAGCTGCGGCTCCGGCCATCATTCTGGGAAGCGGTCCCTCCCGCTATGGCAACGGTGGAATGACCACGCGCCTTATCACCATTTTGTCTGCTTATACAGGAGCCTGGGGGCGTCCCGGAGGCGGCTTGTGCGGCTGTAATCCGGGGGCTGGTCTCTATGTGGACAACCGGCTGGTCACCAGGCCGGATTTCAGGAAGAAACCGGGACGCAGGGTGAACATCAATGAGATTGCCTCCGCCCTTACAGGGAGCAGGGGAGAGAAGCCAATACGCAGCTTCTATGTCTACGGAGGCAATCCGGTGGCCTCTGTCTGCTGCCAGAAGGGAATCCTGGAGGGCCTTTTGCGCCCTGATTTGTTCACGGTGGTCCACGAGCGGTTCATGACAGATACGGCCATGTACGCGGACATTCTTCTGCCCGCCACATTTTCCGTGGAGCAGACCGATGTGTACACGGCATACGGATACTGTACCTTTGGGACAGCCAGAAAAATCGTCGAGCCGGCAGGGCAGAGTAAGAGCAATTGGAACACCTTCCGCCTGCTGGCCCGGGCCATGGGATACGGGGAGGAATACTTTAAAAGGACAGAGGAAGAAATGGTTGAGGAGCTGCTGGCCCATCCCATGGAGGGATTATCCTGTATCTCAGAGGAGGAACGGCGCATATTAAGGGACGGGGGAGTCATATCCACTGCATTTGCAGACCACGGAAGCTTCAGGACGCCTGCGGGTAAAATGATGATTTATAATGAAAACCTGGAGGAGGCCATGCCCAGATATATGAAAAGCCATGGGGGAGCATACCCTCTGCGGCTGGTGGCAGTGCCCAGCGCGTATACGCTGAATTCGGTCTTTATGGACAGGGAGGACTTAAGCTCAGGCAGAGGCCCCATGACGCTGATGCTCCATCCAAGAGATGCGGCGGCAAGAAAAATCGCGGACGGCAGTCTCGTTACAGCCTTCAATGAGCTGGCAGAGGTGGAGTTTACCGCGAAAATCACGTCACTGGTGGCGGAAGGAACGGCTGCGGCCGAGGGCGTTTACGACAGGAGCTTTACAAAGGACGGGCTTTTGGTCAATGCCCTTCACCATGAACGGCTGTCCGATATAGGAGCAGCCACCACCCTTAACGACAATACGGTGGATGTGCGGCCATGTTAAGGGAGACAAGACAGCAGGAAGAGAGACAGGATATGAAATCAATAGTACTTGGAATTCTGGCCCATGTGGATGCCGGGAAAACTACATTATCGGAAGCGCTTCTGTATCTGGCAGGAAGCATACGCAAGATGGGAAGAGTGGACAACAGGGACGCATTTTTAGATACCTATGCCCTTGAGAGAGCCAGGGGCATCACTATTTTCTCAAAGCAGGCAGCTCTGACATGGGAGGGAATGCCCATGACGCTGTTAGATACGCCGGGCCATGTGGATTTTTCCGCTGAAATGGAGAGAACGCTCCAGGTGCTGGATTATGCGGTGCTGGTCATAAGCGGCGCGGACGGAGTACAAAGCCATACCATAACCTTATGGCGTCTGCTGGCAAAATACAGGATACCTGTTTTCCTTTTTGTCAATAAAATGGACCAGCCCGGTACGGACCGGGAACAGCGAATGAGGGAGCTGCAGAAGCGTCTGGACGACGGATGTGCGGATTTTGCCGGTGCGGGGACAGAAGAATTCACGGAACACGCTGCCATATGTGACGAGAAGCTGCTGGAGCGATATCTGGAGACAGGGGATGTGGAGGATGATGAGATACGCCGTCTGATTAAGGAACGCCGGCTTTTTCCATGTTTTTTTGGCTCTGCCCTTAAACTTACCGGGGTGGAGGAGCTGTTAGGTGGAATCCGTAAATGGGCCCTGGCGCCGGAATATCCGCAGGAATTCGAGGCAAAGGTGTACAAGATTTCCAGGGATGACCAGGGAAACCGTCTGACCCACTTAAAGATTACAGGCGGAAGACTTAAGGTAAAGGGAACCGTATCCGGCGGGAATACCGAAAAGCCATCCGAGGCATGGCAGGAAAAAGTAAACCAGATCCGTGTATATTCCGGGGACCGGTATGAGACAGTGGCTGAGGCTGAGGCCGGAACCATCTGCGCTGTTTCCGGCCTTACCAGGACCTATCCTGGGCAGGGACTGGGAGCCGGGCAGGATTCCATGGTTCCGGTGCTGGAGCCGGTGCTCAATTACCAGGTAAAACTGCCGGAGGGCTGCGACGGGGCTGTGATGCTGCCAAAGTTCCGCCAGCTGGAGGAGGAAGATCCCCTGCTGCGGGTAGTATGGAATGAGGAACTGAAAGAGATATCCATGCAGCTGATGGGAGAAGTGCAGATTGAGGTGTTAAAGAGCCTGATTGAAGAGCGTTTCGGCATACAGGTTGAATTTGGCACAGGAAACATCGTGTATAAAGAGACAATCGCTGGCGCCGTGGAGGGTGTGGGTCATTTTGAGCCCCTTCGCCATTATGCGGAGGTCCATCTTCTTATGGAACCGGGAGAGCGGGGAAGCGGACTCCAGTTTGAGACAAGATGCAGCGAGGATGACCTGGACAGGAACTGGCAGCGCCTGGTGCTGACCCACCTGGAAGAGAAGGTACACCGGGGGGTTCTGACCGGGGCAGCCATAACAGATATGAAGATCACCCTTGTGGCGGGCAGGGCTCATAACAAGCACACGGAGGGCGGAGATTTCAGGCAGGCTACCTACCGGGCCCTGCGCCAGGGGCTTATGGAGGCCTCCTGCATTCTTTTGGAACCGTGGTATACCTTCCGCCTGGAAGTGCCGGAGGCGTCCATTGGGCGCGCCATGACCGATATTGAAAAGCGGTGCGGGACCTGCGTTATCGAGGAAAACAGGCAGGGACAGGCCGTCCTCACGGGACAGGCTCCGGTCGCCGCCATGCGGGGGTATCAGGCAGAGGTTATGTCCTATACCAGGGGACAGGGAAGGCTGGCATGTGCGCTGAAAGGATACGAGCCCTGTCATAACAGCCGGGAAATTATCGGGCAGACCGGCTATGACCCGGAGAGAGATACGGAAAATCCCACAGGCTCCGTGTTCTGCGCCCACGGGGCCGGATTCGTGGTGAGCTGGGACCGGGTGAAGGAGTATATGCATGTGGACAGCGGTCTTGTAATAGAATCCCCTGATGGGGAGGAGATGGAGGGTGAGAGGAATCCTTTTTCCGGCAGGCATCCGGGGCAATCCTCTGCCGGACAGGAAGAACACGTGGAAGCATGGCTGGGCACGGATGAGATTGACGCCATACTGGAGCGCACCTTTTATTCCAACAGCCGGGTTAAGTCACCGCGCAAAGGATATCCCGGCAGGAGCAGAGAAAGCAGGAACGCCGTAACCTATAGCGGCCCGGTGACCCGAACCTACCAGAAACAGGAGGCCAGACAGGAATATCTGCTGGTGGACGGTTACAATATCATCTTTGCCTGGGAGGAGCTGCGGGAGCTGGCCCGGGATAACATGGACGGAGCCAGAGGACGGCTCATGGATCTGCTCTGCAACTATCAGGCCATACGCAAGTGCTGTCTTATGGTGGTTTTTGACGCCTACCGTGTGGCGGGACATGCCACGGAGGTTTCTGAATACCACAATATCCAGGTGGTCTACACAAAGGAGGCTGAGACAGCGGACCAGTATATCGAGAAGTTCGCCCATGAAAATGCCCGCAGGTTCGATGTGTCCGTGGCAACCTCAGACGGAGTGGAACAAGTCATCATACTGGGTCAGGGATGCCGCCTGATATCGGCCAGGGAGCTTAAGGAGGAGCTGGACCGGGTAAACGGCATGCTGAGGGAAGAATATCTGGACCAGCCCGGTCTTAAGCGGAACCGCCTGTATGATATACTTCCGGAGGAGGTAATCCGGCAGATGAGAGAGGCGGCCGGGGAGGATAATCAGGATCCGCCGGCAGAAGCGCCTTCATCGGCCGGAAAACAGGAATCGCGATAAAATAAGCAAAAAATGTATGGAATTCCACAAACCGGTACATACTACCAGCGTATAGCAAGCTGCATATGTGTCTGGAAAGCAGACACGAAATGCTCATGACAAGGAGGTAGCATGCAATGGGTAATAAGGCATTGGATTATACCGCTCTGACAATCGCCCTGATTGGGGCTGTGAACTGGGGGCTGGTAGGATTCTTTAATTTCAACCTGGTTTCATGGATTTTCGGAACAGCCTCATGGGTAACCAGGATAATCTATGCGCTGGTGGGATTGTGTGGCCTGTATCTGATTACATTTTACTCACATTCAGGCAGAGAGGCATAGAAAGAACAGAACAGGGCAGGGCCATTGGGGGTCCTGTCTTTTTCTTTCGGCGGATTCTGTTTCATACCGCTCGCCTTCTCCATTTTCTTTCTGACTCAGACCAATCTTTTCTGCGGATATTCCCGCCATATTTTTCTTGCATATTCAGAAATTCCATAATAAAATAAAACATCAGCCTCCGGTCCTGTGCTGGTAAAGACCCTGGATTCAAAGGTTAAAGAGCTGGGAATCCCGATATACCCGGAACCAGGGGCGGCTCAGGTTCTGTTATCATACATCCAGAATAGACAGCAGGCCGTGCCGCGTGTTATACTTAAGATGTAACGTGTTTGGAGAATGGCGGCATCTGTGCCTGCCATGGGGGACTGCACGGGGAGGTAATTCATTATGAATCGCAGATTATATGTATTTATGCTGGCGGCTGTCATGGCCGCTGCTTTGGGGCTTGGCGGCTGTATGGCCGGAGATGGAAAAAAGGAAGAAAATGAAAAACCCGTGGTGGTAGTGCTCTGGCATTCCTATAACGCGGTGGCCAAGGGCGCCTTTGACGACCTGGTGATGGAATTTAACGAGACTGTGGGTATGGAGCAGGGAATTATAGTGGAACCGGTGGGATACGGCTCCAGCAATGAGCTGGATGATGTGCTGTACGCATCCGCCAGCCGTGTCATAGGCTCAGACCCGCTGCCGGATATATTTTCATCCTATCCGGACAGCGCGTACAGGCTGGACGGGATCGTGCCTCTGGTTCATCTGGATGACTATTTTACCGAGGAAGAACTGGACGCTTACCGGTCCGAATTCCTGAAGGAGGGAGTCTGGGAAGGAGACGGCATTCACCGGATGATTCCGGTGGCAAAATCCACGGAGATTCTCTATCTCAATGAAACGGATTGGGAGACATTTGCAGGGGAAACAGGCGCGGACAAGGAGATGCTTAAGACCTGGGAGGGTCTGGCTCAGGCGGCGGGCATGTATTATGAATGGTCCGGGGGCAGTCCGTTCCTGGGGATGAACGCATTCAATGACTTTGCCTCTCTGACAGCCGCCCACTATATCGGTTCCTCGGCAGGCGCGGGTTTCTTTCCGCAGGTGGTAATTGAGGATGAAAAACAGTCCCATCCCATCGCCTGCGGCAGCTATGCCTATCCTGTTTTTCAGGGCGGTACGTCTTATATGGGACAGAGAGGGGCCAACATGGCGGTGTTTTCCACGGATGAGAGTCACCAGCAGGCCGCGGTCCGGTTCCTTAAATGGTTCACTGAGCCGGAGCAGAATATACGCTTTGCAGTGGCCACGGGATATCTGCCTGTGCAGGAGAAGGCTCTGGAATCCGTATCAGATCTGGTGTCCCATGTGGAAAGCCGGGACAATGTCCAGGCAGTGGAGAAGAGCATCCGGACCTCATTTGATGCCCTGGAAAACCATAATGTATATGTCCGCGAAACCTTTCAGGGGTCTTATGACATGGACCAGATATTTTCCGTATCGCTGGAGAACTGTATGAACGCGGATTTGGAAACCCTGAAGCAGCGGATGGAAAAAGGTGAGAGCAGGGAGTCGGTGGAAAGGGAGCTGCTGGACGAGGAGCATCTTAACCGTTGGTATGAAACACTCCTAAAGGAAATGGCTGGTAAGACAGATGGACAGAAAATTCAGAAGTAAATCCATAGCATTTAAGCTGACCATAGCATTTGTGGTATCATTGGTACTGCAAAGCGTGCTTCTGGTGTCCTTTATGGTGGCAGGGGGAGTGATGGAACAGGCAGAGGCCAACCAGTACCGCATATTTGCGGAAAAGGTAAAGGGCCGCAGGAATAATCTGGAGAACCAGATGAAGAATGTCTGGACTAATTTCAGCCATCATACAGATACCATAAGCCGGTATTTTGACAGTCCGGACGGGCTGGAATATCAGGGACAGCCGGACCGCATGCTGGAGGCGCTGGCGCCTGAGGTCCTGGATGCCCTGTACGACACAAAGACCACGGGTGTGTTCTTAATACTGCCGGACGAAGGGGAGACAGACGGCTCCCTGGCCGCCCTGTACTTCAGGAATAATAATCCGGACCGCAACAGCAGCCAGAATGAAAATCTGTATATGCTCATCGGCCCGTGGAACGTAGCCGAAAAAATGAAAATATCCACCACGGCCAACTGGAACTTCCGGCTGGAGGTAAATGAGGAAAACCGCGATTTTTTCCAAAAGCCCTGGAGCGCGGCAGCGGAAAACGGGCGCTCTAAATGGCTGGGATACTGGAGTCCGCCTTTTCAGGTGAACGAAGGAGATGAGGATGTGATTACCTATTCCGTTCCCCTGTTCGGACAGGACGGCAGAGTGCTGGCTGTCTTCGGCGTGGAGATATCCGTAAGCTATCTGTACCGGTTCCTGCCCGCCTCTGAACTTCAGACAGGGGATTCCTACGGTTATGTCATCGGATACCGGTCGCAGCAGGACAAGAAGGAGACAGCGGTTACTTACGGCGCCCTCCAGAGACAGCTGGCAGGGCAGGACCGCAAGTTTGAGATGGAGCTTAAGGACAAGGAAAATTCCATATATACCCTGCTGAACACGGACCGGACCGGCCGGAAGATTAACGCCTGCGTGAACCGGATGGGGATGTACTACCACAATACCCCGTTTGAAGGAGATGAGTGGTACCTGATCGGACTTATGGAGGAGCCGGTGCTCTTGCAGTTTCCGCGCAGAATCGGTCAGATACTGGAGTATTCCCTGGTTCTTTCCCTGGCAGCCGGTCTTATCATAGCTGTGTTTACCAGCCAGTGGTTTGCCAGGCATGCCAAGCTTATAGAATTGTCGGAACTTCCTGTGGGAGCCTTTGAGATATCAGGGCGTTCCTCCAAGGTGCTTATGACCAGCCAGATACCCAGGCTTTTAAGGCTTACAAAGGAGCAGGAGCACCTGTTTTCCCGGGATAAGGATGAATTCATACGTTTCCTAAAGAGCCTTGCTTCACACAGGGACGGAGGTCCCGGTGTGATAAAGATGGATACCGCGGAAGGAACCCGGTGGATTAAGATAACATGTAAGACGGCAGTCCATCCCATCCGCTGCGTGGTGGAGGATGTGACGGATGAAATCCTTGAAACAAAGGCGCTTAAGGTGGAACGTGACAGGGACGGACTTACGGGTGTTGGAAACAGGCTGGCATATGAACACATGCTGCAGCACAAGAACAGCCATCCGCAGGAGATACCGGGAAGCGGTTTCCTGATGTGCGATCTCAATGACCTCAAGGGGGTCAATGACCGCTTCGGCCATGACAAGGGGGACGAATACATCCGCAGGTCCGCTGACATTATACGGGAAGCGTTTCCGGGGGCGCCCCTGTTCCGCATTGGAGGGGATGAGTTTGTGGTCCAGTTAGACGGTTTGGGACAGGAGCAGGTGACCCGTGGAATTCTGGCCATGGAGAGGGCTGTGAAGGCTTACAGCGACGGGAATGTATTTCCGGCTGGCATTGCAGCAGGCTATGCCTTCTTTGACCCGGGTAAGGATGTGAGCCTGGAAAGCACGCTGGCCAGGGCGGACACTTACATGTACAGGAAGAAACACAAGATGAAGCATTAGAGTGTGTTTCATACGCGCTTCAGAGTGAATTTGATGAAACATACTGCATAAATAAAACAGTTGGAGGCATCTTATATGAATTGGGCAATCTTGGCAACCGGCACCATAGCGGCAAAGTTCGCTGAAACAGTAAACGGTATGAAGGGGGAGGACCGATTGGCGGCCTGCGGTTCCCGTTCCCGGGAGAAGGCGGAGGCTTTCGGTAAGAAATACGGAATTCCCAGGACATACGGTTCTTATGAGGAGCTTCTCAGAGACGAGGAGGTGGACGCGGTCTATGTGGCGACTCCCAACAACATGCATTATGAGAACTGTATGGCATGTCTTGAAGCGGGAAAGCATGTGTTATGTGAGAAGCCCTTTACCACCAATGTAAAGGATGGGGAACGGCTTTTCGCCGCGGCAGAGGAAAGAGGCCTGTTCATCATGGAAGCCTTCTGGATCCGCCATCTTCCGGCCCTGAAAAAGATGCAGGAGCTGATAAACGGGGGAGTTATCGGCCAGGTGGGATTTGCCAGGTGTGATTTTGGCTTTGTGGCTGAAGGGGCAAGGAAGGCGCGCAAGTTTGATTCCGGGCTGGGCGGAGGCGCTCTTCTGGATGTGGGCATCTATAACCTGGGATTTCTGCGCATGGTTATGGGAGATAAACAGCCGGAACATGTTGTGTCGGAGTATCATCTGAATGAATTCGGCACCGATGATTACAGCACGGTTCTGCTCCGATATCCGGGTGGTTTCAGGGCGGCGGCTACCGCCTCCATCGGCATGGATATGCCAAGGGAAGCAGCCGTGTTCGGATCCAGGGGCTCCATTTATCTGCCGGATTACCAGAAGGCAGAACGGCTGATTATCCGTCCCATGAAGGGGGAGGAATATGTCATGGATTTTCCTTTTGAGGTAAATGGCTTTGAGTATCAGATACGGGAAGTAAACAAGTGCGTCCGGCTGGGTATGTCCTCCAGCGATGTACTTAAGAAAGAGGACACACTGGACATTCTTAGACTTATGGATGATATAAGGGCTTCCTGGGGACTTGTGTTTGATTGTGAAAAATAATGGATTTCGGAAATTTTTTCCGGCCACAGGCCACAAAACAGAGAAAACACTTTGTTTTGTAAGGTTGTGTGGCCGTTTTATTAAATAAAAATGATGGAAAAATTAAAAAAATTAATGCAATTCTTACCATTTACACAAAAATTGTGGAAATTTTTTCTGAAGGATGCTATAATTACGGGGATAAGATACAAGCCGTCCTGTTTAGGCAGGGTTGGCTTGTATCTCACGTAAGAGCCAAAATATCCGGTTTTTATGTGGTCAATACGAAAGGAGCGATAGATACATGAAAGATGAAAATGGTTTTAAACCATTTATACCGGCGGACAAGGTGGTTCCGGAAGTAACCGCGGTTTCTGTGATCCTGGGTATCCTTCTGGCTGTTCTCTTTGGTGCTGCCAATGCTTATCTGGGCCTTCGCGTCGGTATGACCGTGTCCGCATCCATACCTGCGGCAGTTATCTCCATGGGCGTTATCCGGGTCATCCTCAGAAGGGATTCCATTCTGGAGAACAACATGGTGCAGACCATTGGTTCTGCCGGTGAATCTGTGGCAGCAGGAGCTATCTTTACCCTGCCGGCTCTGTTTATGTGGATGAGAGACTGGGGAGAGGGCGCGCCTTCCCTGGTTGAGATTGCGCTGATTGCGCTGTGCGGAGGCGTGCTGGGCGTGCTGTTTATGATTCCTCTGCGCCAGGCGCTGATTGTGAAGGAGCACGGAGTGCTTCCCTATCCGGAAGGCCAGGCGTGTGCCGAGGTACTGATTGCGGGAGAGCAGGGCGGTTCCAAGGCAGGTGTTGTATTTGCAGGCATGGGAATTGCCGCTTTGTACAAGTTTGTGGCTGACGGCCTGAAGCTGTTCCCCAGCGATGTGGATTATGATATCCGCAAATACGGCGGCGGCGTGGGAATTTCCGTACTCCCCGCCCTTGCGGGAGTAGGTTACATCTGCGGTCCAAAGATTTCCTCCTACATGTTTTCGGGAGGCATTATATCATGGCTGATTCTGATGCCCATTATCAAGCTGTTCGGAAGCGGACTCACAGCGCCCTTTGCACCGGCTGATGTGCTGATCAGCGAGATGAGCAGCCAGGCTATGTGGGGCTCTTATATCCGTTACATCGGCGCTGGCGCCGTGGCAGCGGCAGGCATCATAAGCCTGATTAAGTCTCTTCCCATGATTGTGAATACCTTCAGGGATGCCATGCGGGACTTAAAGGGCGGACGTCAGGCTTCCACTCTGCGCACGGACAGGGATATTCCTATGAATGTGGTACTCATAGGTGTTCTCATTGCCGTGGTAATCATATGGCTGGTGCCGGCTGTTCCTGTAAATTTTGTGGGCGCCATGCTGATTGCAGTGTTCGGTTTCCTGTTTGCGGCCGTGTCCTCACGTCTGGTGGGATTGGTCGGATCCTCCAATAACCCGGTATCCGGCATGGCCATTGCCACACTTCTGGTATCGGCGCTGGTGCTTAAAGCCGTGTCCGGCGCCACCCATGAGAGCATGATGGGCGTTATCTCCATCGGCGGTGTTATCTGCGTTATTGCAGCTATTGCCGGGGATACCTCCCAGGATTTAAAAACAGGTTATCTGGTTGGATCCACTCCAAGGAACCAGCAGATGGGAGAGCTGATTGGCGTGGTTTCTTCTGCCATTGCCATCGGCGGCGTACTTTACCTTCTGAACCAGGCCTGGGGCTATGGCTCGGCGGAACTTCCGGCTCCTCAGGCCATGATTATGAAGACTGTGGTAGAGGGCGTCATGGACGGCAACCTTCCATGGAACATGATTCTGGCAGGAGCAGCCATTGCCGTTGTCATTGAGATCCTTGGGATACCGGTAATGCCGGTAGCAGTAGGTTTATACCTGCCTCTGAGGACCACGGCAGCCATCATGGTGGGAGGACTCATCCGCCACTGGTATGAAAAGCGTAAATACGCAAAGGAGGAGGATAAGAAAGAGGCCATTGACCGGGGCGTGCTCTATACATCGGGCATGATTGCGGGAGAAGGTCTGGTCGGAATCCTGCTGGCTGTATTTGCCATCATCCCCCTTGCAAGCGCGCGGGGCGGGTATCTGGGCGATTTTATCAATCTGTCTGCCCTGGATAACGGCTTAGGTGCTTTTCTGGTAAGTCCGGCGGCAAAGATTGTATCACTTATTGTCTTTGGGTTACTGATGCTTACCATGTGTAAATTTACCATCTGGCATAAAGAGAACAGGAAATAACCATACTGGTATAACAGTGCGGGTTCTGTGTGCATGGGGTGTCAGGAATCCTGGCGCCCTGTGCATGTTTATGAACAGAAGGAGATGGAAGGAAGGATTACATTGGGCTTCAATAAGAAAAAAGACCAGAATTATCTGGAAAAGGTACCGGTCAGAAACCCTGAGTTCTCATGGAAAGAGGACCAGCAGGGAATCGTGACCGTGGATATGATGCACAAGGGAATCTTTGATAAGCTGGCCCAGAAGCTGTGGGTCACTCCCAGGGTGAGCCATGTGAAGCTGGACCGGTTCGGAAGCTTTGTATGGAAGCAGATGGACGGAAACAGGAATATCATTGCCATCGGAGCGCTGGTCAGGGAAGAATTCGGAGACCAGGCCGAGCCGCTGTATGAACGGCTGGCCAAGTTTGTGAAGATGTTAAGGGATAACCGTTTTGTGATATTTGGAAAATAGGAAAAATGAGATGTGGGATGCCCGGGTGACCGGGCGCTTTTTTTGTTTTGGGGGCAGTTGAAGGAAGAATGTTTCGGCTGCCTTCTGTGCCTGAACAGTAAATATGCCGGGATATGCCTAACCTAACCCATAATAATAAATTTTCCAATAGAAGTAAAAAATGTCTTTGCCAACCGGGGGTCTATCAGTTATGATAGAAAAAGAATGTTGATTGGGAGGTATTTATGAAACATCTGGAACATTTTCATGAACTGAAATCCCTGACCAGGAAGCAGAAGTTTTTTCTGCTGTCGCTGCTTCCTGTTTATTTTATGGTCATTGGGCTGTTTCTGCAGCCAATCCAGGAAATCGGTCCGGGAATCGTGCGTCTGATAAAAGAGCCGGATTTTCTGATTACGGATTATTTTGTTGTGGGCGGTGTGGGGGCGGCCCT
>OIYD01001450.1_pt1 | contig 14037 bp, 12 predicted proteins | sample 1588141 | NCBI WGS metagenome assembly OIYD01 (sample SAMN03283259) | human gut metagenome | biome: human-associated habitat; material: feces | host: Homo sapiens | place: USA | collected 2013
TCTGCCCACGATATAGCCGCCGATGGGAGCCAGCCCGCCGCCGGGGTTTTTGATCAGGGAGCCTACAATCATATCCGCCCCCACATCGGTTGGCTCCAGGGTTTCCACAAACTCACCGTAGCAGTTGTCCACCATGCAGATAACGTCCGGTTTTATGTTCTTTATGAAGGAAATCAATTCCCCAATCCGCTTCACAGACAATGTGGGACGGGTGGCGTACCCTTTGGAACGCTGTATGGTCACAAGCTTTGTTTTCTCGTTAACGGCGGCTTTAATCCCGTCAAAATCAAAGCTTCCGTCCCCGAGGAGGTCTACCTGACGGTACGTAATCCCATATTCTTTCAGTGAACCGTTCGACGGCCTGATGCCGATGACTTCCTCCAGCGTGTCGTATGGCTTTCCTACTGGTGACAGAAGTTCATCACCCGGGCGCAGATTGCCGGCCAGGGCCGTATAAAGCGCGTGTGTTCCGCAGGTAATCTGCGGGCGTACCAGGGCATCCTCTGTGTGGAACACGTCTGCGTACACCTGTTCCAGTGTCTCCCGGCCGAGATCATTATATCCATATCCCGTCGTACCGGAAAAATGAATGTCGCTGACCCGGTTTTTCTGCATTGCAGCAATCACCTTCAACTGGTTATATTCCGCATTGCTGTCGATTTCCTCGAAGCGCGTTTTCAGCATAGCCTCGGTCCTGCTGCCGAATTCAAGTACTTCCCGGCTGATTCCAAGGTTTTTGTATATCTCTTCCAATTCCATTTTTCATTTCCTTTCATAACGGTAAAATTCAGTGATGTGCTGTCTGCGTCTCCTGATTGAACTCCGCGATTATATATTCAAGCACTTTTTCCCTGTCATTATCAAAATCAGGCAGGTTCAGCCAGCGCACGCAGCGTTCTCTTTTAAACCAGGTAAGCTGGCGCTTTGCAAAATGTCTTGTATCACGCTTCAGAATATGGATGGCCTCCTCAAGGCTGTACAAACCATCCAGATAATCCATAATCTCTTTATAGCCAAGTCCCTGCATGGATACCATCTGTCTGGTGCAGCCCATGGCCCTGAGAGATTTCACCTCTTCTATCAGTCCGTCCCGGATCATCTGATCCACGCGGCGGTCAATCCGTTCATAAAGAATCGCCCGGTCGGTATTTACGACATAATAGAAAAACTGATAGGGTGATTCCTTCTGCCGTTCAGCCTCGTTATGATCCGATATCTTCTCTCCTGTCTGATGATGGTATTCCAGTGCTCGGATGACCCTTTTAATATTATTCGGATGAATCGCGGCAGCTGATTCCGGATCCGCCTGTTTAAGCATGGCATGGAGAAAGCCGGGACCTTTTTCACGGGCCAGCCGTTCCATCCCGCAGCGGAAAGCGTTGTCCTCCTCTGTCTCCGTAAAATCGATGTCGTAGAGAAGAGCCTGTATATAAAAGCCGGTGCCTCCGGCAATAATCGGCAGGGAACCGCGGGAATAGATATCCTCCAGAGCTTCCCTGGCCTTTTTCTGAAACATGACGACATTAAAGTCGCAGGAAGGCTCCAGTATATCAATCAGATGATGGGGAATTCCATCCATCTCTTCTTTTGTGGCTTTTGCGGACCCGATATCCATATGCCTGTAAACCTGCATGGAATCAGCGCTGATAATCTCTCCCCCAATGCGTTTGGCAAGGCCGATGGAGAGGGAGGTTTTTCCTACGGCCGTAGGGCCTGTTATTATGATTATAGGTTTCTTCATATATTGTTCCTGCTATTGTCCTTGCTATTATTCCTGCATATGCGGTGATGCTTCCGAGTTGAAAACCGTTATATAGTTTACATAATTAAATTATGTAAACTTCCTATACGATTCGTTTGAATTTTTTCTCCAGCTCATACTTGCTCATGGAGATGATGGTAGGCCTGCCGTGAGGGCAGGCATAGGGGTTTTCCAGGTCCAGAAGCTGGTCAATGAGCACATTGGCCTCCTGGAAGGACATGGTATGATGTCCTTTGACAGCTGCCTTGCAGGACATGGAGGCCACCTTTTCATAGATGATGTCCGGGTTATGTACAGACATATCCTCCGAAAGCCCGTCGATCATCTCTGTCAGCAGTTCCTTCTTGGCAATGGAAAACAGGTTGGCAGGTACGCCGCGCACCGCGTATTCCCTGCCGCCAAAGGGTTCTATCTCAAAACCGATTCCCGTGAAATAATCCATGTATTTCTTCAGGAGAAGTTCTTCATTCATGTTCAGTGTGAGGATAATGGGCGGGTCCACCATCTGCATGTCATACTGCCGCGTCTTTAAGGACTTTACGGTATTCTCGTAGAGCACCTTTTCATGAGCGGCATGCTGGTCAATAATGAACAGCTGTTCGTTGTACTCCACCATCCAGTAGGTGTCAAACAGCTGGCCGATAAGCTTGTGCTTCAGTCTGGCCTTGGGGTCCAAAAGCTTGCCGTCAAACAGGTCCAGCTGTTCCGGCCCGGCGGTGCAGCCGGCTGTACCGGCTCCTGTATGGGCAGAAGCGGTACCGGTTGTGTCTGAATTCCCGGTCATACCGGGTTCTGGATGACTGGGGACTGTCTGGCCGGAGTCTGACTGACTGGGCGCTGTCTGGCCGTGGGCTGTCTGGCTGGAAATTGTTTGGCCGGGGCCTGTCTGACCGGAAGCTGTCTGACCAGGTGCCGTCTGGCCGGAGCCTGTCTGTCCGGAAACTGTCTGTCCGGAGTCTGTCTGGCCGGAGTCTGTCTGTCCGGAAGCTGGCCCGCCGGCCCCAATATCCTTCCCGGCAGAAACCGTGTTTTCCGTTTGATGGGGATTAACTGCGGCCGGGGAGACTGAACGCTTTTCCTGTTCCTTTCTTCTCTCCTTCAGCCAGTCAGGCATCAGCTCATTGACAAAGGATGGCCTGGGCGGGGCTGACTGGGTGTAAACTGAACCAGCGCCGGAGGACGGGCCGCCGTTCTGTACCTGGACGGGGCTGCCGGAGGTTTTCTGGCTTAGGTTCTCCCGCCTGCGCACCTCGAACGGCTCCGGGCGGGGAGCCAGTTTCTCTGCCAGCTGCCTGGCCTCCTTTTCCTGTTTTGCTTCCAGGCTGACCTGGGGGATCAGCTCCTTGTGGGCCAGGGCATTGCTGACAGCCCTTAACACTGCATGGTACACCTTTTCCCCGTCGGCAAAGCGCAGTTCCATCTTGGTGGGATGGACATTCACGTCCAGGGTATCCGGCTCAATATGGAAATGCAGCATGGTAAAGGGGTACTTGTGCTGCATCATATAGGGTTTATATGCCTCCTCAATGGCCTTGGATATAATGGAACTCTTGATGTAACGGCCATTGATGAAATAATTTTCATAATTCCGGTTGGATCTGGCTATGACCGGCTTGCCTGTAAATCCGGTGACTGTAATCCAGTCCTCATTGATTTCCACCGGGAGAAGGTTTCCCGCAATCTCCCGTCCGAATACAGTATATATCAGGTCCTTCAGGTTGTGGTTTCCTGAGGTGTAGAGCTTACTTTGATTGTTCTGTATGAAGCGGATGGAAATATCTGGGTGGGAAAGGGCAATCTTCTCCACCAGGGCCGCCACATGGGCGCCCTCTGTCATGGGTGTCTTAAGGAATTTCTTCCTCGCAGGCGTGTTGTAAAACAGGCTGCGGGCAATGATGGTGGTTCCCTCAGGGGCGCCTATTTCATCCAGTCCCTTCTCAACCCCGCCTTCAATCTGGTACCGGGAACCGGTAAGGCTGTCCCCTGTCTTTGTAATCAGCTCCACCTGGGCCACGGCCGCTATGCTGGCCAGGGCCTCGCCGCGGAAACCCAGGGAGGAAATGGTGAATAAATCCTCCACTGTCTTGATTTTACTTGTGGCGTGGCGCAGGAATGCCAGGGGTATTTCCTCCTTTGGGATGCCCCATCCGTTGTCGGTGACGCGAATCAAGGAACAGCCGCCGTCCTTGATTTCCACGGTTACGGCGGTGGCATGGGCGTCAACGGCATTTTCCAGCAGCTCCTTCACTACGGAAGCAGGCCGCTCAATGACCTCGCCGGCTGCAATTTTGTTGATGGTGCTTTGGTCTAAAACAGTTATGTTGGCCATGTTTAAGTTCCTTTCTGTCTGTACTCAGCCAAAAAGTATCTCTAAAAGCCGGCCCCAATCTCAGATGCCAGGGCCGGCTTTATCAGTTGCTTTTTACAGGTATATAATCCCTGACCTGTATCCACTTTACCGACTTGCCGGAACGTTCGGAAAGGAACGTGCGCAGGCCGTTTATGCAGACAGCGCCCATCTGTCTCTTATCCAGAAGATAGCCGCCATGGTCCCTGGTATATAACAACAGGCACTGCTGTGTCTCGCATATGTGGGATATCTGGCTGTATGCGTGGACTGCCCTGCCTCCGGAAGTTCTGAAATAATTCCGGTAAAATTCATAGGTCACTGTAAGGGGTTCTCCATTTTTGACAAGAAAACGCTTCCATGCAGTGTCCAGCTGCATCCGGTTGGAACGGTCTGAATTAAAGAGGCCGCTGCGGATAAAGCCCGGCCCCATGGTGCGGACCAGATACGCCAGAATCAGGAAGATAATGGCAGCGGTAAGGGAGTGAAAAATGCCAAATATGCGCAGGAGAATGGAAATTACGCAGCCGGCGCGGCATGTCCATAAGAGAGCCGTTAAGGTAAGCCACACCCAAAGGGGTGCAGACGGATTCAAATGTTTTTCCACGGAAACCATATGGTACAATGATTCCTGGTTCATCTTCATGTCAACCGTATAGCAGACGGACTGCGTCTCAGTCTGCCGGTCTTCTGTTATCATATCAGATTCCTTTTCCTTGCTGCACCGGCGGCCTTCCGCCCCAATACTGCATTACATAATGCAGTACGGTTTATCCCCTCTCTTTATATACAACAAAACCAGATAAAACACAAGCCCTTTTTACAGAACCATGGGCCTTGCCGGGTCAAGGGCATTACAAATCCATAAGCCCCTCCAGAACATGGACCTCCATGCGCCTCTGTTCCAGGTCCACATTCAGGATACAGTCACCGATGGCGGGAAGCATCAGTTCCTTTCCGTCCTTCATGGCAACCACATACACATCATTAGCCCCTGTTTCCAGCACATCCTTAAGGGTTCCCAGTTCCACGCCCTGGTCTGATACCACGGCGAGTCCAATCAGATCCGTGATGAAGTACTCATCGGGCGCAAGGTCCACGGCCTGCTCCCTGGTAATCAGCAGGTCCCTGGACTTATATTTTTCTATTTCATTTATATTGTCATATCCCTTGAATTTGAGGATGACCATGTTCTTGAAGAATTTCACATGTTCGATTTCCATGGGAATATGCTCTTTTCCTGTGTCAAGGATGACTTCCTTCAGCTCTTTGAAACGTTTGGCGTCATCTGTGGTGGGGAATACCTTTACTTCCCCTTTGATTCCGTGGGCGGAGGTTATGACTCCCACTCTCAGCATGTTTTCCATACACCTGTCACCTTTCTGTGATAAGTAATTTTACGGATAAATGTTCCGGGACAATATTCCCGGGCAATAAATGAACCGCCAGCCCTGCGGCCAGCGGTCCTTCATTGTCTGCGTACTGAATCCTGCTTACTGAATCTCAACGATTACTTTCTTGTCTTCCTTGGATGCAGCGGCCTTGACAACGGAACGGATTGCCTTTGCAATCCTGCCCTGCTTGCCGATGACCTTGCCCATGTCGGCAGGAGACACCTTAAGCTCAATCAGGGTGTCCTCGCCCTTCATTGATTCGGTAACAACAACTTCTTCTGGGTTATCGACCAGTGCTTTCGCAATCACTTCGACTAATTCCTTCATCTTAACACCTCATTGTCAACTACTGAATGCCGGCGATTTTTAAGAGCTTTCCTACGGTCTCAGTTGGCTGTGCACCTGTTGCTAACCACTTCTTAGCTGCTTCCTCGTCAAATTTGATGACACTTGGTTCCCTGGTTGGGTCATAAGTGCCGATTTCCGCGATGAATTTGCCATCCCTTGGGGATCTGGAATCAGCAACTACGATTCTATAGAAAGGAGCCTTCTTCTGTCCCATTCTTCTTAATCTCATCTTTACTGCCATGTGATTTCACCTCCTTGTGAATTGTTCTTATATTAGACATACAGGAGTATTCCTGTTTGACTAGCCTGGTCTGCGGATTGTGGTATCAGCATTCTGTGTCCTAAAAGGGCATCTTCATCTTGCCGCCCAGCAGTCCTCCCAGACCGCCGAATCCGCCTTTTCGCTTGCCGCCGCCCATAAGGCCCGGCATCTGCTTCATCATTTTCTTCATCTGGTCAAACTGTTTTACCAGACGGTTGACCTCGCTGACCTCCACACCGGCGCCTTTTGCAATGCGCTGTTTCCTGGAAGGGTTTATGAGGTTTGGATTAGCCCTCTCCTCCTTTGTCATGGAGAGGATGATGGACTCTACTCTGTGCATGGATTTCTCACCTTCATCCATATCCGCACCGGACAGCTGGTTTCCCATGCCCGGCATCATGGAAAGGATACTTCCCATACCGCCCATCTTTTTAATCTGCTGCATCTGGGTCAGAAAATCATTGTAATCAAATTCCGCCTTGCGCAGCTTCTGGCTCAGCTCCTTGGCCTGTTCCTCATCCACCTCGGCAGCCGCTTTCTCAATCAGGGACTGGATATCGCCCATTCCCAGAATTCTGGAAGCCATTCTGTCCGGGTAGAACTGTTCCAGGTCGGACAGCTTCTCGCCCATACCAACATATAGAATCGGTTTACCTGTGACTGCGCGGATGGAAAGGGCCGCACCGCCTCTGGTATCGCCATCCAGCTTTGTGAGGATGACACCGTCAATACCTATCTTATCGTTAAATGTACCTGCCACATTCACTGCATCCTGGCCGGTCATGGCGTCCACCACCAATATGGTCTGGCAGACATCCAGATTGTCCTTTATCTCTACCAGCTCATCCATCATGGTCTCATCAATGTGGAGACGTCCCGCTGTATCCAGGATAACCACGTTAAGTCCGTTCTTGGATGCGTGTTCCAGTGCCGCCTTGGCAATGTCCACAGGCTTGTTTTTGTTGCCCATGGAGAACACCGGAATACCTACCCGGTCGCCGTTAATCTGCAGCTGCTCTATGGCAGCCGGCCGGTAGATGTCGCAGGCAGCTAACAGGGGCTTACGTCCCTTTGCCTTCATCTTTGCTGCAATCTTGGCCGTGGTCGTGGTCTTACCCGCGCCCTGGAGACCAGCCATCATGATAATGCTGATTTCGTTGGAGGGCTTTAAGGAAATCTCGGTTGTCTCGGAACCCATGAGCTTTACCAGCTCCTCGGTCACGATTTTGATGACAGTCTGTCCCGGTGTCAGGCTTCCGAATACATCCTCGCCCACCGCCCGTTCCTGAACGGACCCGATAAACTGTTTAACCACACGGAAGCTTACATCTGCTTCCAGAAGCGCCATCTTGACTTCCTTTAACGCGGCTTTTACATCGGCTTCTGAAAGACGGCCTTTACCGCGAAGGTTCTTGAATACATTTTGTAATTTATCGGATAAGCTTTCAAAAGCCATGAAATAATCCTCCTAAGACTGCACTGCATTCAATGAATCACACATCAAAGCGTGCTGGTGATTTCTGCGGACAACCGCCTAATCTGGTCAATGAGTGCCATATCCCTGGTGCGTATGCATTCATCAGAGAGACGTTCCAGCTCGCCGGCTATCTCCTTGACTTTAATGAACTTGGCTACCAGATGAAGCTTGGCCTCATAATCCTTTAGTATCTTGTCGCATCTTTTTATCAAATCGTGGACACCCTGACGGCTGATTCCCTGCTCTCCCGCTATCTCGCTGGGGGAAAGGTCACCGAACACCACGTCCTCGTATATCCTGCGCTGATGTTCTGTCAGCAGTTCTCCATAAAAATCATATAACAAACCCTGTTCCACAATCTTTTCCATTTCAACCACCTGTGCTATCATACACGATAGAAAAAGGATTGTCAAGCATTTTTACTTGACAATCCAAAAAAATCAGCAGCAAGATACATCAACAAAATATGACAGCGGCAGTGGTATACATTTTCCTGTCACTGGTAATAGACATTTTTGTTTACGGATATCAGCAGTATGGCAGCGATAAAGCATCCTATAATAAGCGTTCGGTATATCCCTGAAAAACGGGCGCCAACCTGGCTGTCAATGAGGCAGAACAGGATACTGCCAAACATCAGGATGGTGGGAAGCAGTACAAAAAACAGGTATTTTACCTTGGAAACACTGTGGGGAGGCGGCGTGCACCGCACCAGCTTCACAAGGGGAAGCCTGGCAAGGCGGAAGCTGGGACCGAATGTTAAGGAAGCCTGATAAGCGATTCCCTCCAGCCGGACCAGGGCACAGGTGGATTCCAGCCGGATTGTCTCATAATTCAGATTCCTTCTGGCCGCGTAAAGAGCTGTCTCCCGCGCAAAGTCCTCCGGCGTCAGGATTTCCCCCTCAGGTTCAAAATAGATGTACTGGGAGTGGAGTTCCTTCTGAAACATCTTCCAGTCTTTCCTGATATCCTCCAGCCAGGTGTTTTCGCCATCTTCACGGCTGATTTCCTCCAGACATTGTTCCACGACCGAGGGTTTCAGCGTCTGCTGTTCTTCCAGTCTGGCACACATCTGTTCCAGCTTCTTTAACTGAGACATTTCCCCATCAATTCGGTCCAGGCGCATGCGCATCAGTTCGCTTAAGGTCAGCCTGCCCTCAAAAAATCCGCGGATATCCCGGATGGGGATTCCCAGCTGCCGCAGAAAACGGATTTCCAGCAGACGCTGTATATCTTCCTCGCTGTAATCCCTGTACCGGTTTCCCTCTGTGCGCCGGGGCGCTAAAAGCTCCTCGCTTTCATAATAACGTATATTTTTCCGGTCCAGGCCGGTACGGGCCTCGGCTTCTTTCATTTTCATAAACTCATCTCCTTTCTGTTTCTGATTTGATTATAAGGTATCCACCAACTGTACAGTCAAGGGAAATGAGTGAATTTTATTTGTTTTATATTGGCACTCCCTGAATCCCGGAAGGAATTAACACAATTAAAAAGGGAAAACAATTCAGTTTTCCCTTTCAAAAACAATGGCATAATTGCTGTTGCTTGTCAATACCCTTTTTTCGCTGGATGGGCTTATAATCTGGACCAGCCGCCATCCCTGGGCAGATTCCTCCCTGATAATATCTTTACACTTCTCAATTGTTTCAGCATTACCACTTTTCAAATCCCCGTCAAATGGAACTTCCACAAAATTATATTCATATTTTCCCATATCCGCAACTCTTTCTCTTTTGATATTTGCACTTATTATAGCGCTGGATATCATAAAGATACTATGGGAATTTATAAAGGGCATATAAAGATTATATATAGATTCAGGAATAGTTCCTATTATCGGTCACAGAGGGGTTTGTAATTCTCTTCCTTCATAATGCTTGTATAGGCAGGGCGGATAATCTTATCCATATTAATCAATTCCTCAATACGGTGCGCGCTCCATCCCACGATTCTGGCGATTGCAAAGATGGGCGTGAACATTTCTTCCGGAATATCCAGCATGCTGTATACAAATCCGCTGTAGAAGTCCACATTGGCGCTGACGCCCTTGTAGATTCTGCGTTCCTCGGTGATAACCTTGGGGCCCAGCTCCTCAATCATGGAATAGAGGGCAAATTCTTCCATACGGCCTTTTTCCTCTGAAAGCTGGCGCACAAAGCGTTTGAAAATCTCGGCACGGGGGTCTGACTTGGAATACACTGCATGGCCCATTCCATAGATAAGGCCCTTGCGGTCAAATGCCTCTTTGTGAAGCAGTTTCTTCAGATAGGATTCCACCTCATCCCTGTCAGTGACATCCTTTACCTCACTCCTTAAATCCTGCATCATTTCCACTACCTTGATGTTGGCTCCGCCGTGCTTGGGTCCCTTTAAGGAGGCCAGGGCTGCGGAGATGACAGAATATGTATCTGTGCCAGAGGAGGTAACCACATGGGTGGTGAAGGTGGAGTTGTTGCCGCCGCCATGCTCCATATGCAGGATTAACGCCAAATCCAGTACATGGGCTTCCACCTGCGAGTACTTCATGTCGGGCCTCAGAAGGCGGAGCAGATTCTCTGCAGTAGAGAGATTTTCGTCCGGGCGGTGTATGTACATGCTGCCGTCCCTCTCATAATGGTTATAGGCATGGTAGCCGTACACAGCCAGCATGGGCATTACGCTGATGAGCATCATGCACTGTCTGAGTACATTGGGAACCGTAATATCCCAGGCCTTCTCGTCATAGGAAGCCAGGGTGAGAATACTCTTGCTCAGGGATATCATCATATCTTTTGTCGGTGCTTTCATTACTACATCACGGACAAAATTTGTGGGAAGTGTACGGCTGAATGCCAGGCTTTCTTTAAATTTTGTAAGCTGATCTGCATTAGGAAGTTCTCCGAACAGAAGCAGGTATGCAATTTCTTCAAAACCATATCGGTTTTCTCTCACTACACCGCCAATCAAATCATAGATATTATAACCTCTGTAAAATAGTTTTCCTTCGCAGGGGACCTTTACTCCATCCACTACTTTGTTGGCTTCGATTTTGGACACCTTCGTCAGACCCGCTACCACGCCGTTTCCGTTTTTATCACGGAGACCCCTCTTCACGTCGTACTTTTCATACAGCTCCAAATCAATCCTCTCATCACTCAGACAAATGTCTGACCACTGGCTCAAGTTGTCCATAAATTCCTTTGTTTCAATCATGCAAAACCTCTCCTTTCGACTGTTTGATTTTCTCTTATAAAATTCCTCCTGTAAAAGTGGTATTTTTACTATTTTATTCCATTTTAAGATTTTTTGCAAACTTTTTTTACTTTTTTGTATAAATAAAAGTTCAAAACAGGAAGGATTCCTGCTCTATCACCTGTTTTTCAGCACAGATTTTGTCTATGAGGGGCTGAAGGAGCGGTTCGGTGGTCCGCTGCAATTTTTCCAGTTTACTGGTTTCTATAGGTTCACTGTAGGCCATATACTGATCATACGTTTGTGTATCCATAAGGTATGGATACAGTTTCGGGAAAATGCGTTTCTTAATATATTGAAATATCTTGACTCCTCCATAATCCAAGTCGCCGGTGTGGAGATAGGTCGTCCCGCAGGAAGTCCGGATGCTGGACAGAACCCGTTCCAGATGAATCTCGCATTTTCGGATAATACATTCCAGCGGTGCGTTCATAAAAGGCTTCCCATCCCTTTCTCATAATGACGTTCTCTATTATGTATCCGCAAACTCATTCCTATCTTCTTCATCCTGCATCAGCTCCACAAAGCGCTCCCGTTCAAATTCCTGGATGGATATGGACTTCTTGTTGGGGTTTGCAAAGACAAAGGTCTTGTCCACGTTTTCCACGTAATTCTGGATTTTGTCATTGGTGGCGCTGATGATGGCCTGGAACCCAAGGCCGCGGATGAGTTCAATACAGCTGGCCACCTTCTCCCCGTCCATCTTGGAAAATGCTTCGTCCAGCACCACCAGACGTATGGTTGGATTGCGCTCCACCTTGGAGGGCAGATTGATGCGGTAGGCCTGGGCAAAGCTGGCCAGAAGAGCCACATACAGCGGGTTCTGTCCTTCTCCGCCTGAATTCTTCTTAATCATTTTGCTCAGCCGTATTTTGATTACCTCGTCTTCATTCTGTATAAGCTGCTGCATGTCAAAGGACAGGTAGGTGCGGTAATCTGAATACTTATCCATGTTCCGCCTGGCCTCGTCCATCTGCTCCGGGGTAGCGTTTTCCGGGGGAATGAAAATACTGATGAGTTCATTCATCAAATCCCCATACTGTTTTTCATGCTCTATGGTAAACAGGTCCATCTGGTTTTCATAGGAATAATTGAGGTCGGCCGGATTGATGTCCAGTGAATCATCCATAAACATATCGTAGAAACGCCCGTCAGGTCCTTTGTTGCGGCCGATAACAAACTGGTATTTGTCCTTTCCGAAATCCAGGCGGCTGATGATGCGGTTCAGCTCATCCTTGCGTATCAGGGCCTCCCGGATTGCGCTGCGGATTTTATACATAAAGTCATCCCGGAAATGTTCTACCGCGGATTTGGCCTGCTGCGTGGCTTTCTGCTTGTATTCTTCCAGATTATCGCATTTCAGGTCGCTTAAAAGGCGGTCATAGGCAGCATTATCTCTGGCGTTTACCGTAAAATTGCGGTTGGGGTAAGTCCTGATATAGCTGGTCCTGACGGCCAGAAGCTCCTGAAAAGCTGCTTCCCTGGCCTCAGACAGTTTGCTGCACCTGGCAATGAAGGTTTCCTTTTCCCTGTCATAGCGCACCGTATCCCTGGAGGGCAGATAGGCTGACAGTTCGTTGTCATAGTCAGGATTCTGCTTTAACTCCCGTTCCTTTGACGTGAGAAGGGACTGGCTGTCAATGGACTTATTCCGGCACCCTTCTATCTCCCGCTCTTTGTCACGGATCAGCACATTCAGGCTGTCCCTCTCCCTCTTTTTGCCGTCGCAGAGCGTGATAACCGCCTGGCGGTCCCGTTCTAACTGGTCTACATTTTGCTCCTTTAAAAGCTCCAGCTTCTGTATCAGTTTTTTCTTTTCACGCTCCTTGGCTTTGTAGCTGTTTATGTCATTCAGCCAGTCCATGTATTCCGCGGGTTCGGCTGAGAGCCAGGGGAGGGCCAGGATTCTTAGGGACTCCCTGGCCGTTTCATCCAAAGGCTTTTTCTTTTCCTCCAGGCTCGCCAGTTCCTGCTCCAGAAGACGGATACGCCTCCTGACGCTGTCCTTGCCGATATAGGCAAATTTAGTGTAGTTATCCGGGTTGATGTGCTGCAGGCGGAAGGTGTGGTAGAGCATGCAGCCGCTGGTGATGCCGATACGGCATTCCCTTAATTCTTCTATGGTATTGCACTTGATGACCTTTCCAAGCAGCAGGTCTATATAGGGTTTTAAGTAGGACTCCCTCACAGTCACTTCCTCTGAGAGGGCGCCTTTTTGTACCTGGGGCTGGTTCTGGGATGCCTTTTCCGTATCCAGCACAGCCACATTGAAGTATTCCTTTTTATCCAGTTCCCCGTAGATTTCCAGGGCGGCTCTGGCGTATTTAGGAGATACCACCAGATTTAATTTATTGTTTCCCAGATAGCCCTCCACCGCGTTGCGCCACTCATCTCTCTTTACGTCCAGCAGATCGGCCAGCACATGCACATCCACGCTCTTACCAGTTTTCTCCAGAAGGCGGCGCTGGATGTAGCTCCTGGCATTTTCCAGGTATTTGGGATAGGCTTTGCTGCCAGAACGAAGTTTTTCCAGTTCATCTCTTGTCTGCTTTTCCTGCTTTTTGAGCTCTCTGACACCGGCAGCAGCTTCCTGATGCTGTTTTTCCGTATCTGTACGCATGGATACCATGTTTTTTTTCAGTCGTTCCAATGTCTCCAGGTCAATGGTGCGGTTTTCAAATTCCTCCATATCCCAAAGGGTCTGGTTGGAGGTGATGTCCTCTTCCTCCCAGCGCTTTAAGGCGGTTGCGGTCTGCTGCCACCTGGCTTCGCTTTTTCCCAGCTGTTCCAACAGTTCATTCAGGCTCTTAAGCTGGCTTTTCAGCTCCTCATATCCTGTGGAGGCAATACGGCGCAGCAGCTCGTCGCTCTGCCGGGTCAGCTCGCCAATCTGTTCGTCCACTGAGCTTCTGGCCTGAACCTGCTTTTTCAGGTCCTCTCCTGCCAGCTTTGCCCTGTCAGCCAGGGTACGGACCTCTGACTGAAGCTGCAGAATCTCCAGTTTCTGCACAAAGTAGGAACATTTTTCGATCTGCTGTTCCTTGTCAGCATAGGTTAGGAATCTGTCCTCAATCTGTTTTAAGGATTGGATTTCCGCACATGTGTCCTCTATTTTCTTTCTCATGCGGCCGTACTGCATAACACTTTCCTGCATGTCCTCGATATGGATATCCTGCTCCATGCAGATGTATTCTTTTACAAAATCCTCCAGTTTGA
>OIYD01001451.1_pt1 | contig 14036 bp, 10 predicted proteins | sample 1588141 | NCBI WGS metagenome assembly OIYD01 (sample SAMN03283259) | human gut metagenome | biome: human-associated habitat; material: feces | host: Homo sapiens | place: USA | collected 2013
TCTTCAGCGCGCCGCCAAAGGAACCAATCGCGGTTCTGCAGCAATTCACAACATAGAGCTCTTTCATGATCTTCCTCCGTTTTTATAAAAATATGGGATTGGCAGCTCCGACGGCTCTTCGTCAGGCGCTGCCGCAGACGCCAATCACAAGTTGAGGGTGGCGGCGAGAGTTTGTCAAAAGAAAAACATGATTGCCAAATTTTTGACAAATGCTCATACACCAACCGCTTGCTGATTTGATTATACTGGGTTTTTCCTGCCCCGTCAATGCAAATTTCTGTGAAATTCGAAAATTTGTTAAAACATTATCAAAACCTCTGCGAATTTCGTCATTTTGCCAAAATTGGCACAAACACCCATCAGGCAACCTCTCCGCCGGAGGCATCCAGCTCCGCCCGGGCGGCGATGAGCTCGTCGTAAAACCGGCTCACATCCAGGTCCGCATAGGTGCGGGTGGTGGAGATGTCCGCGCTGTCCGCCGCAGCCTGGAGCAGGGCGTCGAAGTAGTCCGGGGCCACGGCCTCCAGGTCCACGGGCTTGCGCAGAATCAGGTAGAAGCCGTCATCCGCCTCCACCACGCCGCTGAACTGGCCCTCCTCCAGGGCCTGGGCCGCCTCCTCGCAGGCGGCGGGCAGCGTGCCGTCCCCCACAGTGAAGGTGTATCCGGACGGATGCTGGTCCCGGTCCGTCTCATCGCTGTAAGTGGCGGCCAGGACGGCAAAGTCATGGGCAGGGTCCGCGCTGCCGTTCAGCTTGGAAAAGGCCTCCTCCGCCCTGGCCCGGCAGGCGGCCACGGCCTCCGCGTCCGCCGGGTCCGCGGCGGCGGTGGAGAGCCAGATGTGGTCCACGGTGAGGTAGCCCTGCTCCTGGGCAAAGGTCTCCAGGTCATGCTCCGCGGGGGCCAGCTCGCTGCCCTCCGTGCAGTAGAGGTCGTACAGGTGCTCGTAGAGATAGTAGTCCCCGGAGATGGCCTCCGCTTCCGCCCGGTCCAGCCCCATGCGGGCCAGCACGGCCAGATAGGCCTCCTCCCCGCCGTACTGGGCCGCCCACTCCCGGTCCATGGCAGTCCGGTCCTCGTCGGTGAGGGTGCAGCCGTAATCCTCCGCCCAGGTCTCCACTGTGGCGTACAGGGCGGCGTTCTGCAGCGCCTGGTCCTTGGCGTAATCCTCCAGGCTCTGGCCGGAGACAGTGTCCCCCCACTGGATCCCCTCCCCGCTGTCGTAGTAGTCGGCGATGTAGTCGCAGGCGTAGGCCAGCCAGTAGAGGTATCGCTGGGCGGACACGTCCCGCCCGTCCACGGACAGCAGCACAGTGTCCGGACGGATGCCGGACGCCTCGCAGAGAAGTCCCCCCTCTGTGTCTCCGCCCCCGCAGGCGGTGAGAGAGAGGGCGGCCCCCAGGGCCAGGCAAAAAGCGATGCATCGTTTCATCACGGTTCTCCTTTGTCATTCCTCGCAGATTCCGTGGAAACGCCCCGCACAGGACAGGCGGGGGACGTCCCACCGCCACCATCCTATGCGGGGCATGGCAAAAACATGATGAAACTTACGGGGTCCCGCCCGCGGCCTCCTCCGCGGCCAGCTTCAGGTCCTCCACCAGATCCCGGGCGGCCTCCAGCACATCCTCCCCGGGCTTGAGCTTCAGGGTGAGGGCGGGGATCTCCCCCGCCGCCAGCGTCAGCCGCTGGCGGTACTTGGCGTGGCCGCACACCGCCACCAGGGCCTGTGGGTGGAACACTCCCAGCTGCAGCCGCAGGAGGCTGCCCTTCTGGGAGATATCGGACACGCCGGCTTTGGCCGCGGCAGAACGCAGCAGGGCCACGTCCAGCAGGGCCAGAACGGACTTGGGCGCCTCGCCGTAGCGGTCCAGCATCTCGTCCAGCAGATCCGAGGCGTCCTCGTCCGTGCGGATGGCGGCGATGCGGCGGTACAGGTCCATCCGCTGTTCCGCCGAGGGGACGTACCGGTCCGGGATATGGGCGTTCACCGTCAGGTCGGCGGCACACTCCGTCTCGATCCGCTTCTCCTCGCCACGCTCCTCCAGGACGGCCTCCTCCAGCAGCTTCAGGTACAGGTCGTAGCCCACGCTCATGAGATACCCGGACTGCTCCGGCCCCAGCAGGTTCCCCGCGCCCCGGATCTCCAGGTCCCGCATGGCGATCTTGAAGCCGGAGCCGAACTCCACATACTCCCGGATGGCGGCCAGCCGCTTGGCGGCGGTCTCCTGGAGGATCTTGCCCCGGCGGTAGGTGAGATAGGCATAGGCCCGCCGGGCGCTGCGGCCGATGCGGCCCCGGATCTGGTGGAGCTGGGCCAGCCCCATCTTGTCCGCGTCCTCGATGATGAGCGTGTTCACGTTGGGGATGTCGATGCCGGTCTCGATGATGGTGGTGCAGACCAGGATGTCCGCCTCCCCGTCCACCATGGCCTGCATGACGGAGGACAGCTCCTGCTCCGTCATCTTCCCGTGGCCGGTGACGATACGGACCTCCGGCCCCAGCATCTTCTGGAGCCGGGCGGCGGTGGCGTCGATGCTCTCCACCCGGTTGTGGAGGTAGTATACCTGGCCGCCCCGGCCCAGCTCCCGGCGGACGGCATCCTCAATGATGGCCCAGTCGTGCTCCAGCACATAGGTCTGCACCGGCTGGCGGTCCGCCGGGGGCTCCTCCAGGGTGGACATGTCCCGCAGGCCCGAAAGTGCCATGTTCAGCGTCCGGGGAATGGGGGTGGCGGAGAGGGTCAGCACGTCCACCTGGCGGCTCATCTCCTTCAGCCGCTCCTTGTGGGTGACGCCGAACCGCTGCTCCTCGTCGATCACCAGCAGGCCCAGGTCTTTGAACGCCATGTTTTTCTGAAGCAGCTTGTGCGTGCCGATCAGCAGGTCCACGCCGCCGTTTTTGGCGGCCTCCAGGATCCGCTTCTGCTCCCTGGCGGGAGTGAAGCGGGACAGCACCTCGATCTTCACCGGAAAGTCCCGGAACCGGCTGACGGCGGTGGCGTAGTGCTGCTGGGCCAGGACCGTGGTGGGCACCAGAATGGCGGCCTGCTTCCCGTCCAGGATGCACTTCATCACGGCCCGGAGGGCCACCTCCGTCTTGCCGTAGCCCACGTCGCCGCATAGCAGCCGGTCCATAGGCCGTGGCTTCTCCATGTCCGCCTTGATCTCCGCGATGCACCGCAGCTGATCGTCGGTTTCGGTGTAGTCAAAGGACTCCTCAAATTCCCGCTGCCAGGGGGAGTCCGGGGAGAAGGCGAAGCCCGGCCGCTTCTGCCGCTCGGCATACAGCGCGATGAGGCCCCTGGCCAGATCCTTGGCGGCCTTCTTGGCCTTGGTTTTCTGCCGGGTCCACTCGGCGCCCCCCAGCTTATTGAGCTTGGTGCGCTCGGTGTCCTCGCCTCCGCCGATGTACTTGCTCACCAGATCCAGCTGGGTCACGGGGACGTACAGGCAGTCCCCGCCGGCGTAGTCGATCTTGATGTAGTCCTTCTCCACGCCGTCCACCGGCATCCGCTGGATGCCCACGAACCGGCCCACGCCGTGGTGCTCATGGACCACCAGGTCTCCGGGGGACAGGTCGGTGTAGGACTGGAGCTTCTGCCGGTTGGAGTCCTTCTTCACCCGCTGGCGCTTGCGCATGGCCGGGGCCGTCAGCTGGCCCTCTGTCAGCACCGCCAGCTTCAGCGCCGGCCACTCGCTGCCGGCGGACAGGGCCCCCAGGGAGAGGCGCACCTCCCCCGCCGCAGGCATGGCGGCGCCGCTTAGATCCAGGGTGGCCGGGATGCCCTTCTCCTCCAGCAGCCGGTGGAGATTCTTCGCCCGGGTCTCCCCGCCGCAGAGCACCAGCACCGCGCTGCCGGAGGAGCGGTAGTGCTCCAGATCCGTGACGGCGGTCTCCAGGCTGCCGCCGTAGGAGCTGAGCTGTTTGGCATTCATGGTCAGGAGGCCCCGGGGCCGCAGGGGGTGCCGGGAGGTGGGCAGAGAGTCCTCCAGGATCACGGGGAAGTCCTCCAGCGCGGCGTACAGTTCCTCGGCGGTGAGGGTCAGATGGGCGTACTCCCCCGCCAGCACCCCGGCGGACAGCAGCGCCTCCACGTCCTGCTTCTGCTGGAGGACCGTATTCTTCACCCGCTCGTCCACCCGGCCGCTCTCACTGAGGAACACCACCGCGTCCGGAGGCAGGTAGTGGACCCCGGCGGTGACAGTCGGATAGATGGCTGCCAGATACCGGTCCGCCGCCCCCGGGGCCGCGCCGCTGCGCAGCCGCTCCGCGTCCTCCCGCAACGTCTGGACGATGGCCTCCGTCTTCTGCTTTTTCGCCAGCTTCTCCGCCAGGGCGGTCAGCTGGTCCGCAAGACCGGGCAGGCCTCCGGGGGCGCAGTGGGGCAGCACCTCCGCCGCCGGCAGGATCCGAGCGGAGGACACGTTCCGGGTCCGCCGCTGGGTGCCGGGGTCGAAGGCGCCCATGGAGTCGATCTCATCGTCAAAAAACTCGCACCGCACCGGCTGGTCCATCAGGGGAGAGAACACGTCCAGAATGCCGCCCCGCAGGGCGAACTGGCCCACGCCCTCCACCTGCTCGCACCGGGTATACCCGGCGGAGAGCAGTTGCTCCGCCAGCGCGCCCAGCTCTGCCTGCCCCCCCACCTCCAGGGTGATGGCCAGGGACCGCAGGGTCTCCGGCGGCAGGGTCCGGGCCATGAGGCCGTCCGCGGTGGCCACCACCACCGGCGCGTCCCCCTGGGCCAGGGCGTACAGCGCCGCCAGACGGCTCCGCTCCCAGTCCCGAGAACCCACGGCCCCGGGGCGGAACTGCCACTCCCGGCCAAGCAGGGTCACGGGGCGGCGGCCCGTCAGGGTCTCCAGATCAGCGGAGAGGACCTGGACCTCCCGCTCGTCCCCGCAGAGGAACACCGCCGGACGGCCGCAGGCTGCCGCCACCGCCGCGCCCACGCAGGCCCGCTGCACCGGCTGGAGGCCGCTGACCGCCGCGGGACAGCCGCCCTCCTCCACCCGGCGGATCAGCTCCGCCGCCTCGGGGATAGTCTGCAATTGTCTCAGAAACTGTTCCATAGGATGTGGTCCTTGTCAACATGAAAAATTGGGAAGACTCTCTGGGCGCCGGGCCGCTTCCGGGCGCATGGCCCGGTGGGCGTTCTCCGCCCGGCGCCTGTTTGGAGGCAGGGGCTGTAAAGCGGATGGACATGATTCTCCCACCCAGGTCATATCCACCGGCACGATCCGGGAAAATGGATCCGTCCTTAGTGTATTCCCCTTTACCGGGCGCCATGCCCGGCGGCAAAAAGAGGCGCGGCGAGCCGCCCTATTGGACGGCCCTCATTCAATTGAAGTCATTCATGGCCTTCTGACAGCCATGTTCAATGATACATTCCGCCGCGTCGATGGCCCGGCGGAAGCTCTCCACCAACACCTTCCGCTCCGCCTGGGAGGGCACGCCGATGACCCAGTCGATCATGTCGCCCCCTTCGCCCGGCGCGCCGGTGCCGATCTTGATCCGGGGGAAGTCCTGGGTCCCCAGGTGGGCAATGATGTTCTTGATGCCGTTGTGCCCCCCAGCGGAGCCGGTGGGCCGCACCCGCAGCTTCCCCACCGGCAATGACACATCGTCATAGATCACCAGCACGTGGTCGGCAGGGATCTTGTAGAACTGCACTGCCTCCCGCACCGCCTCGCCGGAGAGGTTCATATACGTCTGGGGCTTCATCACCAGGCACTTGGACCCGGCGAAGGGGATGATGTTATAGGCGGATTTGAACTTGACCTTGTTCAGCTTCACCCCCGCCTGCTCCGCCAGCAGGTCCACGGTGAGAAAGCCCATGTTGTGGCGGGTGTGCTCATACTTGGCCCCGGGATTTCCCAGGCCCACCACCAGCCAGTCCACGGCGGCGGATTTGGCGCCTAACAGCATGAAAAAAACTCCTTTGCAACGTCAGCCAAGGCGGGAAAGTTCCCTTCCCCGCCTTGACCAGTCCATTATTGATACGCAGAAATGCCGGAGCTCCGCCGCTTCTCAGCGGAACAGCTTGGAGATGGAGATCTCCTGGTAGATACGCTCGATGGCCTCTGCAAACATGGGGGCCACCTGCAGGTATTTGATCTTGCTGCTCTTTTTGGGATCAATGGCGGGGATGGTGTCCAGCAGGGCCAGCTCGGTGATGACGCTGTCGTTGATCCGGTCAATGGCCGGGCCGGAGAGCACGCCGTGGGAGGCGCAGGCCTGGACGCTCTTGGCGCCGCCCACCTCGATCAGGGCCTTGGCGGCGTTGCACAGGCTGCCGCCGGTGTCCACCATGTCGTCGAAGAGGATGCAGTCCTTGTCCCGCACGTCGCCGATGACGTTCATGACCTCGCAGCTGTTGGCCTTCTGCCGGCGCTTGTCCACGATGGCCAGATTCATGTGCAGCTTCTGGGCAAAGGCCCGGGCCCGGGACACAGAGCCCACGTCGGGAGAGACCACCATCATGTTCTCGCACTCGGAGCCGTACTTCTTGGCGTAGTAGTCCACAAAGATGGGGTTGCCCGCCAGATTGTCCACAGGAATGTCGAAGAAGCCCTGGATCTGGGAGGCGTGCAGGTCCATGGTCAGCACCCGGTCCGCGCCCGCGGCGGTGAGCATGTTGGCCACCAGCTTGGCGGTGATGGGGTCACGGGCCTTGGCCTTGCGGTCCTGCCGGGCATAGCCGTAGTAGGGGATGACCGCGGTGATGCGGCCGGCGGAGGCGCGCTTCAGCGCGTCGATCATGATGAGCAGCTCCATGAGATTGTTGTTCACCGGGGTGCAGGTGGACTGGACCACGAACACGTCGCTGCCGCGGACCGTCTCGTACAGGGAGACGAAGATCTCCCCGTCGGAGAAGGTACCGACCTCCGCCTCGCCCAGTTTGGTTCCCATCAACTTGCAGATCTCCTCCGCCAGCTTCGGATTCGCGTTGCCGGAAAACACCTTGATGTCCTTGCCGTGAGAAATCATTGTTTGAACGCCCTCTTTCTATGTTCTGAATGTTCTTGGTTTCTGTCAGTAGGATCGATCAGCCGAAGGAGCATCAGTGCTCCTGCCCGTACAGCTTCCGCCGCCGTTTGGCCCACCCCTCCTTGTTCTCCTGCTTGGCCCTGGCCACGGCCAGCGCGTCCGCGGGCACATCCTTGGTGATGGTGGCACCCGCCGCGATATAGGAACCCGCGCCCACAGTCACCGGCGCCACCAGATTGGTGTTGCAGCCGATGAAGGCGCCGTCCTCAATGGTGCAGCGGTACTTCTTCACGCCGTCATAGTTGGTGGTGACGGTGCCGCAGCCGAAGTTGACCTTGCGGCCCACGTCGCTGTCCCCCACATAGGTCAGGTGGGAGATTTTGGTGCCGTCACCGATGGCGGAGTTCTTCACCTCCACAAAGTCGCCCACCTTGATGTCGTCCCCGATGGCGCAGCCGGGGCGCACGTAGGCAAAGGGCCCCACGTGGGTGCGGCTGCCGATGGTGCTCTCGTTCACCTGGGAGGCATTGATCTCTGTCTCATCGCCGATGACGCAATCCCGCACCACGGCATTGGGACCGATGGTGCAGCCGCAGCCGACGGCGGTCTCCCCCCGCAGGATGGTGCCGGGCAGGAGCATGGTCCCCCGGCCGATGGTGACCCGGGGGTCGATATACACCGCGTTCGGGTCCAGCACCCGGACGCCGGCGCGGATGTGCCGCCGGACGATCCGCTCCCGGAGCAGGGGCTCCAGCTCGGCCACGGTCTCCAGACTGAAAACCGGCACCCAGCCGGGGATCAGCTCCGCCGCGGAGACGGCATTGGTCATCTTCTCCTGCCAGACCGCCTGGAGCTCGTAGCCGGCGGCGCCGTAGACAAAGCCGGGGCCCGCCTCCTCCATGGGAAGGGCGGCCCGGACAAACACGGCCACCGGGTCCGGCGTGTTCAAAAAGTCCAGCAGCTCGCTGTGCTGCTCAGAGATGGTCACGTCTGCGTCCTCCGGGAAGCAGGCGCGGACCTCCTGGGCAAAGCGGGGGCTGGAGACAGCAAAAAACCGCTGCACGCCGTCGGCCAACAGCTTGTCACTCATCCATTTTAGGATCGGGCAAAATAACACGGCTTCCAGCATCAGCGGTTTGGAGTGCGCCGGGAGGGAGGAGTCCTCTTCCAGAAAAAACACGGCGCGCTGCGGAAAATCCATGGGTTTTCTCCTCCTTGTTCGTTCGTATTTTTTATTATAACAAATATCTTGGGAAAATCCAGTATTTCCGGCGAATTTATAAAAGAAATTTCCTCCAGATTTTTCTTGTACAGGGACGTTTTTTTGTGGGAGACAACAGATCCGCTCCTGCGGCGCCCCCTCCTTCTGTCATTTCCGGCATTTTGCAGAAATCCAGCCGGATTTGTCGTGATTTTTTCTAAAAATCCGGTTTTCTTCACACATTACAGTTGAATTTGCCGGGGCGACGCGGTACAATGTGTTTTGACTGCATGAAAAGAGGGGGACAGCTGTCTATGCTTCATATCGTACTGGTGGAGCCGGAGATCCCACAGAACTGCGGCAATGTCGCCCGCACCTGCGCCGCCACCGGCAGCCAGCTGCACCTGATCCGCCCCCTGGGCTTCGACATCTCGGAGAAGGCCGTCCGCCGCGCTGGCCTGGACTACTGGAACCTGGTGGAGGTTTTTGATTACGAGAATCTGGAGGACTTTTTCCGCCGCCGCCCCGAGGCGGAGCGGGACCTGTGGCTCACCACCACCAAGGCGCCCCGGTCCTATCAGGAGGCCCGGTTCACCGCCGACAGCTGGCTGTTCTTCGGCAAGGAGACCGCCGGACTGCCTCTGGCTCTCCGGGAGCGGTACCGGGACCGCTGCGTCCGCCTGCCCATGGTCAGCGAGGCCCGCAGCCTGAACCTGAGCAACACCGTGGCCGTCTGCGTCTACGAGGCGCTGCGGCAGAACGGGTTTCCGGGCCTGCTGGGAACCGGCGAGATGGCCTGGGGCTGAGCCCCGCCGGGCGGCGCCGATTCCGCTGGGGAGGCCCGGCTGCTTTTACAGGGCGCGGAGCGGCCTTGCATTGCAAGGGGGCGGCCGGGGGTGAATTTCCATCCTTCGGTCCATACTAGTCCCTGAACGCGCTGACACCGCCGCCGAACGCCTCTGCGGCTTCGGCTGCGTTGGAATGAATCATGAGGAATCCAATGGAACGAGATCAGATAGGAGGACATCTCAGATGAATACCCATAAAAAGACGGTCCGGGATGTGGAGGTGCGGGGCAAAAAGGTCCTGCTCCGCTGTGACTTCAACGTGCCCCAGGACAAAGAGACCGGCGCCATCACCAGCGACAAGCGCATCGTGGCGGCGCTGCCCACCATCCAGTATCTGCTGGAGAATGGGGCGGCGGTCATCGCCTGCTCCCACCTGGGCAAGCCCAAGAACGGCCCCGACTCCAAGCTGAGCCTAGCCCCGGTGGCGAAGCGCCTCAGCGAGCTGCTGGGCCGGGAAGTGATTTTCGCCCATGACGTGGTGGGCCCCGACGCCCAGGCCAAGGCGGCCGCCCTGCAGCCGGGACAGATCCTGCTGCTGGAGAACACCCGCTTTGAGCCCGGCGAGACCAAGAATGACCCGGAGCTGGCCAGGAAGCTGGCCGACATGGCGGATCTGTATGTGTCCGACGCCTTCGGTGCCGTGCACCGGGCCCACGCCTCCACCGCCGGCGTGGCGGCGTACCTGCCCGCCGTCTCCGGCTTCCTGATCCAGAAGGAGCTGGAGTTCCTGGGCGGTGCCATCGCCGACCCCAAGCGGCCTCTGGTGGCCATCCTGGGCGGCAGCAAGGTCTCCTCCAAGATCGGCGTCATCAACAACCTGCTGAACATCGCCGATACCATCATCATCGGCGGCGGCATGGCCTATACGTTCTCCGCCGCCCAGGGCGGCAAGGTGGGCGACAGCCTGCTGGAGGCCGACTGGGAGAGCTACGCCAATGAGATGGTGGAGAAGGCAAAGGAGAAGGGCGTAAAGCTGCTGCTGCCGGTGGACACCGTCTGCGCGGACGCCTTCGCCCCCGACGCCAAGAGTCAGGTGGTGAAGGCCGGGGAGATCCCCGACGGCTGGCAGGGCCTGGATATCGGTCCGGAGACGATGAAGCTGTACTGCGGCGCCGTGGCGGACGCGGGCACCGTCATCTGGAACGGCCCCATGGGCGTCTTTGAGTTCCCGGCCTTCGCCAAGGGTACTGAGGCTGTGGCCGAGGCCCTGAGCCGTACGGACGCCATCACCATCATCGGCGGCGGCGACAGCGCGGCGGCTGTGGAGCAGCTGGGCTACGCCGACAAGATGACCCACATCTCCACCGGCGGCGGGGCCTCCCTGGAATTCCTGGAGGGTAAGGAACTGCCCGGCGTGGCCTGCCTCCTTGATCAGTGAGCTGCTGTGCCGCCGATCCACCGTTGCGGCATTGCGTTTCCCGGTTCCTCCCGGAGCCGTCAATCGCGCCGCTGGAATTTTTGGAGGGCAAAGAGCTGCCCCGCGTGGCCTGCCTCCCGGATGCTTAAAGAGGGGGACTGTGTCCCCCCTTTACATTCCTCCTCACCAATCTGCGGACTGGTGACACCGCCCAGGGCGGCTGAGGCAAAGTATTTTCGCCACGCGCGCCCTGAGGCGAAAATGGATTTGAATGTTGCGGCCGCTTGCGGCGGCCGCGCCGAATCCGTCCCCAAACGCGCTTCATTTGACTTGACAAACGGGCTGGAATTCTGTATAAAAAAAAGGGCCTTTCGGGGAAAATGCCCTGGAAATGGCCAAAACCTGCGCATCAGATCGCGGAGAACGCGATTGCGGATAGATGAAGACATAAAGGAGAAGAGATCACCATGAATCGCAGATATCGCAAAACGGTTATCGCCGGAAACTGGAAAATGAACATGACCGCCACTGAGACGAAGAAATTCGCCGAGGAACTGAAGAAGATCATGCCCCGGGCCAAGTGGTGCGACACCCTGATCTGTGTCCCTGCCTGCAACATTCAGACCGCCGCCAAGGCGTTCAAGGACCTGCGGATCTCCGTGGGCGCCGAGAACGTGTACTTTGAGGAGAAGGGCGCCTACACCGGCGAGATCTCCGCCGACATGCTGAAGGATCTGGGCGTGAAGTACGTCATCGTGGGCCACAGCGAGCGGCGGCAGTATTTCTGCGAGACCGATACCACCGTCAACAAGAAGGTCCACGCCGTGCTGAACGCCGGCATGAACCCCATCATCTGCGTGGGCGAGAGCCTGGAGCAGCGGGAGACCGGCATCACCGACGAGTGGATTGCCCTTCAGGTGAAGAGCGCCCTGTACGGCGTGCCCGCCGACAAGCTGCGCCGCTGCATCATCGCCTATGAGCCCATCTGGGCCATCGGCACCGGCAAGACCGCAACTGCCGAGCAGGCCGGCGAGGTCTGCACCAACATCCGTGCCACCATCCGCAGCCTGTACGGCGCCCGGGTGGCCCGCAGCGTCACCATCCAGTACGGCGGCTCCATGAACCCCAAGAACGCGGCGGAGCTGCTGGCCCAGCCGGACATCGACGGCGGCCTGATCGGCGGTGCCGCCCTGAAGCCCGACCAGTTCGTGGACATCATCAACGCAGCCAACCAGGAGTGAGCTCCGGCAGAGCGGTTTTGTGAGAAAGCGAGCGAGACGAGATTTCAATGAACAAAACACCAACAACCCTCATCATCATGGACGGCTTCGGCCTGCGGCAGGAGACGGAGGGCAACGCCATCCGCGCCGCCGCCACGCCCCGGCTGGACCAGTTTTTCCGGGAGTATGCCCACACCACGCTCCGGGCCTCCGGCCTGGACGTGGGCCTGCCGGACGGGCAGATGGGCAACAGCGAGGTGGGCCACACCAACATCGGCGCCGGCCGGGTGGTGTTCCAGGACCTGCCCCGGATCACCAAAGCCATTGCCGACGGGAGCTTTGATGAAAATCCCGCCTACCGGCACGCCATGGACGCCTGCCTGGAGAAGGGCACGTCCCTGCACCTGATGGGCCTGCTGTCCGACGGCGGCGTCCACTCCCACCTGGAGCACCTGTTCGCCCTGCTGCGGCTGGCGAAGCGAAGGGGCCTGGAGCATGTGTATCTCCACGCCTTTCTGGATGGGCGGGACGTATCCCCCACCTCCGGCGCAGACTTTGTGGCGCAGACCGTGGCACAGTGCCGGGAGATCGGCGTGGGCAAGATCGCCACGGTCATGGGCCGGTACTATGCCATGGACCGGGACAAGCGCTGGGACCGGGTGGAGGCGGCTTACGACGCCATGGTGTACGGCGAGGGCGCCGTGCAGAATCCAGACCCGGTGGCCGCGGTACGGGAGTCCTATGACCGGGGCGTCACCGACGAATTCGTGGAACCCGTGGTCTGTGATGCCGAGGGCACCATCTCCGACAATGACAGCGTGATCTTCTTCAACTTCCGGCCCGACCGGGCCCGGGAGATCACCCGGACCCTGGTGGACCCGGAGTTCGACGGCTTCACCCGCCAGTTTTTCCCCGTGACCTTCGTGTGCAACACAGAGTACGACGCCTCCATGCCCAATGTGGAGGTGGCCTTCCCCCGGGTGACGGTGCGCAATGGCCTGGGGGAGTATCTCAGCCAGATGGGCATGACCCAGCTGCGGATCGCGGAGACGGAGAAGTACGCCCATGTGACCTTCTTCTTCAACGGCGGGTCCGAGACTGTGTTTCCCGGTGAAGACCGGGTACTGGTGCCCTCCCCCAAGGTGGCCACCTATGATAAGCAGCCGGAGATGAGCGCGGCGGAGGTGACGGACAAGTGCGTGGAGCGCATCGAGTCCGGCGCCTATGACGTGATCATTCTGAACTTTGCCAACTGCGACATGGTGGGCCACACCGGCGTCTATGACGCGGCGGTGAAGGCCGTGGAGACCGTAGACAGCTGCGTGGGCCGGGTGGTGGACGCCACACTGAAGATGGGCGGCATCGCCATGATCACCGCCGACCACGGCAACGCCGAGCAGATGGCGGAGCCGGATGGCAGCCCTATGACCGCCCATACCACCAATCCCGTGCCTTTCATTCTCTGCGGCGCGGGGACCGAACTGCGCCCCAATGGCCGCTTGGCGGACATCGCCCCCACCATGCTGGACGTGATGGGCCTGGCCTGTCCAGAGGAGATGGACGGCAAGACGCTGATCGTGAAGTGACCAATTTCTGAGAGAAAAGAGACCGCTTTCCAGCGGTCTCTTTTTGTATAATTCCTGGAAATCCTGCCCATACTTCCCTCAGACCCAAGATCGAGGGAGGTATGATACATGGCAAATAAAGTCAAATCCCTGCTGGGCGGGCCAGGCTTTTACGCGGTCCTAGCCCTGTGCGTCCTGGCGGTGGGCGTGGGCGGCTACTTTCTGCTGTTTGGGGAACCGGCCCAGACGGAAGCGCCCACCGGCCCGGACACGGCAGCCTCCGCACCGGTGGAGGACCTGCCGGAGCACGAACCGGTGGTGGAGACCGTGCCTCCGGAGGAACCGGAGGAGGAGACGGAGCCCGTCGTCATGCCGGAGGTGACCATCCCGGTGGATGACACGCCCGTGGTGGCAGAGGAGCCCCATGTGGTGGTCCTGCCCATCCAGGGAGAGGTGCTGACGGCATTCTCCGTGGACCAGCTGCTGTACAATGAGACGCTGGACGACTGGCGGACCCACGACGGGGTGGATATCGCCGCGGCGGAAGGCGATGCCGTCCTGGCCGCCTGCGCCGGGACGGTCTCCTCCATCACCGACGATCCCCTGATGGGCACCACCGTGGTGATCCAGCACAGCGGCGGCTATGAGACCACCTATGCCAATCTCCAGGCGGAGCCCGCCGTGGAGACGGGCGACACGGTGTCCGCCGGACAGACCATCGGCACAGTGGGAACCACCGCCGCGGCGGAGGCCGCCCAGGGCGCCCACCTGCACTTCTCCGTTGCAAAGGATGGGGAAGCTGTGGACCCGGGCGCATTTCTCAACAGCTGACGCAGCAGCGGCGGAACGGCAAAGGC
>OIYD01001486.1_pt1 | contig 13745 bp, 11 predicted proteins | sample 1588141 | NCBI WGS metagenome assembly OIYD01 (sample SAMN03283259) | human gut metagenome | biome: human-associated habitat; material: feces | host: Homo sapiens | place: USA | collected 2013
TTGGCAGGCAGCAGTATGACATGGGATGAGTCATCTGTGACGCCCCGTATCTTGTAAGGTTTCTGCCTGCACCAGATGTATTTTCCCGCTACATCCAGACCTCCGAACAGTTCCATGGCCAGACCGCTGCTGATAAGGCATCCGTCCTGGTCCGAGCGGTAGCCGTATGTTCCTCCAATCAGCCTGGAATATGACGCCATTTCCATGAGTCCGTATACAGCGATGCAGTCCGCCTCCCCGGACCTTCCCAGTCCGGGGTTCATTACCTTCAGCCTTTTTGCACGGGACCATGCTGTGATTTCAGGCAGCATATTCCTGCCTTGTTCCTGTTCACTGTCCAGTGCATGGGTAATCAGCTGTTTCTCTACCGCGTCCCCTTCCCCAAAGTACATGAATACATGGCAGCCGGCATCCCTCATGGTCCAGGCCAGGATGGTCCCAAAGCCCCATAAGGCGGCAATGAGTATAAGTATGATCCATTTTTTCATTCTTCCACCACCCTGACCCGGTCTCCTTCACTCACTGGTTTGCTGGATTCTGTAATCAGCTTCATATCCTTTGTCACAGGACCTGACACAGCAGCGGCAGAACTGCTCTTTTCCAGTACATCCACCTGGATTCTCACCGCCTTTTGTTCGTCACCCAGTATGGTTTTTTCCGGCTCTGCAGCCAGACAGTAATATCCTTTATTATCCTCACGCAGTGCCTCAATGGGAATGACACAAGGGTATGCCCCGGATTCCATGTTCACGGCAAAGGATACCAGGTCTCCCAGCCTTCCCTCGCCTTCCTGCATCCTGGCTGTCACCTGGATTTTCCCGTCCTCTGCCATCTGGTCCACGGATTCCACCTCTGTTTCCACATTCTTTGACTGCCCTGCCAGCTTCACCTGCATCATGGAGCCCTTTTTCAGGAGACCTGCCCCGGCTGTCTCCTTGTCAATCTGTGCTTTCATCTCCAGGCCGCCCACAGCCAGCCTGACCTGATGACCGTCCTGGATCCGGTCCCCTGCCTGTAATCCGGTATCCACCACAACCCCATCCACCGGTGCCTTGATTTGTCCTTTGGAGTCTATGAATTCCTCTATCTTCCTCTGCTTTTTTTGAATTTCCTCCATATCCAGTTTCATGGACTCCTGTTTCAGGACGGACATCTCTCTTGCGGCGGCTTCCCCTGCCGCTGTACCGGCATCCGATACCCTCGCATTTTCCACCTTTTCCATGGCCTGATACAGGCCTTCCTCCAAATCCTGAACCTTTCTTCCAGCTTCCTTAAGCTTCTCATCCTCAGCCTTTAATGCATCCTCATACGCCTTTAGCAAGTCGTCCTGATTTTCCCTTTCCCCGTAATCCACATCCTCATAATCTTCCTCGGCCGCATACATTTTTGCCCTGGCCTCCTCCACCTTCAGGTCCTCTTCCTCCCGGATGTCCTCCAAATCCTCCCCCGCTCTCTCAAGTTCCAGCTCAGCCCGTTCCAGCTCTTCATCGGACCCCCCTTGCTCCTCCAAACGGTCCAGTTTTTTCTGTTTATCCTCCACCTCCCGCTCCGCCTTTCTCACAGCAGAATCCCTGGACTTCTGGGCCGACTCATATGATCTTCTGGCACTTTTCATAGCCTTGCGGTTATCCTCCTTCACCTGTTCCCTGGTTCTGTTCTTTTTCTGCACATAATCGTGTTCCAGCTCAATGGATGCCTGCTCATGGTCCTCCTTCGCCTCCGCAAAATCCTGGTTTCCCAGCTCCAGGGCTATCTGGGCAGCGGCCAGCTGCTGCAGAGCCAGGGTCTCTTCAGTCACCCGCGGCACTGAGGCAAGGGACATCTGTTCCTGTTTCAGCGCCAGCTCTGCCTTTTTGTATTCCAGGGACAGGGCGTCGCGCTCCTCCTCAAGTCCTTCCATCTGAAGGGTCAGGACCGTGTCTCCTGCCTTAACGGATTGTCCGGGCCTGGCTGCAATTTCCTCCACCTGCATATTCTCCGGCAGTGATATGTATACCGTTCTTCCGGCAGTAAGCTCTCCCTCTCCCTGTATTGCGTAGGGTATCACATCCTGCTTTCCATACCCTGTCTTCACCCGTATGACGGTAAATGAATCCAGGGCCCTGGACAGAAAGGTCAGAGCTGCCATAAGGGCCAGGAATATGGCCGCTGCTTTTTTCACGTTCATTGACTCTCACTCCTTGATTCCTGATGCGGCAATCCCCTGCTCCAGTGTCTCCTGGCCCATGATGAACAGAAGGACAGGAAGCATCATCATGATGACCGAGGCAGACCAGGCAGCGCCTGCCTTATCAGCCGTAATGTCCGGCAGATAAAGGGACAGCGGCCAAAGTCTCTGCTCCTTTAAAAATGTCATGGGCTGTTCAATGGCATTCCAGTATTCCAGGAACCCCAGCACCAGCATTGAAATGATTCCCGGCCGTCCCACCGGTATTCCTACCTTCATAAATATAGAAAAGTCACCGGCTCCGTCCAGCCTGGCCGCTTCTATGAGAGGCGTTGGGATGGATGCAAAGAATTTTGTCATGATAAAGACGGGAAAAGCGGAAAAGATTCCCGGCAGAATGACAGCCAGATGGGTATTTAAAAGATGGAACCGCTTAAGGACCAGATAACTCGGGACCATGGTCACCTGAAAGGGCTGCATCATGAGAATGATATAGAAAAGAAACAATGCCCTCTTACCGGGAAAACACAAGTGGGCAAAGGCCCAGGCTCCCGGAAGCGCTATAAGCAGCTGCCCTGCTAACACCAGCCCGGTCTGCAGGCAGGAATTCCAGAACATCACATAAAACCCCGGAGAATCCACAAGCAGCTCCACAAAGGGGCTTAGCGTTGGATAGGAGGGAATAAGGGCTGCCTTTATGGGGGCGTTTCCCATGCCAAAGACAGCGCCGAAACGTTCCAGCATTTCCCCTTCGGACATCAGCGCGCTGCCTGCCATGAGTAAAAGGGGAAGCCATATAAAAAGACACAGCAAAACGAGGACCGCATGTATTAAAATACGTTTTATCATCTCTTTTTCCTCTTCCAGGTCCATAGCAGCACCGGAATCAAAATGGATGTCTCCACCATCACGGATGCCGCGCTCATCTTCTGAATGTCCAGGGATACAAACCAATGGTTGAACAGGTGCTGGAGCATGTAGATACTCTCATGGGGATAATCCCCTGATATAAGGTATGCCTCCCTGAACACCTTAAAAGAATTGATAACAGACAACACCAGCACCAGAAAGGCCGTACTTTTCAGCCCCGGCAGAGCAATATGGAAAAAGCTCTGCCAGGAACCGGCTCCGTCCACCTTTGCTGCCTCAAAAAGCTCTTTTGGAATTCCGTCCAGTCCGGCCAGCCAGAGCATCATATCGTAGCCTGTGTTTTTCCATATATAGGTCAGCACCAGGATATAAAAGGCACTTCCCTGATTCAGCCAGTCCTGTTCCCTCCCGCCTACCCATACCGCCAGCTGGTCAAGGAGCCCCTGAGGATAAAGCAGCAGCTTCCACAGCAGCACAACGGAGGCCACCGGTATGGCCATGGGCAGCAGGAGCGTTGTCTTATACAGGTTCCGGCTGTCCGCGGCCGCTGTCACAAGCACCGCTGCCCACAGTGAAAAGGCCATCAGCACAGGGATGCACACCAGGATAAAATGCAGGGTATTCTTCACAGCCAGCCGGAATGCCTGGCTGTGAAAGACCTGTATGAAATTCTCCATGCCCACAAACTGCCCGCCCACTGCCTGGAAAAAGGAGCGGACCACCACATTCACAAAGGGTATGAGCACAAATATGGCTGTCCCCCCAAGACTTGGAGCCAGGAACAGCCATGGCCTCAGATTCCTGAGATAAATGCCAAATCGGTTCCCGGAAGATTGATTTATAGCTTTTCTACTCCGAAAAATACAGCATTGCCTTGTTCTGCGCATTCTGAGCCGCCTGTTCCAGGGACAATCTCCCCTCAAAATATCCCTTTGTCTCATTGATGATAATATCCGTCAAAACCCGGTCCATCCGAATGGGGTGATCCGCCTTTGCCGCCACATCAAACACCAGCTGGCGTTCTTCCTTTGTAGGCCAGCTGCCGGTCAGCTCGTAACCGTCATCTCCGCTGACTGCAACGGATGTATCCTTATTATCTTCCCGATCCACCCAGTCCCGGACTGCCAGGGTATTGACCGGAAGACCGTCTGAAAGGTCCTTTGACTGGACGTCGCGTCCCAGCACAAAGAGAATGAATTCCCTTGCCATCTCCTTATTTTGGCAGGCCTGGTTGATTCCCATGGTGCCTGAGGGCAGGTAGGAGGCGTTTACATTTTCCATGGTAAATCCGTGTTTTCTCTGTACTGCCAGAGGCAGCAGGATATTGTACATGCCATCTATCTTGTCGATTGCAACGGCACTCATCCCCTGGTCCACACGGCTATATTCGCTGCCCAAAAGTCCGTCCAATCCCGGCATAAGGTTATAGACATTGCCCCGTCCCCCATCCTCGGATTTATCAAAGGCAGACTTGGCGCCATTTGCCTCTCCCAGGACCTTCACTGTCTCCAGCAGCTCCTTAATTTTATCCGGATACGGCTTTCCTGTCCGCATATCCACGACTTCATCGTACCGCAGCATCAGAATCTGACGCAGCAGACTCTCATAATTTGTCTTGGGCCGCAGGGGAAGATTGGACGAATCCTTCTGGTAGGCTCTCATGGCTTCCATGGACACAAGGCTGGCTACGGCCTGGCTGTCCCCATAGGCAGCCAGCAGCGTCATCCTGGTGGGAATCTGGTAAATACTCCCGCTTTCCTCTGTATAAGGCTTTGACACCTGCTCCATCAGCTCTCCCGAAGCTATCATGGGACTTAAGTATTCCTTCATGTCCTCAAGAATCCCCTTTTTTATATAGGACTCCGCCGGGAGACCGTCCAGAACCAGCAGGTCCGCCCCATTTCCGCCTAAAAGCTCTGTATTCAGGGCCCTTATGGTGTCGGATACCGTGGTGCTGCCTGCCGAGGTCTGGCCGTCAATCAATTCCACCCTGACATCCGGGTGTTCCAGCTGGAACATGGACGCAGCCTGGCGAATGGTATCTGTCTGTTCCAGGTTCAGCCCATATACAGTCAGTGTCTGGGTAGGCACGGAAGGCATCTGAGGGTCATAGGTATAATGCTTCAGCTCTTCCTTGCCATCCTGGGACATCCAGACATAAAAATCATTCTGGTTTCCCGCAAACAGCTTCCTGAGATTGGCGCTTGGAAGGCTCAGGGAATTAAGGGTGCCGTCAGCCACGGTCTCCCACAGGCTTCCCCCCTGGTTCATATGGTGGATTCCCTGGGGATTGGCAATGTATATTCCCCCGCTGCCGTCCGATGCCATGGGGGCCCACATGTCAAAATCCGGTGACTGGAATGGTATCTCCTCTTTGGCGGACGCCGACATGCCGGAAATATCGTAGCTGATATAGGAGCTTTCGCTGTACGTGATATACCGGTTCCCCATGAGCAGTCCCGTTCCCTTCCATTCCATGGAACTCAATTGCCGCGTGATTAAGGATAATCTGTTCCCTGTTCCTCCTTTGTTCAAAACGATTAAAGAGCAGAGCAATACGGACTGGGCAGAGATGTACAAGGTATTCAACATGGGACACCGTCTTGAAGTATATCTGTCGCCCGAACATGCCGAGGAAGTTATTGCCATCAGCAAGAGTTTCGGCATCGATGCACAGATTGTTGGACGTATTGAAGAAAGCAACCAGAAAGAACTGATTATCAATAGTGAGTTCGGAGAATTCAAATACTAATTCAATGGCAGACAACAATACCATATTAGAGAAACTCGAAGGGCTTGTTGCCCGCTTCGAAGAAGTATCGACGCTGATTACAGACCCGGCAGTGATTGCCGACCAGAAGCGTTACGTTAAACTCACCAAAGAGTACAAAGAACTGGGCGACCTGATGGAGGCCCGTAAAGAATATATCCAGGTGCTGAATGGCATCGAGGAAGCCAAAGAGATCATCTCCAATGAAGCAGACCCGGAGATGCGGGAAATGGCACGCGAAGAATTGGATGCCTGTCAGGCACGCCAGCCGGAATTGGAAGAGCATATCAAACTCCTCCTCGTGCCTGCCGACCCACAGGACAGCAAGAACGCCATCCTCGAAATTCGTGGAGGTACAGGCGGTGACGAAGCCGCTATCTTTGCCGGAGACCTTTTCCGCATGTACACCAAATATTGCGAAACAAAAGGTTGGAGGATGGAAATATCCAGCGTCAACGAAGGCGCAGCAGGCGGATTCAAGGAAATCATTTGCAGCGTTACGGGCGACAATGTATACGGAACATTGAAATATGAATCGGGTGTACACCGCGTACAGCGTGTTCCGGCTACTGAAACTCAGGGGCGCGTGCATACTTCCGCCGCATCCGTAGCCGTGCTGCCCGAAGCAGAAGAGTTCGATGTAGTGATTAATGAAGGCGAAATCAAATGGGATACTTTCCGAAGTGGTGGTGCCGGTGGACAGAATGTAAATAAAGTTGAATCCGGTGTACGTCTGCGCTATGTATGGAGAAATCCAAACACCGGTGCTTCCGAAGAAATCCTGATTGAGTGTACCGAAACACGCGACCAACCGAAGAATAAAGAGCGTGCCCTCTCACGTCTGCGTACCTTTATTTACGACAAGGAACATCAGAAATATCTGGACGATATTGCCTCCAAGCGAAAGACAATGGTATCTACCGGAGACCGCTCCGCTAAAATCCGTACCTACAACTATCCGCAAGGACGCATCACCGACCATCGTATCAACTATACCATCTATAACCTCTCCGCCTTTATGGACGGTGACATTCAGGACTGTATCGACCACCTGATTGTAGCGGAAAATGCAGAACGTCTGAAAGAAAGCGAACTGTAAACCAACAGGTTAAGAAGCAGAGCGAATGAAAGGACAGCTACTACATAAAGTATTTCATACCCTGACGGAAGCGTTTCAAAATTGCCTGAGGCGCTTTCCTTCTACAGTATGTTTTGTCCTTGCACTTACCGTCTATTTAGTCTATCTGGTAGCTACCGACATGGATGATGACAGGAAGCTGGTGATGGTTCTGGGTTACTATTTTTCTATCGGTACGTTGCTCTCACTCACTCTCCACCTGTGGAGCGAAGAGATAAAGAGCAAGATTAAAGGAGTGATCGTACATATAGTAATGCACGTATTGCTGATTGCCGATGCGGTGTACCTCTACAGCCTTTCACCGGAACAGTCGCTTACCGAAATAGGCATAGCCCACGGAGCCGCCATCCTGGCACTGTGGCTTTCGGCTTTCTTCCTTTCATTCATCAAAGAAAAGAATGATATTCCAAGCTGGAACTTCACTTCATACACGGTTGGTGCTTTTGTCACGGCCAATGTGGTGGGGCTTATCATGAGCGGTGGAATCAGTCTGCTGGTGTTCTCGCTTCGCCAACTCTTCAACGTGGATGTAAGTTGGAATTGCTATCTATATATTCTTATTATATGTAGCGTATTGCTTCCGATGTTACTCTTCCTTGGCATGCTGCCCAAAGATGAACAAAAACATAACCGAGAACCGCAACCCTCGGAGTTCCTGAACGGCACAATACATTTTCTCTTTCTCCCGCTCATGGCAGGATACCTCCTCGTGCTTTATGTCTATGCAGCCCGCATTTTTATCAGTTGGGAACTGCCCACAGGCTGGGTATCCTGGCTCGTGGTAGCGCTGATGGCAGGATGTATCGCCATTGAATTCGGGTTGTATCCCGTGCGTATTCAGGAGAAGAAACCTATAAACGAATGGATTGCGCGTTGGTTACCCGCTTTGGTATTGCCGATGCTGGTACTGATGACAATCGGCATTATACGCCGCTTCAACGATTACGGCGTCACCATCAATCGCCTTTACCTTATAACTCTCAACATCTGGTGCTACATTGTTTGTATTGGACTCGTCTTCACTAAAGCCCGGCGCATCAGTTGGATACCGATTTCGTTCTCCATCCTCTTTCTGCTAACTTCGGCACTGCCAGTCAATTATGCAAGTATCACCCGGAATATCATGCGCAGCAGCGTAGAGAAAGAGCTGAAACGCACTAATTTAAAACTACCACTCACCCGTGAACAATATGATGACTGGATGGAATCGCTCCCGGCAGAAACGGCAGTGCAAGTAAACGACAAGTTCAGATATCTGCGCAACTGGTTCGGACGGAAAAGTATAGCCGACCTTGTGGACAAGGATGCCTCATTCTATTCTTCTAAAAATTACGGTACTACCGATACAACAGACGATTCCGATTCCTTTGTATCATACAGCGGCAAGAGTTCACATCAAGTCAGCATCCAGATACCGGACGGGTACCATCAGTTCATAGTCGTGCCGGATGGAGATATACAGGACAGATACTTCCACATACCATACGACTATTTGGAAACAGGGATACTACCTGTTCCCCTTACCACTCAGACTAATAATAAGAACGATACGATCTTCATTGACCTGAAAACAATGGAGGCACTTGATAATCACAAATATAATCAAATGCCCCCTACCCGATTTAAGTGTAATTCCGACAGATGCCTTTTCATGCTTACAAGTTTCTCTCTGGATTACAATAAGAAAAGGAAAGATGCTCTCAGGTTACGCATAGAAGGCTACTTATTCAAGAAATAACCAAACGAATTATAAACAGATTAAATAGATTCAGTAATGGATAAACAACAACTTTTTGAAAATATCAAGCGTAAGAAATCATTCCTCTGCGTAGGTCTGGATACAGACATCAAGAAAATCCCGGAACACTTGTTGAAAGAAGAAGATCCGATCTTCGCTTTCAATAAAGCCATCATCGACGCAACGGCTGACCTTTGCATTGCCTACAAACCGAACCTCGCTTTCTATGAGAGCATGGGCGTGAAAGGCTGGATTGCTTTTGAAAAGACTGTGAAATATATCAAGGAAAACTATCCCGACCAATTCATCATTGCCGATGCAAAGCGTGGTGACATTGGAAATACCTCTGCCATGTATGCCCGCACATTCTTCGACGAACTGGACATCGACTCTGTAACCGTAGCCCCTTACATGGGTGAGGACAGTGTTACTCCATTTCTGACTTACGAAGGCAAATGGGTAATCCTCCTGGCACTGACAAGCAACAAAGGTTCCCACGACTTCCAGTTGACGGAAGATTCCAACGGCGAACGCCTTTTCGAAAAAGTACTGCGCAAGTCTCAGGAATGGGCCAACGACGGACAGATGATGTACGTGGTAGGTGCCACACAAGGCCGCGCTTTCGAAGATATCCGCAAGATTGTTCCCAACCACTTCCTGCTTGTGCCGGGTGTAGGCGCACAGGGTGGCTCACTGGAAGAAGTTTGTAAGTATGGTATGAACTCCACTTGCGGACTGATTGTAAACTCCAGCCGTGGCATCATCTATGTGGATAAGACTGAAAAATTTGCAGAAGCTGCACGCAATGCCGCAAAGGAAGTGCAACAGCAGATGGCGGAACAGTTAAAGGCTATCCTTTGATAGCCACTGAATAGCTAAGAAACTTAATGAAAAGGTTATCAGAAAACCAGCAGCAATCATGAACCAAAGCAAGATTGTCATATATCAAACCCAAGATGGAAAGACTTCCATTGATGTGAAGCTGGAGCAGGACACTGTGTGGCTTACGCAAGCCCAAATGGCTGAGTTGTTTCAAAAAGATAGAACTGTTATTGGGCGGCATATTAATAATGTATATAAAGAAGGTGAATTACTCAGAAATACCACATGTGCAAAATTTGCACATGTGGGCACAGATACCGATCAGACTTATGAAACAATGATTTATAACTTGGATGTCGTCATTTCCGTAGGTTACAGAGTAAAGAGCCAAAGAGGTACACAATTCCGTATATGGGCAAACTCTGTTCTAAAAGACTATTTGATTCGTGGTATCGCCGTCAACGACAATCGCTTAAAGCAGCTGGGAGAGGCCATAAAAATATTAAAACGCACCACCAACCAACTTGACGCCCAACAAATGCTTGCCGTAGTAGAGCAGTACACTATGGCCCTTGACCTACTGGACGATTATGACCATCAGTGCATCAGAAAACCCGACGGGAGTAAAGCAACGTATGTTTTGACCTACGAAGAATGCCGTAATGTAATAAACAGCATGAAGTTCAATACAGACAGTGATCTCTTCGGCAATGAAAAAGATAAATCTTTCTATAGCAGTATCGGCGCTATCTACCAAACCTTTGACGGAGAAGATGTTTATCCGTCCGTTGAGGAAAAAGCCGCCAATCTACTCTATTTCATAACCAAGAATCATTCATTCAACGATGGCAACAAGCGTATTGCAGCTACCATATTCCTCTATTTTCTGCAAAAGAATAGAATTCTATATCATGAAGACGGAGAGAAACGCATCAATGACAGTACACTTGTCGCAATAACCATCATGATAGCCGAATCAAAAACAGAAGAAAAGGAGATTATGACAGGATTGGTTATGAACTTCTTAACATAAAACAAAACCATCATCAATGCAACAGTCGACCTTTGCATCGCCTACAAACCCAATCTTGCTTTCTACGAAAATATGGGCGTGAAAGGCTGGATCGCTTTTGAGAAAACTGTGAAGTATATCAAGGAGAACTATCCCGACCAATTTATCATTGCCAACGCCAAATGCGGTGACATCAGAAATACAGGAATTGGGCATTGATCTTTAACCAATTTATTACTATATTTGAAAACAGGATTTAAGTGTAAAACCTGAATCCTGTAGTTTTCTATTTACACAAAATCATGGACAATGCCTCATACACTACCAATTCCGCTTGATTTACTTCAAACTACAACATATGATATCTACAAAAAGGCATTACTTTACACATAACTAAAGTAGCACTGTAAAGACGTATAAAGCACATTTACACTTCTCCTGAATTAAACCTGTTACATTTAATCCCTTTGAACACAGAGATACAGAACTTTTCTCCCCAGTTACACTTATTTCTTTCTCTTATACCGTCGTGTCTCTATGTTTAATCCTTCGTTTTAAATAAAAGTAGAATCAATCAATAAAAATATTTGTCCAAACGCTTCTTTTCTTTATTTTTTTTTTAATTTTGTAATGTTTTCCACTCTAATACTTTACTTTATAGAGTAGTTGAAGTAGAAACAGGCATATATTTAAGAAAGACGTCTATTTTATGCATTGTCTTTGATGTATCAAAACTTTGCGAACTTCGAACTCAGCCAAAAGCAAAGCAGCTGTATATGTCTACAAGATATGTTTATACCAATTTCGTATCTTTAGTAAAAGATGCGAAAATAGTTAGATATTGATGTGGACTTTTAGTGTTGCTTATTCCAACTGAGTGAACAATGCAAGACTGTGATACGAGGGACAGCGACAAGTACAGATTCCTGCGCCTCTTCTTTATTATATGAGTTACACTTATATCTAATTTATGAATCGTCCGATCTGGGAATTTGTCGGCAAAATATCTTTTTGACACTATGATGCGGATATGCAAATTAGTAAATTATTTCTTTATCACAACAGTATTAGCAGTAGGTTTTACTATGCTATATAGTTGTAATGGCATAGGCAGCAAAAGCTGTCCCCGCTGTAAAACATTCAAGACGGAACCAATCCGTAATGCTTCAAACGTTCAAAAGCCTATTGTAAATGTGTATATGGAAAACTCCGGTAGCATGTTTGGATACGTCAACGGGCTAACCGAGTTTGAAGAATCCGTATATAGCTACTTGTCTGATATTTGTTTAAACTGCACTGATTCGATGAATTTATTCTACATTAACAGTAGAATTATTCCACTAAAGCAGGATCTCAGCCAAACCGCTCGCATCAAAGATTTTATAAAGAAGTTATCTCCCAATCATTTTGTAAATGCCGGTGGTTCTTTAGGCACAACAGACATTTCAGAAATGATGACCTCTATTCTGAACAAGACGGATGACAAAACGGTTTCTATCTTCATTTCCGATTGTATTTTTTCTCCAGGAAGAGGCGTAGACGCTTCTACCTATCTTGTAAACCAGCAGATTGGTATTAAAGTAGCTTTTGCCGATAAATTGAAACAGGATAACGACTTCTGTGTAAAAGCATATCAATTGAAAGGAAAATTTAAAGGCAACTACTTTAATCGATTAAACCAAGCGACTGTAATCAACGACGTTCGTCCTTTCTATATGGTGTTGATGGGACGTGAGAAACTAATAAACAATATCACAAAGAAAGTGTCCGAAGAAAAAATCAAAGGTAGAGGAGTTGAACATTCCTTTGCCATCAGCAATACAGTGCATAAGGTTGGCTATGAAATTACCAATACCTATAGAATCGGTACGTTCAAAAAGTGCATGAAAAGTCCCAAATATCACATAATCAATGCCCAAAAAGCAGATAAAGGGAAAAATCAAGGAAAATTCATGTTTACTATAGGAACTGACTTTTCGGGTTTACCGATTGCAAATGACTATTTGCTCGATCCAGAAAATTATACACTAAGTTCCAAAGATTACGAATTAAGCGTCTCCACTCCCAAAGAAAAAGGAAAGTATTCTCATCTGCTAAGCCTTACATTGAGCCCCAAAATACCAAAACCCGGAAAATACGATTTAAAGATAGCATTGAAAAAACAATTGTCATCATGGATCATTCAATGCAACGACGAGGAGGGATTGAACATCAGACAAGGAAATGCCATGCAACAAACCTATGGTTTAAAATTTCTCTTTGAAGGCATATACGAAGCCTTCACCAACGACGGCAACAGCGACTTCGCAGAAATAAAAGTATTTATCAACTAACATTTATAAATTATGGATTTTATAGGTCGTATTTATTGCTTTCTCGAATCTCTATTCGGAGAGCAACTGGGTGAATATCTTTGGGGGTATAATTGCGAGACAGATGATTATACCAATCCGCTTCTCTTTCCACGTATTGCTTTGTTCTGGTGTCAGGGCTGATGTCTGTCGATGCAGTCCACACTTAAACCGTGGAACATATAGAGCGGGCCCATCCATTCGGAGTCACGTTTGGCCAGATAGTCGTTTACGGTCACCACATGTACACCGTTTCCGGTCAGTGCGTTGAGGAATACGGGGAGGGTAGCCACCAATGTCTTACCTTCACCGGTTGCCATTTCGGCAATCTTACCTTTATGCAATACGACGCCACCGAACAACTGTACATCGTAGTGTACCATGTTCCAGACAATTTCCGTACCGCCGGCTTGCCAGTGGTTTTGCCAGATGGCTTTGTCGCCTTCAATGCGTACGAAGTCTTTCGTGGCAGCCAGATGGCGGTCGAATTCCGTAGCTGTAACTACGATTTCTTCATTTTCAGATAAACGTTTGGCAGTTTCTTTCACAATAGAGAAAGCTACCGGCAGTACTTCTTCAAGAGCTTTTTCGTAAGTTTCCAGTATATCCTTTTCTATCTTATCTATCTGTGCGAAAACTTCTTCACGGTTTTCCAGTTCGATTTCTTCGATACCAGCTTTGAGTTCTTCCACCTTGGCGCGTTGGTCGGCGGCAGAATTGCGGATATATTCTTTCAGTTCTTCTGTCTTGGCGCGTAAGGCGTCGTTATCGAGTTTGGCAACTTCCGGGTAAGCGGCTTTGATCTTGTCCACCCACGGCTGAATTTCTTTCATGTCGCGTGTGGATTTGTTGCCGAAAATCGAGCTTAAAAATTCAT
>OIYD01001514.1_pt1 | contig 13540 bp, 9 predicted proteins | sample 1588141 | NCBI WGS metagenome assembly OIYD01 (sample SAMN03283259) | human gut metagenome | biome: human-associated habitat; material: feces | host: Homo sapiens | place: USA | collected 2013
GGGTAAGGTTGGGCACCCCCTGGAGGGAGAAGGCGGTGGGCGGCACGCCGCAGAGCTGGGCCACCCACAGGCCGATAATGGCGGAGAGGACGCAGGGCACGATGGCGGCGTAGTAGAGCACGCCCACACTGGTCACCTCCATGGCGAACATGGCGGCGGTCAGCGGAGTGCCGAAGAGGGCGGAGAAGGCGGCGGACATGCCGCACATGGTGATGATACGGCTGTCCTTGTCGTCCAGGTGCATCCACCGTCCGATCTTGGAGGAGAGGGAGCCGCCGATCTGGAGGATGGCCCCCTCCCGGCCGGAGGAGCCGCCCAGCAGGTGGGTGAGCACCGTGGCGGCGAAGATGAGGGGCGCCGTGCGCAGGCGCAGGGGCTGGTTCTCCCGCACAGCCACCAGGACGAAGTTGGTGCCCCGGTCCTTCTCCATGCCGCAAATCCGGTAGAGCAGAACAATGGCCACGCCCCCCAGGGGCAGGAGCCACAGAAGCCACGGGTTGGCCTCCCGCAGGGCTGTGACGGCGTTCAGCGCGTAATAAAAGGCAGTGCTGACCCCGCCGGCCGCCAGGCCGATCACCCCGGCAAACAGCACCCATTTCAGGAAGGTGCCCGGCTGCTCCAGCAAGCGCCGCAGCCGCCCCTCCGTCCGTTCTTTGGTTTCCATCCCGGTTTCCCCCTCTCACGCGTACAGGTTATTATAACATGCGCCGCAACTTTTTTCCGCATGCTTATGGATTTTTTTCATAAATATGATATACTAAGTTCTGTAACGCATGGAACACATGCAATCTGTCGTTTCAGAAAGAGGAGGAATCATCTTGCAGCCCCCTTTATGGCCTCAGCTTCTACTCCAGGTCATACTCATCGCAATCAACGCATACTTTGCCGCCACGGAAATCGCGGTCATCTCCCTCAATGAGGCGGTGATCCGCCACCAGGCCGAGGAGGGCGACAAAAAGGCCGCCCGTCTCCTGCACATCGTGGAGCAGCCCACCGGGTTTCTCTCCACCATCCAGATCGGCATCACCCTGGCGGGCTTTCTGGGCTCCGCCTTCGCCGCCGACAACCTGGCCGGCCGCCTGTCCCAGTGGTTCGCCGCCCAGTATGCCCTGACCGCCGCCGCCGAGGCCGCGGTGCACACCCTGTCCGTTATCCTGATCACCATTGTCCTCTCCTTCTTCACGCTGGTCTTCGGCGAGTTGGTGCCCAAGCGGGTGGCCATGAAGAAGAGCGAGCAGGTGGCCCGCTTCACCTGCGGGGTGGTGGCCTTCCTGGCCGCCGTCATGCGGCCGCTCATCTGGCTGCTGACCGTCTCCACAAATGCCGTGCTGCGTCTGGTACATATCGACCCCAACGAGGAGGACGATGAGGTATCGGAGGAAGGCATCCGCATGATGGTGGACATCGGCGAGGAGAAGGGCGCCATCCAGGCCGGTGAGAAGGAGATGATCGAGAACATCTTCGAATTTGACAACATGACCGCCGGGGACGTGATGATCCACCGCACCGACATGGTGATGCTGTGGGTGGACGACACGGCGGAGGAGATCGCGCAGACCATCGAGTCCTCCGGCCTGTCCCGTTTCCCGGTGTATGAGGAGGACGCCGACGACATCATCGGCATCCTGAACACCCGCGACTGGCTGCTCAACGCCCGCAAAGCCTCCCCCCGACCGGTGCGGGAGCTGTTGCGCCCGGCCTATTTCGTGCCCGAGTCGGTGCGCACCGATAAGCTCTTCCGCGACATGCAGAGCCGGAAGATCCACCTGTCCATTGTGGTGGACGAGTACGGCGGCACCGCCGGCCTCGTGACTATGGAGGATCTGCTGGAGGAGATTGTGGGCAACATCTACGACGAGTTCGATCCCCAGGAGGATCAGGAGATCATCGCCCTGGGCGACAACCGCTGGCGCATTGCCGGCTCGGCGGAGCTGGACGATGTGGCGGAGGCCCTGGACATGGAATTTCCCGAGGACGAGGAGTCCGAGACTCTGGGCGGCCTGGTCTTTGCCCAGCTCAACGTGATCCCGGAGGACGGAAGCCACCCCGAGGTGGAGCTGTACGGCCTGCACATCCGGGTGGAGGAGCTGACCGACCGCCGGGTAGAGTGGGCCACCGTCACCAAGCTGGCCCCCTCTGAATCGGAGGAGGACGCCGAATAAGCGAAGCAATAAAATCCCCCCGGAATCCCAATGGGATTCCGGGGGGATTTTGCTTTTTGACCGGCTGTGTTCAGCCCACGTGCTCGCCGAAGTTCATCAGCATCTGGGCCACCTCGGCGCGAGTCGCGGTGCCCTGGGGATCCAGGACGCCGTTCCCCTTGCCGGAGAGCACCTGCGCATTGACCGCCCACGCCATGGCCTCCTGCGCCCAGTCGGAGATGCTGGCAGAGTCGCTGAACTCCCGCACAGCCATCCCGCCCCGGGTGGTGTCATAGCCCTTCGCCTGCGCGTAGCGGTACAGAATCGCCGCAAGCTGCTCCCGGGTCACGCTGTCCTCCGGCCCAAACGCGCCGGTGTCGTACCCCTTCACGATGCCGCGGGCCGCCGCCCAGTTCACCGCGTCGGCGTACCACGCGCCCGCCGCCACGTCGGGGAAGCCCGCCGCGCCGGGCGCCTCCGGCCGCTCCTCCAGGTTGTAGAGCACCTGGGCGATCATGCTCCGGGTCAGGTTCATGGCGGGGGCGAAGGTGGTGTCCGTGGTCCCCTCCATCATTCCCTTGTCGTACACATACGCCACGGCGTCATAGAACCAGTCGCCGCTCGTTACATCGGTGAAGGGCAGGCCCTCCGGCTCCGGCTCCACCGCCGTGAACACGGCCTCCACCGTGACCTTGGAGGCGGGCATCTGGAAGGTGTACTTGCCGTCGCCCTTATCGGTCAGCTTGATCCGGTCGCCGTTCTTGTCCGTTACAGTCAGCTCGTCCAGCTCATACCCCTCGTCGGGCTTCACGGTGACAGTCACCGTGCTCCCCTTGGAGGCGCGGGTGGGGCTCACCTTCACGCTGCCGTTGTCCGTGTCCTCCACGCTCACCGTGTACCGGGTCGAGCCAGAGGAGGAGCTACCGCCGTGGCTTTCCTCCACCACGGTAAAGGTATTGCCATCGTGGCTCACTCTGTAGCCGGAGCCGGCGATGATATCGTCCGGGTTAAACTTTTTTTCATTGGTGTCAATGCTAAAGGTGCCCTCACGGCTTACTGTCACCGTGCCGCTGACATCCTGCTCCAGCCTGATGGTCTGGCCGTCCTGCACGTTGTTTACGGCATCCTGGAGTGTCTCATAGTAGGTACCGTCAATCTCAGCCGCTGGGCTGACATCCGCCTTCAAAGTGAAGGTGCTGAACCCGTGACGGGTGGTAAAGGTGGCGGTATTGCTTCCACTACTCTCCGTCACTGTCGCCTTGTAGAGATAAGTGCGTCCGTTGTCCTTGGCGTGCTCCACATAGAGGTTGTCTGCCCTAAACCCGCTGGGCAGGGGCACGCGCAGAGTGACGTTGGTAGTCACGTTCATCGGCTTGGGATCTTCCATAACGACCGCATTTTTCTCGCCGCCTTCAAGGATAATGGTTCCGTTTTTATCTACGTCCGCCGTTGTCGCCACGGTGCGCACCATGGGGGTAATGTCCAGCTTCATTTCCTTGGTGTCATAACTCTCTACTGTAATGTCCAGATACGGCTGCACCACGATAGTGACGTTCTTATCCGTGACGGTAATATTCTCTTTCTTCAAGGCTTCCGTGCCCGCTTCCACGGTCACAGTATTGGTGTTTGCCTCGCCATTGGCCTCGCCGGTCAGTCCGGTGGCCTCAGTCTTAGCAACTGCCTCGGTCACACTCTCTCCAATACCATCAGCGGCCTTCACCTCAGGCTCGCCAGCCACAACCTCAGCCGCAGTCGTATTCTTGTCCTGGATGCCGTACATGCCGTCCTCCGCCACGGCGATCTTCCCCTCAGTCACATAGTCGGAGGGATCGAAGGAGAACCGGCCGCCGGAGATGAAGCTGGTCTTATTTTCGCTGTATACGGCCAGCGTACCGCTGTTTGTCGTCACAAATGTACCGCCAGTCACGTTCAGCTCGACCTTCTTCAGAGCATCGTCATCATTTTTCTCGGGGTTGCTTTGGTACAGCGCGGTATAGCCGGAAATGGTTCCGCCGGAGATATTGACCTTAAGAGGGAGCTTGGTAGTATGCTGCGTCACGGCAATGCCAGCGCCCACCGTGGTTGTGCCGCTGCCGTTGGGGGTAGTGGTTGTCGGTATCCCTTTGGCGGTGATAACTGCATCCCCGGAGAGGTTCAGTTTACCCGCGCGGATCTCAATGCCGGTCTCCCCGCCGGTCAGCCTTCCGCCCGTAATATTCAGCTCGCCGGACTGGGGGTGGTAGATGGCATAGCCGTCGGTACCGGTCAGCTCGCCGCCGTTGATGTTGATCACCGTGTTGTGTTTTGTGCCATTGCCCATGATGGCGGCGCTGCCTGTCTCGATGCGCGTCCCCTCATTGACCGTGAGGGTGGTGGGAGCACTCTCCTCGCCGGCTCCCATGATGGAAACGCCGATTGCACCGTATGTTTCGTCGTTGTCGTCGCCATTGGGCAGATCACGGAGCACTGTGCCCGCATCCAGGGTCAGTGTACCGCCGTCCGACACCTCAACGACCTTGTTGTAATAAGGAGATGCCAGAGTGCGCGGCTGATAGGTCTGGAACTCTACCGACGAAGTCGTTACCTTTGCCGTGCCGGTTACGTTGAGTGCGATCACATTCTGCGCGGTCTTTCCCTCACCGCGCATATCAATGACTGTACCATTTTTCACCACGCCGGTTCCTGCTGTGAATTGGAGACCATATGCAACCCCAGACGTATCGCTGACAATCCGCAGGGTATGGCCGCCCAGGTCGAGCGTGATGCCTGCGCTGGTGGTCACCGGAGCGGTGGCCAGATCCTTGAGCACCGCCACGGTCTGGCCGTCCTGGGCTGCGCCGATGGCCTCAGCCAGAGTGCCGTAATAGGTTCCATTCACGACGGCAGCGGCGTTACTCTCATTCAGCCTGTCCACGCCAAAGGTTCCGTCGCTGTTGGCGATCAGGCTGAAGCCCTTCGCCAGATAGTCGCTCACATCACTGGAGAACGTGCCGCCGGAGATCTCCATACGGCTCTCCTTCGTTTCATCGGATGTCTGCACCACCACAGAGTCCACACCCGCGCCGGTAGCCTTGATCACGGCGCTTCCGCTGATGGAAGCCTTGTCTCCCGAAGCAAGGGCTGGATATTTTGCGGCCTCATCATATACCACGCCGCTGCAAGGAATTGCGTTCTTATTGTCGCCTACCCAGCCGGCCGCCGTACCTGTTCCGGTAATCGTTCCGCCGGTAATCTCGGCGGTGCCCGCGCGCATCAGCACGCCCACGCCGCCGTCGGCGTAAATATCCACATCGCCGGAGATGGTCAGCTTGCCGCTCTGGGGATGGTACACGCCGCAGGCAATGTAGCCGCCGGTGGTAATATGCCCGATCAGTGTGCCGCCGGTCAGGTTGATCTCGGTGCCGCCGGCATTTGTTGTTTCATTTACCGTACCGTTTCCGGCCACCACGGCATTGTTATCTGCCACGGTCACGCCGCCGCTTACGTTCAATACAGCCTCGTTCCCATAGGCGCCGAGACCATACTCCTCCGAATTCACATATCCGCCCTTCACGGTGAGGCTGGAGCTAACCACCTCACCATTCGGAGTCTGCTGGGCAAGCACATTGATTCCGTTGCCTTTTGTGGCGATAACCGTACCGCTCTCCAGCACCAGATTACCGCCGTTCTGCACCTGAACTGCATAGCCGCTCGATGCGCTCTCAATCTTGCCGGAAGCATAGGTCACGGTTTCATAGTCCGCGCTGACCACGGGGCCCTCAGCAGACGCCTTGCTGTCCCGGATCGTAAGATCGCCCTCCACAACAAGCGCCCAGCTATCCGCCTTTCCCGTCAGATTGTGGCCATTCAAATCCAGAATGAGCGTTTTACCAGCAGATACCTTAACGTTCTCCGTGGTATCCCTGTTCAGTGTCACGACCTGTCCTTCACTCTCAGCGGCATCAATCGCCGCCTGGAGGGTGGCATAGTGCCGGCCGCCGGTCTCTGCAACGCTGTTGCTCTCCTCCAGCTCACCCACGATGAAGGTGCCGTCGGGGCCTTCGGTGATCTCCGTTCCCTCCACCACATACTCGCTCACATCGCTGGAGAAGGTGCCGCCAGCAATCTCTAATCCGCCAAGTGCCTCGTCTACATGAACTGCCTCTTTATCGTCAGATTGAGAGATAAAGCTACCGCCATAGATATGGACTAGCGCCTCCTCCTTATCTCCGCCATCGTTACTATTTCCAACAAATGCTGCAACTTTACTTATAGAAGTAAATTCACCACCATAAACATTACACTCTACCTCACCGGATTCTCCCGCAACGTACAGTGCATAGAACGCAGAACTACCATTGGAGTGCTTATCGCATGCCACGGTTTTAAACTCGCCGTCCCGCACTTCCGAATAGCCTGCCGATGTGGAAAAAGCCCCTTGTACACCAATAACAGTACCATTATAGAAATACAATTCCGGTTTGGCACTCTCTTCAGAATCCTGATGGCTTTGAATGGTATATCCCCAACTGCTACTATTACAGCTTGAGCAGGAACGGCAATCAAAAGTACCATCGTATATATAAGTCTTGCCTGCGTTATAAACCGCTGTCACTGCTCCGTTAAACGTTCCATCCTGAATCTTCAAAACACTATCAGGGCGATTTTTAATGGAAGCGCCACTTGCATCAACTGAGCCAGTATATGTACCGTTTTCGATAGTCAGTGTACCATAATTGTCAATCGCGCCATATCCGCCTGTCTTAGATGCAGACGCATCGATTGTGCCGTTCCCCGTTACCGTCAGGGTACCTTTGTTCACAATCGGCCTGCCCGTAAAGTCCGACGCCACGGTAATACTGTGGCCCTCCATGTCCAAGATAATATTCTTGTTTTCCGGAATGGTGATGATCTGCTCCGTCGTCATCCCGGCGATATCACCTGCCAGTGTAACCGTAGTTTCTTTACCATCTGATGCAGCTTCAATCGCCTGCTTCAGAGCGCTGTAGGCTCCGTTATCCGGCTCGGCAGGTTCTCCTACCGGCTCCGTTTCCTCTTCCACTGGGGCGACCGCTTCCTCGTCTGATCCTTCTGCTCCTACTTCCGGCCCAATAGCTAAGGCACTTGCAGGAAGAAAGGTTACTAACATACATATAGACATTAATGCCGCCAATCCCTTTTTTGCCCGTTTCATGTTGTTCCTCCTTTTTTAAATTGCGCCCCGGCTCCACTGCTGTCAGTTGTTATTGTCTTTTGCTAGCAAAAGACAGAAGTGTGCCGGCACACTTGGCATCCTTACTGTATCACATTGTCCCAATATTTTCAAGAGGGCACGTCCACGCAATCCACTTATGCGTTCCGCAGCAGCTCCCTCGCCCGGGCCAGCAGCTTGGCGTACACGCCGTCCATCTGCCACTCGTTGGTGTACTCCAGCAGGCGCTCCGCCGGAAGCCAGCCCACCCGGCTGTTCTCCCCCTCCCGGATCTGGAGGGCGTCGCTCTCGTCGGCCACCAGCAGGTAGGATACATTGAGATGCTGATGGGAGGGCACCCACTTCCCGCGCTTCACGTGGCCCCACACGGGCAGAATGTCCAGGGAGGCGATGGCGGGGCTGAGGGGACGGATATGCTCCACCCCCGTCTCCTCCCGGGCCTCCCGCAGGGCCACGGAGAGCAGGTCGCCCTCCCCATCCGCATGGCCGCCCGTCCAGGCCCACACCCTGTAAATATTGTGGTGGGCCATGAGCACCCGGGTGCCGTCGGCGTTGACCACAAAGCCGGAGCTGGACAGGTGGGCGATCTCGTTGTCCCGGGTGAGAATGTTGTCCGGAAACAGGCGGATGTACTCCAGAATCAGCCGCTGATCCGCCGCCTCCTGCTCATTTTGGGGCGTATAGGCCCGAATTTCATCCACATACATGGGGCTTCCTCCTCCGGTAGGTCACATAGCGGAAGGGGATGCCCGCGTGCTCCTGGGGCTCCCCCTCCTCGGCCATCTCCCAGTCCGGGCCGGCGTCCAAATCAGGGAAAAAGGCATCCGCCCCCTCCCACGCCCGGCCGATTTTGGTGATGTAGGCCGTGTCGCACCAGTCCAGCAGGGCCGCGTAGACGCTCTCCCCCCCGATGACGAAGGAATCTGCCGGGGCGGCCGCCCGCAGGGCCTCCAGCGACCGGAACACCTCGGCCCCCTCGGGGGCGAAAGAGGGGTCGCGGGACAGGATCAGGTTCCGCCGGTTTTTCAGGGGCCGCCCGCCGGGGAAGGTGGCCAGGGTCTTGCGGCCCAGGATCACCGGGTGGCCGGTGGTGAGGGCCTGAAAGCGCTTCAAATCGGCCGGGATGTAGCAGAGCTGATCCCCGCCCCTGCCGATGGCCCAGTTCAAGTCCACCGCCGCGATCAAATTCATCGGGCTCCCTCCTTATACCGCCACGGGGATGGGCTGCTCCAGCGGGTGGAAGCGGTAGCCCTCCAGGCGGACGCTGTCCTTCGTGAAGGTGTAGAAGTCGGTAACCGCCGGGTCCAGCCACAGCCTCGGGGCCTCGTAGGGCGTCCGGGCGATGAGCTCCTCCACCACCGGCACATGGCGGTCATAGATGTGGGCGTCGGCGATGACGTGCACCAGCTCCCCCGCCTCCAGCCCCGACGCCCGGGCCAGGAAGTGCACCAGCACGGCGTACTGCATCACGTTCCAGCCGTTGGCGGTGAGCATGTCCTGGCTGCGCTGGTTGAGCACGGCGTTGAGGGTGCGCCCCGACACGTTGAAGGTGACCGACCAGGCGCAGGGGTAGAGGGCCATCTCGCTCAGATCGTGGTGGTTGTAGAGACTGGTGAGAATCCGCCGGGAGGCCGGGTTGTGCTTGAGATCGTAGAGCACCCGGTCCACCTGGTCAAACTCCCCCTCGAGGTAGCGGTGCTTGACTCCCAACTGGTAGCCGTAGGCCTTGCCGATGGAGCCGCTCTCGTCCGCCCAGGCGTCCCAGATGTGGCTGGACAGGTCGTGGATGTTGTTGGACTTCTTCTGCCAAATCCACAAAAGCTCGTCCACCGCGCTCTTGAAGGCCATTTTGCGGATGGTCTGCACCGGGAATTCCGCCCGCAGATCGTAGCGGTTGACGATACCGAATTTCTTCACCGTGTGGGCGGGGGCGCCGTCAGCCCACCGGGGGCGCACCTCCTGCTCCGTGTCCCACACCCCGTGGGCCAGAATCTCCTTGCAATTTTCAATGAACAGCTCGTCCGCGCGGCTCATATCGTTCCTCCTATTTCCCTCTGATTTTCTGATTATTCTGTGATCTGGACGATACGTTTTGCCAGCGTTTTAAACGTGCTATGGAACTCGTCTCTGCTTTTCTCCATATTATCCCATACTCGTCCTGTCTTTCCCACCTGTTCTTTCGTTAACAAAAACACCGGCACTCTATGTTCCTGAGCCTGTGCAATCAGGCTATTAAAATCCGAGATGTTAGCCAGGTTATAAGGCTCTAAAAAGCACTCCGTCTTTTCCTCTGCGACGCACATTCCACAGGCTTTTAGGGATGGAACCAGACTTTCACAAACCAGACGATTAATGTTGTCGATCCATTCTGCAAACGCTTTTGCCGGCAGCCCGTTTCTAGGCCGATAACGTTGTTGAATGGTTCCAATAAACGTGGGAGGGGTCGTCTTCATTTTATAAGTGGCCTTTTTGAATGCATCCAACTAAGCCATTTTCTGATAGGCCTGTCTCCACTTTGGAAATGTATCGCTTAACGACTCTATCGCCATATAGCAAAAATAGTCTGGTGCGCACGGAATGAAAAAGTAGTCGCTTTGCATCAAGATATTTGCGTTCGTAGCAGATATACTGGGACTCATGTCAAGCAAAATATAATCCAGTTTATATTTCTCTGCTGTAATCTCAAGCATATAGCGCAGCGCACCTGGCACGTTTTGAAACACCGCCAAACTGCCCGTCAGATTTTCTGCGATGTTATATGTAGCGTCATACTCCGAAAATGCAATATGTCCTGGGAGTAGGAACAGGTTCGGTATCTCCCTAAATGTATAGCAGTTCGCCGCGCTCAACGGTTCCGGCTTCCCGTCAAATACGGGTGACAAGATAGATCTAATATTCGAAACTCCGGATTGATATAGCTCTTCAATCTCCACATTGTGCGTATTTGAGATACACATTCCGGTTAAGTTGCACTGCGGGTCAGTATCTACGATCATCACCCGCTTCCCTAGGATCGCCAGCATCCATCCTAAGTGGAACGTAGTAGTCGTCTTACTAACGCCGCCTTTGTGATTAAATAGTGATATGATCTTCGTTCTCATCATTACAGCCGCATCTCCCATCATTGTCTAACTTATGGTCTCTCTTTATAGTTCTCTTCCCGCTATTTCTATCCGTCCCGGCATAGCAGCGGAATTCGCTTATCACTTCGTTATGCTTCCGTTCAGTCCGTCCTGATGAATTCTCGTTATTTTTACCTCTTTTATAACATTGTGTAGTCCCTCGCCCGGGGCAAAGACCTCCGTGTAATTGGGGGCGTGGCCACGCCAGAGGCCCTCCTTCTCCTCCTCGAAGAGCACGGTCAGAGTCTCTCCCACCCAGCGCTCCAGCCAGGCCGCCCGCAGCTCCTCCGCCACCGCCGCCGCCCGGCGGGCCCGCGCCTCCTTCTCCGCCTTGGGCACCTGGCCGGGCATGGAGGCCGCCGGGGTGCCGGAACGGCGGGAGTAGGGGAAGATGTGCATGGCGGAGAAGGCGCACCGGCGTACAAAGTCCAGGGTCTGGTCGAACTCCTCCTCCGTCTCGCCGGGGAAGCCCACAATGAGATCGGTGGTGATGCCGGGTCGGTCAAAGTGTTCCCGGAGTAATGTTACGCTCTCATAATACCGGGCGGAATGATATTTCCGGTTCATCCGCTTCAACGTGGCGTCGCAGCCGCTCTGCATGGAGAGGTGGAAGTGGGGGCACAGGTTGGGCAGGGCGGCGGCCCGGCGGCAGAAGTCCTCCGTGACGGTGCGGGGTTCCAGGGAGCCCAGCCGCACCCGGCACTCCGGCGCGGCGGCGCACACCGCCTCCACAAGGTCGATCAGGCCCTGCCCATTTTTGAGATCGTGTCCCCAGGAGGAGATTTCGATGCCGGTGAGCACCAGCTCCCGGTAGCCCGCCCCGGCAAGGCGCTTTGCCTCACAGGCGGCCTCCCCCAAGGGAAGGGAGCGGATCGGCCCCCGGGCGTAGGGAATGATACAGTAGGTGCAGAAGTTGACGCAGCCATCCTCCACCTTGAGCATGGCCCGGGTGCGCCCTTCCAGGCCGCCGGCGGGCAGATGCTCATACTGGCGGCGGCGCAGGGCGTCGTCCACCCTTACCACCGGGTGTCCGCCGTCGGGGCTGAGGGCCTCCAGCGCGTCCAGAAAGCCCATGCGGTCGGCCGTGCCCATGACCAGATCCACCCCCAGGGCCTCCACCGCCTCCGGATCGGTCTGGGCGTAGCAGCCGCACACCGCCACCACCGCGTGGGGGGAGCGCTTGCGGGCCTGCCGGATCATCTGGCGGGATTTCTTGTCGCTCACCGCCGTGACGGTGCAGGTGTTGATCACATAGGCGTCCGCCGCCCCGTCAAATGGAACCAGGGCGTGGCCCCGGCGGGTGAGCTCCGCCTCCATCGCCTGCGTCTCGTATTGGTTGACCTTGCAGCCCAAGGTGTAGATAGCAACTCGCATGTCTTTTCCTCGCATATGACCGCGGCTCTTTGTGAAAAAAACAGAATTTCCGGTTTACCGCGGCTTTCCCATTGAATTTTTTCCCCGTTCCTGTCTATAATGGGGATACCCTAATTATAAAGCAAAGCCCCACCGTTTGTATACAGTCATTTAGGAGGTGCCCTTTCATGTCTGAGTTCTTCGTGTCGCTGTCCTCCATCGAGGATGTACGCCAGTTTGTCAACGCGGCCACCTGCTGCCCCTGCGAGGTGGACGTACTCTCCGGCCGATACGTCATCAACGCCAAATCCATCATGGGCCTGTTCTCCTTGGATCTCTCCCACCCGGTGAAGGTGGAGGTCCACGGCTCCGACGCCGACCGCTCTGCCTTTGAGCAGAGCGTCGCCGCCTTTGAGGTCAAGCAGACCCAGTAATATAAGATAAGGAGGGCGGCCCAGGGCCGCCCTCCTTTTTCGACGGTTTACAAACCGGCCGCTTCTGTGGTAGAATAGTTTGCTTTCGCAGGAGGGATGACCATGTCAGACCAGTACCCGTTCTTCGCCTACCTCTCCCGGATGCGGTACATCAACCGCTGGGGGCTGATGCGCAACACCTTTCAGGAGAACATTCAGGAGCACTCCCACATGGTGGCGGTGCTGGCCCACGCCCTGGCCGTGATCCGGCGGGACGTGTTCGGCGGCGACGCCGACCCCGGTCTGGCCGCCGCAGCGGCCCTTTACCACGACGCGCCGGAGATCCTCACCGGCGACCTGCCCACCCCCATCAAGTACTACAACCCCGACATCCGGGACGCCTACAGGGAAGTGGAGCAGTTCTCCGCCCACAAGCTGCTGCATATGCTGCCGGAGGCCCTCCGCCCCTCCTTTGACCCCCTGCTGCGGGAGGACTACGACCCCGGGCTCAGAACACTGGTCAAGGCCGCCGACAAGCTCTCGGCCCACATCAAATGCGTGGAGGAGCTCAAGGCGGGCAACGCCGAATTCAAGCAGGCCGCGGAGCAGACGCTGGAGGCCCTGCAGGGCTATGGTCTGCCCGAGCTGGACTACTTTCTGGAGCACTTCCTGCCCGCCTTCGGGCTGACGCTGGATGAGCTGCAGTGAGTGTCCCCCATATCCGTAAAAACTGCAAAGGAGCTGTTCTATTATGAGAGCAATCGTCACCGTTCTCGGCAAGGACCGGGTGGGTATCATGTCCCTGGTCTGCGCCCTGCTGGCCCAGCACAATGTCAACATTCTGGACATCAGCCAGACCATCCTCCAGGGGGACTTCACCATGGTTATGCTGGTGGACGCCGGCGCCTGCGACATCCCCTTCGCCAAGCTGGCCGCCCTGCTGGAGCGGGAGGGTGAGGCCCGCAGCCTGGACATCCGCGCCCAGCGGGAGGATATTTTCAACGCCATGCACCGGATCTGAGGAAGCGCGGAGGGTAGGCGCATAGGGGAGCTAAGAGGACATGAAGAGGAAAAAACAGGCTGGGCGAAGCCCAGCGGCATTTTTCGCGGAATGGCCGCTTAGCGACCCGGCCATGCGCCCAACCCGCAGCGTGACAGCGTCGGCCCAAGCTTTGGATCATTCGCTTCCGGGCAAGCCCGAACGCTCACTCCCGCCGCTGGGCCTCCTTTTCCCCACGCGAACCGCTTCGCTGGGTTCGCGCGGGGGCCCCGAAAGCGGGGTGCACCCCTCACCGATATGTAGGGGCGGGTGCCCACACC
>OIYD01001516.1_pt1 | contig 13535 bp, 18 predicted proteins | sample 1588141 | NCBI WGS metagenome assembly OIYD01 (sample SAMN03283259) | human gut metagenome | biome: human-associated habitat; material: feces | host: Homo sapiens | place: USA | collected 2013
TTGTTTTCTTGTTTTCATAAGGCTTTTCATTTTAAAATTCTTATTTATAAAACAGCAAACATCGAAAGATAGTTCATACTCACAGATAATTTATGTACGGGGCAACCACCCCCAATATACCATTATGAGCTTGTTCACTCCGGTACAGTTATGAACAATTTAATATTCTTTCTCTATAATAGGCACAATTCTTCCATCCCCTTCACTCTTCCTCTGTATCACCGATTAACAGGGAGTTTGCAGGTGAAGAGCCGTTCTTTCACCTTCTTTTCATCGTGAACAAAATCAAATAGCCGCTTACCCTGATTACATCATTGAGCAAGATTAGTCAAGCTATTTCGTTATTAGTTTCAACCCCATTTGAAACTAAAAGTTTCACGCCTTGAAACAAAGTGTTTCTCCTAATAAAAGTACGTATTTTTTATAAGTGATTGAGAATGAGATAAGTTTTTATCTCATAAAAAGAAGAGGTTACGAATTAGAAATAAACAGAATGTAGCATCCTGCTGTGATTTGCATAACCATCCAAAGAACTCTTTCGGTTGCAAAGGTACGATATTTAATTGGGGATAAAGAATGTTTTAAGATTTTTTATCCTCGATTTTTTGCTTGGGATAAATCTGTTTTCATTAAACCTTATTCTTCTCTATTCTTTGCTATATCCATTTCAATCCATTCAAACTTATGTGGCAATGGTTTCTGTTTTTTGAATGGTCTATTTCGTTTGTATATTCTCATCCTTTCGTGTGTTTTGTATAAAAGTCAGCCGTCGTCGAAGAAAGACAGTCCTCATACCTCAGACTAACTTTCCCTGACTATGGCACGGCAAGAAAAATCCTTGACAGTATGCCTTGAAATGCTTCAAGACTATACTGCCAAGGACTTTTCTTTGTTTGCCGTGCTGACAACGGCTGATTTTTATAGCCACAACTCGCAGTTTCATTTTTATCGCACAATCCAAACGACATGAAACAGTGGCACGCCACCCTTTCATGTCTTAGTAGTACGGCATGAGGAAAAGTGCTTCTTTTTGTCGGTTGCAGGCTAACCGATCAAAAGAAACACCATTCCTTGATTTGCCGTACCATTTTGTTTGCATACTCCACCGCAAGAAAGAAGTCATTGATGTAAACCTCAACGACCACTTTCATGCTTGGCTGCACAGCCTTGGAGAAAACCCGATGCAAGAAGCATGGACAAGCCATACTCTTCTTTCATCGGAATTTCTCTGAAGGCTGTGCCATTCTTGTATGCGATTTCCATTTTCCTAAAAACATTTGCAAGACAGTAATTGTATCCATTTCTCAGAAATGATATGCGATAATCGTGCAGTCCAAAAACTTCCGTGAAGTTTCTATTTTCATTTGCCGCTCTGATTTTCTTTCCTCCACAAGGTCTTTCCTTTTGGCATCAACCGTTATCGTGCAGGTGCAAAGGTATGGCAGCGGGCTTTGGAAATAAAAGGTCGAGCCTTCGGTTTTCGAAAAAATCTCCACACCGTTGGGTAGTATTTTTTAAAAAAACCTTGTATTTCCAGCCTCGCCGCCCTTGAAAGGCACCTGAAACGAAACGACCGATGCGACAGGAAGACGCAAAAAAAAATGTCGGAAAAGGGAGCGACAAAAAGGTGAAGAAACGAGAACTTCCCTTCAGCTCCTGGAACCGCAAATAAATTTAATTCAAGGCTATATGACAACAAACATCAACATAACACAGACTTGGTGGAGATTACTCTCCGCAGTCGGCTCAACCCTCATCACTTTGGTGGCTTGGTTGGGATATATGGCTCTCTGCATGGTCGGTGAAGTCATATTGGGAATTGTGAAGTTCATCTTCGGCATCATCATTTCCATTCTTTCTATGGTGGTACTGATTGGAACATTCATTTGGTTATTAACACTTTAAAGTACAAGCGATATGAACAGAAGCATTGAAGCGATACCTACATGGGCACTCTGCTATATCATCAATGGCGATGCAAGCGGACTGACTGACGAGGAAATCCGTATGGTGGACGAAGCCATGCGCAAGAACAATATTGAGATAGTAAGTCCAAGATACAACGAGGACATGTGCACAGAACCTTACTTCAGCCATTATCCGTTCTTCGGACTGCCTACAGAAGTTGAGGACTGCGACATCATCTATCACGAGTAACGAACCCTTTAACAACATCAGATATGAACACTACAGAATATTTCAAGAGAACCATACAAGCCTATTTGGAGGAGCGAGCAATGGAGGACGAACTCTTTGCAGCCAAGTATGACAACCCCGACAAGAACATAGACGATTGCGTCACCTACATACTTAATTGGGTGCAGAAGAGCGGTTGCAACGGCTTTTGCGATGACGAGATATATGGGCAAGCCATCCACTACTACGAGGAGAAGGACATCGAGGTCGGCAAACCTCTGAACTGCCAAGTGTCTGTCAACCACCACATCGAACTCACAGAGGAGGAGAAGGCACAGGCAAGACAGGAAGCCATCCGCCAATATCAGCAAGAGCAGATGAACAAGATGCGTAACCGAGATACCGCCAAGCGCACCTCACAGAGAGCAGACAACGAAATACATCAACCATCATTATTCGACACGTTATGAAACCAAGAACGAAATATCAGAAGCAAGTCGTAACCTCAAACAAGGGGTTACGACCTATCAAGGGAACGCAAATGCAATGGGCATTCCGTGAATGTCTTGACCACTATGCCTTTCAGTTGAAGCACGGACAGACCACCTGCATGGACTGCGGACACACTTGGACTACGGACGAGGATGCGGACAAATGTGTCTGCCCGAAGTGTAAGGCAAAGTTGGAAGTGCAGCGTACCAAGCGACAGAAGGCAATGTCTTCTACCTATTTCTGCGTACTCACTGAGCGTAAGGGACTGCAACTCATGCGAGCATATCAGATGAAAGCCTATTACCGCAAGGGACAAAAGGCAGACATCTATTGTTGGGAGGTGGCACGCTATTGGATGAACGAGAAAGGCAAGGTGGAGGTTATGGCACGCAAGCGCACAATGGGTATATATATGGACACGTTCTGCTACGACTCCGACATTGAACTGCGCAAGGACAACACCACCTATCAGCATATTGCTTCATTTCCGGTCTGCCCCGATATGAAAGTCATTCCTCAGATATGGCGCAACGGCTTTGACGGAGCGTTTCACGGCATCGAACCGCTTACATTGTTCAAGGCGATGCTGACAGACCACCGCATCGAAACGATGATGAAACAATGTCGTTACGGACACGTCCGCCACTTCATAGACCATCCACGGCACTTGGAAACTTGTTGGAATGCCTACAAGATAGCCAACCGCAACCATTACCTTATTACAGACATCGGCAAATGGGCGGACTACATCTGTATGTTGGTAGAAATGGGCAAGGACATCAGAAGTCCACATTACATTTGCCCCGACAACCTTGAAGCCGAGCACGACAGAATATCTGAGAAAATCAGAGCCAAGAAAGAAAAGGAGCGCACCGAGGAGGAGATACGCAAGGCATTAAAGAACGAGGACAAGTTCAAGGAAATGAAGAGCCGTTTCTTCGGTTTGATGTTCACGGACGGCAATATCGTGGTGAGAATGCTTGAAAGCGTCAGGGAGCACGTTCTTGAGGGCAAGGCGATGCATCATTGCGTTGGCAGCGGTACAAACTACTCGCTCAATCCCGACTGCATCATCTTCTCTGCAAGGATAGCCGAACAAAGAGTTGAGACTGTGGAGTTTTCTCTCGAACAGATGAAAGTCGTACAATGCCACGGACTACAGAACAAGGACACCGAGCACCATGCCGACATCATCAACTTAGTGAACTGCAATGCAAGACTTATAGAGCAACGAATGGTTGTAACGACATAAAATCCATATCGGCGGAGCGATGAAAATTCGTTCCGCCACTTTCTTCATGAGCCGAGGAGCGGAAAGAAAGTGGCAAAGAACCGTTTTTTCCTTATCTGCGATGCTTGCAGAATAACAAAGGACAGCCCAAATCAAAAGGACTGTCCTTTATTCATAAATCGTTTTTTCTGTTCCTTGGGAGATAGTCCCATCTGGCGATTGACACTTTTGCTTACTAATGCGGCATGATGCCGTCCTGTGGATTCAGTGGCAAGCTGAGATTTTAGCCGTAGTCTTTCTTTTTCATTGGCGTACTCTTAATTTATTGTCAGAGGCGATACGACTTGAGACCTTCATCGAATGCAGCCTTGATTTCGGCTGCATAGGCATTGAAGTGTTCGTTGATGATGTTATCCACATAACTTGCAATAGAAATCTTTCCCTTGCCTACGATACTGACAAATTTAGTCACACGCTCATGAATGTCCTCGCTGATGCCAACATGTCTGCCATATCTTGCGGTAAAACCTGCATTTGCCACGAACTTACCGACATACTGCTCAGCACGCTCTTTCTCCATTCTGCCGATTGGCTCAAATTCACCCACATCATAATTCTCATATGCTGCATCTTCATCAAAACACTCCTCCTTGTCGGAAATAGTTGACGATGTACGGTCTTGAAATGTCTCTTCAAGACAAGCGTCAATCTGTTTCCCAGCTTCCTCCATTGTCTCTTCATAATTTCTCATGAAAGCCTCATACAACTCCTTGGCATCTGTCGAAGTGAGTTGTCCTTTACCACAGTTTTTTGTTTTGTCTGCCATAATCATTTTTTAATTGTTATACAAATTCTCTGCTATTGAAATACTTGTTGACTATTGAAAATCCGACTTCAACAGTTTTTGTCAGATACCTGACATATGCAATTCCATCAACGCATCTATTTTGCGTTTAATAATCTTTGAGCGTTCTGCGATTTCAGCTTGTAGCTTTTCGCTGTCCATTTCCGAGAATGTTTTGCCCACATGTGCAAATCTATCCTTTGTTGCATTGTTCTCTTCTGTTCTTTCCATAATTCTCCTTATTAAATTGTTATACAAAGTCGAGGATATTGAAGTCCTCTATACTGTCTGGCACCTTAAACACTTTCTTTGGCTTGGAAATCTCTACAATCTTGTGAGTTTGCAAGTAGAAGGTGACGTAATCATGGATGTTCTTCTTGCACTCCTCGCTGTTCTCCATGAATTTCTCATAGAATTGGTTGCCATCCATCTCATGGAAAACCTTGCCTGCATGTCGTTTCTCCTTGTCCGTAGCTTTTGAAGCCTTGACCGTCTTCACGGCTGTATCTATGTCCTCAAAACTTGTTCCTTTTGCTTGCGGTACATCGGCATCGTCCTCATCGTCTGAATACTTCACACCGACATCTTCTATGCGGACATTTGTAAACACATCATCCAGTAGTTCATCAGGAATCCTTGCCGTGTTCTTTGGTGGATCCTCGAATGTCACGTCATTCTCAGACACAGGCTCTGACTCAGTTTGCTTCTGTACCGTTTCTTCTTTCTTTCGCAGTTGGGACACTTTGAAAAGGCTTTTGCCTACAAGTGCCATCGGGTCGATGGGTGGCTTTTCCTCTTCTTCCTTATTGTTCGCAACTTCAAGGAGCAACTTGTTGTAAAAATAGATAGTCCAGACATTGAATGCAACCAAAACTATCATGAATATACTTTCCATTGTCATGCTTATTCCTTTTTATTTGTCATACATTCCAGTCATCTATCTCTTTTCTCAGCAAGCCGTTGATTTCTTCCTGGTTCTCTTCAAGATGTCTCTCAAGAATAAGGTCGATATAACCACCAACTGTCAACTCATGCTTTGCGAGCACACTGACAATCCTCGAAATTCTCTTGTGTATCTCACGACTGATATAAACGCATTGACGAGTCTTTATCTCGTTTCGTTTGAGAAATGCAGCATCATAACTTTCAGAAGAAACCTTGGATGGCTTGCGTGGGGCTGCAGGCTTATCCATCTGTGAACGTGGATTTTTCTTTTCACCCTCTTCTTTCTCTTCGGTATCTTTCACTTGGGATTGGGAAGCTCCGTCAAGAATGGATGCCGTTGTCGTGCCAATCTTGCTCTTGCCAATAGAGGCAATGAGCAGATTTTCATCTATTGCGTCAGTGTTGATTTTTCTGCTTACCATAGGCTCATGTCTTTATGATTTCACAAATCTCGTCGGACAACTCCTTGATGCCACTCCCTCGCAACAGGTTTGGGTCTGATGGAAAGATGGTGGAACGGAACACTGCCTTTCTGTTCTCCGACAGCTCTCTTCTGAAACGTTTGCTGTCTGGCAGTCGTGTGTTGAGAACCGAATAGTCGAGAGACTTGAACATACCTTCATATACATCATACAAACTCGTTCGTTCTCGTTTGTCAACCATTGTCCAAAAGAAAGCAAGTTTCTTGGTGACCGACCAACCCTGTGTCAAAAAGTTGTCGTGGAACAACTGCATGAAGCTCATTGCGCTTTCTACAACAAAGCGGTCTGCGCTGACGGGTACAAAGATGTAATCCATCTGAGACAAGGTCTTCATGACGCCCTCACTTTTGATAGTCCCAGGCATGTCAAAGAAGATGAAGTCAAGTTTAACCTCTGTTTCATTCAACACTGTCTCTGCGTCGTCAAGCGCATTGACAGCATTGCTTCTCGTTACGCTGAAGGACTTCTTGCCCAGTTTTTTGAAATGCTCACAGGCTTGCGCCTTGAAATAGTCGCTGCTTTTGATGAGTTCCAGTTCCTCGTCTCGCAGGTCTGCAAGGTTGTATTGTGGCTCGTCACAATCTATGACCGCCACATTGAAGCCCTTGACATTGTGAAAGTAGTTGGCTACAAGAGCCGTGATGGTGGACTTTCCTATTCCACCTTTCTGTGTCGCGAATGCAACAAATCTTGTTTTACTCATATCTTTAACTTTTTAAATTGTTGATAACTCACTTCTATAATATTCTGCCAATTTAACGATGTGGACACATAAGAGTCCATGTCTATAATTCATTGCTTCATTATGGAGACCTTGAACCATTGCAATGCTTTATCATTTCCATACGACAGTGAATCAGTAAGTCTGTACGTCAGTAGCGCATCATTGATGCAAGGCGATACTGCAATAATGACAGATTTATTCACTTCTACAAATGCTTGTTTCACCATATTTTCAAATCATTAGTTCGATGTTTACGGCTGCAAAGTAACAACGAAAAATCCGAAAAACAATGGTTTTCAAATCCTGTGGCAGCATGTTGCCGATAGTTGCAGTGGTTGTCTGGGGTGCATCTGTTCCAAGGGTGCTTTTTTAGCCGTAATTTTGCACCCGAAAGGCAAAGCGATGGATGGCGCATCCATATCGTACCGAGAAGAACTAAGGCTTGATGCTCCGCAAAGGACTGGATTTCCCGAACAGCTTCCATTCGGGATGGGGACAGCTTCTTACGAAGGCTAACTTCAATCCACCCTAAGCGGATTTTTATGTCCTCAAAGACATAGCAAGGTATGTTTTGAGTTACTCAAAACCTTTGGAGTTACTCTCCAAAGACCTTGCCCTGCCGGGTTGGTAGCCTCTCCGAAGTCGGGCTCCCCATGTTTCAATCTGACGATAGTTAGCACTGTTCCATCATTGCCGTATGTTCCTCTTAATCCATTTTATATGAACACAGAAAGAAAACGAGGGGGACGAATCCCCAAGCTGAACCCGAAGTCGCACCATGTGATGTTTCGGTTCGACGATGACGAGTGGATGAAATTCCTCGTCATGTATGAGCAGACTGATGTGAAGGCGAAGGCTGTCTTTGCCAAGGCACGCATCTTCGGCGAACCGTTCAAGGTGTTGCGAGAGGACAAGACGCTGGTGGAATACAACACCAAGCTTTCTTCTTTTCACTCGCAGTACCGAATGATTGGCAACAACTACAACCAGGTTGTCAAGGAACTCCGTTGTCATTTCTCAGAGAAAAAGGCGATGGCTTTGCTCTACAAGCTGGAGAACTGCACCAGGGAACTGGTCTCTCTTACCCGTGAGATTGTTGAACTAACCCGTAAGTTTGAGGAAAGATGGTCGCAAAGATAAGTTTCGGAAGTTCATTGTATGGCGCACTGGCATACAATGGTGAGAAGATTAACAAGGAAGAGGGAAAGCTCTTGGCAACAAACAAGATCTTCGATGATTGTTCGGGAAAGACGAGCATCGCCAATGCCTTGCGTGATTTCCAGCGATACCTTTCTCCGCACATCAGAACAGAAAAGCCTGTCGTGCATATATCCTTGAATCCGCATCCCGATGATGTGCTGACGGATATGGACATGGAGAACATCGCCCGTGAATACTTGGAGCGCATGGGATATGGCAACCAGCCATACATGGTTTATAAGCATGAGGACATCGACCGCCATCACATGCACATCGTGACCATCCGAGTGGATGAAAACGGCAAGTGTTTGGATAGCCGATACAACTACCATAGGAGCAAGGCTATCACCAGTGACTTGGAGGAGAAGTACAATCTCCACAAGGCAGACCGCAAGCAACGCCAGGCAGACAATCCACTCCGCAAGGTGGATGTAAGCCAAGGCAATGTGAAGAAGCAGGTTGCCAATACCGTAAAATCTCTCTGCGCTACCTACAGGTTCCAGTCCTTGGGCGAGTACCGTGCACTTCTCTCCTTATATAATATATCCTTGGAGGAGGTCAGAGGCGAAGTTGGCGGTCGTGAGTATCATGGTTTCGTCTATTCTGCCACGGACGGACAGGGAAATAAGGTTGGAAATCCTTTCAAGGCTTCCAAGATTGACAGGTCTGTCGGTGCGGAGACGATAGAAAAGCGGTTCGCTTATTCTGCCAAGAAGTTTAAGGAGGACAAGAAACTCTCCGAGATGACCAAACATAGCGTGGAAGCAGTCTTGAAGCAGACATACCATAAGGATAAGTTCGTTGAGTTGCTGAAAGCAAAGGGTATTGATGTTGTTTTCCGCCATACAGCTGACGGCCGTATCTACGGAGCAACATTAATTGACCACCGCACCCAAAGCGTGTTCAATGGTTCAAGGCTTGGAACGAATCTTTCTGCCAATGCCTTGCAGGAGCACTTCACCTTGCCTTACGAGAACGAACATCCGATACCGCTTACCATCCCGAAGGAAGATGGCACAATCTCGGAACAAGAGTTTCATGGTTCTGGCTTGTTCGATGAATATGGAAGTGGTCTTGGGCTCATGGCAGGAGGAGGTTCTTCCAACGAGGCACGGGAAGCAGCATTCGACAGAGAACTACGCAGAAAGAAAAAGAAGCGCAAAGGGCGAAGCCTTTAGTTGTATCATCAAGGTTGGCTTTCTTGAACAATGGAGAAAGCCAGCTTTATGTAAAATCAAAGTATAACTTCAAAATAGAAAAACAATGGCACAAGAAGATGATTTGAGAGCATTGGGAAAAATTATGGATTTTCTCCGTGCCGTGAGTATCATACTCGCAATTATGAATGTGTATTGGTATTGCTATGAGGCAATGCACATGTGGGGAGTGACAATCGGGGTTGTTGACAGAATCCTTATCAACTTCAACCGTACAGGTGGAAAATATTTTATATCACAGTGACACTGTTTGTTTATGAAAAATATAATTGGTTAACTAAATCTCCAATATCACAGGATAGTGATCCCCACCCTTCATATGATATCCTCGTACACATGTTTTTAGCTGTAATCTGCTATCGATAAGGAAATAATCTAATTCTCGACCTGAAATATGTGTTGGCATACCACAACAGGCAAAATAAGCACTATTTCCCGGCCTACTTCTGGTACCTGTGGTCATTATTCTTAAATTATCTGATAATTCGCTTGGCGTTGAATTCATATCTCCGCCAATGATGAAAGGAGATACTGCATGGCGTACTAAATCTCTTATATCTCCTACAGCACCAGACCCAGATTCGCAATGAAGGGTATAAATGTTACATCCATTATAATTTAAACAAATTGCGGATCGGCCTGTTCCTGATATCAGATAATGTATTGATGCTACAAAATTCAAATCCGCAATGATACAAGTATTACATCTCTGATTATAAGCACCTGCATGTTCTACCACAATATAGTGGTATCTACCACTATGTTGTGCAGGCAGTATGAATTTACCACATTCTTGTATCATAACAACATTACATTGTTCTATTGTTAATAGATGATTCAATATATTTAATTTAATAGCATCATTAAGAGGATTTCCTTGGGAATTCCATGTACAAATTTTCATATGGCTATTTTTAGATGTTTGATGCATTTATTATGTTTCCATAATAATTGTTATCAAATTTGAACGGGACTTTATCCATCCCGTTCTATATGTTTATACTCTATTTACTGCTTTCTGTATTTATAGGCTCGATACATGATGCCATTATATCCATCAGTTTAGACAGACCTTCGGTCTGCGGCTGCTGGCTGGCAGAAACATGTATCTGGTATTTTGCCGTTTGGTTGGTCATGCGGGTGTTCTCGCGGGCGGTTGTGACTTTGCCGCTGATTTCCGCATTTATAAACCAATGTTTTGCAGAAGCTTTTGTCTCTATTTCTGCGTTGGTAGTGCTTTTTACGTTTGATGTATCGGTAACCTCCATCTGGAAATCGACATCCACGCGATCTATGAGCAGGGAAGGAATAGGCACCAATCCTATAAACGGAGCCTTGACACTTTGTGACATTGTTGTCATTTTTCCATCCTGCTGTATCGGTCTTTTAATATCGAATTCCAATACACGAGCTGTTTTACCGTCTTCATCAAAAGCAATTTTCTGGTAGAAATTCCATGCTGTCGCTGCCAATTCCTGTTGAGCTTCGGCTGCTGCAATAAGCGGTGCTGCAATCAGTTCCCGCATGGGAAGCCCCTTAAAATTGTCAGTCACATTCGGATCTCCAAGTACAGGGGATGTACCGTTATTTTTAGTCTCTTCCAATGCAGCGGAAATAATCTCTTTCGCTTGCCCGCTTATATTTTCTGCATATTCTTGTTGCCCTTGGTTCTTTATTTCTTCTGCCATAACATTTGAATTTTGAAATTGTTAGATGTTTTTTACAAAATCGTCAATGATTCGGGAAATACTCTCCGGAGTCTCCTGAACTTTAAAATTGACGCAAACCTCCATGACATCATCTGTATCTGGTTTTATGTTGCTCATCTGCATCTGGAGATTGGCTCTGTGCGGACTGGATAACAGCAAGTTGTTTTCCGGAATCTGTGATTCCACGCTTCCGACCTTCGCCTTGAACTTTATCTGCACATTATCCATTGCAAGATAATGATGGGATATCAAGGCTATAAGTGGAATATCAATAGTCTTGTCTCCAACCATGATTTTTTTTGATTGGAACGTATTTGCGTTATTTGCATTTGTTCCTTCAAAAAGTCTGGTCAGATTTTGTATCTGATGATTCTGTAATGTATCTTGTGCACAGTTTACGGCGTACTGCAAACCATTCATAATATCAGAGAATGAATTGGTTTGAACACTGTCCGGCTCATCGTCATTATTTTTCTTGCCTCTGTGAAAAAGTCCCATGTTTTTAATTTAAATACTTGATTTGTTGTCTTTAATGAGCACCAATCTTGACAATGTCCGGCTTACAGCTTCCATATTTACACTGGAGACTATATTATTATTGACAATGCCTTGATGCCAAAACCAATATGGTGGATTCTCCGTGTGTTCCATCACGTCCTCCTTTCTTTATTGGGGTTATACTTCGGTTCTTTCCGTTGCGGGCGGAACTTTTTCCGCCCGACGGTTTACTGCTTCCTCAAGGTAGGCAATGCTCCGTTAAGTTCGTAACGCCACTCTGAGCCTGCGTTCTGCAAGGCGCGGTTCATGGCATCAACGGCATTCTGCCAGGTAACGTAAGTGCCGTCCACCTTCGTAGATTCGGGGGCGGTCTTATAGCCTCGTTCCTGATTGTTCTTCCAGTAGCAGGCGGTCACGGTGGTGTAGTTATCTCCCAACAAGCCGAAGATATGTACATTGCCGGTGCTACTACCTGTACTGGTTACGTTGCCCGTGGCATAGCAGGCACGAACGCCGTTTCCTCCGTTGAATCCCACCAGACCGCCGCCAGAGAGATTCTTTGGGGAGTCTATTTCTAAGGTTACGTTGCCTGTGGCATAGCAAGCGGTCATGGAGCCCCATTTTTCTCCTGCCACGCCGCCGACATCGACCGTTCCCTTCACTGTGGCCGAGGAGCTGCATCCGGTGATGGAACCGGCCTTTTGAGCACCCACCACACCGCCGACGCACTTCGTGCCGCTGACGCTGCCCGACACCGAGCAGTTTTCAATGGTGCCCCAGCTAAATCCTGCCACGCCGCCAGTATTGCCAAACATGTGATTGCTTGTTATCTGTATGCCCTCCATCACCACGTTCTTCACCGTACCAGCTCTATTGAGATAGCCGAACAGACCCACAAATTGGTCTTTTGTCGTAATGGTCAGCCCCGTGATGGTATGGCCGCCGCCGTCGAAGGTGCCGGTGTATGAGTTGTCGAAGCTTGTGCCTATCGGCGTCCAGTCTTTGCCCGTCAGGTCAATGTTTTTGTCGAGGGTAATGTTAATGTCGGTCTTACCTCCGTTCACTAATTCGGCTACATTCATCAGACCGTCGGCGGAGGTCACGGTGTAGCTGCCGTTGCTCTCTATGGTATAGCCCAGGTCTTTTGCCGCAGCGAGGGAGACGGTGTAGGTATATTCACCGCCCGCCTGCCAGTCGGTAGCATTCTTCATCTTATAAACGAAGGTCTTGCCGTTAGTGAAGGTGCAGGTAACGAAAGCCGTGCCAGCTGCCACACTTTGCGGGGCTACGATGGCGGTGTAGGTGTTGCTGCCCTTGTCATACGGGACGATTATATCCGGGTTGTCGCCTTCGGTGGAGAGGCCCGTCAGCCGCACGGATACCAGCCCCTCGGTGTAGTCCGTCAGAACGATGGTCACTCGCGCCGTGCGGTGGGTGAAGCGGAGCGTGGGGCTACCGTAGGTCACCGTCTGCCCGTTGGCTACGATGAGGTCGCTGCCCTCAAAGTCTTTTTGGGCACTTTGGTTGGCTTTTACCTTTACCGCAGGTGGAGTTGTCTCGCCAGCGGTGTAGGGCCACCACGCTGTGACGGTGATGTTGTTGTGGTTGGTCCAGTAGTACGGGTCGGTGGAGGTCAGCGTGGCGCTGGTGGGGTCGGCGGTGGAGGGCGTCACGTTGTATGCCTTCACCGTGCCGTCCATCAGGACTGCCACACTCTGCACACCCGTCCAATTGCCGTCCGCTGGGGCACGGGTGGCGGCGATGGCTGTCGCGGCTGGGTTCAGCCCCGTGGCGGTGAAGACGATGGGTGTGCCTTCCGCCCCTTCCGGTAGGAAGCCCGCTTCGTCCTGCGTGCAGGCGGCGAGTGAGAGGGCGAGCGCTGCAAGTGCAAAAAATCTTATCCTCATAATATCTGTTATTTTATTACTCTGGTTCTTTCCGTTGCGGGCAGAACTTTTTCCGCCCGACGGTTTACTGCTTCCTCAAGGTAGGCAATGCTCCTTTAAGTTCGTAACGCCACTCTGAGCCTGCGTTCTGCAAGGCGCGGTTCATGGCAT
>OIYD01001539.1_pt1 | contig 13354 bp, 10 predicted proteins | sample 1588141 | NCBI WGS metagenome assembly OIYD01 (sample SAMN03283259) | human gut metagenome | biome: human-associated habitat; material: feces | host: Homo sapiens | place: USA | collected 2013
TGGGTGGGGACTTGCTTGTATCAGGAGGAGTGCAAGCTCCTTCTGATAAACTGCGAAGCAGTTATTCGATTATGAGCAAGTAGCGAAGCGGATTGCGAATATCCGCTTGATTAATCATTCAAATGGAGAATCAAACTATGTACAGAAAAACAGCAAAGAAGTTACTGAAATTCATAGAGAAAAGCCCCACTGCATTTCAGGCAGTGACGGAGATGACCAAAAGGCTTGACAAAGAAGGCTTTGAAGAATTGAAAGAGGAGGATCACTGGAAGCTTAAAAAAGGCGGAAATTATTATGTGACCAGAAATCATTCTGCGATCATAGCTTTTTCCATTCCGCAGAAGCCTGTGTGGAAGTTTCATATTATGGCAAGCCACAGTGATTCCCCTTCCCTTAAGATTAAGGAGAATCCTGAGATAGAGGTGGAGAATGCTTATATCAAACTGAATGTGGAGCGTTACGGTGGAATGATTCTGTCTCCATGGTTTGACAGACCTCTGTCAGTGGCAGGAAGGCTGATCGTCCGTCAGGATGGAAAAATCAGAGAGAAGATGGTGGCTGTGGACAGAGATCTGCTGGTTATTCCTAATCTTGCCATTCATATGAACAGGGAAGTAAATGACGGATATAAATATAATGTGCAGAAGGATATGCTGCCTCTTTTCAGCGATAAGGAAGGAAAGGGCAGATTTATGGAAACTGTGGCTGAGGCCGCAGAAGTAAAGACAGAAGATATTCTGGGACATGATCTGTTTCTTTATGACAGAACTCCGGGTACTCTGTGGGGAGTAAATGAGGAATTTGTCTCTGCACCCAGACTGGATGATCTGCAGTGTGCATTCTCTTCTATGGAGGGATTCCTGCAGGGAAATCGTGAAGAAAGCATTTCTGTACATTGTGTGCTGGATAATGAAGAAGTGGGAAGCAGTACAAGACAGGGCGCTGCTTCTGCTTTCCTGAAGGATACTCTGATGCGGATCAATATGGGACTGGGACGTACCCAGGAGGAATATTATATGGCACTTGCAGACAGTTTTATGATTTCTGCAGATAATGCCCATGCTCTCCATCCAAACTATACGGATAAGACAGATCCGGTAAACCGTCCGGTGCTGAACGGGGGAATCGTGATCAAGTACAATGCAAACCAGAAATATTGTACAGACGGAGTGTCCGCTGCAATTTTCAAGGATATCTGTGACAGGGCAAAGGTGCCGTACCAGACCTTTGTAAACCGTTCAGATATGGCAGGCGGATCCACGCTGGGAAATATTTCCAATACCCAGGTTCCTGTGAAAACAGTGGATATCGGTCTGGCACAGCTTGCCATGCACTCTGTATATGAAACAACAGGTGCGAAAGATACAGAGAGCCTGGTTAAGGCAGCGACAGTATTTTTTGCATAGCTTGTCGGCACACTGGAAGATAAACGTAAATATAAAAATCAGGAGATAAGAAAGTGAACAGAAAAGCAGTGTTTTTTGATGCAGACGGAACACTCTGCGATATGGAAAAGGGTGTACCCCAGAGCACAAAGGAGGCATTGAAGAAATTAAGAGAAAACGGTCATGACGCATGGCTTTGCACAGGCAGGAGCAGGGCCTTTGTTTCCCGGTATCTGGAAGAGCTTCCGTTTACCGGTATGATCAGTGCCTGCGGGGCTACCATTGAAAAGGATGGAGAACGTCTTTTTAATAAAGAGATGCCCCCGGAAGTTGCAAAAAAATCAGTGGAAATCCTGCGCAGATATGGTCTGGTCCCGGTTATGGAAGGTGCAGATTTCATGTATTATGATAAGGATGAATATAATACAGATGTGAACTGGTATACGGATCTGATCACAGAATCTTTAGGACCTAAATGGCGTCCCATCAGGGGAAATGAAGACTGTATGCGCATTAATAAGATTAGTGCAAAGATGATAAAAGGCTGTGATGCAGAAGCTGCCTGCAGGGAACTGAGTGAGTATTATGACATTATCCGTCATGAGAGTGGTTCAGGGATTGCGGGAACCACCATTGAACTTGTCCCCAAAGGCTTTAACAAGGCAGTGGGGATCTCGGCGGTGTGCAGACTCTTTGATGTTCCGTGGGAGGATACGATCGTGTTTGGAGACAGTAATAATGATCTCGCCATGTTTGAATATGCGGCAGTGAAGGTTGCCATGGGAAATAGTTCGGAGAAAATAAAAGCTCTGGCTGATCATATTACACAGGATATGTTCCATTATGGAATCAGAAACGGACTGGAATATCTGAAGCTGATATAAACATAAAAAGCCTGGGATCAGATGAGTCCTAGGCTTTTGCATATATAGAGCCAGATTGTCATGGTAAAGGAGCTTAACAGAGTGGTAGTCATAACCACACCGGAAGTAAAATCGCCGTCATAATCCATGTTTTTGGCCATGATATAACAGCTTACAGTAGTGGCAGAGCCAAGCATGATAATGATCGCAACCAGCATGTCATGGGAAAATCCCAGAAGCACAGCCAGTGGAAGAAATACAGCTTCATATCCCACAAGCTTCAGAAAGCTACATGCGATCAGTGGTTTCGGCCTTGCGAATGCCTTGCCGAATTTCAGTGCGCCACCCATGGTCATCAGCCCAAGGGGAGTCGCTGTTTTTCCGAGATTATCTACGGCAGTATTCAGAATTGTTGGCATTGGCAGATGAAGCAGCGACCATACCATACCTGTCAGGATACCAAGGATAATAGGGTTCGTGGCGATTCCTTTCAGGGTTCGGATAAGCTTTGTGGTATCAAGTTTACCGCCGCCGGGAGCGAACAGTGACAGTGTTATAACTGCCATCACATTATAAAGCGGCACACTTCCGATGATCATAAGCGGTGCCATTCCTGCGTTTCCGTAAAGATTCTGGATAATTGCAATTCCAAGGATCGCAGCGCTGCTCCGGTAAGAAGCCTGGATAAATTCGCCCTGGATATTTCGCGGTTTCAGCAGATAGGAAAGTCCTGTGGAAATTCCGATACTGATCAGTGTGACAAAGAAGCAGAACAATACAAATTTCGTATTCCATACACTGTAGAAATCTGACTTTGCAATATCCAGAAACAAAAGCGCAGGCAGAGCTGCATTAAATACGAACTTATTCAGACGGCTGACAAAGGTGTCATCAAAGAGTCCGATCTTCCGAAAAAAGAGCCCGAGCATCAGGGTGAGAAAAATCGGGATTGTAGCATTAAGACAGAAAATAAGATTCTCCATTTTCATAAATCCTTTCAAAAAAATGATTTCTGTACAAAAAGTACGGTTCATAAGGTGACTGCTATATCACAATAACACCATGATTATAAACGTTTGACAGGAATTGTCAAATTCCGATTTCTGTGTTATTCTGAAAAAAGTGGTTGCTGTTCAGTATGCCTTGCAGATTGCGGGAATGATTTTTCAGACACGCTCTAAGAGCAGAGTGAACAGTAATAAAATTGCAGACAGTGGAGTGGTGGATCATGAAGTATGGAAAGATAAGAATAGAAGATGGATTTCTGGTTTTTACCAGGCATATGATGATAAACAATCTTCCATGTAAAGACATTGTATGGGCATATATGCGAAAAGAGGGAGCAGATGAAGGTGATGACAGACAGCTGAGTGTAAATTATCTTGTAATTGTTACCAGACGTAAGAAGAGATACAAGTTCGATATGACAGAAAAAGAGATTCATGAGTGTATTCGCATTCTTAAGATATTAAACCCGGATATGGCAACAGGTTTCCCGAAGGGCGGCAGGATATCTCTTCATAGTCTGCCGAATACCAGAGATCTGGGTGCGATCGTTACAGCTGATGACAGACACATCCTGCCGAGGAGGCTTCTGAGAAGCGGGGAACTTTATCACATTTCAGAGAGCGATAAGAACAGACTTAGAGAAGAATACAATCTGAAGACGGTGATCGACCTGCGTTCGGCAGAAGAGAGAAAATGTAAACCGGATACTATTATAGCAGAAGTAGAATACTATCATGTACCGGTTGTGGATGAGGATGTGCAGGTTATCAGCAACAGAGAACAGTTTGTGAAAATGCTTGCAGGACTCCCGGATGATATGGAAGAATATATGATCGGACAGTACAGGAAGTTATGCATGGATCAGCTGGTGTTGAAACAGTATGCGAAGTTTATCGATATTCTTTTCAGGCAGGAAAAAGGTGCTGTTTTGTGGCATTGCGGAACTGGAAAGGACCGTACAGGGATCGGGACTGCTTTTCTGCTCAGTCTGCTGGGGGTGGAGGAAGATGTGATATATGAAGACTATCTGCGCACAAACCGTTATATGGAGCCCAAACTGGTATATATGCAGAGACTTGTACAGACCTGGCCGGAGGCAGATGAGAAAATGACCGAGAAGCTTCCAATTATATATAATGTAAAAGAGGAGTATCTGGCTGCTGTTTTTGAAACAGTGAAAAAGACTTATGGTTCTATGGAAAAGTTTTTCCAGACCGTATTTTATCTGAAACCGAAAATGATCGAAGAGTTCAGAAATAAATATCTGATATAGGCAGTTGATTTGATGTTTTTACAAAAGTTATCATAGAGATACTATTCACTGGTAATATCCCGCGAAGCGTGTTGCTGGGAACGAAGTGAACAGTAACGTCACAGAAAGACATTTGTTTTTGTGCGAAAAATTTATTGACAAAATCACGATTATTGATATAATGGTAACCATACGAGCTATTTATTATATTAACGTGGTGAAAATGTACACGTTGAAAGCAGGTGGGACATGCAGAAGAGAGTATTATCCCTGTTAGTAGATAATACTGCAGGTGTAACAACCAGAGTATCTGGATTATTCAGCCGCAGAGGCTATAACATCGACAGCATTACCGGAGGTGTAACAGCGGACGAGCGTTTTTCCAGAATTACCGTTGTGTGCAGCGGGGATGAACTGATTCTGGAGCAGATCACGAATCAGCTTGCCAAGCTTGTAGATGTAAGAGATATTAAGATCCTGGAGCCGGACAACAGCGTATGCCATGAATTAATGATGATCAAGGTGGCTGCGAAACCTGAGCAGAGACAGGGACTCATTTCCATAGCGGATGTTTTCCATGCGAAAGTTGCAGACGTAAGTGTGGATTCCATGATATTGGAGATGACAGGCAACCATAATAAATTGGAAGCATTTCTTGAGCTGATGGGTGATTACGAGATTCTCGAACTTGCACGTACAGGAATGACCGGTTTATCAAGAGGTTCGCAGGATGTAACCTATTTCTGATGAAAAGACCGGAAGGCTTTTCGGAATGCAGGAAATGGAAGAATATCTCAGAAACAGTACATATATAGTTTGCTAGGGGAGCATCCCTTAACGATAAATTTTTTTACGATTAGCAGGAGGAAAATAAAATGGCTAACAAGATTTTTTATCAGGAAGATTGTAATTTAAGCTTACTGGATGGTAAAAAAATTGCAATTATTGGATACGGAAGCCAGGGACATGCACATGCTCTGAACTTAAAGGATTCCGGATGTGATGTCATTATCGGTCTTTATGAAGGCAGCAAATCCTGGAAGAGAGCTGAAGAGCAGGGCTTTAAGGTATATACAGCAGCTGAAGCAGCTAAACAGGCAGATATCATCATGATTCTTATCAATGATGAATTACAGGCTAAACTTTACAAAGAATCCATCGAGCCAAACCTTGAAGAAGGCAACATGTTAATGTTTGCTCATGGTTTCAATATCCATTTCGGATGCATCAAACCACCAAAGAATGTTGATGTTACAATGATCGCTCCTAAAGCACCTGGTCACACAGTAAGAAGTGAGTATCAGGCTGGAAAAGGAACACCTTGTCTTATCGCTGTAGAGCAGGATTACACAGGAAAAGCTCAGGATCTTGCACTGGCATATGGTCTTGGAATCGGCGGAGCAAGAGCTGGTCTTCTTGAAACTACATTCCGTGTAGAGACAGAGACAGACCTCTTTGGTGAGCAGGCTGTACTTTGCGGTGGTGTTTGCGCACTTATGCAGGCTGGTTTCGAAACACTTGTTGAAGCTGGTTATGACCCAAGAAATGCATACTTTGAATGTATTCATGAAATGAAACTGATCGTAGACCTGATTTATCAGTCAGGATTCGCAGGAATGAGATATTCTATCTCCAACACTGCTGAATATGGCGACTACATCACAGGACCTAAGATCATCACAGAAGATACAAAGAAAGCTATGAAGAAAATTCTTTCTGATATCCAGGATGGTACATTTGCAAAAGACTTCTTACTTGATATGTCTGATGCAGGTGCACAGGTTCACTTCAAAGCTATGAGAAAGAAAGCTTCTGAGCATCAGTCTGAGAAAGTTGGCGAAGAAATCCGTAAACTTTACAGCTGGAATGGCGAAGACAAACTTATCAACAACTAATCTGAATATGATTAAATTAAAATCCCCTGCTGAATGGCAGGGGATTTTTTATGTTATAGGAAATTACTCCGTAATGTTCCTATAACATAAAAAAGCCCTCCGGGCAGGATCGCACTGCGACGGAGGGGAATTATGTCGCTGAAGCGACCCTTCGCAGGCGAAGAATCCTGCAAGCAGGGATGTTATTTCATAAACGGAACCATAATGATTTTATCGGAGAAGAGAGAAAAATATGAAAATCAAAAAAGTACAAAGTGCATGTCTTATTTTGGCATGTATAGCGGCAACAGGACTTATAGGGTGTGGGAAAACAGATGAAACACCAAAGAAGCACGAAGCAATTACTTTTATGGCTCCTTATCTGGAAGTGGACAATTTTATAGAAGAAGTGCATAAAACATATCCAGAGATTGAGCTTGAAGTAGTCCCGTACAGCGGAGCAAATACAACAACCTGTCTGCAGAATATGTTAGAGGCAGATGATCTTCCGGACATCTGCACACAGACTTTTTATAAGCCAGATGTGGTGGATGTCAGTGATAAGATGATTGATCTCTCAGGATACGATTTTACAGATAATTATGTGGAATCACGTCTGAAAGATGTATCCGATGAGGGTGCACTTTATATGCTTCCATCTTTGTACAACTGTTATGGAATCACCTATAATAAAACACTGCTTGAGAAGCATGGCTGGAAGCTGCCAACATCTTTTACAGAGCTTGAAGAACTTGCAGACAAGGCAAAAGAAGCAGGAGTTACGTTATGTATGGCACAGATTCAGTATCCTGGTTCAGCCTTCCAGTATATATGTAATATTGCGGATGCGGGATTCCTTGGTACTATGTCTGGAAAGCAGTGGCAGAAAGATTACCTGTCAGGAAAGGCAAATGTCAGTGACACGGAAGGCATGATGGACAGCATGGAATATATCCAGAAATGGAAAAATCTCGGTATGCTTGACTGCAGCAACAGTGATCCGGTAGATGATAGTAAAACAAGAGAAGCTTTTATAAAGGGAAATTCACTGTTTCTATTGGGACCACAGAATGGCATTATGGAATCAGAAGATACAACGGACAAATTTGGTCTGATGCCATACCTGTCTGAAGATGGAAGCAAGAATGTATTTATTTTAAATGTAAACCGTTTTTATGGATTGAATAAAAAGCTGGAGAATGATCCTGAGAAACTTGAAGATGCATTAAAAGTCATGAAGGTGCTGTCTACGGTAGAAGGAACCAGTGCCCTGTATCCGGACAGTACATTAAAAGCAGGACTGCTTCCTTTCAAAGATGCAAAGGCAGATGACACCTTCTATGCAGATATTTCGGATTTTATCAATGCAGGGAATACGACACCGTTTATTTATTCCGGATGGGAAAATACGATTGTAAATACCGGAACCAAAATGCAGGAATTCATGCAGGATAAGGCATCAATAAAGGATGTGGCAGATCAGCTGGATGAGGATCAGGACAGCGTGGTAAATAATCAGCCGGAAGTGATCACAACAGCTACAGAGGAAATTTCACAGGAAAGCTGTGCAAAGCTGGTGGGCAGATGCTTTGCCGAGGCAACCGGAAGTGACGTTGCTCTTATATCCCTTGGAACATGGATCAGTGGAAATGGTACGAACCAGAACAATGATGGTGTGAGCGGAAAACTGTATGCAAAGAATATTACAGACTATGATGTATGTATCATTCTTCCGACTGGCTGGTCACAGACGATTAAAACAATCAGGCTGACAGGAAAACAGATTCAGGCATTGTATGAAGAAGGTTATGATGCAGTTGGTACAGGCAAGAATTATCCATATATGTTGGTAAATCCTGAAGATATGGAACTGGAGGATGGAAAGACTTATCAGGTTGCAATTTCCGGAATCAGTGAAAAACTGGCATCGGAAACGGAAGTGACAGACAGTGGTATTGTAGGTATGGATGCGGCAAAAGAGTTTTTTGGGCAATTTAAGACTTTAAGTGAAGCAGACGCTCAATGGAAATAAGCGGAGGGGAAGGATGCAGAAGGCAAAGAGTTACCGGAACTTAATATGGGGTTGTTGTATGACTGGTATAGCGATGTTTTTTGCATTCTTTTTCCTGTATCATACTTATATCCAGGATATTATCTATGAAGAACGATTAAACCAGATGGAAGAGATTACCCGTCAGATGTTTCAAAATCTGGAGGATGTGATCGATTCCCACTGGGATCGGGTAACGGAAGAATGTAATTATCTGAGAGATGCAAACATACAGACTACAGATGAACTCTGCAGACATATGAAAAAGAAATATGAATTATCAGCATATGCAGATCATAAGATCACGTTGATGGCCGTGGATTCAGAAGGCGGATATTATACAGAATCCGGAAAAAGGGGACTTTTCCGGGATCTGGATTATTTTGAAGAAAGTCCTGAAAAGACCAGTTTTGTTTTTGATTCCATGACAGACAATCAGTCAAAGATGGTATTTCTGAATCGTCTGCCGGAGCCCATATATCTTCAAAACGGAGAAAAGAAAACTTCAATTCTTTATTTTGGAATTGCCCAGGACATGGAACAGTTGAATCCATATTTTAACTGCGAAGCTTATAACGGAAACAACAGTGTGTATGTACTGGATGATAATGGATCTAAACTGTTCAACAGCAATCAGGTGGAACTGATCAAGGGCCATAATGTATTTTCTGTTTTACAGAATATGAAGTATCTTCACAATTCTTCCTTTGAGAAAACAAAGGCGGAACTGGAAGAAAAAGGCTGCAGTTATTCTAATGCAGTTCTGGATGGAACAGAATATTTTTACGGATTAAAAAGAATGGAAAATGCCGAATGGACACTTATCTTTCTGGTTCCGGCAGAATATGTTGCTACGAATACATTAAAACTTGTCAATTTTGTTATGGTATTTATTGTTATCTTTACGGTTATCGTAGCTGTCTGTGTTATGCTGGGGATTTCCTTTGTCATGTACAGAAACCAGCAGGAAGCGATTCGCGTGGAGCGGGAAAATAATGCCAAACTGGAAACAGTGAATACAAAGCTGCGGCAGGCAAAACAGGCAGCGGAGGATGCTTTTCAGGTGGCACAGGAGGCGAACAGATCAAAGAGCAGTTTTCTTGCCAATATGTCTCACGATATACGTACTCCTATGAATGCGATCATTGGTATTACGTCCTTGATCAGACATGATGCCGGTGATAAAGGCAAGGTAATAGAGTATGCGGATAAAATTGACACTTCCTCACAGCATCTGTTGGGGATTATTAATGAGGTTCTGGATATGAGTAAGATTGAGGCAGGAAAAACTGTCTTCAAGTATTCTGATTTTTCTATTCCGGATTTCATACAGGAGCTTGATACTATATTTCGTTCTCAGATATATGAAAAGAAGCAGACTCTTACAATTACAAAAGAAAACATTCGGCATGAGTGGGTGAATGGGGATCAGGTTCATCTGATGCAGATTTTCAGCAATCTGCTGTCTAATGCAATAAAATATACACAGGAAGGCGGAGAAATTCAGCTTCTGGCAGAGGAATGTGAATCAAATTCATCTGTTTATGCAAAGTATCGTTTTTTAGTTTGCGATAATGGTATGGGAATGTCGGCAGATTTCAAGGACAGGATTTTTGATGCCTTTACCCGTGCAGAAAATTCCCTGACAAATAAGATACAGGGAACCGGTCTTGGAATGGCAATCACCAAAAATCTGGTTGACTTGATGGGCGGAACCATTGATGTAGAAAGTGAACCGGGACAGGGCAGCTGTTTTGAAGTTTTTATGGATCTGAAAATCGCAGAAGAAAGATCTGTTTCTCCGGCTTCGCAGACAGAAACAGAAGAGCAGGATGGCAATATCCTGAAAGGAATGAGATTCCTATGTGCAGAGGACAATGAGCTGAACCGTGAAATCGTGGTGGAGCTGTTGTCTATGTTCAACATCACGGCTGTATGCGCTGTCAACGGCCGGGAGGCCGTGGAACGGTTTGAGACAGACCCGCCTGGGACCTACGCCCTTATCCTCATGGATATACAGATGCCGGTTATGGACGGTTACACGGCTGCCAGTGCTATCCGCAGCCTGGGAAAGACCGGCAGGCGGCCGGACGGGACTGGGATTCCCATTATCGCCCTTACGGCAAACGCATTTGCCGACGACGTGTACCGGGCCAAACAGGCGGGAATGGATGAGCATGTAACCAAGCCGCTGGAAATCAGCCGTCTGCTGGAAATCATGCACCGGTACCTGGACGTTCCAGCCCGGAACCGTACAGAATAAAAGTCCGGATTAAAAGTTTGTTAAAGAATGGGCCATCCCCTTGTGTAATCCCGGTTTATCCAATATAATAGGCCGTAAACAGAATTACATGAGGAGAAGACGGATTCCATGGACGGCGAATTCGGCGGCACTGCCCCGAAGCATAGACATTCGATACAATATACCACATAAGTGGGATGAGGCATGGCTTGCGCACAATTGGGTGCAGGCCGTGTCTTTTTGTTTTTTACCGGCATACCAATAAAAGGGTGCGCCGGCCATGGATGTTATACCTGTCCGGACAGAAAGGAAGAATAATGAAGACCGAAGCAAGAAAAATATTTATCATTAACTGCATGTACTTTACAATCCTGCTGCTGGCAGCCTTTGTACTGCTGAAATACGGGCTGCCCATGGTGGCCCCCTTTGTCACTGCGTTTGTGATCGCGTATCTGTTAAGGAGGCCAATCTGCTTTGCGTCAGTCCGTCTGCACATGAACAGGAAGATTACAGCTATTCTTATGGTGCTCCTGTTCTACAGTGTGGCTGGGCTGCTGTTTACCCTTCTCTGCGTCAAGATGTTTTCCAACGGGAAATCGTTGGTGGCAAGCCTGCCGTCGGTTTATGCCAATTATGCGGAACCTGTGTTTACCGGGATTTTCGGAGGCATCGAACAATATCTTCTGCGGATGGACCCGTCTCTCCTTGGGGCCTTAGAGGAGCTGGAGGGACATTTTGTGCAGTCCGCGGGACAGATGGTATCAGGAATCTCCATGTCAGTCATGGGATGGCTTTCCGGCTTCGCCTCATCCCTTCCTGGTATGTTTATCAATCTGCTGCTCATGGTCATTACCACCTTTTTCATTGCGGCTGATTATGAACTGCTGACCGGATTCTGTCTGCGGCAGCTGGGGGAACGGCCCAAGGAGGTATTTATGGAGATACAGTCCTATGTGGTGGGCACCCTTTTTGTGTGTATCCGCTCCTATGCCCTGATTATGACCATTACCTTTGTGGAACTGTCCATTGGACTGACGCTTATTGGGGTGGAGAATTCACTGGTTATTGCGTTTCTTATCGCTGTATTTGACATTCTTCCCGTGCTGGGGACAGGGGGAATTATGATCCCGTGGACGGTCATCACTGCCCTTATGGGCAGCCACGGCCTGGCACTGGGGCTTCTGGTGGTGTATCTGGTCATAACGGTTGTGCGCAATATCATAGAGCCTAAAATTGTAGGGAGCCAGATTGGCCTTCACCCGGTGGTGACGCTGGTGAGCATGTTTGTGGGAGCACAGCTTCTGGGTGTACTGGGATTGTTTGGATTCCCCATTGGCCTGTCCCTGCTGCGCTACCTGAACGAGACAGGGGCCATCCGGCTGTTTAAGACCGCGTGAGGAGAATCGTAGCAGATATTCCATGAGGAAACAGATTTCCTTCCATCACATATTGCATCCCTGCCCTTATGCTTGGTATAATGGTAAAGATAAGCGGGGGAGGAAGGAAAGAATCGGTTATGACTGAGAAAGAACGGATGTTGTCAGAGAAGCTTTATATTCCACAGGATGAGGAGCTTGCGGCGGACTGCGCCAGATCCCGGCGGCTGGTTCGGCTGATTAATGGGACCACGGAAGAACAGGCGGAGTACAGGGTGCAGCTTTTTAAGGAACTGTTTGGCAGGACAGGGGAAAATCTATGGGTGGAGCCGCCTTTTCACTGCGACTACGGCTGCCATATTTCTGTGGGTGAAAATTTCTATGCCAATTTTGACTGTATCATTCTGGATGTATGTGATGTGACCATCGGAGATAATGTATTCCTCGCCCCCAGGGTTTGTATCTATACCGCAGGGCATCCCATCGACGCCGGAGTACGCCGCAGACAGCTGGAATACGGAAAGAAGGTAGTGATTGGGAATGATGTATGGGTGGGAGGAAATACTGTCATCAATCCCGGAGTCACCATTGGGGACAATGTGATTATTGGTTCGGGGTCCGTGGTTACGAAGGACATTCCATCCGGCGTCATTGCGGCCGGGAACCCCTGCCGTGTCCTCCGGCCTGTTACAGAGGAGGATACCAGGTACTGGGAGGAGCTTGAAAGAGAATATCGAAGGGACAGAGGAGAGTAAAGACATGGAACAGGAAGGCCAGAAGCATCAGCGCCGTGTGCGCTACAAGGGAACGCATCCCAAACGTTACGAGGAAAAATATAAGGAGCTCCAGCCGGAAAAGTACCCGGAAACCGTGGCAAAGGTCATCCAGAAGGGAAGCACCCCTGTGGGTATGCATATCCCTATCATGGTAAATGAGATACTGGAGTTTCTTCAGATACAGCCGGGCCAGACTGGCCTGGACGCCACCCTGGGATACGGGGGCCATACCAGCAGGATGCTGGAGCGCCTGGAGTCCAAGGGCCATATCTATGCCCTGGATGTGGATTCTATCGAGATGGAAAAGACCAGGCAGCGGCTTGAACATATGGGCTATGGGCCGGAGATACTCACCATCCGGAAACTGAACTTTGCCAATATAGACCAGATAGCCGGAGAATTCGGACCGCTGGATTTTGTGCTGGCAGATTTAGGCGTGTCATCCATGCAGATTGATAATCCGTCCAGAGGCTTTTCTTTTAAGAAAGAAGGCCCCCTGGACCTGCGTCTGGACCCTCTTAAGGGAGA
>OIYD01001546.1_pt1 | contig 13288 bp, 9 predicted proteins | sample 1588141 | NCBI WGS metagenome assembly OIYD01 (sample SAMN03283259) | human gut metagenome | biome: human-associated habitat; material: feces | host: Homo sapiens | place: USA | collected 2013
GCCCCGCCGCTTATTCTGGGTAACTGGACCTGCTATTTTACGATCAATATCCAGTCTTGGGCAGAGGAGTCACCGGCTGGAATCTGCGCACGATGGTGACCCAGTTGCTCGTTGCGGTCTGCCACTCGTTGAGGTACTGACCACCCACATCGCTGCGGTTGATAATCTGATACCCATCGGGCAGCGTCCCCTTGACCTGCACTTGGATGGTAGGCTTGGTCACCGAGGAGAATCCACTGGCTACCGTACCGAACTCGAAGCGGATGTCGGTGACATACTCGCCCTGAACCAGGCCAAGCGCGGCCGCACTCAGTTTCACAGAGTAGTTGTTGCTCGTGAGCAGATTGCTGGCCAGAACACGATAGTCGTTCACATTGGTTTTGAATGTGATCCGGTAATAAAGTCGCTGGTTATAGGTACCGGTCGTAAGGCTCATCGCGTTGGTGGCGTCTGTGGGCAGCCGATCATGCCAATAGAAGTTGTTCAGGGCCACATTGGATGTGTTGGCAATACCGGAGAGATCATATCGCATGGTGGTACCAGGCTGTACCTCCAGATTGCCCGACTTTTTGATCGTGACGCCCAGCTTGGCCGGCTTATCGTACTGGCTCAGTTTGATGATTTGGCCGGGATACTCAATCTCCGCCTCCATCTTCTCGCTGTTGATCTGATAGTAAGCGGGTGCGGACACCTCCGTCACGAAATACCGGCCCAGAGGCAGCGGGTCACTGGCTGCAACGCCATGGGCATCCGTTGTGATGTAACCCACAACCTTGCCGGATCTGGCCTGAGTAATCTCGTAAACGGCGCCCTTCAGCGGAGCGCCGGCCTGGTCGCCGGTGATGGTGTTGGCTGCCTCCGCATACTTTCTCACCTGGATCTGTCCGGTGACGGCAGTATTCTCCCAGGTAATTTGGGCACATTTCCCGCGCTCAACGTACACAGTCTTATACTGCTCGTCCAGAATGTAGCCGTCTGCGGCTTCCAGTTCGCGGAGATAGTACTTGCCAGGGGTCAGTTCATCGTCGATCCAGATATAGCCATCCTGGTCGGTGGTGTACTCCCCAACCGGGTTCTTGCCGGCATCATAGAGGATAAATTTGACACCGTAAATTCCTTCTCGGGTTTCGGAATCGATCTTGTGAATCATGATGGAGGACATACGCTGGTTGGTGATTTCCAGTGTAGCCGTCTCGCCATCTTTCACACAGACATATGCGGGCGTGTCATCCAGCTGATAGCCATCAGCGGCTTTCAGCTCTGTCACCTGATACCAGCCGCTCTCCGCTTCCGGCAGGGAAATAACGCCGTTCCGGTCAGTGGTGTAGGTACCGATGATCTCACCGTTCATCTTCCGAATTTCAAACTTCACGCCTTTGATTCGTGCGCCGGTATCTTCATCGGACTTGATGATCTGCAGGCCGCCGGATGGCGTATTATAGAATGTGAGGGTTTGCGTATCATCCGGCCGAACCACCACGGTCTGGCTGCGTGTGTTCTCGTCAATCAGGTAGCCATCAGGCGCCTTGACCTCTGTTACCACCAGCGTACCAGTCACATCCCGGATGATGATCTGACCGTTTTTGTCTGTGGTATAAAGGCCGTTGCTGCTCAGCTTGCCGCCTTCGTCATCAACGAAAGAACCGTCGGCAAATGTGATTTTGAACTGTGCGCCTTCCAGAGGTTCCTTTGTGACAGAATCGAGTTTATGGATGATGAGTCCTCCCAAAGGTTGATTCCTGAACTCCAAGGTCATGGTCTCGTTGGCTTTGATCTTGATGGTCTGCGGCGTATCATCGAGGAGGTATCCGTCCTTTGCTCTGGTCTCTTTGACAATGACGGTCGAGCCGGGCTCCAAGCCATCAATGCGGATGGTACCGGCACTGTCGGTGACGAATTTACCATTGGCGTTTCCGATGACGCCGCCATCACTATTGGTCACGAGAAACTCGACATCGGAGATGGGAGCACCCGTCACTGCATCCTTTTTCGTGATGAGCAAGGAGCCCATTTTATCGTTCCCGAATACAACAGTGATGACATCCTGTTCCTTCCCGCTCAGGTAAACTGTCTGAGCGCTGTCGTTGATGACATATCCATCCGGCGCCGAGATCTCTTCGATTACGTAAGTGCCTGCCTTCATTCCGGTAAGCACGATGGTGCCATTGGAGCTGGTCTGACGCTCAGCGATGACAGTGCCGCCAGTGCCGCTCGTTCCGCCCAGGAAACGGATACGGAACCAAGCGCCCTCCAAAGGTGCACCGGTATCCGCATCCACCTTCTTGATCACGATTGCGCTCAAGGGTGTATTCTCGAAGGTGAGCGTTTTCTGGGTTCCTGCCTTAATGTAGCAATCCTGCGTGGCAGGATCCTTGATAGAGTAGCCCGCAGCCGGCTCCAGCTCAGTCACTCGATACCAGCCATCGCGGAGATTGTCCAGCTTGATCTGGCCGGCCTCGTCGGTGTAGTAGGTGCCCAGATCATTGATTTCACCCTCAAAGGTATCGTTGCTCGCATAGGTGATGTGGAATTTTGCTCCCTTGATGGGGTCTCCTGTGATCGAATCCACCTTCACGATGGTCAGCCCGGGCTTGGGATAGTTCTGGAACCGTACAGTACCCGTCCGGTTGGGTACCAGGGTGATGAGTTGATGTTCATCATTGAGTAGGTAGTTGTCGGGAACAGACTGCTCCCACACCTCATAGACGCCAGGATCCAGATTCTCGATGAGGGCCTTGCCTTCTGCATCAGTCTTCACGGTGGTCAGTGTAGAGGAATCTACCTTCTTGACCGTGAAGGTGACATCGGCCACCGGACTGCCGGTGACGGCGTCTGTCTTCACAATTTCCAGGTTGGGCTTACGGTCATTGGATACCACCAGCTCGCTGACTTGGCCAGGGAACAGTTCCACATGATATTCCGTGGGGTCGATGACGTAGCCCTCCGGCGCCTTCGTTTCCTGCACAGAGTAAACGCCAGGCTCCAGATCCTCGATATTGATTTCACCATTGGCATCTGTCACACGATCGAGATAATGGCTGCCATCCTGAATCTTTGCAATTCGGAAGGTAGCGCCGCCGAGCCCTTCACCGGTAAAACTGTCCAGCTTCACCAGCCGGAAGGACGGCAGTTTGGTATTGGTAAATACAAACTCCGCGTTTTCATTGCCGTTGATTTGGATGACTCGGGTGGCATCGTCGATGAGATAGCCGTCGGGAGCAGAAAGCTCCGTCACCCGATATGCGCCCGGCTCCAGATTGGTAAGGTCGATCTCACCATTTTCATCCGTCACGTACTCTTTCGAGAAGGTGCCGCCGACTTTTTCAATCCGGAAGGTGGCATTGGGCAAGGGAGCAAGATCTGTGCTGTCCAGTTTCACCAGATGGATGCCTGGTTTCTGATCGTTGAAGAAGATGAGCTGCAGGATGCCGTCTCCACCCTCCAGTTCGATCTGCTGAGGTGTAGAGTTGACGATATGCGAACCATCTGTTGCAATTTCCTTCACCATATAAGTGCCGGGCTCCAGGTCGGTCAGCAGGATCTCGCCGAACTGGTCTGTCTGATACTGACCCAGCAGCTCAGCATCCTTATAGACCTCAAACGTGATATCAGGCAGTGCCTCCTGGGTTTTGCTGTCGTATTTAAGAATGCGAAGGCCGGGTTTTTCCTCATTGACGATGGATACGCTGACGAGGTCACCTGCAACAACCGTCTGGGTGTAGACCGTCTCGTCTTTGATATAGCCGTCCGGGCTCTCAATTTCCGTAATACGGTATGCCCCCGGCTGGATCTCATTAAAAATGGCCACGCCGGCGGATCCGGTCTCCTCGGTGTAGGTTGCACCGGATTCAATGTGCTGAATCTGGATGACTGCGCCGGAAAGCGCCATGCCGGTATCGGAGTATTTCCGGACTTCCAGGGAACCGTACGGGGCATTCTCAAATGTGAGCGTCGCCTGTTCCCCGTAGACCACCTGCACATTCTTGGCCGGCTCCTCGCTCAGCAGATAGCCGGAAGGCGCCGTACGTTCATATACCGTGTAGTTGCCTGCCAAACTCAAGGGAATCACGATTTCACCACGAGAATTGGTTGCAAAGGTTCCAACCGTGGCGCCCTTGGGATCAACAACTTCGAAGATCGCACCGCGAAGAGGAATCTCCGTTCCCTCCTCCAGCTTAATGATCTTCAAACTGGTCTCCGCCGGATCATCGTCCGGATCGCTGGTATAGGAACTATAGGCGGTCATATTCAGCGGGATGGTGGGATCGGTATCCACCATGTAGTTCTGCAGATTGCCGTACTGATCCTTCTCCGCACACACCGCATAATAGACGCCGTATTTATAGACATTCGTCTTAATGGAGAGCTGGACGCTGCCAGTCTCACCATCAATAGAATCTGCAGGATAAAGGACCTTGAACTTTCCGGAATAGCCATTGCCGGTTCCTTCTGTTTTAACCTGTGTGATTTCACGGTTGTTCATATCCACGATCTTGGTGCCGGGAGGGACTGCAGAGGGGTCTGAAAAGGCCACATTGATGATATAGTCGCAAACCCACGTCTCCGAAGTCACCGTGAAGATCTGCTGGTAATAGTTCTCTCCATCCACCGTGACGGGGTAGGCAACATCCTGGTCCACCTCAGTCACGATACCAGGGGTCAGGACTTTGGTCCAGGAGGTGCCTCTGCGGTAGATATCCTTGGCGGCCGCCAGGATCTGCTGGGCGCGCTGAAGTTCAACACCGGTCAGGGACGGATTGACTTTCAGGTTGTTGATGTCCCAATTCGGCAGGAGATAACACCAAAGCGCTGCCTTTGTCGCGTAATAGGCGTGGTATTTATTTTCAACACCCAGCTCGCTCAAACTGCGCGTGGGGTATCCGTTGGCGACGATACCAACAACTTTCGGATCGCTGCCGCGCTCCTCGGCGAGATATTTAATGCTCTCGCCTTCCGATACAGTCTGAGGAACACCGTTGATATTCGGGTTGACACAGTACGCTGGGATTTCTCGCGTCTGGCCGTTGCGATCGATGTAGTTGTAGTAGGTGTAGATCAGTTCACGATTTATACCGTTGATCGACAGGTAGCTCATTCTGACTCCACCGTTGTAGATGTCGATTTCTCCCAAGGCTTCCTCTACACTATCAGCCGCAAATGCAGCTGTGGGAAGCATGCCGAGCAGCATGACAACCAGGAGAAGCATGGAGATGATTCGTTTTTTCATTGTCATTCCTCCATAAAATGGGCAGAGGAAGGCGTGTTATCACCTCCCTCTGGCAAAATGTGTATGGAAAAAGCGATGTGCCCGCCGGCACATCGCTTTTTGTGTAAGGGGTTTCGCTATTTGACGTAGATGTAGTATTCCGTGTATCGGAAAGCGCCGTCACAGTACAAATCCCAGGCCTCGACGTAGTAGTCACCCGGCGGGCAGGAATTGAACAGCTCTGTGATTTGTTCCGATTTCCACGGCCAGAAGCTGTAGGCGTTGAATTCGTTGGGAATGGAGAGATGTACCTGCACAAGCGGTTTTCCATCTGCTCGCGTTACAGGTTTCCCATTCTGCCAGGTCTGCGGATTGGAGCCGATCGCATTGTACAGGGTGTACTGCATGCGCCGGGTCTCATAGAGGTTTCGCATGAAAAGGTACTCGCGGCCGCCGGAGGTAAAGTGACGCGCTTCCGCAGCCGGCAGTTCGGGATCCGGCAGCAGGCTCCAATCACAAGTGGCCGTGGGCAGCTTGGCTGTGTCCTCTGCGGCAAACATACTGTTATTGAACTTGGTGACATCCGTAATTTCGTAGATGTAACCGTCCTGGCAAGTGATCCGGTCTCCAACGGTGGGAACATAGCGAACTGTAGCTTGCTCGGGTACCGGTGCAGTTTCGCTGCCTTCACCCTGGTAGCCATGGGTGGTGTCGATCTGGATGGTCGAGGTCGTCTGATCCCATTCGACACCAAAGTCCACAAGTGCCGCAATGTCCCGTAGCTTGAAGTAGTTGTAGCCGTTGATGGTATAGCCGGCCAAATCCACACGACTCCCATCAACATAGATGGGGGAACGATTCAGCGTGGCTGTCACGGTTTCCACCACAGCGGCCGCTGCACCGGTGCCCGTTACCAGGCAGATGCCCAGGAACAGACCTGCGACGAAGTTGAGTTTACCTTTCATGTTGGTCACCTCATAGAAAGTATTCCAGCCCTCTCTATGGGATGGAGTGGCCGTTGTTACCGACTGCCGCAGCTTCGGAGGCCAAGCAGGAAGATTTCATCCCTGGTTGCGATATGGTTTCGCTCCAGGAGTTTCATCTGCTCAAATTCCGACTGGGAGATCACGATACGGACAGGGACTTGCCTTGCAGCGGTGCCGGGTTTTGTACGCTGCTCACGGCTGCGGGGTTTCTTGCTGTTCATATGATTCCTCCAAAACTTATTTATCGGATCTCTACGGCCTGCACGCACAGGCGGAGAGAGGGCTGGTTCTTAACGCAGGTGATGAGTGTAATACGGTTATCACCCATCTCATTGAGGTACGAATAGTCGGTACTCGAAATGTTGGTCACCGTACGCACCTCGTAGGTTCGCGTACCTTGATTCGTCCGGTAGGTCACAATATCGCCCACCTTGACATCCTTCAGTTCGGCGAAATGATCCACGCCGCTGCCTCTATTGTGGCCGAACAGCGCCACATTTCCGGTCCAACAACCGCTGCCGACATAGTGTCCGGCGCCCTTGGCCATGGAAGTGCTGGTGGTACCTTCATAGACCTTGGCATACAGGCCAACACGACCAATTGAGATGGAACCCAGGCTGCCATCAGACTGAAGCAGCTGCGCCACGGTAACCGTGGGCTGATACCCAATTTCAATCGAGGTACCGCCGGAGACGTCGCCGTTCCCGGTATTGATTTCCGGGTACCCAATGCTGCCTCCGGACAATCCATATTGGGTGCCCGGGGTAAGATAGGGATTACTCAGCGAGCTTTCCAGAAACTCCTGGGCAAGTCCGTACTCAATCTCCGGGATGTCGAAGTCAATCTGGTTGGTCTCACCGTATCGATAGGCGCTGTCGTACTGATCTTCGTAGTTCGTGCTGCCGTAGTATTCGGTCGAGTCTCCTGTGCTGAATTCATAATCAGCAGCACTGGCATTGACTGCCAGGCCGGCCATCAGCCCGACGGCAAGGCACAAAGTCATAATTTTTTTCATTGCGGTTCCTCCTCAACATCATCATCGTCAGGTGCAGTACCGACATCCACCTTGAACCAGTACGCACCATTGACCGTACCAACAGTATGGGTGAAGGTCTCGCTAAAATAATGGATACTGATGGTCTGTCCAAACAGTTTGCGGGCCGCAGGTTCATCCACTTCGATAGCAATGACACCCTCCGGGATATTCTTCAGCCTGTCGATCCGAAGCTCCGGCCGCTTGGGACGAATGAGGAGTCTGCCGCACTTGTCGTACTCGTTGCCTTTCCCTGTTGCGGCATATACCGTACAGTTCTTACGCGTCAGCATCAAAATCAACAACACGATCCCAACCGCTGCAAGGAGTGCGCCTGCCACGATTGCCAGCAGCATCGATACCGGCATTCCCTCGGGCTCTACCTCAATTGCAGTTCCGAGATAAGTGACCGTGTATTTGATGCTGGAGACTCCGGAAGCGCTGACGGTGCCGATTTGACACTCCCCACGGCTAAAGCCGGGGGATTCTCGGTTCGCTGACCGCAGCCTGCACCATGCGAGGTCTTACATGGTCTCCCCGAGCGTATCGGTTCGGGCGTGTCCCGCCCTACCATATATTCTATCTACGCCAGCAGGCGCAGACCTTCGTTGAGGATGTTCTTCGCGGCGTTGATGTCCCGGCCGTGGACTGTACCGCAAACCGGGCAAAACCACTCCCGCACAGAAAGGTCTTTCGTTCCGGGCCACTGAGCACCACATACAGAGCAAAGCTGGCTGGACGGAAAGAAGCGGTCTATCGTGACCACCTGTTTTCCATACCACTTTGACTTGTATTCCAACTGCCGCCGGAACTCACCCCACGATGCATCTGAGATGGACTTGGCCAGCCTGTGGTTCTTGACCATGTTCTTGGGTGCCAAGTCCTCAATGCAGATCAGATCGTACTGGCGCATAAGGTCAGTGGACAACTTGTGGAGCATATCCTGTCGCTGGTTGGCGACGTGCTCATGCAGTCTTGCCAACTGAAGCCTTGCTTTCTCCCGGCGGTTGCTCCCCTTCGTTTTTCGGGAGAGCTGCCGCTGGAGCCGGGCTAGCTTTTTCTCGGATTTTGCAAGATGCTTGTGGTTGGGATGCTCCACGCCATCTGAAGTGACAGCGAAAGACTTGATACCCATATCGAGACCCACAGCGGCCCCGGTGGAGGGCAGTGGTTTTATTTCCACATCCGTACAGCACAGGGCAACAAAATACTTGCCGCTGGGATTGCGGGATATCGTGGCGGAGAGAATGCGGCCCTTGACCTCTCTTGAAATACGGCACTTCACTTTGCCCAGTTTTGGCAACTGTACGGCATGATCCAGAACTTTGATGTTCGTCCCTACGCATTTGCTCTTGTAGCTCTGCCGGTGGTTGTGTTTGCTCTTGAACCTGGGGTATCCGGGCTTCTCCCCTTGCTTCATACGTCGGAAGAAGTTCTGATAGGCGGTATCCAGGTCTTGCAGGGCTGCTTGCAGAGATGTAGAATCCACTTCTTTCAGCCATGGCAATTCTTGTTTGAGTGCCGTGAGACTTTTGTCCTGCTGGAATCGTGTGGGGGCCTTTCCGTTTTCCCTATACTGTTCATGCCGCTGGGCAAGAAAGTGGTTGAACACATAGCGGCAACAACCAAAATTCCGAGCCATTTGTTCCTGCTGCGTTGCTGTTGGGTACAAGCGGAATTTATAGCTGTATTCCATCTTCCCACCTCACACATTCTTCTGATTCTCTATGTACTGCTTAATCACCGACAATGGCGCACCACCCACAGTAGATACAAAGTACGAGTTTGTCCATAGTGTTGGAAGCCGTGAGCGGAGCCAGCCAAATTCCTGCCGCAGCACCCGAGAAGTACGGCCCTTAATCTGTTTGACAGCCTTATGAACACCGAATTGCGGATCTACTTCCATGAGCAAATGTACGTGGTCCGGCATGATCTCCATCTCAATGACATCGATATGGTACTCATTGCAGATTTCCTCTATGAGTTCCTTTAAGCGCACATCGACACCATTGACCAAGACCTTACGGCGATATTTTGGACACCAGACCACATGATATTTACAGGAGTACACCACATTATGATTACTTTTATATTCCATGACTACATTATACCATTCAACGGTATCTAATGCAAGCCGCGCAAAATCTCTTTGCGGGGGAGCAAGGTGTGGCTTATATCCCCATGCCTAAAGGCAGGGGCTTTACGCCACGATTGGTAATCGGCAGTTGTGATGTAGCCGGTAGCCGTCTTGCTGTAGGCTGTGCCACTGTAGGTTGCAACAGCAGAATAGGTTGCCGGAACCAGTTCATCGCCAACAAGGGCTGTGCTCTCGACGGACCAGGTAACATTGGATAGACTGAGTGTCCGTCCATCCTTGACCACGGTCTTATCGATATAACTGGAGTCGTTCCGATCCAAGCCGGTGTAATTCTTGGTTGCAGTAACGGTATAGCTGCTGTCTTTGTAGCCGGCTGCCTCCGTTTTGATCGTGCTGTGATCCAGAGCCAGCGTGCCAGTGGCAGTGCCGTCATCATACTCCATGGTCGGCTGCAGAGCGGCCAGAATATCCTCCATATCTTTCGATGTGGTGGTCACTGTGACCGTTTCCTTATGCTGACTCTCTTCACTGAACGTCTGTTCCTCTTTGGTTGTGCCGCTGTAGGTGTAGTGGTAGCCATCGTAGTCAAAATCATCCTCCACCAGGTCATCCGGATTCTGATCCGGCAGAAGCGTATAGATTTTAATGGCAAGCTGCTGCCCATTGAGATTCTGATACGTGATATCATCAGCCACATAGCTCGCAGCACTCGCAGTTGCACAGAGGCTGAAGCAAAGCGCGACCATCAGAACCAAGGCCGAAAGCGATTTTCTCATAGCAAAGTATTTCCTTTCTTCAGTTAATGGGGGGCGTCAGTTGGGACCGGCCAAACTTGTATTCGGTAATACAGTCGCAGAGGATCTCCGTCAGATAATCGGCTGACAGTGCTTCTGTAATCCACAGGCACTGACGGTACATGTAGATACTGCTGTGGTTCGTGAGCACGATTGTGTGCCAACCGGTCACTGACTCGCTATTGAGCTCGTTTGCCGTACGATACATATCCTGCTCATTGCCTTCGGCAAAGAGGATCTTGTCCGCCACGATGACGGACAAGATCGGCTGCGTGCGAATCATGGATACGATGATGACACACTCGGTATCTTCATCTTTGTGGATGGCCACATAGGTGTCGCCGCGCTCCTCTACTGTATTGAGGCAGGCTCGGATGACCTCGCGACAATGCTGAAGATTTCTGTTGTTGGATCCCTGCATTGCACTCACCTCAATCTGGAATGTTTTTTGATGATCCGGGTCACCAAGCCGAATGCCATACCTGCTTCCAGATCTACACTGCGGACGAGGAAACTGACGGTATCCAGTTTGGCCGGGATCTCCCTGGTGCGGTATGTCATGGTTTTGGCATTGGCGCCTGTCTGGAGCCGGATGAAAATGACCCGGTCACGAACGCCCGTCACCACGCCGTAGTAGTTGCTGCCGGGCACCAATTTCTTCAGAGACGGGAGATCCGGATTTTCGCTGGCTGCCTTGACGGAAAGCACCGCAGAATAGCCGCCGGTTTCTTCGTCTTTCCCGATTTCCATGACTTTGGCAACAACCAGATCGCCGGTGGCGTACAGATCGCTGACATCGGAAAACCACTGCCAAGACAGGTTGCTTGCCGGGATCTCCACATCAACTCCAATGGCCTCTACCGTAATTCGGTTGTTACCCACGCCAATCACGCGGCAGGCAACGCGGCTTCCAACCTTGACGCGTTCGGTCGCATAGTATCGGGCCTGGCGCTGCATCAGTGCTGCCCGCCGGCTGCCAACTGCGGCGCGATTCACGAAGTCAACACCGGCAAGCATGAAATCAATGGTGGCGCCAAGGATCCGATTCAGACGGATCTGGTAACGGATGGGAGGTGATGTTCCTTCCGGCCAGCTGTCCATGAACATTTCATTGCCAGGGATCAGTACGCGGATTCCCTCAAAGTCAATGGCACAAAAGATATTTCCATTTTCCTGGGGCTCGATGCCACTGACTACGCCGGTAAGGATCTTGCGTGTATGGAGTGCGCCGGAAAGGTAATTCCATTTGACGTCTTCACTGTCTTCCGGCGTAATGCCGCGTTCCAGGTCGTTGAGTTCCAGAATGTCAAAGGAACCAGCGCGGGGTGATACGGCGGTGGCTGCGTTTGTGGTAGCGGTGCCGCCTTCCAGTTCGGTGGCCTGTTCGCTCTCGTTGGCCTTCTTTCTGGGGGACATAGGCTATCCCTTCCTTTCTTTGAATACTTCATTTAAGTTGACACTGCGGCCAATTGGCAGTTCGCCCGGCGCACATACAGAGGGGGGTGGTGTACAGTCGCCGGCGGGATCTGCGCTCGGTGCAGAGTCAGCGGAAATGACTGGTTCGGGCTGCTCCCAAGAAGAAACCCGCCCGGATGTTTTCCAGGCGGGTTCATGCAAAATTGCTTTGGAGCTCCTCAGTTGTTTATAGAATGGGTGCTTGGAATAATCAAAGCGGTGAGCACACATGACTTTTTGCCCGCGGACAAAGATCAGTTCTTCATCCGGCTGCAGGCGGAGTACTTCATCCGGCATCAGCAGCGGACGCTTACCCAACGAGTTGGTTTTACGATACCGAGGCGTATAGTCTGTAATACGCATACTGTTGAGTTCCCGCGCTTCACTCTCGACTTCTACTGAGGCCACACCGATTCTCTCGCTGAAATAGGTGGCAGTCAGCATATCGGTACAGCCAAGGAACACCGTTGTATCGCAAGCACCCAGGATTTCCTGCCATTGATCATTGGGATAGCGGTTTCGCATCTGCCCAATGTTTTGGAAAAATACTGCTACCGATGCGCCTCTCGACCTGATTGTACTGCATTTTTTGGTGAAGTCCAAAATCGTGCATGCGTTTGGGAATTCATCCAGAATAAACTTGACTTTAACCTTCAGGTGTCCGCCCTCACAGTGAGCGTCGGCATATCGGATAAGCCGGATAAACAGGAAACTGAAGAAAAGCGAGCTCAGGAACTCGAAGGTATTGTCCTGGTCAGACACAATGCAGAAGTATGCGCACTTCTCTTTCCCGGGCAGTTCCAAATCGATTTCATCATAGGAGGTGATGTTGCGGACCAGTTGTGCCTGCATGACCTGTAGTTTGCTGCCAAGGCCGATGATGACACTGGTGCGGACTGTTTCACTGGACTGCATGAAAATGGAAAAAGGCGCAAAGGCCGGTGAAGGCGGCATGACTTCGCCGGTGAACTTGTTGATATGCTCCCGGCGGATACTGTTCATAATGCGCGTGAGGCTCCGCTCATTTTCTGTGGTCAGCATCTCATATACCTGGCCGAGATTTCTTTTTTCCGGAGGCATCTCCAGCGAGACATACAGGACCAGAGCCTTCAATAGATTGAGCTCAGCGTTGAACCAAAATGCATCCCTGGAGTCGCCGCTGGTATTGCTCAATACAATGTCACAGAAGGTCTGTGCCATAATCTCGCTGCCACCCACCTCGCTGAGGCAATTCCACGAGTCGCTGTGCTCCATCTCGATGAGATTGAATACCCGGACGGTATAGCCTTGGTCTCGGAGAAACTCACTTGTGGACTCATAGAGCTCGGACTTGGTATCTGTAATGATGACCGACTCGCCGCGTTTTGCTGCCTGCAGAATCAGATTTCTGGAGATGCTTCTGGATTTTCCTGTGCCAGATGCACCGCAGATAGCCAGATTCTCATTAAGCCTGGTCTTCTTGGGCAACGTAATAACTTGCCCTCCATCAACCATACCCAGAATATCCCTGTCTGTACTGCCAGGCGATGTGATATCAAAACAGGATTTTGCCTCCCTGAGTGTCATAAACGCTGCTGTTCCATAGCTTCCGAATTCCGAAATCGTCAGGTTCCTGTCGCGGTCTGTAGCACCTCTTCCGCCGCGCCCAAGGCGCAGCCCGAACAGGCACAGGATTGCGATGCCAACTGAAACAGCGAGAATGGAGATGGGGCCTTC
>OIYD01001557.1_pt1 | contig 13235 bp, 13 predicted proteins | sample 1588141 | NCBI WGS metagenome assembly OIYD01 (sample SAMN03283259) | human gut metagenome | biome: human-associated habitat; material: feces | host: Homo sapiens | place: USA | collected 2013
ATGGTTCATAAGCGACATTTCTTCGGAAATAGTTTGATAGAGTATTATACGCTCAGATCCTTGTAAGGGAAAATATAAGGGAAAACTTAACGCCCCAACCCGGTACAATCGGGCTGGGGCGTTGATATTCACAATCGTTTGGCGATTTACTTTTCGTCGTCCTGTCCGTCTCCCAGCTTGTCCCCGGCGCCGTCCACGGTGGACTCCAGCGCGGCGATGGCCTTGCGGAGCCATGCGGGCACGGGGGCGCCGAGGGCACCGATGTTCTCCACGATGCTCCCCAGCTCGGTCATGATGTACCACACCAGCACCAACACCGAGACAAATACCTCATACTGGAAGGGTAGCTCCAGGGCGGGGATGTTGGCTAGAATCAAACCGATCACCCCGTCCAGAATGGCGGCCACCAGGACGGCCACCACGGCCCCCAGCTTGTGCCACAGGCCGTCCCTGGCCACCTTGGACGACCACTTCCCCGCCCGCACAGCGGCGGCGGTGCCGGTAGCGTAATCCAGCAGCATACAGATCACCCAGGCCACCACCAGCCAGCCAAACCAGCCCCACAGGGCGGTCAGGCAACCCAGCACGACCGCGATGGTACCCTTAATCCCGTTGATGTGCTCCATGTCACTCGTCCTCCCGTACATAGTCGGCCATCTTGCCGATGAGCGCCTGGACGTTGGCGGCGGAGTAGTCCCCGGCCCGCCAGTAGTCCGGGCTGTTGATGATGCCCGCCTCTGCCAGCGTGTCCACGTCGGTGTCCAAGTCGGACACATCCGCCGCCCCGCCCTGGCAGAGGGCTAGGAACGCCTCCCAGGCCCCGGCTGTGGCCCGGATGGTCTTGGGACAGTCCTTGCCGTTCCAGCGGTTGTGCTGGACTACATTGTCCAGCGGGATGCCGTGCTCCTCCATGAGCAGGCGCACCAGGGCAGCCGCGTTGGCTTTGGCCGCCTCAAAGTCCCCTCCGGCGTTGACGCAGATCTCGATGCCGATGCTGGTGGTGTTGCCCGGCCCGGCCTTGCCGTCCCCGGCATGGTACGCTGTCTCGTAGTCGGGCAGGTGCTGGACAATGGCGTGGTCGTCCACGGTGTAGTGCCAGCTCACCAGATCATCCTCCCCGGCGGCGCTGTCCAGGTAGGCCCCGTGGGCCGCGGCGTCGGCGCCCTTGGCCGCGTTGCCGGTCTCGTGGATGGTGATGTAGGTGTCCGGGTTGGTGTCCCTGCCCGGCCGGTTTTTGCGCCCGCCGGAGATGATATGCTCCTGGATGGCAATGCCGTTGTCTGTGACCCGCTGAGGGCCCTCCACGGCCTCCAGATAGGCCAGGGACACCCAGCCCTTGGTCGTCCTGCCCCAGCCGTCCCGGACCTCCAGCACGTCCACCACCGTGCCCATGGGGTACGCCCCCACCTTGCCGTAGCTGGTGCCGGGGCCGCTGCGGATGTTGACGCCGATGCTGGGCGTCACGGTGTACTTGCTCATAGGCTTGTCCTCCTGTTCCGGCGGCGTCTCAGTACCGCCCTGCTTGAGATACACGCAAATCCAGTTGTGCACCTTGCGGCTGGCGGTGATGCGCTCTCCGCCAAAGTCGCACTGGCTGGAGCCGCCCCCGTCCAGCATAACGGCGGAGGCCCAGCCCAGCCCGGCCAGCTCGTCCCGCAGAGTTTCCGGCGTGGCTGCGTCTCCGGTCCCATCGCCAGAGCAATAGAGGGCCAGACTGCCACCACGCAGGCCAATGGCGCTGCGCCCCCTCTTGCCTCCCTGGGCTGATCCGTAGGAGGGCTTATCCACCGGCTTACCGGAGGTAACGAGGGCGGTCACAGCGATAAAGTTGGCCGCTCCCCTGTACTCGGATGTCATGCGGATGTCCGGGCCCTTGTCCCAGGCGTAGCCCATCGGACGCCAGGGCGTGCCGGAGAGCATCACCCCGCCCACCTTGAGCAGCGGGCAGGCCGAGCCGTCTGGGTTCCACATGCCGCCATTCAACACATAGTGGGCACCAGTCTCTTCCTTGACCTGGGAAAGTGTCTTGCGGCAGTTGGTGACTCTCAGCTCAATCCGCTCCACGGACGAGAGCGGGACATATGTAATGCTCTTACTCATTTGATTCACATCCTTTTATCCAGCGATCCCGCTGTTGATTACTGTTCCGGGGCCAGTAGCCCGGCCAGCTCCTGGTACTCCTCCGGGGTGAGCCGGTCGGCGGCGAGATAGACATCCATCTTGTCCTGGAGGCCGTCGGTGCGGCCCCGGTCAATAAGCAGCTTGCAGAGATTAAATACCGTGTTCATGTCCTTCCCCTTCCTCAAACAGCATTGGTGGTGATTTCCAACATACAAAGTCGTTCCTCGTGCTCGGCCAGCATGTCCAGGGTGATGTCCTCTGCCGAGGGCGATTCAGGCTCCGGCGGTCTATTGTCCGGGGTGGCCTGCCCTGTTTCGGGGTTGTAGCGCCACCCCTGCTCTACATCGTCCTGTACCTCTACACAGCGTCGTGCAAATGCCTCGCTATACCACTTCTCCGGCGGGAGTGCATATTCCGGGATGATTTCGCGGACAGTGTTATCCTCGTTCAAATAAACCGTTTTCATCAAAACGCCCCCCTACCGTAAATCGCTACATATCCGTGTCCGCCTCTCCCCCCATTTCCAGAGGATTTTTGCTGGTAAAGGAAATTGCAGCCGCCACCAGCACCACCACCGCCGCCACCTCTGCTACCATCCGCACCATTGGTTCCGTTTGCGGATGAGGTGGCTCCGTTGCCTCCCCTTCCGCCGCCGCTGCTTCCACCGGGTGCTCCTGTCCCATCAGAATTACCGGTCGATGAACCTTTGCTGTTACCGCCGCCACCGCCGCCACCTGGGGCCCTTATTCCAAATGTCATTATAAGAGAGCCATCTTCTCCCTGTTCAGATACAGTATCATTAACATGTCCTCTTCCGCCAAAGCCAGGACCAGAAGTGATATTTGAAGCCACACCACCAGCTTTACCAGCATCGAAGCTATCCCCTGGAGATCCTCCCGCCGCTGTAATTCCGAAAGCGCTGCTACTGCCTCCGCTCATGCCTTTTCTGCCGTCGATATCGCTGTCTGCACCGTTGGGGCTCACTGAAGCCCCCCCGCTTCCACCAGATCCGATAACAATATTTTTATTTGAAATTTTAGTGCTGTCTAAAAAATAAGCAACAACTACTTCTCCAGCACCGCCGCCACCGCCGCCTCTACCTTCCCACTCGTTGTAATATTCGTTTGTTTTTCTTATCTCGCCCACACCGCCTCCTCCGCCAGCGCCAACCACAATCACAAAAATATCTGTATATTTGCGGTCGAACGTATGGGTAAAGCTCCCCGGCGATGTGTATTCCTTTACTAGGCTATATCCGATTGAGCCAAGTATCTGACCGAGCGCCTGGTCAACTGTATGGTTCCCGGCTGAACCCCATATCTTGGTTTCTGTGGTGTCGCTTAACAGGGTTCCTTTGTTCAGGGGTGTCCCCTGCCGCGACCACCCTGCCTCATTGATCCCGTTCAGGTCAATGGGAAATGTCCCGGCGATCAGCGCCGTGATAAAATCCTCATAGCTAGGATACAGGGAAAGCGCTGCCGCCACCGTTTTCAAATACCGGCTGCTTCCGTTTCCAGCAATAATTCCATCTTGCATTGTTACACCTCACCACAAAATATTTCGCCGCTCACAAATGGCGACCGCTTCAAACGAGCGCGGATCTGGTCCGTCAGCACCAAAACCCGCTCAATGTGATTGGCCCCTTCATGGGTCAGGAACTCCATCGAGGCCGGGATTGCTGGGGCGTTGGCAAGGGGGAACGTGCCACCGATCGCCCCCACGTTGGACAGGTAGTCCGCCATCTGTGCCTGTAGCGGAATGTCATCTATAGCCCAGGCAATACCCTGGTTGGCATATCCGGTGACGTATCCCGCCTCCGAAAGCCACCCGTCCAGGTAGGCCATGGCCGTATTGACCCGGTTGAGATCAGAGGCGTTGTATGTCCCACGGTCGTTCAGAGCGTCCACATCGGCCTGTGCCCGGTCGGTAACCATGCGGATGATGTAATAGCTGGCCGTGGTAGTCAGCCCCGCCCCGTCCTTGGCAACGACCGTGACGTTGTTCTCCCCAACCTCCAGATTCAGGAGGATGGAAAATCGTCCATCCGGCCCAACGGCCGGGTGTCCCGCCACCGCCCCGTTGTCCATCACTGTCATGGTCACTGGAGGAGCGGTGGCATCGTTGGTTTGCCCCGTAATGGTAACCGTATAGGCATCCGTTACCACCTCCTCGAAGGACAGCAACGCGGACAGCACAGGCGGTACGGTATCTACAATGTAGTTTGCCTCCATCGTAGCTGCGTTCCCATCGTTGTCGCTGATGCCCGCCTGGACGGTGTGCGGCCCCTCCGCCAGAGCAGTCCCTGGCGTATAGGTGATGGTATACGTCCCGCCTGCGCCCGCCGTGACGGACACCTGCTCCGCCGGAACTGCCTTCCCGTCCAGCTTCACTATGGCGCTGTCCGGGTCGATACCGGAGCCGCCATCGTTGTCCTGGGCGGTCCACGTCACCGCAGGCGTGTTAGTGGTCACATAGCCCGCCTCCGGGGATACCAGGGTCAGGATGGGCGGGATGGTCTCCCGCACCACCAACCGAAGGCCCGGCAGATTGTCCCCGTCTGTAGTCACCACCACGCCGCTGTCGTTGATAGCCTCTACCGTTACGTCGTAATACCCATCCGGCTGACCGCCGGAGAATGTATCCGGCGTGATAGCCGTCTGATAGGCTCTGGCGTCTTCGTTGTAGGTCAGCATGTACCACTGACCATTGAACTGCGCCCGCACCTGGGTAATCGCCACGCACTACACCTCCCCAGCCTGGACCTCGCCACTGTGCCAGAGGTCCTCCCGCTCTCCGCCCTGGGCGTCGATGACTACGACAGACAGGACGGTGGGTAGCCCGACTGATACGGGGTTGGGTGCAAAACTGGCCGAAATAACCAGCGGCGTCCATGTTTCGGACATACTCACCCCTCCTTGTCCCAATAGATAACGGCACAGCCCTGTGCCCCTGCCGCTCCGGGTTTCCCCGGCTCTGGATCGACGAGCACCTTAAATGTAACCGAACCGCCGCCCTGCCAAGTGTTGTGCTTATACACGCCATACCCGGGAGCTCCGCCCCTGCCTCCGGCCCCTCCATCCCCACTGCCGGGGATCGGCTTCTCAACGCCAGACCTGCCATACACATCTCCGCTAGCCACATCGGAGAACCCGGTGGGATACTGCACGCCATTGGCGCTGGAATATGTGCCGAATATAGTATCTGGCCCGCTGAAGGAGATCTGGAATTGCTGCTGGGGGTTAATTCCAATCTTCCCTGTCCAGACCCTGCCTCCAGCCCCATCCTCTCCGTCAGCTCCATAGCCGCCCGTGACGGCCTCCCCAAAGCCATCCTCGGATTCCGCTTTCCCCATGGTACCAGGCTCTCCGTGGCCTCCGTCCTCCCCCTTGCCCACCAGGATGAGCCGGAGGGAGGTCGCCCCGGGGGGAGCTGTCCAGATACCGGGCTCAGTGATAACCTCCCGTTTCTCGTACAAAAACATACCGTCGGCCTGGAGGATCGTGCTCTGGCTGCCTTTCAGCACGCCGGAGGACATGTCGAACGTCTGAGACATTCTGCGCCCTGTGGTAGCCGTGGATTCGTTGAGCCACACCGTATCCACATCCCCCAGCTCCGATGCCGGGTTGCCCCGCCCCACGGCCTCCAACTGGTTGCCGCCATAGGTGGACAGGATCAGCCGGGCGGCCGTCAGCGCCTCAGCCTGGGTGTGGATGAACGGGTTATTGACCGCCACCGTGTTCCCGGATGCCGTGGCATTGCCCGATACCACATACTCAGTGCCATTCCCGTCTGCCAGGGTAAAAATGAGTGCGGCCAGATCATCGTTGGCCTTCATGACCGGGTACGCCTCCATGTTGTCCAGAGTCATCTTTGCCCCCTGGTTCCAAAGAGGTTCAGCGGTAAGGTCCCCGGTTTCATCGTCGGCCCGGGGGAACACCCCGGCCGCCATGCAGGCCATGCGCAGGAGCTCGCCGCAGGATTTCCCCTTCACGTCCTCCGCGCTCCGGGCCGTCAGGGAGCGGCCGGCATACTCCGGGTCCACATGGTACCGACCCGCGAAGTTGTCCCCAAGCTGCGCCACAATGGAGGCTATCCAGCCTTCCAGCGTGGTGGGGAGCTGGGCGGGAGGGATGTACTGCCGGCCGGAGACTAGGCCCACGATGTCCACCAGCTCCCACTGCATGGTCAGGCCGTTGTCGCCGGTCTTCCAGCCGCCGGAATACTGGTAATAGATGCCCTTGGGCTTGTACTCCACCGTGCCGTCCGGCAAAGCTACTCCAATGGACACTGGGATGCCCTGGCGCTCCTCGATGGAGCGGAACACGCCGCTCTTGCTGCGGGGCTCAAACCTCCGGTCCAGGTTGTCCATGGACAGGGAGCAGGTGCCGTAGGGCAGCGCCAGGCAGGAAAAATTGACCTGCTGGTTCAGAGTGAACCGGGCCAGGATAGAGCTGTCCCACTCCTCATACAAACCAGGAATAATCTCCGGCACCCGCAGGCGGCGGCCCGGCCGTGACCAACGGGTCACCGTAACCCGGATGGCGTCCGGATTGTTGACAGTGAAGCCGTCCAGGGCAATGCTGGACGCGGTATTGCCAGCCACGGTCTTGGTGTAGTAGGCCGTGCCCCCCTGCCTGACCTCTACAGTGAAGTCGGTGGGCACCCCGTCCCACTCCGCTACTGGGAAGTAGATGGAGCACGCCTGGAGGATGGAGACATTGGAAAAATGCTCCTCCACCCACACCGCTGGGGAGAATACCCCCTCCGCGCCGGACAGTACATCCCCCAGGAAGCCGATATGGTCTGCCCCCTGGAGAGGGAACAGCTTGAACTGCCCGTTGAGTGCCCAGCGGTTGGGCTCCAGCGTGGCGTAGGGGAGCAGCTCCATCTCCTTGTCGTGGATCTGCTCCGGCCGGCATACATTGGCCACGCCGGAGCTGTCCACCGTGCCGTAAACGATATCCGGGTCGATGATATCGATGACGGCCTTGAGATACATCCGCCGCGTGTCGCCGGTGATAGCCGCCTCATAGGCGGCGGAGCTGCTAAGCATGGGGCTTGACCTCCCTCAGTGTAAACGCCACATTATGCCAGTAGGGCCTCCCGCCCCGCGAAAAAGCAAAGGTGGGCTGCGGGAAACTCTCCGTCAGGAAGGTGGACACCACCAGGCTGTCCCTGTCGTCGGGCAGATAGGCCGCCTGGAAGCTCTTGCCGGAGCGGAGTACTGCGTTGACCTTCCGCATGAGTTCATTGCCCATGTAGTCGTACTCGTACTCGATCATCTGCACCCAGCCCCGCACCTCCAGGACACGCCGTCCGGAGATCATGTCCACCTGCTCCCCAAGCTGGGCCGGGTAGCACTTGTACTTGTCGTGGCTGGTCTGCGGCAGATAGATGTTATCTGCGAGAATCAACTGTGTCATACGCCGCTCACCACCTCCGGGTTGGCACGGCCTGCCTGGCGCAGATAGGGCAGCTGCCAGCGGGCAATCTCCATGCCGTTGTTGAGCTGGAGCACGATGGTGGATGGGCATGCCTGTCCCGCACTCGCGGCGCTCAGTCCGTTGACCATGCCCGCCGCTGCGTTTTGGATGGTCTCCACGGTGGGCGTCGGGATACTGCGCTGCATGCGTGCCGCTACGCTGGACATCTCCTCCTCAAATCCAACGCCAATTCCCTGGGCCATGTACCGGCCCACCTGGTCGCGGAAGACCGTGGAGGGCGAGTGAATCCCGAAAAAACCCATGATCCCGTCCAGAATACTACCGCACCATTCCTTCACCCGGTTCAGCAGCCATCCAGCGGCCCCCTTGATGCCCTCCCAGATGCCCTCCACGATATTGGTGCCGACCTCTACGATAGAGCCAAGCAAGGCCCCCAGGCCGTCCACGATAGCCACAATAATCTGCGGCAGCGCGGCTACCAGCTCCGGGATGGCCTTGACAATTCCGGTAATCAGCCCACCCAAGAGTTCAAAGCCTGCGTCCACAATGGCGGGCAAATTCTGCACTATAAAGTTGACAAAGGATGTGATAATCCTCGGCAGATTCTGGAGCATTACCGGGATCCCCTCCACAATTCCCTGCACCAGGCTTCCCAGCATATCGCCGCCCTTTTGGATCATATCAGGCAGATGCTCAGACAGAAAGTTAAGCACACCGCTCACCGTCTGAGAAAATCCCTCTATGACCTGCGGGATATTGTCTACCAAGCCCTGCCAAAGCTGCCCCATCATCTCTTGGGAGGCTGCGAGCATCTGCGGGGCCCTTTCCTTGAGATTGCCGACAAATTGCCCGACCAATGTTCCGGCCTGCTGCACGGCACCGCCGAGTCCGTCCTCCTGGAACGCCTGCACAACGCTCAGCACACCTCCTAGCAGCTCCGCAAGCCCCTGCTTCGCGCTGGCCACCACAGGAGAGAGGACAGCTCCAAAGCCTGCCATTGTCTCCGTCAGCTCGGCCGTGGCCTGGTTGTTGGCCACGATATCGGCATTATTCTGCTGCCACGCCTGCCCGGCCTGCACCAGCCCCTGGCTGGCCAACTGCTGAAGCACCAGATTGGCCCGCTCGGCCGGCGTGGCCGCCGCCGACAACTTTTCATTGAAGGCGTCTTCTGATATACCTGCCCAGTTGAGCGCGTCCGCGAAGGTTCCCGTGACCTTCCCTACCTGGATAGTCTCATTGATGGCCTCGGAGAGACTATCAATGGGTATGGAGTCTCCATAGGTAGCCCATGCGCCGATGGTGGCGCTGGTAATCTGCTCCAACTGCTCCTGTGCCAAGCCGATGGCCTGTAGATTGGCGGTGGTGGTGGCCGCAGTCTGGTCGTCCCCCAGGACGCCATACAGGGTGCGGTAGGTGGCGGCGGTCTCCTCGGCACTGTAGCCTGCCCGTTGGCTGGACACCTCCAAGGAGGCCATGATCTTCCGGTACTCGGATGTGTTCTCCACCAGATCCTTTACCCCGCCGATCAGGGACTGGATGGCTCCAGAAATACCCCCGCCCAGGAACGCGGACTTGAGCGTATCACCAAAGCCGCTTGACTTGCTGCCCGCGTCATCCATGGAGTCGGCCAGCTCGTCCGCCGCGTCGGCGGTATCGTCCAGCTCTCCCTCCACCCGAGTAAGCTGGGCGCGCATTTTATTGAGATCCGCCGTGGCATCCTGAACCGCCTGCGCCCAGCGCAGCGTCTTCGTGTCGTTCTCGCCGTATTTCTGCGCGGCAGAGGCCAGCCCCTTTTCCAGCCGGGAGAGCTTCTGCTCCTGGGCCTCAATCTGCCGGGTAAGCACGCCCGCCTGTGCAGACAGGGCCTCCTGGCTTTTTTCATTGCCAGCAAAGGCGGAGGTCACCGCTTTCATTTCTGAGCCCAGTGTGCGGAGCTGCTGGTTGATATTGCCCAGTTCCTTCCGGAACTCAGCTTCACCGTCAATCCCAATCTTTGGGCCGATATCCACGGACATGGTTTCACCTCCTGTTCAGCAGCGCAAAGAACTCCTCTTCTCCGTCCCCGGCGCTGTGCTTCAGCCTGGCGCCTTCGTGTTTGATCTGTTCAATGGCGACCAGATCAAGCAGTTCCCCCAGCGGAAGATCCATTGTCTGGTCATAGGTGATGGCCTCCGCCGTCAGCTTATCCCCGGCCTTCTGGAGATAAGCCGCCCGCCCAGCCTCGTTGATTTTGTCCAGGTCGTCGGCCGCCTTGCGCAGCTCAGCGGCGTTGCCGCATACGCCCATCCACATGTTATGAACCATCATCAGGGCGTTGCGGGGCATCACCACCTCGTCCCCCGCCATGGCGATCACCGAGGCAATAGAGCAGGCAAAGCCGTCCACATACACCGTCTTGCGGGCCGGGTGGCGCTTGAGCTGGTTATAGATGGCGGTGCCCTCAAACACCGAGCCGCCATAGCTATTGATGTAGATATTGATGTAGATATTGATCTGGCTGACATCCGGGTGGGCGGCCAGATCCTCCCGGAAGGTGTTGGCGCTGGTCTCGCTGCGGATCACCTCGTCTGTCCACCAGTTACGCCCATCACCCTCCACGTCCCCGTAGATATACAGCTCCAGTGTCCCCGGCGTAGCCGCCTGTTTCAGCTCCCACATGGTCTTTCTCATGTCGTCACTCCCTTCTGTGCGCCCAGCTTTCGGGCAGCCTCCCCCATGGGTGAGATGTTGAGCGTCATAAAGTGCTCGTCCGCCCACGGCTCGGGGATGGGCGCCTGTCCAGCCGCCCGGCGCACGTCATTGATGCTGTAGCCTCCCGAGCCCACCAGCTTCTCCACGTTGGCCGCGTTTGCAAAGAGGTCAAAATGGATGATGCTACTGGAGTCCACCCGGAGGTAGCTGCCCCTCTTCCACTGCGCATACCCGTACCGCTTGCGAATAATCTCCTCCTGGAGCTGGTCGCATAGCGGGTCGATGCAGTTCGTCAGAAACCGGGTGTTGGCGTCGGCGGTGCCCTCCACCTTGCCGTTGACCAGCACCGCCGGAATCAGGAACCCCCGGGCGGTAAAGTCGAAAATATCCTCAATCAGCGCCCGGATGTCCCGGGTATCCTTGCTTCCCCCGGAGTCGGCACTCCCGCCCACGTTCTCGTAGGCGTAGCCGTCGAACTCCGGCAGGATGGCCCCGTTGCTGTTGAGAAACGGGCGGATCTGCTCCTCAATCATTTCGGCAAACTTGGCCTTGAAATCGTCCGCTCCCTGGGCTAACTGAGACACATGCACCTTCCAGTGCTGCCCGCTGCCCCAGGTGTACGCCCGCATCGCCGCCGATACCATGCGCCAATAGGACTGATACAGGCCGTTGAGGATGGGACGCATATTGGTGTGGTTCAGCCGCAGGTGGAGTACATTGGGCTCATAGAGGGGAAACTGGTACGAATAATCTCCCACCACGACGTCCCGGTACTCGTTCTGTCGGGAGGGCCACTCCTCCGGCGGCTCCCATCTGTCCGCCACCACCAGGGCGTCCATTTCCTCCCGCTTCAGAGTGTTCACCACCAGGGCCTCGTTATCCTGGTACAGCTTGGCCACGAGCTTGTGAAAAAACATGGTGGAGTTCTGGTTCACGTTGGGCGAGACGTTCCACAGGTAATACTCCCTGTCCTGGAGCTCCACGCCATCCCGGAAGGTGCGGAACTCACACCGCCCGATGGCATTGGCCACCATGTTGACGCAGATCCAGAAGCACAGCTCCCGCACCTGGTACTCCTGGGCCGCTTCAAAGAGCTCCCGGCAGGACACCTCCACCGTGCTCCCCTTGCCCCGGTCTCCCCGGAGCCACTCAAAGAATTTGATTCCCATCTGCCTGTCTCCTCACAATCGTATTGCCCCGATGGGGGGCAGCTCCACCGGCGTTCCGGTTCCCAGCGCCGGCTCTCCTGTCATGGAGGCCACCAGCGCCATCCACGGGTCGGTTTTCCGGCTTTTAGGTTCTATTTTGGCGTAGATAAAATTGCCCGTATCCACACCCTCCTGCCTGCGGCGCACCCGCTTGGTGTTATTCACCGCCCAGCGCAGGCAGGGGTTGTCCCCCCATGCGAAGAGCTGGCGGTCGAAGCACGCCTGGATCACCGGCTCCACCTGCATGATGTCCGAGGGCCGCACCAGCTTCACCCGGCTTTTATCGGCGGCGTCAAAGCCAATTTTGCGCAGGGATTCCGATACCAGCGTCCATCGGTGGTGATCCAGGGCCAGCAGCCGGACGTTATACAGGAGCGCCGCCTGCTGGATATAGGTGGCCAGCAGATCCGGGTGGATGCTCACATCGTCCACCACCGTCGCGTGTCCCTGCTCCGCCCAGGCACGCCAGGGCGCCTTCACCCGGGGCAGGGTTTTAGACTGGGCGCAGATCCAGGCATGGTTGATGTCAAAGCGGGCCTCTCCTCGCCGGAAATGGAGGTTGACCGCTGCCCAGTCGGACAGCTCCGCGTAGTCCAGCCCCACAATGCAGCTCCACCCCCGCAGCTCCGGCAGAGGGCGGTTAGTGGCCCTCACCTTCTCGTAGTCGGTAACGGAGACCTCCTTGAAGCCCGCTCGCAGTCCCATCCGCTTGGTGAGAAAATCCCCGTTCTGCTCCGGGTGCTCCAGCCAGTCCTCGTACTCATCGCGGATTTCCTGAAGCAGCTCTGGCTTGTACGCCAGGGACGGGTTGGCCATATACCAGTTCTCCGGGTCGTGTACCTGCTCTTTAGTGCTCAGGCAGCAGATAAAGGGCAGGAAGCCCCGGTCGGCCTCCCCTTCGAGCAGGATGCGGCGGCCCCGCGCCAGATAGTCGTCCAGCGGGCCATCGCTCACCTCGCCGTTGGAGGTGAATATGCCCACCCGCGGCTGGGCTACCTTGCCCTGGCCGGTGATAAAGACCTTGATGTTATCGTAGTTCTCAAACTGGTGAACCTCGTTAAACACCACCTTGCCCGAGCGCATGCCGTCCCGGCCCTTGGGGTTGTTGGTGCGTCCCTTCATGACGCCCTTGTTTTTCCGCCCTTGAATGAGCTCCTTGGTGTGGTAATAGTGTTTTTTCAGTTTGGCCTCGTAACGGGGGGATTCCAGCACCTCGGCCAGGTCCTTCACCGGCGTCACCGCCTGCTCCTCGTTGTTGGCGCAGATATCCACGTTATAGTGCCCTACCGGGTTATACGGGGAGATGGAGCAGGCGCCGTCAAACGCGATCAGCCCGTCCTTGCCGGCGCCCCGGCCCACCATGCACAGCAGGGTCTTCCAGCGGGGCGTCCCGTCCGGCCTGTAGGTACAATCCCACAGGGCAATCAGGAACTCCTCCCAGGGGAACAACCGCTCAAAGGGAAAATACTTCACCAGGCCCAGGTAACGCCGAAGCTGCTCCGCATCCACCCGGATGTCCTCCTCCGCAAATACTCGGCGGACATAGGCCGCGAGGGCGTGCTGCTCCGGGCAGGCCCTGGGGGTGTCCGCCTCCACCGCCTCCAGATAGCACAGCACCTCCGGCGGCAGGCTACAGCTCATCGTCCCCGCCCCCCTGGGAGGGTTCGTCCTTAAATCCCAGGGCGGTATAGATGGCCAGCATTTGCCGCGATACCTGCACCGCCAGGGAGACGCTGCGGTTCTCCACCGGCATCCCCCGCTTGGCGTCCAT
>OIYD01001592.1_pt1 | contig 12944 bp, 13 predicted proteins | sample 1588141 | NCBI WGS metagenome assembly OIYD01 (sample SAMN03283259) | human gut metagenome | biome: human-associated habitat; material: feces | host: Homo sapiens | place: USA | collected 2013
AGGCAGGCATTTTTTATTTCCTGAATCCTGGAGGAAAGGAGTCAAGATGACTGAGCCAAACAGACAATCAGGAGAAAACGAAGAAAGAATCATAGAAATTGAGATTGAGCGTCTTCGTCCGTTCAAAGAGCACCCGTTTCAGGTAAAAGATGATAAGGAAATGTTTCTTTTGCAGGAAAGCATTGAGAAGTATGGCATTTTAAATCCGCTGATCGTCAGACCAGTACCGGATGGCTACTATGAGATCATATCCGGCCACAGAAGAAAACATGCTGCGGAGAAACTGGGATATCGTAAAGTACCGGTGATTATCCGGGTATTAAGTGAAGATGATTCCATCTTGAGCATCTGAGAAAATCAGAAGACAGTGAGGGGCATTCTGATACGAGCAGTGATAAAAATACTGATATTTCAAGCAATGATAATGGAGAAAATGGCACTCCATTCTATCATGAGCTCGATAAATCAGATACAACCGAATTACAAAAAAAAGAATTTCGTAAACAGTTGAACAGGGAAGCACGGCAAAGTGTTCAAGGAAGTGTCCATGAAGATATTAAGTTGATTGTCCATCGTCCGGAAGTTACCTACCAGAACAGGGAAGAGTATAACCGTATGATGACAACTTTGATGCCAGTTATTCGGGAATTAATCAGAAAAACAAATCCGCTGTTGGAGCATGAATTATCTGCTGAATTCGCGAAATCGAGGTTGTATGGCACAAAATTTTGTGCGGATCAGGTTGCCTCTATGGATTTTCGCACATTTGCCCGCAAGCGTCCGCCTGAGGAAGAACCCTCTATTGCGGTTGCCCTCAGGATTGATGAATCGGCTTCGATGTCAGCCTTTGGCCGATTAGAAGCTGCAAAGCAAGCTGCTGTTGCCTTGTATGAATTTTGCACAAGATGCGGTATTCCAATCATGGTCTACGGGGATACAGCAGACCGCTCCAAGCTTGAGCAAATGTCCATCCATGCCTATGTAGACTTTGAAAGCAAAGATGCAGATGAAAAATATGCTCTTATGAACATTCAGGCTCGCAGCAACAATCGGGATGGCATGGCATTGCGCATTATTTCCGATAGATTGCTTAATGCGCCCCAAAAATCCAAATTAATAATCAGCATCAGTGACGGGCAGCCTAAGGCTATGCCTGATTATTCAGGTGAAAAGGCAGCGTATGATATGAAAGATACTTTGCAGGAATTTAGGCGAAAAGGCATCCAGTTCCTAGCTGCAGCCATTGGACAGGATAAGGAGGCCATCCGAGAACTTTACGGTGCTGAAAACACACTGGATATAACCGATTTGAAGCAGCTTCCAGCAAGGTTGGTACAAATAATCGCAAGGTTCATGTAGTATGATATACTAAAGAGAAATGGAGGTGGTGGCATGGACTGTGTGAAAATAGGCAATTTAATTGCCAAGCTACGAAAGGAAAAAAAACTTACCCAGAGAAATATTGCAGATGCACTGGGTATTCAAAATAAAACTGTTTCAAAATGGGAATGTGGTTTAGGATGTCCTGACCTATCGCTGTGGCCAGAACTATCTACTATTTTGGGTGTTGATATGAAACAGATGATGGAGGGTGAAATCACATCAAATAAGCCGGATAGCGGAAATATTGATAAAGTACGTTTTTACGTCTGTCCTTCCTGTGGAAATATTTTGGTGAGCACAGGAAGTGCCTCTATCTTCTGCTGCGGAAGAAAGTTAGAACGTATCTTGCCTACTGTTGCAACTATTGCACCAAAAATCACGGTAGAGGAAATAGATACTGATTACTTTGTCACTTTTGACCATCCAATGACCAAAGATCATTATCTTTCTTTTGTGGCCTGTGTTAAAAGTGACAGAGTATTTCTAAATCGCTTGTACCCAGAACAAAGTCCAACTTGTAGGTTTCCTATAACTACCGGTGGCAAACTATTTGTTTATTGTATTAAGCATGGCTTATCGGTATATTCAGGTAATCTATAATTAAATCAATATTATCTTCCTGAGATGTATATGTTTGTTGTACTGTCCGTGGCTTTTTTCAATTTTAAACGTTGTTTAAAACAACTTATTGTGTTAAAATATATGCTGATACAAATAAGAGTTTAGGAGGAACCGAAACTATGACAGCCTCAATGCGTTTAAGATAAGCTGGCAATAAAAAAAGCAGAATCTATCCCCGATGATAGGCTTTTTTGTTGTGCTTATTTATACGATATTGAGCATTTATTAGTTACAGTGAGATATAAGTTATTTAACTATACCTTTATTTAACTATGTCTTTAATATGAATGTTTCCAAATTGTATGTATGCAGACCAAAAGCCACATTGTGGATTTAGGCCTGCATTTTTTTATTGCCTAGAATGCTATTCAAAATAAAAATTCAAGCAAAATAATATGCAGGAGATAATATAAATGGAAAAATACAACAATTGGAAACTTAAGTTTTATACAATATGGGCAGGGCAGGCAGTATCATTAATCACTAGTGCCATCCTGCAAATGGCGATCATTTTTTACCTTACAGAGAAAACAGGATCTGCGATAGTCTTGTCTATGGCTTCACTAGTAGGTTTTTTACCCTATGCGGTCTTTGGACCAGCTATTGGTGTATTAGTGGATCGTCATGATAGGAAGAAGATAATGATTGGTGCTGATTTAATTATCGCAGCAGCTGGGGCAGTGCTTGCTATTGTTGCATTGTATATGGAGCTACCTATCTGGATGGTTATGGTAGTATTGTTTATCCGTAGCATTGGAACGGCTTTTCACACCCCGGCTCTCAATGCGGTTACGCCACTTTTAGTACCAGAAGAACAGCTTACGAAATGTGCAGGCTATAGTCAGTCTTTGCAGTCTATAAGCTATATTGTTAGTCCGGCGGTTGCAGCACTCTTATACTCCGTTTGGGAACTAAATGCTATTATTGCCATCGATGTATTGGGTGCTGTGATTGCATCTATTACGGTAGCAATTGTACGTATTCCTAAGCTGGGTGATCAAGTGCAAAGTTTGAAACCAAATTTCATACGAGAAATGAAAGAAGGAATGGCTGTACTACGGCAAAATAAAGGATTATTTGCTTTATTACTCGTTGGAACATTATATATGTTTGTTTATATGCCCATAAATGCTTTATATCCTTTAATCACTATGGAATATTTTAATGGTACACCGATGTATATTTCTATTACGGAGATTGCTTATGCCTCTGGTATGTTGATAGGGGGTCTATTATTAGGGTTATTTGGGAATTACCAAAAGCGAATCTTATTAATAACGGCATCCATTTTTATGATGGGGATAAGCTTAACCATTTCAGGATTACTTCCCCAAAGTGGATTTTTCATATTTGTAGTCTGCTGTGCAATAATGGGGCTTTCGGTTCCGTTTTACAGCGGTGTGCAAACAGCTCTTTTTCAGGAGAAAATTAAGCCTGAATATTTAGGACGTGTATTTTCTTTAACTGGAAGTATCATGTCTCTTGCTATGCCAATTGGGTTAATTCTTTCTGGATTCTTTGCTGATAGAATCGGTGTAAATCATTGGTTTTTACTATCAGGTATTTTAATTATTTGCATTGCAATAGTTTGCCCAATGATAACTGAGATTAGAAAATTAGATGCAAAATAAAATAAAGGAGTGTGTTCGTATGATATATAATATTATTCAATCAGTGACAGAAAAATTATCCTCTTTGCCTTATATAGAAGGCATCGTATTAGGGGGATCCCGTGCAAGAGGTACCCATACAGAGGATTCTGATATAGATATCGGAATTTATTACAATCAAGAATCATTTGACCTGACAGCGATTAACCAAATTGCTACAGAGTTGGATGATGAGAATAGAAACGACCTTGTTGTACCTCCCGGAGCGTGGGGTGATTGGATTAATGGCGGCGGATGGTTAGTTATAAACGGGTATCATGTTGACTTGATTTTACGTGATATAAAACGGGTGGAACAAATAATCAAAGATACGGAGCAAGGAATTGTTACTGCCAATTATCAGACTGGGCATCCCCATGGTTATATAAGTGCTATGTATCGTGGAGAATTGGCGATCAGCAAGATACAATATGCTAAGAATGAACGCTTATGCGAATTAAAAAATCAGGCAGAAATTTACCCTGGTGCTCTAAAGAAGAACTTGATAAACTTTTTTATATTTGAAGCAGAGTTCTCTTTAATGTTTGTAAAAGCAAATGCGGGAGCAGAGGATAAATATTATATTGCAGGCCATGTTTTTCGTATTATTTCATGCTTAAATCAAGTACTATTTGCATGTAATAATGCTTATTGCATTAACGAAAAGAAAGCTATAAAACTGCTTGAAACTTTTGAATATAAACCTGAAAAATATGCCGAAAGGGTTAATCATATTTTTGAAGTACTCGGTCTTTCACTTTTTGAATGCTACGATATGACCGAGAAGCTTTATAAAGAAGTGAAAAAAATTGCAACGGAGATAAATAACTTTTTAAACGAGGGGAATTCAGATGAAAGAAAACAAATATGATGATAATATATTTTTTCAAAAATACAGTCAAATGAGTCGCTCACAGCAGGGACTAGCCGGTGCAGGAGAATGGGAAACATTGAGAAAGCTGCTGCCGGATTTTAAAGATAAGCGTGTGCTTGATTTAGGATGCGGCTATGGATGGCACTGTATTTATGCGATGGAACACGGAGCGTCTTCTGTTGTAGGTGTTGATATTTCTCATAAAATGCTCGAGGTAGCCAAAGAAAAAACACATTTTCCACAGGTTGAATATAAATGCTGTGCTATAGAAGATGTGGAATTCCCAGAGGAGAGTTTTGATGTAATATTAAGTTCACTTGCGTTTCACTATGTAGCAGATTATGAGATTTTAGTAAAAAAGATATATAGAATACTGAAGTCTGGTGGTAAGCTAGTTTTTACGGTTGAACATCCTGTTTTTACTGCCTATGGAACACAAGACTGGCATTATAACGGAAAAGGAGAAATACTGCATTTTCCGGTGGATAATTATTATTATGAGGGCAAACGGACAGCTGTGTTTTTGGGAGAAAAGGTTACAAAATATCATAGAACACTGACCACATATCTAAATACACTGCTTTCAAATGGTTTTATAATAAATCATATTGTGGAGCCGCAGCCGGCGGAAAACATGATGGATATTCCGGGGATGCAGGATGAAATGCGCCGTCCCATGATGCTGATTGTATCGGCGAACAAAAAAGTGGATAGATAGAACTAAAACACCTATAAGGTATAAATGGAGGTAATTTATGTTTAAAGAAAAAATTATTATAGAGATGAAAGAAGTATTCAAAGAAATTCCTTTTGGCATAGAGCATACTCTCAAAGTTTTGAAAAATGCAGAAGATATAATGAAAGGAGAAAATATAGGAGAGGAAGAAAAAGAATTCATCAGTATTATTGCTATACTACATGATATTGGTGCGGTTGAAGCACAAAAAAAATACGGTTCTATTGATGGTGTCTATCAAGAAAAGGAAGGACCAGAAGTAGCGAAAGAAATATTAAAAAAGGTAGGCTATAACAAAAATATTGATAGAATATGCTTTATAATAGGCAACCATCATACTCCATCTAAAATTGATGGACTTGATTTTCAAATACAATGGGAAGCTGATTTACTTGAAAATTTAACGGTTATGGATAAAGAAAAAGAACAGGAAAAGATAAAAAAGTGTATAGATGAAAACTTTAAAACAAACACAGGAAAAAGGATAGCTTATAATCGCTTTATTTTAGATTAGTAGTAGATTATTACAGTTATGTATTTTATATCGCAAAGAAAAAATAGTAGTTAAGTTTAACCCTAGATAATAAGCAGCAAAGGAGTGCGATAAGATGATATCTAATAATACCACCATGTCTACAACGGATGATGAGTTGCAAAAGAATACGGTTGGTTGTTAAGGATTCTGCTGATGAGTCATCCTACGTTCCAGTGTTGGAAGCGGCCGGATATGTGCTACAGATTCGAGAACCTGACTGGTTTGAGCATCGTTTGTTTAAGGACCGGATACCGATATTAATCTGCATGTGTTCAGTTTGGGCACATCAGAGATTGATAGAATGTTGCGCTTCCGTGATTGGTTGCGGACTAATGATACTGATCGGGACAAATATGCACAAGTCAAACGAAGCTTGTAGCTGTTATTAATCCATACTTGATGAAGGTATACCGTAGCGGAGATCTTAGAAAAGCAAAGACAGACAAAATCGATTCCAGGATTATTGCTAATTATGGCATTGAACACTGGTTTACAATGGCAGAGTTCAAAGCATCGGATGATGTGTATGGGGAACTGAAGATGCTGGGACAGCAATACAGACACTATATGAAACTGCATATCATGTCTCTGCATGAATTGACGCATTTGCTGGATTATACAATGCCTGGAATCAAGGGTATGCTTGCAAGTTGGAATGAAGGAAACCGAAAGGATAAACTGAGTGATTTTGTTGAAAGGTTTTGGCACTATGATACTATCACATGTCTTAGTGAAACAGAATTTATAAAGCAGTACATGTCCTGGGCAAAAGAAAAGAAATACCATCAGAGCCAGGACAAGGCGCAAGCCATATATGCCCTGGCCCGTGAAGGCATTCCTACCTTATCTTCAGAAACCCCATCCGTCAAAATGCTGGTAACTGAAGCGGTCCGAGTGCTCAAAGAAGTTGATGCAACTCTAAGCATAATCTTATCACGAATGCAGGAATTAGCAAAGAGCCTGCCGGAATATTCCATTGTGAGGGGGATGGGAGGCGTGGGAGAAGTTCTGGCACCAAAGCTAATTGCAGAAATTGGTGATGTTAGAAGGTTCCATAGCGGAAAGGCTTTAATAGCATATGCGGGAATTGATATTCCGCCTTATGAATCAGGGCAATTTGTTGGTTCTAATCGAAAGATAACTAAACGTGGATTGGCGGCTCTGCGTAAAGTCGGCTATGAAACCATGAGATGTATAAAAACGCACCCAAGACCAGATGATCCAGTTTACCAGTATATAGTCAAAAAAGAAGCTGAAGGCAAGGCAAAAAAAGCTGCTAAAATAGCAGGGCTGAATAAGTTTCTCAGAATATATTACGCACGAGTTAAAGAAATCTATACGGATATAAAATAAATATCAAAATGAAAGACTGCAAAAAGGCTGCCTAAATGACAGTCTATTTGTTGTACCTAATTTTATGAAAGAAAAATATTTTAAAAACCTGCAAAAAACTATTGACTTTTCTTAGCAGGTTTTGTTGCCAAGCATGCGATAAAAACAGTCCAGTGGACTGTTTTGCAAACAGGGAAAAATATGATTCCTGCTAACATCGGGGTTCGGTCTTGTTATAACTTTGGATTGGGGATGTAAAACAACGTAAAAATGGTGGATTCCAATTTTCAAAGGGAACGGATCAGGAAAGAAGCAGAAATTAAAAGATATAGTATATTGTGAATGCCGATTGTAATGAAAGGCAATGAAATCCCCATTATAAGAATTGATGCGAGAAATAACAATCACAAGTCTGATGACGGGGGAAAATAGCCCTGCACAAAAGGATAGTTTGAAGAATGGAAATAAGTTTTTTCTTGAATTTATTCAAACTACACTTTTGTGTGGGGTGTACTAATTTGGAATATGATAGACTGTTGTAAATGAGAATACTAAAGGAATGGAGGATGGATATGAGGGTTCCGTTAATAAGAACATTGGATGCAAATGAAAATGCATCAGGATATAAGTTATTTCCTTCAACAGATGGTTTGGCAAAAATAAAAATGGAGGAAGATGATGGAACAGAAATTAAAGAGTTTTCGGTTGACCGAGTAGAATGTCGTAGTTTTGGTGCAAAGTCTGAAATAGATTTCTGCATGGATGGTGTTGGAACAAAAAGCTGGACAGTGTCGGTGACAAAAAAGAGAATCATTGTATGGAACGCGGCATCTAAAGGATTGTTTGGAAAACCAAAAGAAAAGAGTGGAAAAGCTACAGGCGGACATCTTTTGTTTGAATCACTTGGATGGCTTAGTACATTTTGCGGACCACAAGGGAAAAAAATTCTTTTGTGTGTTTGTCTGCGGAAGGATCAGTGTAAAAGTGCGTTGGCGATTAGTGGAGATGAAGCAAGTATGAAGAAATTACTTATAGCACTTCACGGAATGGCAGATACATGGATAACAGAACATAATATGAAACTGAGACAGGAAGGAGCAGATGAAAAACAGAACAAGGCATTGGAGGCGTGGGAAAATTTTGTTGACAACGCCTGGAGCAATGCTACAGAAGAAGAGTCAGTAATGCTACCGGTAAAAAGTATGAAATTTGTGGCAAATAGTCAAATGGATGAGAGGAGATAAAAATAATGGCACGTATTAAAACAGATTCAACGGAGTTAGTTACAGATAAAAGTTTACAGCAGATTGCAAATGGAATTAGAGAGGCTGCATCAGTATTGAATGCACAGGTAGATGAACTGAATGATGATCCACTTGGAAAGTTTGGAGACAAGTGTGATATTGAGGTTGTATTATCAGGAAACGTTGGATTGTTCTCCGGATTAAAACATTTTAGACCGGGCGGGGCAAATAATATTTGGGGAGTTCAGGTGTTTGTTTCAGATTTAGGAGATAAACGTCATATCGAATTGATTGCTTTAGGAGAAGGTGTGTTTGCCGGCGGGTTATTTAGTAATGGTGCCGGTATCTTGAATTTGGGAGTAAGTAAGGATAAACGTGACAAAATCATTTCTTATCTGATTTAAAAATTGGAGAGAAGGGGAAAAAGAAATGCTGGATTTTTATCATGAAATTGCTGGTCTGGAATCCGAAATGACATTAAATGAATTAAAGCAGGAGCTTTTGAAACAGGAAAAAGTGTGGACGAAGCGTCAGGTAAATACGCCGGAAAAAGCTACAAAAATGCTTTCTATTATATTTGATGCAAAAAAAGCTTTTGAAACAGAATCGTCACGAAAGAAATATGATCGTGAACTGGAATTGAGTAAGAAGGAAAAGACAATTGACCCAGATGAGCAGCGAAAAGCAAGACTGAAAGAATGGACAGATAAGGCGAGAACTTTTTATGAAGATCATCAGTTTGAGCTTGCAGGTAATGCTTATGAAAAAGCAAGGGTATCGGAAAGTCCGGATGGAGAAAATGCAGATTTTTATAACCTGGGATATAATATTTTTTGTGAATTAGGGAATTTTTATAAAGCACTGGAGTGTACAGATAAAGAAGTGATTGCGGAGCCGGATAATTGTCGCTCTTATTTTGATAGGGAATATGTGCTGAGGCAGATGGCAATTCAGGAAGCACAGAACAGCCGGGTGGTTGGCAGTGCAAATCCGTATTATGACAAAGCACTAAATGCGAACCAGAAGTTATGTGATATGGCTCAGAAATATGGCATGACGGAACTTTATGCAAATGCCCTTGGACAAAGGGCAAGCATTCTCTATTCGTGTGGAGAGTATACGGAAGATAATTGTGAAGAAGTTCAGGAATATGCAAACAAATCTATTAGTTTGGGAGCGACAAATGGCGTTGCAAATGAAGTATTGGAGGCAATGAAGCCGGAACTGGAAGAATATAAAGAACGTAACAACTACATAAGGCAGTTAGAAGAGCAGACGGCAAATTATAAAAAGCGTCAACAGGAAGTAAGAGGATCTTCTAAAATGGGAGTGCTTGTTTTTGTTGTATCTGTGGTACTGGCATATTTGACCAGCGGTGTTGTATTTCCAATCTCTACGCTGATAGCAGCAGCCGGAATTGCCTATGGATGTTATAAATCTGCACAGGGAAGAAGTTCACTTGTATTGGTTTGTAGTGTAATTTGGTTATTCGCTTACAGCATAATGCGATCTACAAAACTTTATACGGTACTGGGATATGGAGCGGCTAGCGCGGCTGTAGTTCAGAAAAAATTTATATGTAATATTGTGTTCCTGATTGTGATTGCTGTGGCAGCCAATATTGTTGGAAAAATGAAAAAAAAATAATCTGTAAAGCCGACAGTAATTTTGATGTCGGCTTTTTTTGAAAGGGAGAAACTGTGGAAAATTTGTTGGAGATATGTGAGAAATTGTATATAGGAAATCCGCCGACAGTAATGGCTGATTTTATAGGGAAAGGAAATATTTGGATCAGCAATACATATGAGGATGGAGTGACGGATCTGGCAAAGATTGTCCTATATAAGGCAATTATGGAGACAGCGCCAGGACAGTTATCTATTATAGGGTATGATAGTGACTTGTCCGGAATATTTGCGCCGTTTTCCTCACTTTCTTCTGGCGGACAAAAAATCATGGAATTTATTCAGGATGAAGATGAATTAAAAGAACGATTTTTCTATCTGCGGCAACAGATTCAGTCGGTACAAAATGCAGTTCAGGGAAGAGCTGAGTCCCTTACTGAATTCAGAAGAATGGCAAATCGCCCGATAGAAGGCTATACGTTGGTTGTATTGGCGATGGACATGGGAACGATTGACTCGAAAATTTTGTCTTCGATGGCTACTCTTATGAGAAGCGGACCGGAATGGGGGTGTTCATTTCTTATAATTTCGACAACTTATCTCTGTATTCAGGGAGCAGATGGAAAAGAAACAGAATTTCATGTTGAATCCATTGCACCGAATATTTCAATTCTAGAAAACAATCAGGAACGAGTGAGGCTGTTGAATACGGATCAGTCTGCCATACCAGAAGTTTTAAAAGCAGAAACGATTATTCGAGATTGTGATTTGTTTATGGATAGGGTCAGAAATGTGGCGCTTCCTACTATAAAGTTTGAAGAATTACATGATTTTCATTCTGTGTGGAACAAAAGTTCAGTAGATGGACTACAGTTTTCGATAGGAAAATGGGGCATTAATGATGTACATATTATCATAGGAGATGAGATTAATCAAAGGCATAATGCGATTATAACAGGTGCAGTCGGGCAGGGAAAATCAAATCTGATTTCTGTGATTATACATAGTTTATGTCTTCAGTATTCACCACGGGAATTGCGCTTGTATCTTTTGGATTTTAAAGAAGGAGTTACGTTTAAGTCATTCTCCAATATCGGAAAGGAGGAGTATCTGCCACATGCAGAAGCACTTGGTCTGGAAAGCGATGTGAATTTTGGGTTGGCAGTTCTGCATGCTCTTTATCAGGAATATCAACGAAGAATGAAGATTCTAAAAGAAAAAGAGTATAAAAGTATTCGTGAACTCCGAAAGAAGGAACCGCAGACGAAAATGCCAAGAATCGTAGTTATTATTGATGAATTTCAGATGATGTTTGGCGATGATATTCAAACAGGAGAAAAGATTGTAGAAATATTAGAAAAATCGGTAAGACTTTTCCGGGCAGCGGGGATTCATTTTATTTTGGCATCGCAGACACTTGGCGGAAATCTTGTTTTGGCACAGAAAAGGGATGCAATTTTCGGACAGGTTCCAATTAGGATCGCATTAAAAAACACCTTATCCGAGTCTATGCAGACGTTGGCTGTAAACAATCCCGCAGCAGCATTTCTGCGTCCGAGAGAAGCCATTGTGAACTTGGATTATGGAGAAGTTTCACAGAATAAAAAATGTGTAGTGGCATTTGCTGATGAATCGATTTTGACTCCGCTGCGATATCAGTGGTGGGAAAAAGCCAAAGGAGAATATCGAGCGCCTTACGTATTTGAAGGAGAAAAGAGAATTATGATTTCTGATAGCATTTCGAATGTGATAAAGAAAAAATGTGAGAATTCGACTCCTTCGGCATTTTTCGGTGAACGAATTTCTATCAGAGGAGAAGCAATCGGAATTCCGATGCTCATGGAACCAGGAAGAAATATTGCAGTAATTGGAGCTCCGGACGGAGAATGTAATCAGGCAGTCGGTATGATGGAGAGCATGGCAATTTCATTGGCGGTTCAACATACAAAGGGAGATGCAAGATTTTTGTTCTGCAATTTTACAAATACAAAAATTATTTTCTCAAAACAATATCCACATTTTTCAAAATTGATGGAGCAATGTGGATATTATCTGGAAGATATTCCGTGTAGACAGTTTGAAGAGACACTACGAAATTTGATGGAGGAAAAAACGGAAAATGAGACTGTTTATATGTTTGGAATAGGAATGGATAAATGGGGTTATGAACCAGATCCATATGGACAGGGAACAGTTTTAAAAGAGTTTGTAGAGAAGGGACCATCTGAAGGACTTCATTTTTTTGGATGGTGGGTGAAAGCATCTTCTTATACAGCACAGGTTGCTGGATTTGGAAACTCGGATGCATTTAATACCAAGATTTTTCTAAGGGTAGATGAGAGAGCGGTACAGTCTTTGACTTCACCTTTTGTACGATGGAAATCTCAGAACAACCGAGGGCTTTTATCAGATTCTGTTGAACTGGAGGAAGAGCTGGTATTTATTCCTTACGCACCTGTTACATCAGATGATGTGCTGAAAATAAAGGCGTACTTATATGAAGCAAATTAGAAAATAAAAAGAATTACGGGAGGTAACTATGTCACAAATTCAGCAGCTTGCTGCAGCAATAAACGTATCTGTTAGACAGATAGACGAACAGATAGCGAAGCTTGGAAACTATCAATCTAAATTGGAGGAAATGGCTCAGCGTATGGATTCTGCATTGGGAAATGAAGATTCTGGAGGACGGGAGATGTTGAATCAGATTTCCATGACAAAACAACAATTGGATGAAACGATAAATCAGCTTCGGGTCGCAGGGGAAAAACTCCGTCAGATTCGTTTGGTTTAACTGAAACATGTATAGTAAGGAGAAGATAAAAAAATGTCAGTAGAAGAAATTATAAAGGAAGTAGTAACTATTAAAAATGTATCAAACGAGCTTTCGGGTATGACGGCTTCAAGTGCACAGACACTGCTTCAGAATAATAACCAGGTCATGG
>OIYD01001593.1_pt1 | contig 12914 bp, 8 predicted proteins | sample 1588141 | NCBI WGS metagenome assembly OIYD01 (sample SAMN03283259) | human gut metagenome | biome: human-associated habitat; material: feces | host: Homo sapiens | place: USA | collected 2013
GAATAAGACCATCAAGGCGGTCGAGCAAACGGAAAAGACGATCAAACAGTCTGCCCGTTCTGCCGGGAAGAAAACCGTCAAGACTGCCGGAAAGGGTACAGCCAAAGCCGCACAGAGGTCGGTCAAGACCACAAAAACGACAATCAAGACCACTCAGCAAGCGGCAAAGGCGGCACAGAAAACCGCACAGGCTACGGTGAAAGCATCGCAAAAAGCCGCACAAGCTGCCAAAGCCACTGCCAAGGCAGCGGTTGCCGGTGTGAAAGCTGCCGTGAAGACAACGATTGCGGCAGTCAAAGCAATCATAGCGGCAACAAAAGCACTGGTCGCTGCTATTGCCGCAGGCGGCTGGGTCGCCGTTGCGGTCATTGTCGTAATTTGCTTGATTGCTTTGATCTGCGGCTCTGTTTTCGGGGTGTTCTTCTCCGGCGAGGACTCCGGAACGGGAATGTCGATGCAGACAGCCGTGCAGGAGATCAACGCTGATTACGATGCCAAGTTGGAAGCGGAAAAAAACTCCGTAGCCTATGACAATATGGAGATCAGCGGCGGTCGAGCCGTTTGGAAGGATGTGCTTGCGGTCTATGCAGTAAAGACCAATACCGATAAGGATAACCCGCAGGAGGTTGCCACGATGGACGAGGGCAAGAAACAAATCCTCTCGGACATCTTTTGGGAGATGAATTCTATATCCTCCCGCAGTGAAAGCCACTCGGAAACGGAGATTACCGAAACGGACGACGGAAACGGCAACATCGTTCAGACGGAAACGACGGTTACAAAGACAACGCTTTATATCACCGTTTCTCATTTGACGGTGGATGAGATGGCTGACCTATACAGCTTTGACGCAGAACAGAGGGAATATCTTGCCGAACTGCTCAAGGATGAGAATAACTCTATTTGGGCAGCGGTACTTTACGGTATCCGATACAGTGACGATCAGATAGTCACTGTGGCGCTTTCGCAGGTCGGCAATGTGGGCGGCGAACCGTACTGGTCTTGGTACGGCTTCGGAAGCCGTGTGGAATGGTGTGCTTGTTTTGTGAGCTGGTGCGCCGATCAGTGCGGCTATATCGACACCGGGGTTGTTCCGAAATATGCAGGCTGTGTGAACGGCGTCCAGTGGTTCAAAGACCGTGGACAGTGGATAGATGGCTCTGCCGAGCCTGTCCCCGGAATGATTATTTTCTTTGATTGGGATAATAAAGGTTCGTCGGGTCCGCAGGACGGACAATCTGACCACACCGGCATTGTCCAAAAAGTTGAAAACGGTATCGTCTATACCGTTGAGGGAAACTCAGGCGATAGCTGCCGGGTAAACCAGTACAGCGTAGGTCACTACGAAATCCTCGGATACGGGGTACCGCAATATTAAAATAGGTGGCTATGGGCTTTATTGTCCCATAGCCACCTATTTTTCTTTTTTGTTTAGAATTTGATCCGGGATAATTGAGGTGTTCAGCAAATCACCTGGCTCAACCTTCAGCGCATCAGCAATATTAAATAGAACCTCTACGGAAAAGGGTCTGACGATATTCGGTGCTTCGATTGCGCTAAGATGCGAACGGCTCATCATCGCCTCTGCCGCAAGCTGCTCCTGCGACATACCTCGCATTTTACGAAGAACTGAAATTGTGATTCCCAGTTGAATAAATCTATCTCTATTTTTGAAGCCAATTTCTTTGCTCATTTGCTCCACCTCGAATCCATAATAATTATATGTTATTCTCTCTTGACTTTCTGTTCTCACTGTGAAGCTATTGACTTATATATAGAGCAAAAATATAATAATAAGTGCAGATGAACAATAATATGCTCATTTGCTCTACTGTTATTCTTGGTGGTGTTTGTATGACCTGTTGTTTTATCGGGCATAGGAGAATTAAGCATAAAAAAGAGCTTGCAAGTCGATTGCGGGACAATATTTGCTATCTGCTTGAGCAGGGCGTAGCAACCTTTCTGTTTGGAGATCATTCCGAATTTAATACGCTCTGCTACGAGGTGGTTTCAGAACTAAGAGAAGTTTACCCCAAAATTCGCAGAATACACTATCGGACGGATTATCCTGATGCAGACGCTTATACGATGCAGTTCCTATTAGATGGATATGAGGACAGTATTTGCCCTGACGGAGTTGCTGCTGCCGGGAAAGCTGCTTATGTGGAACGCAATCAAGCTATGATTCAGGCAAGTGACTTTTGCGTCTTTTACTTTAATAACGAATACCTTCCGGCGAGTCGAAAAGAGTCGAAAAAAGCAATAACAAGCTATCAGCCCAAAAGCGGAACCGGGGTTGCCTTTGACTATGCAAAAGCGCACGGAAGAACAATCATTAACCTATACGAAGAAGATGAACACTGCAATTAAGCATCGAATCTATTTGGATTCATCTTTTTTGTGACATTTATATCCGAAGTCCCGTGCTTTACAACAGACACCTTTTGAGTTATTTGCATCATTGGAGCAGCCGGAAACGGCTGCTTTTCCTTTACGCTGATGAAGGGTGATAAGGTTGTCGAGTTTAGTAAAGAAAGAACCGATTGCTACTTGCTCACTCTTTTCAGTTGGCATTGGTACATAGAAATTTGCAAGATTACTTCGGCTAATTCTTTGGCGAGTTCCTCCTGCAAGGCAAGTGTTTACTTCATCAAAATATTTCTGCGACGATAAGTATTGAAGTAAAAACTCATTGCTTGTATTCTCCGAAACTCTTACTATCGTACAATCTACCGCAGTAATCATTTTCGTGCCTAAATACGGCACTATACAGGCTCGTCCAGCGGGTTCAGGCAATCTTGAAATCAATATATCTCCTTCAAAAACTTCCTCACAATGTAAGGCTTCAAAAGTGTCTTTGGACACCCATTTTTTATTATTTGACTTGTCAAGATATTCAGCGACGCCAACATTACCTGTCTGTATTAAACGCACGCCTGAACTGCTTTGGTCTTTCGCTTCAATCCAATCGCCATCAGTAAACTTATCGCATAATGATGACAACTTACGCTGTTCCCAAGAGGATGTATAAAAAGGATGGATCAGTTGGACAGACAGAGAAATATCCGGGGTTGAATGCGAAAAAGACTGTCGTTGATGAAGGGTGATAAGGTTGTCGATGGCGGCAAAGAATTGCCCAATAATCTGTTGCTCGTCGTGTTTCGGCGCAAGCACATCAATATCGTTAATTGCTGTTTTGGATAAACTCGGTACACCAGTTGACTCATCTTTCTTTTTCCAGTCGATGTTTTGAAAAATATCAAAAGCATAATTCAGGTCAACTTTTTCTCTTGGAATGGCATAAAACAGCGTATCTACTGTCCAAAACGGGGCTTTAAGGATATACGGTCTATCGATTGTCCCTTTTCTGCCAATGCCAATCGCATCCCTATCATACGATAATGCGTCGTTCACGCTAAGCATATATCCGCCCGTTCCATAAACGGGTATAGTGCCTTCCGACAGATGTTTATAATCTCTGCCACTGCAAACATCAACAAGTTCCCCCAGCTTACGCTGTTCCCAAGCTATCCGGTCGCAGTCGAGCTTATTCAGGTGTGAAATATGGGAAGTAAGTTTGAAATTTCGGGATTTATGGTTGCTAATTCGGGATTATATGCTATAATATAAGATGTGTTTTAGCACTTACTCGCAGGTTGAGAGAAAGGAATGATACGATGGCTGTAAGCTATAAAAAACTTTGGCACATTCTGCTTGATCGAGATATGAAGAAAAGAGATTTGCAGGAAGCTGCTGGACTCACTAAATACGCAATCAATAAGCTCAGTCGTGATGAAAATGTAAGCACTGAAGTGTTGGGAAAAATCTGCTCAGCTTTGAATTGCACGACTGACGACATTATGGAGTTTGTTCCCGACGAGAAGTGAGTCCGTTTTATGGGACACTAATTGTTGTATCATAACAGTGGGGTAGTATATCGCCCTTAAAAAAGAAAAAGGATGGGTTCACAGGATGAATAAGCAACAGCTTGCTCAGAAAATATGGGCTTCCGCAAACCAAATGCGTTCCAAAATTGAAGCGAATGAATATAAGGATTACATACTTGGCTTTATCTTTTACAAGTATCTATCTGATAAAGAAATCAAATTCTTGAAGGAAAATGACTATGACGACGAACTTCTGAAAACCGTATCAGAAGAAGATGATGAAACGGTTAAGTGGGTTCAAGAAAATATTGGCTACTTTATTGCCTATAAAGACCTCTTTTCTACTTGGCTCTCGATGGGTAAGGACTTTGATGTTTCAAATGTCCGTGATGCACTCTCTGCGTTCAGCCGGTTGATTTCCAACACGCACAAAAAGGTGTTTGATAAGGTGTTCGACACTTTGCAAACAGGTCTTTCCAAACTTGGCGATAGCTCCGGTTCGCAAACAAAAGCAATCAGCGGGCTTCTGACGCTGATAAAGGATATTCCTATGGACGGCAAGCAGGACTACGATGTTCTCGGCTTTATCTACGAATATCTTATCAGTAACTTTGCGGCTAATGCCGGAAAGAAGGCAGGCGAGTTCTACACCCCGCACGAGGTATCTCTGCTGATGTCTGAAATCGTTGCAAGCCACTTGAAGGGCAAAAGCGAAATCAAAATTTACGACCCGACAAGCGGTTCGGGATCGTTGCTTATCAATATCGGTCAGAGCGTTGCCAAATATATGACCGATGACAACAACATCAAATACTTCGCTCAGGAATTGAAGGAGAACACCTACAACCTGACCCGGATGAATTTGGTTATGCGTGGCATCAAACCGGATAATATCGTCACTCGTAACGGCGATACTCTTGAGGAGGATTGGCCGTACTTTGACGAAAATGATCCGGTGAATACCTATAATCCTCTCTATGTGGATGCGGTCGTGTCCAATCCGCCGTATTCGCAGGCTTGGGACCCGTCCAACAAAGAGGGTGATCCTCGTTATGCTCGTTTTGGACTTGCTCCCAAAGGAAAAGCCGACTATGCTTTCCTGCTTCACGATCTGTTCCATATCAAGCCGGACGGCATTATGACAATCGTTCTTCCCCACGGCGTACTTTTCCGTGGCGGTGAGGAAGGTGAAATCAGAAAGAACCTGATTGAGAATAACCATATCGACGCCATTATCGGACTTCCTGCAAATATCTTCTTCGGGACAGGAATACCCACCATCATTATGGTGCTGCGCCAAAAGCGCGAGAATACCGATGTCCTTATCATCGATGCATCCAAGGGCTTTATCAAAGAGGGGAAGAATAACAAGCTCCGTGCGTCTGACATTAAACGCATAGCAGATACCTTTATTAAGCGTGAAAGCATTCCGAAGTTTTCACGAGTAGTCAGTCGTGAAGAAATTCGCAGCAATGATTATAACTTGAACATTCCTCGCTATGTTGATTCCTCTGAAGCTGCCGAGCATTGGGATGTCTATGCGTCTATGTTTGGCGGTATCCCGACAGCAGAAATTGACGAGATGAGCGAATTCTGGACGGCGTTCCCTGCACTGAAAAAGGCGTTGTTCACCGAGAGTGGCATTCCTTATGTGAATGTGTCTACCCCTGATATTAAGAGTGCCATCAAGAGCCATTCTGATGTGGTCGGCTTTGAGAATGCTTTTAACGCTGCCTTTTCCACTTTTCCGGCGTTCCTGAAAGAAGAACTTATCGACCGGATGGGAAGCATCGAAATCTCTAAGGCTGAAACCGTTCTGAGTGCGGATATTTTCGAGCGATTGAAGGAAATTCCACTTATCGACAAATATGCGGCGTTCCAGCTTCTTGACGACGATTGGACAGGTATTTCCATCGACCTCGAAATGTTGCAAACCGAAGGCTTTGCTGCAACAAAGAAGGTCGATCCGAACCTTGTCATCAAGAAAAAGGACGGTAAAGATCAGGAAGTTCAAGAGGGCTGGGTAGGTCATATTATCCCGTTCGACTTGGTTCAGGCGACTTTGCTCTCCGCAGAAACGGACGAGCTTCACGGTTTGGAAAGCCGTTTGGCGGAAATCCCTTCTGAGTATGAGTCTATCCTTGATGAAATGACAGAGGAGGATAAAGAGAGCTGCAACGATGTTCTCACCGAGGAAGGCGATGCTTTCGTTACGAAAGAAGTATCCAAAAAGATTAAGGAACTGAAGAAAGACCGTTCTCCTGAAAGCGTTGCGCTTCGTACACTCTTAGAAAAGGTTGAGTCTTTGATCAAGAGCGAGAAAGAAATCAAGGCGGAGATCAAGGCAAAGAGTGCTGTGTTGCAGGCAAAAACAAAGGATACGATTGAAAGTCTGAGCGATGAGCAGGCTTTGGATTTGCTCGAAAAGAAGTGGATTGCTCCTCTCATTGAGAGCATTCACAAACTGCCTGATACCGTAATCGACAGCTTGGTGAGCAAAATTCAAGCCCTTCAAAACAAGTATGCTACAACTTTCTTCGAGGTCGAACAGCAGATCAGCGAAACCGAAGCAACGCTTTCGGGAATGATCGATGACCTTGAGGGTAATGAGTATGATATGCTGGGACTTAAAGAGTTGAAGAAATTGCTGGGAGGTAGTGCAGAATGACGAAAAAATCAGATGCTCCCGCAATTCGCTTCAAAGGATTCTCAGACGCTTGGGAACAGCGTAAGCTCGGAGATATTGGTAAAGCTCGCTCTGGAGTAGGCTTTCCCGATGCAGAACAAGGTGGGGTAATCGGGATACCGTTCTTCAAAGTATCCGATATGAACTTAGACGGCAATGAGAATGAAATGACTGTTGCTAATAACTATGTTACAGCAGAGCAGATCGCTGTTCACAGGTGGTCGCCTATTACGGAATTGCCAGCTATTTTCTTTGCAAAGGTTGGAGCTGCTGTGATGCTAAATCGCAAGCGTTTATGCCGTTTTCCGTTCCTTTTAGACAACAACACAATGGCATATTCCCTCAGTTCAACGAAGTGGGACGCAGACTTTGCAAAGGCTCTGTTTGGAACAGTTGATTTGACTTCCTTAGTTCAAGTTGGAGCGTTACCGTCCTACAATGCCGGTGATGTTGAATCAATGGAAATATATCTGCCAAGCATTTTAGAACAAGAGCAAATCGGCGCTTATTTCAGCCAACTCGACAACCTTATCACCCTTCATCAGCGTAAGTTTGAAAAGTTGACGAATGTGAAAAAGTCGATGCTCGAAAAGATGTTCCCGCAAAATGGCAGCAGTTACCCCGAAATTCGCTTTAAGGGATTTACTGACCCTTGGGAACAGCGTAAGTTGGGTGAACTCGTTGATAGAGTAGTTCGCAAGAATACAAACAACGAATCTACGCTACCATTAACAATCTCAGCACAATATGGTTTGGTTGACCAAATCACATACTTTAATAACCGTGTTGCAAGCCGAGATGTGAGCAACTATTACTTGGTGCTGAACGGCGAATTTGCCTACAACAAAAGCACCTCTGATGGCTATCCATTTGGTGCGGTCAAAAGACTTGATCTGTACGAAAAAGGCGTGCTATCAACGCTTTACATCGTTTTTGCTCCCAAGAAAGAGCAACAGATTGATTCGGATTATCTGAGCGTTTTCTTTGATACAGATAGGTGGCACAAAGGTGTTGCTGAGAGAGCTGCCGAGGGTGCAAGAAATCACGGGCTTCTCAATATTTCTGCCGAGGATTTCTTTGATATAGACCTTTCTGTACCTAAAGATATTGTAGAGCAAAAGCAGATCGGGGCGTTTATTCGTCAGCTCGACAACCTTATCACCCTTCATCAGCGTGAGTTGGAAAAGCTCCAAAATATCAAGAAATCTATGCTTGAAAAGATGTTCGTGTGACATCAATTTCTCAGGAAGGAGGAAATCGAATGACATTCCAAAAAGAAGCGGACTTTGAGGAAGCCCTGATTAAAGTCTTGGCGGATAAAGGCTGGGAAAAAGAAGTTATCAAGAACCCGACCGAGCAAGACCTCATCCGAAATTGGGCAAGAATCCTGTATGATAACAACCGTGGTATTGACCGCTTGAATAACTATCCTCTTACGGATGGCGAAATGCAGCAGATCATCGAGCAGATCACGGAACTTAGAACCCCGTTAAAACTCAATGGCTTTATCAACGGAAAAACTGTGTCCATCAAGCGTGATAACCCTGATGATAAGCTCCATTTTGGCACTGAAATCAGCTTGAAAATATATGATCGCAGAGAAATCGCCGCTGGACAGAGCCGGTATCAGATCGTACAGCAACCAGTTTTTCCGAGCAAGTCAAAAATGCTGAATGACCGTCGTGGCGATTTGATGCTGCTCATCAATGGTATGCCGGTCATACATATCGAGCTGAAGCGCAGCGGTGTCCCCGTCAGTCAAGCATATAATCAGATTGAGAAATACTCATATGAGGGCGTTTTTACCGGATTGTTCTCGCTCGTTCAGGTGTTTGTAGCAATGAACCCTGAAGAAACTCGTTATTTTGCGAATCCCGGACCTGACGGAAAGTTCAATACGGATTACTATTTCCATTGGGCTGACTTCAATAATGAGCCTATCAACGATTGGAAAGCTATCGCCTCCTCGCTGCTGTCCATCCCTATGGCGCACCAGCTCATTGGGTTTTATACTGTTGCCGACAATGCTGACGGTGTTCTGAAGGTAATGCGAAGCTACCAGTATTACGCAGCCAGCGCAATTTCCGATGTTGTGTCTAAAACGAAGTGGGATAGCGGTAAGCAGCGTGGCGGCTACATTTGGCATACCACCGGCTCAGGCAAGACGATGACGAGCTTTAAGTCGGCTCAGTTGATTGCAAACTCCAATGATGCTGATAAGGTTATTTTCCTTACCGACCGTATTGAGTTAGGAACGCAGTCGCTCAAGGAGTATCGGGCATTTGCGGACGAGAACGAAACCGTGCAGGCAACAGAGAACACATATGTCCTTTTGACTAAGCTGAAAAGCAACGCAACGGCAGATACCCTAATTGTCACCTCTATTCAGAAGATGAGCAACATCCGAGATGAGGACGGAGGACTTAATGCAAGCGACATTGAAATAATCAACAGTAAACGGCTTGTTTTTATTGTTGACGAGGCTCATCGTTCAACTTTTGGAGATATGCTATCCATCATCAAGGAAACATTTCCCAATGCCATCTTCTTTGGCTTTACCGGCACACCGGTGTTTGAGGAGAATGCAAAGAAAAACAATGCCCAAACAGATGTTTTTGGCAATGAACTCCACAGATATAGCATTGCTGATGGTATCAGGGATAAGAATGTGCTTGGATTTGACCCTTATAAAGTCCTGACATTCCGTGACAAGGATGTCCGCAAGGTGGTTGCCTTGGAAAAAGCAAGAGCAGCAACCGAAGAAGAAGCAATCAGCGATCCCCAAAAGGCAAAAATATTCTATGAGTATATGGACTCCTCCGCCGTCAAGATGGCAGGCTTCTTGGGCGATGACGGAAAGTGGGTCAAGGGCATTGAAGATTATCTTCCCAAGACTCAATACCTTTCCTCAGAGCATCAAGGCAAGGTGGTTGAAGATATTCAAGAAAACTGGCTTACTTTGAGCCACAACGGAAAATTCCACGCAATTTTTGCAACGAGCAGCATCCCCGAAGCAATTGACTACTATCGACTGCTGAAGGCTGCAATGCCGAAACTCAGGATCAGTTGCCTTTTTGACCCCAATATCAGCAATGAAGATGGTGACTACAAAGAATACAGAGGGCAGCCGATTGCTTTCTATAAAGAGCAAGGCTTGATCGAAATCCTTACTGACTATAACACGATGTTTGGTCAGGATTTTTCGATTGCTACACACGCTCGCTTCAAAAAAGACCTTTCTCTACGCCTTGCCCACAAAGAGCAATATAAGCGGGTCGAAAGAGAGCCTGAGAAGCAGCTCGACCTCCTGATTGTAGTGGATCAGATGCTTACCGGCTTTGACTCTAAGTGGGTCAACACGCTGTATATGGACAAGATACTGGAGTATGAGAACATCATTCAGGCATTTTCCAGAACCAACAGACTTTTCGGACCCGATAAGCCTTTTGGCATCATCAGATATTATCGCAAGCCGCATACGATGGAGCAGAATGTGAGCAAAGCTGTTAAGCTCTATTCCGGCGATAGACCGATAGGTCTGTTCGTTGAAAAACTGTCTTACAACCTCGGAAAGCTCAACGCTGTGTTTGATGATATTGCCTATTTGTTCAAGAATGCTGGTATCCCTGACTTTGAAAAGTTGCCTGCGGACGGAACCGTAAGAGCTAAGTTTGCCTCGCTGTTTAGAGATTTCAACGGATACCTTGAAGCTGCTAAAATCCAAGGATTTAGGTGGGACAAACACACATACTCATTCAAGGACGAGGAAAGCGGTAATTCGATTGAAATTACAATGGAGTTCGATGAAAACGCATTTTTGATTTTGGCACAGCGTTATAAAGAGCTTTCCGCTGCTTCTTCCGATGATCCTGGATCACAAGACATAGATATACCATACGATCTTGTTGGATACCTGACTGAAATTGACACAGGGGTTATCGATGCCGATTATATGAACAGTCGCTTCGATAAGTACCTCAAATTGATTCGACAGGAAGGTTCGTCCGAGGAATCTATTGAGCAAGCAAAGGCAGAACTTCACAAAACTTTTGCTGCCCTAACGCAAGAGGAGCAGAAATACGCAAATATCTTTCTGCACGACATTGAGCGAGGCGATGTCATTGCCGAGGACGGAAAAACGCTTCGTGACTACATCACGGAGTATCAGTTTAGAGCAAAAGATGACCAAATTCACCGTTTTGCGACTATCTTCGGTCTTGATGAGGATAAACTCAGGAATATGATGGGGCTTAACCTGAATGAAGCGACTATCAATGAGTTTGGCAGGTTTGACGAGCTGAAAAAGAGCGTCGATAAGACCAAAGCAAAAGCATTCTTTGAAGCATATGAACAAACCAAGTTGATTCCGCCCAAGGTCAATATGAAAACGGATCAGCTTTTGCGGCAGTTCATTCTTACCGGTGGATTTGAGGTTGATATGCCGTAATGAGTGCCATCACCGCTAAAGCAAGCCGAAAAATGAAAAAATATGCGGTCTTAACAAGAGAGCCAAGGTGTTTCCTTGGCTCTTTTGATTTTTCTTGGGAACAGCGTAAGTTTGATGAAGTGTTTGATTGTACTGTCCCGAATAACACACTTTCCCGTGCCGAACTGAGCTATGATGAAGGAACTGTCCTGAATGTTCATTATGGTGATGTGCTGATAAAGTATGGCTCTGTGCTGGATGTTCAAAAGGACGATATTCCTCGCATCCCGCATAGATGCCGAGATGATTTCAATGGGGCTTTATTGCAGGATGGTGATGTTATTATCGCTGATACCGCAGAAGATGAAACGACCGGAAAAGCCTGCGAAATAGGTAATTTGCAAGGGAGTGCCATAGTATCGGGGTTACATACAATGGTGTGCCGCCCTCGGAACAGATTGGCGTCGGGGTACCTCGGTTACTACCTCAATTCCAATGCTTACCACCACCAGCTTCTGCCTCTAATGCAAGGCATAAAAGTACTTTCTTTAAGCCGCACCAACATACAAAAAACAAGCGTGAGTTACCCCACGGCAGTGAAAGAGCAGCAACTCATTTCCAGCTACTTCAGCCAACTCGACAACCTTATCACCCTTCATCAGCGTAAATGTGTATTTTTATTCGGCTTTTTTCAGGCTTTTATCTCTATGATCTTCACCGCTTCAACATTTTCTTGGGAACAGCGTAAGGTTGGCGATTTGCTCATAGAGCGTAACCAGCAAGCACCAATGAGCGACGAATATCCTCTTATGGCATTCATAGCAAATGAAGGTGTTGCCCCTAAAGGTGAGCGTTATGACCGAAGTGCCTTAGTTACGGACACGGTAAACAAGCTGTATAAGAAAACAGAGAAAGGCGATTTCATATATAGCTCTAACAACCTCGAAACCGGCTCAATAGGTCTGAATAAGTACGGAAAAGCCTGCATTTCACCGGTATATAGCATTTTTGAGCCTACTGGAATTGCTGACTCGAATTTTTTGGGAAGAAGATTAGTCAGAAAAGACTTTATAAATGCTATGGTCAAATGGCGTCAAGGTGTTATCTATGGACAATGGCGAATACACGAGTCTGATTTTCTGAAAATTGAAATACCTGTGCCTTCAGTCGAGGAACAACGGAAGATCGGTGCCTATTTAGACCAGCTCGACAACCTTATCACCCTTCATCAGCGTGAGTGCATTTCTTTTACCGCAAGGGCGGGCAGGCGTATCCTGACCGCAAATAAAAAGCGAATTACTTCTTCTTGGGAACAGCGTAAGCTGGGTGATGTAGTCAAAGAAATAACCCGTAATGACCCCGAATCGGAAGCACCCATAATGATGATTACGGCAAACAATGGCTTCATTGAGCAATCTGAAAGATATGCTTTTAATAACGCCGGAGAAAGCTTGAAGAAGTATATTCTTCTCAAAAAAGGTGAGCTTGCGTACAATCACGGGGCTTCCAAGTTGCGTCCATACGGTTCTTGTTTTGCATTGACAACAGCAGAAAATGCCCGTATTCCCTTTGTTTATCACTGCTTTTCTGCTGAAAATCAAAATGCGGAGTTTATGTCAATAGAGTTAAATGGTGCTGAGATTGAAAACCAACTTCGCAAGATTGTATCATCTGGTGCAAGAATGGACGGCTTGCTAAACATCTCGTTTGATGAATACACTTCCTTGTCAGTCTTATTGCCCGGTACTGAGGAACAAGACCGTATAGCCGAATTTTTTCGCCAACTCGACAACCTTATCACCCTTCATCAGCGTAAATGAAAGCGTATAAATTTTCGCTGTTTACACTGATTAGACAATAACTTGGGAACAGCGTAAGGTTGGAGAATTGCTTATTGAGCGTAATGAACAAGCAC